>Ga0187784_10003959_pt1 | contig 11983 bp, 10 predicted proteins | sample 1015_SJ02_MP15_2_FD_132964 | JGI IMG/M metagenome (GOLD analysis project Ga0187784, IMG submission 132964) | Tropical peat soil microbial communities from peatlands in Department of Meta, Colombia - 1015_SJ02_MP15_20_MG | ecosystem: Environmental > Terrestrial > Soil > Wetlands > Peat | place... | reverse complement strand
CCTTGCGCGCGATCATAAACGTACAACCCCCTGCCCAAGGTGCCAGCGTAAACGCGCTGGCGGGTAGCCAGCATGGCATTGGGATTCACCACGAACGCGTCCGCGGCGTCGGGGAACCTTTCGCAGCGGCCGGCGGAGTCGAGGTGAAAGATCCCGCCTCCGTAGCTTCCCAGGAACCACTCGTCGCCCACGCGCGCCAGGGCTGTAATCCAGTTGGCTTTCAGGCCGGAGTTTGCCGTGGTGAGACTCATGCGCACCTGGCCGTCATCGAGGATTGAGAGGCCACCGAGCGTTCCCGCCAGCAGGCGTGTGCCCTCCGCTCCCAGCGTGTAGACATGATTGTTGACCAGGCCATGAAAGGCGTAGATGCTGCGCGCGCCGCGGGCGGTGAGAAAGGTGATCCCGGCGGGCGTGGCCAAAGTCATGCCGTCGCCGGTCAGGGCCACATCGGTCACGTGGTCGGCAATCAACCCCTCGTTGTGCCCTAACACTTCACGCTCTCGCAGGGCGCCGTCAAATACGAGCAGGCCATTGGCAGTGGCCACGAGGGTGGAGTCGCGCTGCGGGTCATGAACGATGCGGTTGATGCAGAAGGCATGCTCATCTTCGATGTGTGTAGCGCGCTCGCCGCTGGGCGAAAGCACGTCGAGGCCGCGGTCGAAGTAACCGACCCAGAGGCGGCCCGAGGAGTCGAATTCGAGCGCCGAGACGTTGCGGTCCGCTAGCAGCGACGCTTCGCGCTCGAAGGCGGGGCGCCACGCGCCGCCGTGCGGGTTGAAATCGTAGAACCCACTATCCGTTAATGCGAAGAGGTTGCCCTGGGCCGACAGCAGGCGCAGGATGCGGCCTGAGATTTCCTGGCCGTGCGGGCGCGGGCCGGCATTCAAGCCTACCGCAAGGGGAACCTCGAGAATGCCTTCATCGAGCGTTCCCACGATGAGCGTTTCGCCTTCGACTAAAAGCGAAGTTGCGAAGAAGCTTGAGGCCAGCACGCGCGTGAATTTGCCCTCCAAAAACTCCGCTACCCCCATCGGGGTGCCTACAAATGTCCGGTCTCCGTCGACCGCCAGAGAAAGCACGCGCGGATCGGGCAACCCTTCGGCCTCCGCGAAGCGCTCGGCCTGGCCCGCGTGCCAATGGACGACGCCGTTGTTAAGCGTACCCACCCAGAGGCTCGAGTCGTCTCCGGCGAGCGCCGTGATAGGCAGTTTCGCAAGTTGGGAATGGAAAGATGAGAGGTGTGTGCCGTCGTAAACCAACACGCCGCTTTTCTCCGTGCCCAGCAAAACTCGGCCGGTTGGCAGGGCTAGTACGGCGGTGAGTTGGCGAAGCGGTCCGGCCTGCGGAAGCATTTGCCGCAGGCTCTTTGCGCTGAACGCCAGAAGGCCGCCGCCCGCCGTGGCCAGATAGATTTCCGGTTCGGCGGCATCTGCCGCGCGGCCGGTCGACATCCCCACGAGAGGCGCGGCGGGCAACTCGAGGCCCACTCGGTAGCGCGCCGTGAGCTTTCCATCCGTGGAATACTCGATGAGGCCTGAAGGACCGCAAACGTACAGGCGGCCGCCAAAAAAGGCCGCATCACTGTAGGCCGCCGGCGAACTGATCCATTCGACGCCCGAGGGGGCAAGGCGGTTGAGGCGCGAAACCGTGAATTTCAGGTCCTCTTCTGCTGCCACTGCCGAAGAGGCCTCCCGAAGTGCTCTCGAGGCTTTCCAGATGGCCAATCCTGCGAAACCCAGCAAAACCCACACGACGAGACCGATCAAGAGTAGCCATTTTGCTTTGGGAAGCCGCATATGCGTCTGAGTGATTATATACGAGTTGTAAGGGAACGGCGTGGAGTTCCCTGCGGGTAGCACCCAACGTGTCGAACACCCTATTGAATTCGTTCCAGGCTTGTCATATAGTTCGGGCGCCGAATTGTATGGCCTTGCTGCCTTGCTTGGGGAACCAGCCCGGCACAAATGATGCAGCAAGGGAGATCAAGAGACTCAAGGGGGTGTTGAGCGAAGCGGCGATGGAGGTTCCTCAGGCGAAAACAACCGCGCCTTCACTCCCTCAGGAGATAAGCAAATGCTCAAAGCCAATCATTCGCTCTTTCATTTTCATCGGGTGCTGGTTTTGTTGCTCGCCAGCCTGGCACTCGTTTTGAGTTGCTCGGCACCCGTACCGAAGCCTACCGGCCCCGCAGCCGACTACCAAGACGCCAAAGATATGTTCAAACGTAACCGCTTTGACCGAGCCCTGGAGTTTACGGACGGGTTGGCCAGTGCTTCACCGGCGACGAAATACACGGAACGGGCGCAGGTGCTCCGTGTGGTGATTTTCGCCGGGCAGGTCGAGAGCTACAAGGAACTGGTGGAAGCCTATGCAAAAGGCGCCGACGCGACCAAGAACACGCATTTCAAAGCCGAATACGAGCGCTTGCGTCACGACAACCAGCAAGACGGGATGAAGTCCGCCCTCGGCTTGGCCGAAACCGCGCATCAGTTGTTGGAAGGCGGCAAGGCGTCGAAGCAGTTGATTCTGGAAGCCCCCTACCCCTCAGTCGAAGGTCCAATTGAAGTGGCGGATCTCGAGCACGTCAAGGAGGGCGGCTGGATCGAGCCGGACCACCAGGATGCCGCGGCGGTCGATTCACTCAACAAAGGGGTTGACGACGCCTTGGCGGGCGCCGTCGGCGGTGATCGCTCGAAGGCCCGAAGCGCCCTGGCCTCCGGCTCAACTACAATCGACGGCCTGGATTTCACCCTTTTTGTCGGCAACCAGCTTGTCGACGACGCCGGCTTGTTTGACCGTAAGCACGGCAACGATCCAGTCAAACTCCGGGCGATCTGCAACGAGGCGTCCGAGGCGGATAAGGCGGCGGAAGGCTTGCTGAAAGAGACTCCCAACGCGGATAAGGAAAAACAGGTTAAGAAGCTGGACGAGCAAATCAAAACCACCCTCAAGCACATTTAAGAGAACGCACCAAAATTCTCTTGCCGGGGAGGCGCCGAGTCGCGGAGGATCGAAGAACAAGGCTGTGCCTCCGTGTCTTCGCGGCTCGGTGGAGGTTTCCCGGGTGAGGCAAGGGGAGGGTTGTGGCCTTCGCTCTGCGTCTCAGCAATTCGGCAGTGAGGATTTCGATTTGTACACCATTCCAGGCGTCCGCATCGGACACGCGAGCGATTTCAAAGGTTTGACGGGGTGCAGTGTTGTCCTCTGCGAAGCGGGCGCGGTCTGTGGAGTGGATCTACGCGGTTCCGCTGCCAGCACGCGTGAGTTGGCTCCCTGCCTTCCCGGCCATGTGGTGGAGCGTGTGCACGCCGTCTTCCTGAGCGGAGGGAGCGCATTCGGCCTGGACGCTGCCGCAGGTGTTATGGAGTACCTGGAAGGGCGCGGCATCGGATTTCCGGCCGGAAAGGTCCGTGTGCCGATCGTTCCTGGCGCGGTCATCTTCGACCTCTACTTGGGCTCTTCCAGCGCTCGTCCCGACCGGCGGATGGCGCTTCGAGCCTGCCGGAAAGCAAGCCGTGAAGTTGCGGAAGGGTCGGTTGGGGTGGGGACCGGAGCAACGGTTGGGAAACTGATGGGTATTGACCGCGCCACCAAGGGCGGCGTGGGATTCTGGAGCCGGGAGTTGCGGGGCGGAGTTCGTGTGCAGGCCCTCGCCGTGGTGAATGCCATTGGCGATGTCGTGGATCCCGGGACCGGCAAAGTGCTTGCCGGGGCTCGTCTGTCGCGCGATTCATCGGAGTTCGTGGGAACGGCGGAAAGCATGTTCGAAGGCCGCGCCGGACGCGGTCTTGGGGCTACCAGCACCACGCTGGTCGTGGTCATGACCAACGCCTCACTGGATAAAATCCAGACGACAAAGGTGGCCCAAATGGCGCAGGACGGTTTGGCGCGCGCCATTCGCCCCGTTCATACCCAATGGGACGGCGATCTGGTTTTTGCGCTGTCTGTGGGTCGAAAACAGGCTGACGTGAACACTGTCGGGACCGCCGCAGCCGAGGTGACCGCAGAAGCCATCGTGAGGGCCGTGGAGACCGCGGAAGGCCTGGGCGGCGTGCCGTCGTTTCGGGACCTCCGGGGCCAGGGGCTGGGGGAGAAATGTGAATAGTGAATCGGTGGGGTTGGACCCTTAATGGAAATTCCCGATTATTCCAGAAAGGGGTTCCGAGCAATGATTAGGCGGACATTCAGAAAGTCGATTTTAATTGGGGCCATCGAACTTCTGCTTTTGGCCGCGCCGCTTGCGAGCCTAGCCGCGTTATTTGGCCAGTTGCCGCCGGCCAACCAGGCCCCGCCCCTCCGGCTCGGCGACCCAGCGCCAAGGATTAAATCGGATAAACTGCTGCAAGGCCCAGCCGGCGCCTCGACGGACTGGAAAAGCTTGACGGGAAAGTGGGTCGTAATGGAGTTCTGGGCATCGTGGTGCTCGCCGTGCGTGGCTGCGATACCTCACTTAAATGAGCTTGCGACGGAGTTTTCCGGCCGACCAGTTGTTTTCATATCGATCGCGAGCGATGATGCGGACCAGCTCGAGGAGTTCTTGAAAAAGACGCCTGTGAGGGGCTGGATTGTCGTCGATCCTCGTAATGAAAACTGGCCTGCCTTTGACGTGCACTCCATACCCGATACGGTCATCGTCGGCCGGGATGGCAGAGTGATTGCGATGACCCAACCCGAGCATGTAACCTCCCAGGTTCTCCGCGACATCCTGGAGGGGAAAAATGTCAGCCTATCGCTGCCCCAGGCTCGCGATTCGGATTTGCTGTGGGATCAGGACGAAATTGACTGGAAGGACGGGGTCAACCCCATCACCGAGGTCATTATCAAGCCCATCCACACCGCGACGAGCGGCGTTTGGCCACGCCCCAGCGGAGACTACCTGACGGCAGACGGCGTTTCCCTCTCGACACTCGTTCAGCTTGCTTGGCAGACGGACATGTTCCACGTGGATTTGCTGATCCAACAACCCAATCAGCTTTACCGCGTTGCGGTTCGTGTGCCCGAGGATCGAAGGCAGGATTTGCTTCCACTCTTTCAGAACTCCCTGATGGCCACTTTCGCGTTCAAAGCGCGTTGGCAAGCAGAAGAGAAGGAGGTATACGTACTCCGCCCGCGCGGCGATCATAAATCAAAGCTGAATACCTCTACGGCGGAGGAAACGCCCCTCTTCCAGGTGCTTCGAGGAAAGGCAACCGCGCGACGGCAACCGATTGCAAAATTGTGTGAATTCCTGAGTGGTTTTGTCCTGCACTCCCCGGTTGTGGATGACACGGGTCTTGCGGGAGATTACGACTGGGACCTGCCTTATCAACCCGGACAGCCAACCCTGACCCTGGATCTTGTAAAGGAGCGCCTAGGGCTCGATCTCGCTAAGGGTCAGCGCTCCGTCAAGGTGCTTGTGGTGGAACCTGCCGACGGGATCCCAGGAGGGGGCAGGGACCATTAGACTCCTCAGTGGCTGGGCTGGGGAGCAAGGTCAGTGGGGTTTGTGGACTGTGAGGGTGTGGGCGCGGCTGTGTTTCCATGCGGGGTTGTCCCAGGAATGCTCGCCGCGGCAGTGGATTCGACCCGCCATTTATCGCCGGTTTTGCGCAATCGATAGATAATACCCACGGCCATACTCGGAGCCTGTTTGCTTCGGAACCTCACTTGCGCCAGAGCCGTATCTCCTCTGAAAGTAACGTCGCCAAGCTCCACGGTCATGTTCTGGAAAAAAACGTTTGGCTGCTGTTTCAGGTGCTCCTCGATGGCCTGCTGAACTGCCGCTTTCGAATCGACTCCGCCCAGCTTGTGGCAAGCCGCCGACGCAACCACACTTAGGATTACAAGACCGATCACCACCGCGCGCATTGAGACCTCCCTTGTCTCGATCAAGCCTAGCCTTGCGCTGCAGGATTGTCAAAAGGCAGCCTTGGAGCGGGTAACGCGCAGCCCCACATTGAGGGTCTTCGGCCTGTCCATAGGCCTGAGGGAACGCCTCGAAGCCTGACACCAGTGGTCCACCCAACCCGGCTGTGTTTGACACACTCACGCGCCTAGTTTAAATTGACGATTTTAAGAACAACAAGGAGTCACCATGCTCGATCTGAACTTCGTCCGTGACAATCTGGAGTTGGTGAAACAGAAAATGCGCGAGCGCGGCCTGGGAGAGGCGCTCGACGGCTTTGAATCCATCGACCGGGAGAGGCGCAAATTCCTGCTGGAGGCGGAAACGCGCAAGGCGCGGCGCAACAAGGTATCCGATGAAATCGCGGCGTTGAAAAAGGCCCATCAGGATGCCTCTGCCCTGATCGCCGAAATGAAGCAGGTGGGCGCGGAGATACAGGAGTTGGACGAGAAGGCCAAGCAATACGACGAGCAATTGCAAGAACTCCTGCGCACCATTCCCAACCTGCCTGACGCGAGTGTTCCCGTTGGCCGCGGCCCGGAGGACAACCAGGAGGTGCGTCGTTGGGGCGCGCCACGCCAATTCGACTTTGAGCCGAAGGCGCATTGGGATCTGGGTCCGGCACTCGGTATTCTGGATTTCGAGCGGGCAAGAAAGATCGCCGGGGCGCGCTTCGCCGTTTACAGTGGCCTGGGGGCGCGGCTGGAACGTGCTCTGGCCAACTTCATGCTCGATCTGCACACCAAAGAGCACGGTTACACCGAGATTCTTCCTCCATTTATCGTAAACTCCCACAGCCTTTTCGGCACCGGCCAGTTGCCCAAGTTCAAGGAAGACCTCTTCAAGCTCGAAGGGACGGATTATTGGTTGATCCCTACCGCGGAAGTTCCAGTCACGAATCTCTATGACGGTGAGATCCTGGAAGTTGAAAAACTGCCCGTGAAGCACTGCGCATGGACAGCCTGTTTCCGGAGTGAAGCGGGGTCTTACGGCAAGGACACCCGCGGCATCATCCGCCAGCATCAGTTCCAGAAAGTCGAGTTGGTGAAATTCACCCTTCCGGAAAGCTCCTACGACGAACTCGAGTCCCTCACGCGCAATGCCGAAGCTATCTTGCAGCGCCTGGAGCTTCCGTATCGGGTGGTGGCGCTTTGCACGGCTGACCTGGGCTTCAGCTCGGCGAAGACCTACGACTTGGAAGTCTGGCTTCCTGCTGCCCGGGAGTATAAAGAGATTTCGTCCTGCTCGAACTTTGAGGCTTTTCAGGCCCGCCGCGCCAACCTTCGCTTCCGGCGCGGCAAGTCCGGCAAGACGGAGTTGCTCCACACTTTAAATGGCAGCGGCCTCGCCGTCGGAAGAACCTGGGTTGCGATCATCGAAAATTATCAGCAAGCGGATGGTTCCGTCGTTATTCCCAACGCACTGCGGCCCTACCTGGACGGACAGGAGAGAATTAGTCGGCAGTAGGCAGGTCGGCAGGTGGGCAGATAGGCAGGTGGCGGAAAGCAGAAGACAGTAATCAGCCCCGGGCTCAACGCAAACATGGGATTATGCGCTTTGCAGGGCGAGGGAGGGGGTCAGCCGAGTGCCGGCGTTCTTCCCGAAGTGTACGTCTGAGTAAAGCATGGTTGTGGCTTCCTCGTATTCCCACCACTCGCTGCCTATTGCTGCGTCCAGGCCATTTACCCATCTGCCGACTTGCCCACTTGCCCATCTGCCCACCTGCCTCATTTCTGTTCGCTTCCTGGCGCAGGTTCCGGCATATAGCGGTGAAAATCACCCGGCGCGTGGGTGTGTTCGAATTGGATGGTGGTATGTTCGATGCCGAACTTGCTGGTCAAGACCTCGCGAATTCTCTGGCAGATTCTCTCGCTCTCGGAAGTAGACATATCCAGTATCTGAATGTGGCAGGAAAGCGCATGAGAGTTAGCGCCCAAGCTCCAGATATGAACATCGTGGACCTCTCGCACGCCGGGGACCTCGAGCATGGCATTCGCAACCCGTTCAAGGCTCATGCCCTTGGGAAGGCTCTCCAGCAGGATGTTCGTTGATTCCATGATCACGCCCAATGCCGTCCACACGATCATGCCCGCGATCAGGAATGCGATGAGAGGATCGATCAGTGTCTGGCCTGTTCTGTGAATCAGCCAAGCCCCTACGATAAGGGCGACGTTGGAAAGCGCGTCGCCCAGGTTGTGGATGAAGACGGCGCGCAGGTTCAAGTCGCTGCGGCCGGAGGCCAGCGAGAATGAAATGCTTCCGTTTATGATCAAGGCCACGACTCCCACCACCAACATGACTTGCGTGGCGATCGGCTGCGGCTTCAGAATTCGCTCGTAACCCTCATAACAGATAAAGGTGGCTACGGCCAACAGCAGCAGCGAATTTACAAAGGCGGTTAGCACGCCGGCGCGCTGGTAGCCGTAAGTTCTTTGACGATCGGGAGGCTTACGCTCAAAATAGAGGGCAATCCAAGCCAGCACCAGCGAGGGAACGTCCGTCAGGTTGTGCCAGCCGTCACTGACCAGCGCCAGACTGTGCGCGAGGTGGCCAGCGACGAATTCAATCACCACCAGAATCAGCGTAATCAGCAGCGCGCCCTTGACGACCCAATCCGGCCGCTTAATGTGGGTGTGATTGTGGCTGTGGGCATGATCGTGGCTGTGCACATGAACCCCCGCCGCGATTCTATTCCATCGGGGAATCCGTGCGCAAGAACAGGTGTCAGGTTTCAGGTGCCGGGTGCAATCCCCAGGAGTTCTTATTCTGACTCCTGACTCCTGGCTTCTGACTCCTTCCCAGTCGTCAGACTAATTTCGCATCCAGGGTGATCTGGGTTCCGGCGAGGGCTTTGGAAACCGGACAGCCCTTCTTGGCGGCTTCCGCCTGCTGCTGGAAGGTATCGTTGTTAATTCCTGGAATTTGCGCTTCAGTATGCAATTCAATCTTGGTGATGCCGAATCCGCCCTCCACCGGTTCGAGGTGCACCTTGGCAGTGGTGTGTACGCGCGTGGGAGTGAAGCCGGCCTTCGACAATCCTGCTGAGAGAGCCATCGAGTAGCACCCGGCGTGCGCCGCCGCAATCAACTCCTCAGGGTTTGTGCCTTTTCCGCTTTCGAATCGGGAGGCGAAAGAATAGCTGCCCTCATAAGCACCGCTGCCCAGCTTCATCGTGCCCTGTCCTTCCCTCAGATTGCCTTTCCATTCAGCTTCGGACGTTCGAACAGCCATAGTGGTGTACTCCTTTGGAAGAATTTCGAAAGTTTGCGTGGAATGTCAATCGACCCTAAAACCACAGTATAGCACGCGTGGACGAATCTGGTTTCGTGCTCTAGGGAACCAGGACGATCTTTCCGTAAGCGCCGGGTTCCATCACCGCCTGATGGGCGAGTGGCGCGTCGGCGAGCGGCATCTCGCGGCCGACGATGGGGTTTAGGGTTCCATTCTCCAGGCCGGCGACGAGTGCCGCATGAATTCTGACCAGTTCATCCTGTGTGGCATTTAGCAGCGTAAGTCCCAGGATGCTCAGGTCGCGTTGCATGGTGGCGCGAGGATTGATTTCGATGCTGCCGCGATTTCCGATTACTACCACACGCCCACGCAGGGCAAGCAAGGTGAGGTCCTTCGCCAGGTTCACGTTGGCCAGCATCTCAAGGATGACGTCGACGCCGCGGCCTTTCGTTAACGTCATGATTTCCTCTTCGTAGCCAGTTTGGCGGTGATCCACGACGTGGTGCGCGCCCTGCTCGAGCGCCAGCTTTCGACCTTGCTCCGTGCCGGCCGTCCCGATCACGGTGAGCCCGCTCGCGCGCGCCATCTGCACGGCGGCAACGCCTACGCCTCCACTGGCGCCGTGGACCAGCACGGTCTCCCCCGGTATTGCCTTCCCGCGCAGGTGAAGAGCTCGGTAAGCAGTCGCATAAGGAACGTTAACGCCGGCGCCCTGCGCAAAGCTGACCCGTGCTGGCAAGGGGTGAACCTGCGCCGCCTCGCAGAGCGTCTGCTCGGCATAGGCGCCGCTCAGCGTTCCGCCCACGTAGACGCGTTCACCGACCTGGACATTCTCCACGCCTTTACCGGCCGTCAATACCGTTCCCGCTGCGTCCAAGCCGGGAGTATACGGCAGCGAGGGTTTCAGCGCATAACCGCCCGAGCGGACGTAACCATCCACGGGGTTCACACCTATCGCCTTCACACTCACTACGACTTGGCCGGGCCCGCCTGTGAGGTCCGGCACCTCCTCGAGTTTCATCACTTCCGGCCCGCCGAATTCACGGACGCGAATGGCCTTCATGACTCTTTCCTCCTCGTAGGCTGATTTTCAGGTCGGCCGGACCGATGCGGGCCTCTTTCGCGGTAAGGGCAGCCCTGTAGCTGAGTGAGCCGCTTCACCTTCCCGCCCCGCGGAAAGACGGAGACTCTCCGCGGAGCGGGCGGGAAAGCCGCAGACTGGAGCGGGCTGGAGCCCGACTCGTATGACCTTATGCCCGAGCGCCGCCTATTCTCTCCTGCTTTCTTGTGGAACAATGGAGACGATCCGCTTCTCGCCCCGGCGCAGAACGGTTACGCGGGCCGCGACACCCACTCTCTCGTCCGTCAACAATTGGTGCAGCGCGTCAATTCCCGCGACAGGATGATCGTCGTAGCCGACAATCACGTCTCCTTCGCGCAAGCCCGCTGTCTCCGCAGGGCTCTGGGCTTCCACCGACGCCACCAGCACGCCGCTTGCGGCTTCCAGGCCGTTCAAGCGCACCACCCGGCGCGGCAGGGGAACATCCTGCCCGGCTACGCCGATAAAGCTGCGGCGTATCTTGCCGTCCCGGATCAGGCGGGCCGCAACAAATTTCGCCGTGTTGCCCGCAATGGCGAAACAGATCCCCTGCGCCGGTAGGATAATTGCCGTGTTGACGCCCACCACCTGTCCCTGCGAGGTCACCAGCGGCCCGCCAGAGTTTCCGGGATTCAGTGCGGCGTCGGTTTGAATCACATTGCTGATCAGGCGGCCCGTGCGCGAACGGAGCGACCGGCCCAGCGCGCTGACCACTCCGGCCGTCACCGTACATTGGAATCCGTAGGGATTTCCGATGGCGATCACCAGTTGTCCCACGCGCAGCGCCTGGGAGTCGCCCAGCGAAGCGGGCACGAGGTTTCCGGCCTCGATTCTCACTACTGCCAAATCTGTCTCCGGGTCGTCCCCCACCAGGTCGGCCTGGAATCTCCGGCCGTCGGTGAGTGTCGCTTCTATCTTGCTCGCTTTATGCACCACGTGACTGTTGGTGAGAATGAATCCGTCGGGCGTAAAGATGAACCCCGATCCATGCCCGAGAGCCTGGCGTGGGACGCGTGGATCCGTGGCTTGCTCCCTTTCGGGCGGCTGATGAACTTCGAGGTTGAGGACGGCACCACTGACCTTTTCTGCGGCGCCAATTACGGCACGCGAGTAGGCGTCCAGAAGTTCGTCGTCAGGCGCCGCTGCGGCTGTGGACACAACTCCTGCGGGCGGGGCGGCAGTCATGTCCAATACGTTCTCTAGAATTGCTTCCATTCGCCCTCCTGTTTTGAAGCCGATAATTACAACTTATTAGATTCCGGCAGTGCAATTCCGTTTCGAAAAGCCTGCCCCTGCGCGTCATTCCCGCGAAAAGCCTTGACCGGGCGTCGCAGAGGCAACCGTAAGTGGTTGTACTACTACGACTAGCCCCTAGAACTCGATTGGCCGGCGCCTTCTCAGTGAGTTCAAGCCGCCCCGGTACAACACACGTCGGATTTGGGGTAAAATATCTATTAGCGGGTCAAGGACTGCCGATCCGGGAGCATTGTAAGGGTGGGATGTATGTACCTCCTCAATTCAGGACAAATGATCCAAAGCCCATCGCGGCGCGTTAATTTCAAGGGCGGGCCCGGCAGACTAGCGACGCTGGCGGTGCTGGTTGGCATGTGCGGGGTGCCAGTCTTCCCCCTTCAGGCGCAGAATACTCCGCCGAATTCGTCGACGGCGGGAGCCAACACCCCGACTCAACGACCCGCCACTCGGCCGGGCGAAACCGCACCTCCGGCGAGCAAAGAGAAGATTAAGGTGCGGGTCCAGGTGGTGGACGT
>Ga0187784_10003958_pt1 | contig 11984 bp, 8 predicted proteins | sample 1015_SJ02_MP15_2_FD_132964 | JGI IMG/M metagenome (GOLD analysis project Ga0187784, IMG submission 132964) | Tropical peat soil microbial communities from peatlands in Department of Meta, Colombia - 1015_SJ02_MP15_20_MG | ecosystem: Environmental > Terrestrial > Soil > Wetlands > Peat | place... | reverse complement strand
GCCCCGACATCTGCAGCGCGATTACACCCAGACTCCCCTGAACATATATTGGGAAATGACCCAGGCGTGTGCCTTGGCGTGCCGGCATTGCCGCGCCACCGCAATGCCGGAGCCGAATCCGCAGGAGTTGAGCTTCGAGGATAGTATCGCGTTTCTGCGGCAGATCCCCGATTTCGGCGAACCCCTTCCACAACTAATACTTACGGGCGGCGATCCGCTCAACCGGCCGGATCTGTTTCTCCTGATCGACGAGGCCCGGCAATTAAACATCGGCGTTTCGATTACGCCGGCCGCCACGGCCGCGCTGACGCGCGAAGTTCTGGAGCGGCTGAAGTCGCACGGCGTTGACGCGCTGGGGCTAAGCCTGGATGGCTCGACCGCGGCGCGCCACGACTTGATTCGCGGCGTTCCGGGAACCTTCGAGCGGACCATCAACGCGATTCGCTGGGCGCAGGAATTGGAAATGCCCCTGCAAGTCAACACTCTGGTTTCGCAGGAAACCGCCGGCGACGTCCACACCATTTACGAGCTGCTCAAGAACTACGCGGTCACGCGCTGGAGCCTGTTCTTCCTGATTTCGGTCGGCCGCGGCTCGGTGCTCGAGCCGCTGACGCCGGCCGAAGGCGAGGAGTTGATGGGCTGGGTCTATCGCACGGCTCAGTCGGCTCCGTTCATTGTAGCCACCACCGAAGCGCCGTCCTATCGCCGGGTCGCGGTCGAGAAAATGCGCGCGGAGGGCATGACCGGCGAACAGATCAAGCGCAGCGCCGCGTATCGGGGTTTCGGGATTCGCGACGGAAACGGAATCATGTTCGTGTCCAATACCGGCGACATTTGCCCGGCGGGGTTCCTGCCGCTGGTGGCGGGCAACGTCCGCACGGATCGCGTGGTCGACGTGTATCGCGATTCGGATTTGTTCCAATCGCTGCATGACCCGACCAGGTTCGAGGGACGCTGCGGGATTTGCGAATTTCACGCGCTGTGCGGGGGCTCGCGCGCCCGGGCATACGCGGCCACGGGAGATCCCCTGGCGCCCGATCCATTCTGCGATTACGTGCCGCACTCTCACCAGAGATGATAATGACCGTCGCGCTCGGCCAGATCCACCGGCATCGAAAACAGGGCGCCCAGACGGGCCGCGGTGAGGATCTCCGGCTTGCGGCCGTCGGCGGCGACCCTTCCGTGCGACATCAGAATCACCCGCTCGATTTCCGGAATGATGTCGGCGAGATGATGCGTCACCAGCACGATTGCCGTGCCCGCTCGCGCGAGTTTTCGCATCGCCTGATGCAGCTCGTTTTGCGCGAACAGGTCCAGCGAAGTGCTCGGTTCGTCGAACAGCAGGGCGTGCGGCTCATGCACCAGCGCCCGGGCCAGAAGCACGCGGCGCGCCTCGCCCGAAGACATCTCCGAAGTGGGACGATCGGCCAGATGCGCAATCTCCAGGCGCTCGAGCGCGCGGGCCGTCTTCCCGCGCATTTCCCCGGTCACGTGCTGGTGCGCGAAAATCCCCACGCTGCTGAAGAACGCCGACAGCACCACCTCGCGGCCGGTCAACTCGCGCGTGAAGGTGTTCATCAGATCGTTCGAAACGATGCCGAGCAGCGATCGCAACTCGAAAATGTTCCAAGTTTCGCGCCCCAGAATCCGGATGGACGAGCCCGGACGGATGACCGGGTAACATTCGCGCGTGATGGTTTTAATCAGCGTCGATTTTCCGCAGCCGTTGGGACCGAGGATCGCGACGTGCTCGCCCAACCCGATGCGCAAGGTCAGCCGGTCCAGCGCGAGTTTGGCGCCGCGGTATATGGAAACCTCTATAAGATCGATCAGCGCAGGCAAAGACATGCGGGTGAATTTCTGATTTTAGCGGACCCGTCGCGTGGCCGAGAGAAAACTTTGGGCGACAGATGCAACTGACCATTAAAAGCCGGGTACGGCTCGGATTCCTTCTGGGGCTGGCCGCTGTCTTTGCGATGTCGCTTTTCGCCCTGTGGAGCACGCTGCGCTGGCGCGAGGACGTCGACTGGATCGCGCGCAGCAAAGACGTGATCAGCAGGCTCGACCGGGTGCTCGAATACGTGGAGGATTCCGAAACCGGCCAGCGCGGCTTTCTGCTGACCGGGAAGGACGCCTATCTGGAGGATTACCGGCGCGGCCTCGAAGGGACCCGGAGCAATCTCGACGGTCTGATGCTGTTGAGCGCGGACAATAGCGACGAGCAGCGCTCGCTCGGCCAGGTGAGGCAGGAGCTGGCGGTGAAGTTCAACGAGCTCGCGATCGCCATCGACTTGCGCCAGCGGGAGGGCCTGGAAGCGGCGCAAAAGGCGGTCATGTCCGAACGCGGCAAGGAGGCGATGGACCGGATCCGGAAAACCGTCGGAGGGATGCAGGAGCGCGAGTACGACCTTCTGGCCAAACGGCTCCAGTCGCAGCAGGAGGTGTCGCGGATCGCGCAATGGTGTGTCGCCCTCGGCGGCGCCCTCGCGCTGCTGCTCGGCTGGCTGGCGCTGGGAAGCGTGGAACGGTCGCTCAGCTCGCGGGATCGCGCGCACGCGCTGCTCGAAAAATCCGAACATCAGCTTCGCGACCAGGCGCGGCTGTTGGAAATTCGCAACGCCGAAGTCCAGCGGGCCACCGAGCTCAAAAGCGAATTCCTGGCCAACATGAGCCACGAAATGCGCACGCCTCTGACCACTGTGCTCGGGTTCAGCGAAGTGTTGAGCGAGGAACTGGAGGGTCCGCTCAACGAAAAGCAAAAACACTTCGCCGAGCTGATCCATCGCGATGCGATGCACCTGTTGAATCTGGTGAACGATATTCTGGACCTGAGCAAAATCGAGGCGGGACGTCTGGAATTGGAGCGCGAGACTTTCGAAGTGGTCCCAGCCGTCGAGGAGGTGTTGTCGTCGATCCGGCCGCGCGGGTCCAGCAAGTCCATCGATATCGCGTGGCAGGCGCCGCCGGCGCTGGCGCTCGAAGCCGATCGCGTTCGTTTCAAACAGGTGATGTACAACCTGCTGACCAACGCTGTCAAATTCACGCCCGCGGGCGGGCATGTTCGGATCGGGGCGGCGCCGAAGGACGGCTTCGTCGAAATTTCCGTCGCCGATACCGGCGTGGGAATCCCGAAGGAGCAACAAACCGCTATTTTCGACCCGTTCTATCAGGCCGCGCACAGCAAGCTGGTCCATGAGGGAACCGGGCTCGGCCTGGCCATTACCAAACGGCTGGTGGAGCAGCACGGTGGACGCCTTTGGCTCGAAAGCGACCCGGGCAAGGGCAGTCTGTTCACGTTTACGCTACCGCGCGCGGCCGAGACCCCAGCGCCGGTGGCTGCGATAACGTAATCCCAGAAATCAAACCATATAATCCCAGAAATCAAACCATGAAGGATCGAGAATTCAGGCCCGTTCGTCAATGGCCGGAGCCTGTTTCGTATTAGAACATGTTCATCTGAACGCGTTCGAACGTGAACAGGCTTTCATTTCCTGGCGAATTTTATGCGATAAGATCGGGAATGACCGCGCCCTTGAAACCCACCGTGTTCCGGCACGTCAACCGGAACGGGAAGGAGTGCGGCCGTGGCACAGGCGAGCCAGCCGGGGAGCAAACAGCGCCGGAGCGGATTCAACGGCCAGACGATCGTCGGCGAGCTGATCCGCAACATGGAACTGGGCCAGTTCGAAATGGCCTACACCGTTCTTCTGCCCTGCGTGTTCAGCGTGTATCTGAACCCGCAGGACCACGCGCGGCTGAATGGCGTGTTCGATCTGATCGCCGACGATGCGCGGCGCGCCCTCAGGCAGCGCGTCGCGGACCTGAACCAGAAGCCCGCGAGCATAACGCGATGGCGCCCGGCGAAGGCCGCACGTGAATACCGCATCGCGGCGCGCGACTGGATCGTCGAGTTTTTCGCCGACGAGGAAGTTCCCGAGGGCGACGTCGAAATTCATTCGCAGCTCAACGAGACCGAACAGCCCGGCTTTCGCGGCGTCAAGACCACGCTGACCGATCGCGAGCCGTCGGTCACCGCGCAGCGCCGCGAGACCCGCAAATCGGCCGATCGGGTCTACGCCGAATTGAGCTACGAAGACGACACCGGCCCGCAGTCTTACCTGATGACGCAGAACGAAGTGCGCGTCGGCCGCGGCGGCGCCGATCAGCCGATGGATGTGGCGCTGTACGCGAGCGATGAGGTGTCGCGCGAACACGTGGTCCTGCGCCGCGACCCGGCCACCGGCGCATTTCTCATCGCCGATCGCAGCACCAACGGAACCTGGCTCGACGGGCGCCGCCTGAAAAAAGATCTCGAAGAAATATTACCCGCGCGCGCGGAAATCAAAGTTGCGGGAGTGATCACGTTGATCTTCGAGGCGCGGCCATGAGATTCGCCTACGACGCTCACATCCCGTTCGTGATCGTGTTTCTGGCGTTCACCCTCGCGATGGTTCTTCTCGCCCGGAAGGGGGACCGATGAAGACCGCGGCGATGTGGCGGGCCGGCGTCGCCAGCGATCCGGGACTGGAGCGCGACAACAACGAAGATCGCGTGTTCGTCGACGAGGCCGCGGGAATTTTTCTGGTGGTGGACGGCGTGGGCGGGCAGGCGGCCGGGGAAAAAGCCGCCGACGTCGCGGTGGAGGTGATCTCGGATTATCTGGCGCGCTCCGGCGGCGAGCCGGAACAATGCGTGCGCGCATCGATCACCGCGGCGAATAACGAAATTTACAGGTTGTCCCAATTGAATGAAGCCTGGCGGGGAATGGCCTGCGTGCTGACGCTCGCGCTCGCCCGCGAGGATCGCGTCACGGTGGGCCACGTCGGCGATTCGCGGCTGTACCTGGCCTGGGACGGCAAGCTTCGCAAGCTTACCTCCGATCACTCTCCGATCGGCGAGCGCGAAGATCAGGGCGAGTTGACCGAGTTCGAAGCGATGCGCCATCCGCGCCGCAACCAGGTGTTTCGCGACGTCGGCTCGAAGGCTCGCGAAGCCTCCGACGAAGATTTCATCGAGGTGCGGAGCTTTCCGTTGCATCCCGACGCGGCGCTGCTTTTGTGCAGCGACGGATTGAGCGATACGGTCCCTTCGTCCGAGATCAGCGCGATCGTTGAAAGCTACGACGGCGATCCGGAAACGGTTTCGATGCGGCTGATCGACGCCGCCAATCGGGCGGGAGGAAAGGACAATATCAGCGTCGTGTTCGTCGCCGGGCCGGAGTTCACCAGATCGCGGGCCCGCCATGCGATCACGCGCGTGCGCCGGCATTCGCGGTGGCGTATTTTCCTCAGCCGCGCGTTGTGGATGGCGATCGGCGTCGTGGCGGGCATCGCCTTGTGGAACGCGCTGCCGCGATTCCTGCCTGGTCGAGCCACATGGAATCGGGCCACATGGAATCGGGCCAACTGGAATCGGGCCAACTTGAATCGGACCAACTTGAATCGAACGGAGGCTTCGATCCTGGTGAGCGCGGGCGATCCGCAGGCGATCGCGAAGGCGATGAACTCGGCGCACTCCGGCGACACCATCGAGGTCGCCCCGGGAGAATTTTTCGGACCCATCGAGTTCAAAGACGGCGTGAATCTCATCAGCGAAAAACCCGGCGCGACCATTGTGCGCGCCGATCCGGCCGCGGTCGCCGATGCCGGCATCGCCATCGCCGCGCGAGGAGTTCATAAAGGACGCATCAGCGGATTCCGCATATTGGGCGATGAGAAATCGGCGCTGGCGACGGGCTTGTTGCTCGACCATTCGGCGATCGAGGTGGACGACGCCGAGATCACCGGAGCCGCCAATTGCGGCGTCCGCATCGAAGGATCGCCGGCCGGCTCCCTGCAAAGCGTTCTGCGCGCGAATTTCATTCACGACAACGCCGGATGCGGCGTCTGGATCGGCGGCGAAAGCGCGCCGCGCCTGGCGGGCAATCGCATCTCTCAAAACGGCGCCGCATCGTCTTTGGGGGACGCGCGACCGGGCGTCGAGGTGCATCCGCCCGCGGCGCCGTCGATCGATAACAACATGATTACGGGAAACGGCACGCCCGATTTCGGGCCCGTGCCGGCCCCGGTCGCGGAAGATTTTCGCCGCCGGAACGTGATGGAGTAGCCCGTGGTCCAACTCAAGCAGTTCGATAAATATCAGATCCTCCGCAAGCTGGGGCGCAGCATGACCGATGTGTATCTGGCTTTCGATCCGGCCGCGAATCGCCGCGTCGTGCTGAAACTGGTGGAGCAGGCGCGGGACGAGTTCACGCAGATCGTCATCGAAGCCGAGCGCCGCGGCGCACAGATTCAAAGGCAACTGCACGAGATCGATCCGCGCATTCTCGAAATCTACGATTTCGGCGAATCGAACGGCTGCTTCTTCGTCGCCATGGAGCATTTCGAGGGACGCGACATCGCGCAGATCCTGCAAACCGAGCGCCGCCTCACGCCGCAGCGCGCCGCGCGCTACGCCATCGAAGTGTTGAACCAGCTCGACCGCCTGCACTCGTTTGTTTCCGACGTCGATGGCCGCAGCCGCGCCGTGGTGCACGGCGACATCAAGCCGTCGAACATTCAGATCGGCGCGGGGGATCGCTTGCGGCTGCTGGATTTCGGCATCGCGAAGATGATCAAGTCCACGCGCAACCTGACGCGGCACAATCTCGGCAGCCCGACGTATTGCTCGCCGGAGCGATTGGCGAACGGCCAGGTGGACGCGCAGGCCGACCTGTGGGCGCTCGGCGTCAGCCTGTATGAAATGGTCGCGGGATCGCTGCCCTATCAGGCGCAGAGTACCCGGCGCCTGGAAAATCTGATTCGTTCGCGAAAGCCGCCGCGCGCGCTGCCGGCGGATTGTCCGGCGCGGCTGCGTGCGATTCTCGCCAAGGCGCTGGCCGCCGATATCGGCCGCCGCTATCCGTCGGCAAGCGCGTTTGAAACAGATTTGCGCGCTTTCGTCGAAAGTCGCGCGACCATCGCCGAGAACCAGGTTCAACCATCCTGGGACGCGAACGAGACGATTCAGAAAGCGCCGCCGGGAGCGGCGACCAGGAGGCAGCGCCTGATGGATCACATCAGCGATGCGCGTCTGGCCGTTCCCGCGCTGCGCCGAAGGTTCGCAAATGAGGTTTGGTCGATCGGCGCGGGCGTGCTGCTCGGGCTGTTTCTGGTCGCGCCGCTCAGTTATTCTTACAACGTCCATCGCGCCAGCCGGTCGCTTCTCGCCGCCGATTTTACCCGCCTGAATGCAGCCGCGATCACCGCGGACTGGAATCTCTTTAAGAAGCTCGAACACGAGAACAATTTTCTCGGCGGCTTTTCTCCCATGACCGGCGTGGCCGGGACGCTTCACGCCAAATTGATGGCCGCAGCCGATGCGGTGATCGAGCATTATCGCAACAGCTCGGATTCCTCGCTCGCCGATTTCGATTGGACCAAGGCGCGACTGTGCCTTTCCTACGCCCGGCAACTGGACGGGAACGATCGCGAGGCGCATGGCAAGCTCGCGCTGTGCGACGGGTATCTCAACCTGATCGAAAATCCGCAACTGCCGAAAGCGGATTTGAGTGAGACGGATTTCGCGATCGCGGCTGCCGATCTGCCGCGCTCGCCCGATCCGCACCTGGGGCTTGCGCGGCTTTACACGTACGCGTTTCGCAACGCCGGGAAGGCCAAAAGTGAGTTCACCGAAGCCGAACGCCGCGGTTTCCGCGCCGGTCCGCGCGAGTTGAAACAGGAAGCCGATGCTTACCTGTTTCGCGCCGAGTGGGAATTGCGCCAAGCCCAGCGCGAAACCGCATCAGCGAAGACCACGCCGTCGAAAACCCCCTCCTCAAGAAAGGATGAGTCTCGATGGCTGCGCCAGGCGTCCAACGATCTCGATCGCGCGCGCGGAATTTATGAGCCGATCGTCGGATTCGCCGACGTCAGCGACGCGCTCGATCAGCTCTATGAGGATCGCGGATCTGCGGACCAGCTTCGCGCGCAGCTCGATCCGCCCCCGCAACCCAAGCCCAAACCGAAGCGCTCGGCGCGGCGCCGCACCATTGCGAGTGTGATTCATGCAGGTCACTAAAAGCTGGGAACGAAATCTCCATTTGAATCTGGCGGAGGAGGCTGCACCCGCCGAGCGGCGCCGGGAATTTTTCTGGATGCTCGGCGCGACGTTCCTGGTCGCATGCGCGCTCGCGATGGCCGGAATCGCGAAGATGCAGGAATTGCCCGGCGCGGCGGCGCGTCTCGATCGCGGCGAGCTGCTCAACATCAACACCGCTAGCGGCGCGGACGATTTGCTCCCATTTCTCGCCGCGATCGCCAAACCCGACGATCGCCAGCGCGCCGCGGAAAAAATTCTGGCGTACCGGGAAACGCATCCGCCCTTTGAGAACGACGGCGCGCTCGCGCGCTTGCGCCTCGGCGTCCCGATCGCGAAATTGAAGCCCCTGCTGATCGTCCGCACGCCGCGTGACGTTTATGTTCAATACGCGCTCTGGTGCGCCATCTATTTCGCATCTTTCTGGGCGGTTCATCTGGTCTGGCGATGGCGCCGGTTTCGCGGCGACGCGATGATACTTCCCGCGCTCCATCTGCTGACCGGAATCGGGCTGGTGCTCGCCGTCAGCCTGCGCGATCCGCTGCGCGACACGCTTGAATTTCGGAAATTCGCCTGGGGCGCGGCGCTCGGATGCGCGTTGCTGTTGCTTCCGCTGCTGCGCTTGTTTCACTACGAGAATTTCGCGCAATGGACCTACACGCCGTTGCTCGCCGCGTTCGCGCTGCTGGTCCTGTTAATGTTGCGCGGCAGCGGTCCCACCGGCAGCGATGCGCACGTGAACCTCGGACCATTTCAGCCCGTCGAGATCATCAAAATTCTGATCGTCCTGTTCCTCGCCGGATATTTTTCGCGCAAGTGGGGATGGCTGCGCGAGGTGCACGTCCGAAAAATCAAATTTCTTTCGATTCCCCGGCCCGCGCACGTCCTACCGGTTATGATCGGCGTCAGCGGCGCGCTGCTGCTGTTCTTCGTGTTAAAGGATCTGGGACCCGCGCTGGTCATCGGGTTCCTGTTTCTGATCCTGTTCGCGATCGCGCGCAATCGCGGCGGGCTCGCGCTGATCGGCATCGCGGCGCTGGTCGCGGGCGTCGCCATCGGCTATCACTACGGCCAGCCGAAGACCGTCGTCGACCGTGTTTCGATGTGGCTGTCTCCTTGGGACAACAATGTGCGCGGCGGCGATCAGCTGGCGCACTCCCTGTGGGCCTTCTCGACCGGCGGCGCGTGGGGATCGGGGCCCGGTTGGGGCGACCCGTCGATGATTCCCGCCGGCCATACGGATTTAGTGTTGCCCGCGGTGGGCGAGGAATGGGGCTGGGCCGGCGTGGCCGCCATCGGCCTGTTATTTTTTCTCCTGCTCCAGCGCGCGTTTCGCATCGCCTTGCGCGCGCCCGACGAATTCGCCATGTTTCTCGCGCTCGGCCTGGGCACGCTGATCGGGCTCGAAATGCTGCTCATCTCCGGCGGAGTGCTCGGCGCGATTCCGCTGTCCGGCGTGGTGTCGCCATTTCTGAGCTCGGGCAATACGGCGATGCTGTCGAATTTTCTCATCTTCGCGATCCTCGCCGGCATATCCAATCAGCCCCGGCCGCGCGACGGCATGGTTCCGCATTTCCGCAAGCCGGTGCGCGCCGTAGCGCTCGCGATGGCCGCCGCCGCTGTGATTCTGGTATCGCGCGCCGCCTATTATCAGATCCTTCACGATCAGGAATTTCTCGTTCGCGACGCGATGGTATTTCAGGAGGACGGCGTAAAGCGCCCGCAGTTCAACCCCCGGCTGAGCTCGCTCGCGCGCGAAATTCCGCGTGGCTCCATTTACGATCGCGACGGGGTCCCCATCGCCACCAGCAGTTGGGACGAACTCGAAAAGCATCGCGCCGATTACGAGAAACTCGGCGTGTCCATCGATGCTGCATGTTCGCGCCTTGAAAATCGTCATTACCCGTTCGGCCGAGCGACGGTCCATCTGGTCGGCGATTTTCGGACGGCCGAAAATTTTCACGCCTCGAACACTTCCCTGATCGAGCACGACTTCAATGCCCGATTGCAAGGCTATAAGGACCTGCACGAGCTCGGCGCGCTGGTGCGCTATCGCCACCAACCGGCGAATCCGAAAATCACCGCACTGTTCGCGAAGGACCGCAGCGTGCGGACCTCCGTCGATATCCGCCTTCAGATGCGCGTCGGAGACCTGATGCGCCGGCGTCTCGAACCGGCGGGAAAGAGCGGCGCCGCCGTCGTGATGGATCCGAAATCGGGCGACGTGCTGGCGCTGGTGAGCTTTCCCGAACCGGCTTCGCCCTCGACTCCCGATCAGCTTCTCGACCGCGCCCGATACGGCCAGTATCCGCCCGGCTCAACGTTTAAATTGGTCACCGCGATGGCTGCGCTGCGGCTCGATCCGGCGCTGGCACAAAGAAGTTATCGCTGCGTTCGACTGAAGGACGGCCGCGCCGGCGCGATCGTCGAGGGATGGCGCAAGCCGATTCGTGACGATGCCGGCGACCCTCCGCACGGATCGCTGACCATGGCGCAGGCGCTTACGGTTTCCTGCAACGCGTATTTCGCGCAGCTCGGTACTTATGACGTCGGCGCGGAGGTCCTGCGCGACACCGCCGCTCTGCTCGACATCCCGGCCGGCGATCTCGATGAGATCAGGAAGATGATGCCCTTTGCATCCTACGGCCAGGGTCCCGTGCTGGTGACGCCGTTCAAAATGGCGCGCGTCGCGGCAACCATCGCCAATGCCGGGTCGATGCCCGAAGGCCGATGGATTCTGGGTGATGCAAACCCGCGCGCCCATGCGCCGCGCCCGATCCTGGCGCCGGAATCGTCGGCGTTTCTCGCCGACGCCATGCGATCCGTCGTCACCACCGGCACGGGACGCCGCGCCATGGCGGGTTTGAACTTGAGCGTGGCCGGCAAGACCGGAACCGCCCAGCTCGATCAGGGCGCGCCGCACTCCTGGTTCGCCGGCTTTGCTCCTTATGCGAGCGACCGGCAGATCGCCTTTGCGGTGGTGGTCGAGCACGGCGGATACGGCGCTCAATTCGCGGCTCCGTTAGCCCGCGACATCATCGAAGCCGCGCGCGATCTCGACATTATCAGGTGACCCCATGTCTATTTCCGATCAAATTGAGAAACTTGGCCGCGCGCTTTTCGAGCGTCCTTTCAGCACGTCCAGGCTCAGCGAAGAGGCCCCGGAAATCGCCGAAATTCGCCTGGCTGTGCTCGATACGGTGAAAACCGCCAGCCATCGCGCCGGTTCCGTTCGCGTGTTTCCCTTCGAAACGGTCCGCATCCTGCTGCGCGGCATTCCGAAGGAACAATCGGCGGCCTTTGAGAGCGGGGTTCTGGCCGAATTTCTCGACGCCGATCTGCGGGAAGCGCTCGCGCGGTCGAGCATTCGTTTTTCCGAAAATCTCCGCATCGAGTTGCGAACCACGCCCGAACTCCCCGTCACCGGCGAACAATGGATCGTCGTGGAGATAAGCAAGGCCGATCACGAAAAAGCCCCCGAGCAAGAATCCGCGCGGGCGCGGCGCGCCGCAAGAATCGCCGTCGTCGAGGGCGCCGCCAATGTGCCCGAGCTTCCCTTGACCAAGGCGCGGATCAACATCGGCCGCAGCACCAACGTCTATCGTTCCGAAGGCCCTTCGCGCAAAAACGATCTCGCCTTTGTCGAGGACAATGAAATCAATCGAACCGTTTCGCGCGAACACGCGCACATCCGCGTGGACAAGGCTTCCGGCGAGCATCGCCTGTACAACGACCGTTGGTACAAACCCGCCGCCAATTGCGGATTGTGGATCCTGCGCGACGGTCTCAGCCGGCCCGTCCATCGCGGCGAACGCGGCGTGGCGCTGAAGTCCGGCGACGAGATCCATCTCGGACGCGCCGTCGTGAAATTCCTGCGCTAGTACGGGTCCTGACGCTCGAAAATCTTC
>Ga0187784_10003957_pt1 | contig 11985 bp, 7 predicted proteins | sample 1015_SJ02_MP15_2_FD_132964 | JGI IMG/M metagenome (GOLD analysis project Ga0187784, IMG submission 132964) | Tropical peat soil microbial communities from peatlands in Department of Meta, Colombia - 1015_SJ02_MP15_20_MG | ecosystem: Environmental > Terrestrial > Soil > Wetlands > Peat | place... | reverse complement strand
GTCCACCGAGATTCCGGCGACGGTTTCCACCGCAAAGCCGTGTTGCCTGCCCATCTGTTTGAGAAAGCCGATGTCGCCTTCGCGGCTGTGCCCAAACCGGTAATCGTGGCCGACAATCACCGCCTTGACGCCGATCTTTTCAACCAGAACGATCTCCACGAATTCGAGGGCGGACATCTTGGAGAATTGGCGGTCAAAGGGGATCACTATGACGGCGTCGATCCCGCAGCCTGCGATAAGGTCGAGCTTGTGCCGGTGAGAAGTAATGAAGGAAGGGACTTTTTTCGGGAAAAGGACTTCCAGGGGATGGGGGTCGAATGTAACCACGGCCGATTGGCCGTCGAGCTTTGCGGCCCATTGTTTTACTCGGTTAAAGAGGGCCTGGTGTCCCTTATGGACCCCGTCGAAGTTGCCGATGGTGATTGCCGGATTCCTGAGCTTGCGCCGGACGTCCTCGATGCCGCGAAACACCTCCATATTGCCGAAACACCCCTCCGAAAGAGTATTTGAAACGCCTTGACAGGTAAAGATAATTAGAATACGATATTATGGTTGTTTTTTCAAGCAATTTGCCGAAGTGGCGGAACTGGTAGACGCGCTAGGTTCAGGGTCTAGTGAGAGTACTCTCGTCGGGGTTCGAGTCCCCGCTTCGGCATGTCAATGAAATCAAGGAGTTAACCGGGAAATCGGTTAACCCTTTTTCATGTTCACAAACCTGGGTGTCCATATAGTGTCCACTACTTGGTAGGAATCCCCCTAAAATGTCCAGTACAAAACACTCCGAATCTTTCGCAAGTACCTAATTTGCCTATGTTTTACGGAGAAAAGTAAAGGTTTCGTGCATACAGGAAGGTGTGTTTCTCCGAGATTGGGTTGTGAGCGCCTGCATTTTGAAGCCGGCTTACTACCGGGAGCAAAAAGCGGAGAGAGAAGCGCAAGAGAAGCTGTTGTCTCGTTCTAAAAAAATCAGGTGATGATTCGATCATTTGTGGCGGGTCCCGTTACGGCCGATTTTAGAAATGCTTATAGCACTTGTATACAAACGCGCCTTCAGCAGGGAATACACCCGTGTGCGAGACGGGAGATTGTTCAGCCAAGCAATCGACGAATCCACTGGGGAAGCTCATTGTTGACTTTCGTAAACTGATGAAACATCATGAGACATGTGATACAGAACTTGCAGAATTAGTCGACGTTCGTGCCTTCGGCGATATCCGAACACCGTTTTTGCTATTTGGTTCTAAATAACGGCTTTGGTGCAGGCTCACGATACAAACGGAGGTTATGCTTTTCGGGTTCTCCTTGCTAAAGCTCCAAGACCCAGCAAGCCTGAAGCCAGCAGAAGTATTGCACAAGGTTCCGGAACTGCCGAGACCTCAACGACCATGTCATTGAAATCCATATCAGAACCGTTCGCCAGCGTGCAGTCTTCCATGCCCAGCCAATAAGAAGATCCATCTGATGAGAACACGGCGAAATGTTGGATCCCATAGTCCGCCGAATTTAAATAAGAGTCGGTATAAAATATACCGTCCGGAGTTTCAAAGTAAAATCCATAGGAATTGCATGTCGGGGCAAAATAAATGGCAGCTCCTGCGCCGGCGGCCCCGCTGAGAAGTTGATACCTTGTTATTGTAGTACCGGAAGCTGAGTACCATCCAAACGAATTGAATGGCGCCCACGCGGCAAGTTCAATTTTCAATGCCGCATAGGATTGCCCAGTCGTATTGAAGCCAAAATTAAGATCTGCGGTACCGTTGCTGTTTCCCCAGTAGTCCGGAGTACCAGCGCCGAAGGTACCACTGAGAAGGTAGCCAATATTTTTGTTAGGGCCGTCGTATGAGAAATTATCCCAATAGGGGTATCCGTTGTTGGGGTATTTGTTGTTACTGAGAATAGAAGTGTTCCAGCTTTGCCAAGATCCTGTCGTACCGAAGATAGTGTCGCCTTGAGAAACTCCAGCCGAGGCTAAGAAGGTGAGCATTCCAAGTATACCGATTGAAAATACGAGCCGTTTCATTTTAGCATTCCTTAATCATCACAACACGCTTCATAGCCGTTGACCGCCTCTTTTGCGAACAACCCTATTGCCGTTGCACCCATGATGATTCCTGAGTCACATCCGGTTCCCCAAAATTCCAAATCACTTTCTGCGAGTAGTACCTGATTGCATAAATTAGAGTAACAGTTTTGGACCTTTGGACTGTTCGCAAAAGGCACCTCATGTCAGCCAAAATGTTGCGCCAATTTATGCAAGCTAGTAGTAGTCTATATCGTGACGGCTTGAAGTTAGTTCACTTTGTTCAAATTTGTAAAGAGGGATTCATGGATTGAGGAATGGGGTATCAGATATACCCATTCAATCGTATTTTAATAGGAATATCGCCATAATACACAATAACACCAGTGTCCGCTTATAAGCCGAAATTATGCATCAACTACTGCGTTCCGCCTCAAGATTGAATATCGGAACCAAATTTTTGCCCGAAAAATCTTTCGTGTATTCCGGGACCCCCAACAGCATTCAATTTTTCCAATACAATACGCAACTCTGACCGGTGTGGGGAGACGATCTCGGGTCATCAATTTTGGACGCCTCGCCACCGAGGATGTCGAAGCGCTAATAGATCTCTCTCATGACAAGAAAACCTGTATCGCCAGTGATCTTTGCGCCCTCAAAATCAATGTTGATGGAGCGGTCAAATTCGGGCCTGACGGTCCCTCTCTGTTTGTCACCAGCTACGCGTGATACCTTCCTTCCCTCTGACGAATTTGTGCCATAATATCAGATGGTTGGGGCGAACGCAGCATGATTCTCGGGCATCCGCGCGCATAATCCGGGACAAATGCTCCCATGACCGCTTGGATAAATCCCTCCGGTAAGAATGGGGATTTGTAAAGAAATGGGTACCTTCCCGTCGAAAAGCTTAACTAATAGGCTCCCTGAGAGCTTGGCTATCTGAAAAATTTTTCCCGTAGGTAACTCACTCAGAGCCAGTTACGGCTTGATCCAAGCGTGACTTTTTGTGACTCCCTGCCCCGGCGGGGCCATGCGGGGGGAGCAAAACAGGCCCACACCCATCTTTTTAACCTGCTTTCGGTGTGAGCAATATTCAACTTCGAACCTCTTCCAACAAATCCTTCACCTTCACATCCAGGGCGCGGGCGGTAATCTCAAGATCGGGCTTTCATCCCTTCCGGCGCGGGGCAAAACCCAAGAACACCCACATCAGGCCTATACCAAGAATTAGAACCGCGATTGGCGGCAGGACGCACATTCCTATCGAGAACAAGAAATCTTGTTTGCTGTTTTTCAGGAATTCCAGATTCTTTTCCAACACCCCGATTCTTTGTAATTTCGAGAGGAGTGCAGACTCATTATCAGACAACTTCTCGTGTCGAAACGGAACTCTCCACAGGGGCTGAAAGTCCTGGGGAGAACCGGCCTTTCTTTTAAGTTCCTTATCAGTTGTCGAGGACAAATCTTTGCCATGCCTCTGTGATAAAGACGGCTTAGTCGAAATTATTTCCCGCTGCCCGAGCGCCGCCCTGAACACCTCATCCAAATCCGCTGCAGTAGGCGACCGATTTTCATACCATTCAAAGGCAACGGTCACACCAGTATGCGATTCCTGTACCTTTCTGCGGGACTCTGCTTCCAGTTCGTCGAAGATATCCCCCTCGGATTTAGCTGCGCTTCTGTCCGTTTCATTCACCTCAAGGAAGGCATAGCTGATAGATGTACGCAGCGACTGAAGCTCATGGGCAGCTTTCAGGCTTTCGATGTATCTCGATGTGGCAGGGTATAAACAGAGAAAGCCTACGGCGACGATCCAAAGTACGGAGAGAAAGAGCCATAATCGGAAAAGTCCCTTACGCCAGTTTAGATCACGCAGAGTCATGGCTTTCCTCCGGTAGCGAATCGAAGGCGCTGTTGCGTATAATCCTGATGGCACGAGATTACAACAGATTACTTCAGCGGGCAAAGTTTATTGTGTGGTTATCGAATTTTGCCGGAAAGCGGTCTTACACCCAGACAATAGCCTATGGGACCGACCATAACCGCCCATGTGACAAGCCGGGCCGAATGATAGAGAGAGCCAAGAGTACAGGGCTTCTGGGGGGGCGTGTGTCTCTTGGCTCAGAAGGGGAGAATATGTAAAAGTTATTCCCCATAATCTATTCGGCAGAAAGCGGGTTTTTCTGAAGAGATAAATTGCCCGGCGCTGTGCGCCGGGCCCGTAGTTTAGCGATTAAGTGTCGACACAAGGCACGCAGACGCCATAAGCGTTTAAACACCCTTGGCATATACTTTTCTCACATGCCGAGCACCTTTTCGACTCGTCGCTTGCGATATCTTTCATGCTACAGCTTGAGCAGTGAAACATCTTGACGGTCCTCATTGTTGCATTTCAATCTGAATCTCTTCACTGTAATTTAACTATTTCAGGTAGTTATACAAATCATCGAGTACATGCTAATTCGGGACTATCTGGCAGAAAGAGTCTTTCAACAGGTCTTTTCGATGCCAAAAACAGTGTTTTAAGCCCTAAGGAATGCCGGGATTCGGTATTTTATACAACAGATGCCGTTGCTTGTCCGGCCCGACACCGCCCCCTGTTACCCTGTTTCCAGGCGATACGGCGCCTATGAGCTTAAATATGCCTGGGGGACGACGTTAAACAGTCCGACCATCTTTTGCGGTGTTTTTCGGTTGGGCGGACTGCGTTCGCCCAAGCCTGACCAACCGCCGCAGGACCGTTACTGGTTCCGCTATAGCCGTCCATATCACGCGACTCAACCCGTTGGAGAAACCTTTGCAAACAGGGCGATCCTGTGTTAAGCATGAAAGCTAGCTCCGAGGCATTTCCAAGATAACCGGAACAACGAAGGGAAGCAGAAACTCTCCGCTGCCAATATGTGGAACCAAAACATGTCAAGAAACGCGTCCCCCGGATCGAGCCGTTCCCGAATCGAAATCGGTGGGATGTTCGCGTCATTTCTTGCAGCCCTGCTGATCTCTGTTCGGTTTGCCTACTTCGCCATATTCTCAAGATTCCAGAGTTATGACGACGAAGGATATGTCCTGATCTCGCTAAAATCCTTCTTCCAGGGACACGCGCTCTACGACCAGGTGTACTCCAGTTTTCAGCCTTTCGTCCACTTCTTCTACTTGCTTGTCTTCAAACTCTGGGGTGTACCGCTTTGCCATGACAGTATTCGACTTCTTACGATAGTCCTCTGGTTGGCCGGCTCTGCGATCAATGCATTCATCGCATACAAGCTGACGAAAAGCACTTTGCTGACGCTGCTGGTCTTTGCTCTGAGCGTAACATTTCTTCAGACTTTCACTAACGAGCCCGGACATCCGCAGGCGCTGGCTTACATGTTGGTTGCCGGTGTAGTGGCGCTCTTTGCATCCATCGGCGGTATTCCGCGTGCCGCTTTCGCCTTGGGTGTGGGCGTCCTTTTGGGGTCTCTGCTCCTTACCAAGGTAAACGTCGGCTTCTATACGACCTTGGCAGCCGGCTTTACGATCTGTGCGGGGACTTCAGGCGTAATGGCCATCCGGCTTCAGCGGGCATTAGGTGCCGTTATGGTCGCCGTGCCGGTGATTTTCCTTTGCCCGCGAATAGAAAGCTCTTTCTGGACTGCATCCCACATTTTCTTAGTCGGTATTTTGGCGCTTGTAGTTTTCACGCCTCTGCTGCTGCATGGAAGCCGCAGGTTGTGGGGCGCCATAGCTGCGGCCGCCCTGGCCGCGATATCATTGACCATATGCCGATCCGCCAACATATATGAGTTCTACCTAAGTGTGGTGCTGACGTTTTCAATTTATAGCGTCGCGCTTGTTGCACAAGTGAACCGGCCGGATGCGGAACTGGATTATCGGGATTGGCTGCCGGGGCTTTACGGCGGAACTGGCGTAGTATTTGCGCTCCTTGCAGCTACTATTCTGCGCGGCACTTCTCTCCATGGTTTGATGGACGGTTTGTTCTGGGGGCCAGCCAGAATGCCTGCGGCTTTCGTTTCCCCGAGCGCCTTTTCGAACGCGGGAATGCCGATTGATGCTCTTGTCGGCTTGGCGGGTTGCTGCTGGTATCTCTGGGCGCGGGTGTGCGCAGCGGACCAGCGCTGTCTGGATTATCCACTCGCAGTGGGGAAAGCCGTTTTTGGCCTTATGATGGTCTTCAGGCACGGCCTGGGTTGGCCGCCAGGATCACTTCCATTCGTGTGGCTCGCCGCGGTCCGTGAAACCGGCCATTCAGACGAGCAGTTTGCCAGAATCGGCGTGGTCGCTGTGGCGATAATGCAGCCTCTTCTCGCATACCCTGTCAGTGGCAGTCAGACCGCCCCTGCGGCTGCGTTGATAATTATAGTGGGGGCGGTGTGTCTCGCAGATGCCGCTCGGATATTAAAGACGCTGATTCCAAACCGCTTTCAGGTCCCCCGGTTGTGGCCCGTCATCGGTTTCATGGTGGCTCTGGCCATCCTGGTTCCGTTTAACCGCGAGGCCTCATGGACGCACAGGCTGTACAACTCACTTACGCCTCTCGAACTGCCCGGCGCCTCCCGCATCAGGCTGCAAGAGAAGCATGCCCGCGTCTACCGGGACCTGGTCGGGTGGCTCGCCCGCCCGGAAGTCGAAACCTTCCTTACGCTGCCCGGGATGAACAGTCTATACTTTTGGGCCCAAAAGGACCCGCCCACCGGGTTCAATGTCAGCGATTGGATGTATCTTTTTGACGACCATTGTCAGCAGCAGATCTGGGAGACCGTGAGCAAACATTCGAACGTGCTGGTTGTGAAGAATGAGGCTCTGGCCAGGTGGTGGGCCGCTCCATGCCCTCACTGCCGCCCGTTGGAAAATGTTCCTTTGGTTCAGCTTATTAATGAGAATTTCAAGTCATTGACCATTATCGGGAACTATGAGGTCATGGTCCAAAAATGAGCCTCCAGTGGAAACAGCTGACTAGCTAATCGACCACTCCGGGCTTTGGCAGGGGTACGATGAAACTGCCCCGGAAACCTTTTTGCTTAAGTTTGGGAATCAGTTCGTCTGCGATATGCCACGACAGCAGCAGGGCATATTCGGGCTGGTGCTCATAAAGCACCGTCTCATCGAGCACTGGTATCAAGGTGCCGGGAAGATAATTGCCAATTTTGTGGGAACCTTTTATCTCCACGACGCAGGCCAGTATGCCGTCGTCAAGGCCCACGTAGTTGACCAGGGTGCTGCCTCGCGAGGGCGCGCTGATACCGTAAATACGGCTCCCTTTTCGCTTCATGCCCAGCAGCAGGGACTGGAGTTCAAGTTTAGAAAGGATCACTCTCTCTCTGAATTCCAGAAGAGATTCCTTCCCCAGCACGATGGATTTTTCTTCCTCAAGTAACCGGTCTACGGTGTTGCGAACCGGGAAGTCTCCCGCGCGGGCGGCATAAATCCGGATGGATCCGCCATGCGTCGGGATTTTCTTTGCGTGCACGATTTCCAGCCCGCGCGATTCCAGCAGGAACTTCAGACTGTGAACGGAATAGTAGCGTAAGTGCTCATGATAGATGGTATCGTACTGCAAAGTCTCTATCAGTGATAACAAATAGTGTGATTCAGATACGAACAGTCCGCCCGGGGCCATCAATTTAACGATCCACTCCAAAACCATATTGATGTCGTCTATATGGGCAAACACATTGGTGGCAGTCACGATTTTGGCATGGCCGTATTCATTCAGAACGCTTCGGACTACTTTTGGAGTGAAATATTCGATTATGGTAGGAATGCCGCGCTGGATGGCAACCCGGCCGATCTCTTCCGGTGTAATCCCAAGCACGCGGTGATGATCTTTGAAATTACCGAGCAGATTTCCATCGTTTGAGCCAATGTCCACCACAAGATCGTTTGGCTCCAACTCGATTACGGTTTTGCACTCGCCGTACAGTTCGGCGAAATTTTCGCGAAGTATTCTCGTTGTGCTGCTGGTGTAAGGATATTCGGCCGGGAAAAGCACATGGGGGTCAACGATCAAGCCAAGCTGCACCAGGTGGCATCGTGGACAGTAAAGCAGTTGAGCGGGGTAGCTTGCCTGCTCGTGAGGCTTTTCGCCAATGGGAATCATCCTGTTTACCGGAGGCAGATACCCTAAAAAAAGGATCGGTTCCAAGCCGGCATTTGCGCATACCTGGCATCGCTCGACAACGACACTGGTATTGAGTCTGGCAACAGATTTGGTTCCAGCGGTCATTATTTCACGCTCCCTACAGTTGTGCTCCTTCGCTTATACCGTATGCCCGTCGTACCACTCCGCTGTTACGGCGAGGCCCTCCCGGAGCGAATAGCGGGGATGGTATCCCAGTAGTTCCAGTTTGGTTATGTCAGGGCAGCGCCGTATCGTACTCCCCTCGAGCAACTGACCCGGGACGAGCTCGATCCGCCGCCCGTAATAATCTGCTATTAGCTGAGCGAGTCGCCCGATCGATATTTCTTCCATGGTTCCGATGTTGTAAATCCCAAGATGCTCGCCTCCCTTGAGGACCGCTACCAGTCCGTCGGTGAAGTCCTTGATGAAAACGAAAGAACGACTCTCCTTTCCCGTGCCCTGGATTGGGAAAGGGAGCGGATCTTCCGGATTCTTGCACAGCTTCTTCATTCGCATCAGAAGCTGCGGGATCACGTGCTCACGTCCCATGTCGGGACCGTAGACGTTATGAGGGCGAATGATGATGACTCGTTCCATGTACTTGCGGCCGTAGTTGATCGCCAGCAGTTCGCTGATAATTTTTCCGCCGCCGTAGGAGTATCTCGGGTTGAGAGGGTCGGGTATCGAGAATGGGGCTGTCTCATCGGTGGGTATCGCCGGAGGCGTCTGATAAACTTCCGAACTCGAAGCCAAGATCAGTTCGGGTAAACCCGTTTGAAGACACCCTTTCAGCACGTTCATCATGCCGCTGACTGCAACGTCCAGGACCAGTTCCGGCTTGGTGTAAAAGAACTCAGTCCCGTTTATATATGCAAAGTGAACGACGCTGTCCATTCCCTGACATGCCCGCTGGACAGCCGCCTGGTCACGGATATCCGCCTCCACCAGATCGATATCGGCCAGGACGTCCTTAAGCCGTCTTGGGTTACCTCTCAAGTTGCTGTCCAGCACTCTTACCCTGTGACCCTCGCCTGCGAGTCGAAGAACAAGGGCGCTTCCCAAAAAGCCTGTGCCCCCGGTCACCAAATAAGATTTCTTCATCTGTTTCTCTTCTATCTGGCAGTGGTAGAGGGAATACGGACCATTACCGCAGGCGGGTTTTTCGCTCTCATGCCCCGCAGAGTCATTGCGCCCCAAACGAACCAGCGGAAATATTCCTGGGTCCAGGCGCCCAGTCGAAAAGTCGATGTTCCTCCATAGAGCCGGTCGATCGAAATGACGGGGACCTCACCAAGTCTAAGGCCTGCCAATTGGGCTTTGAGCGCCATTTCAAAGACCACCGCCCACCCGATTGGTCTTGCCTGCAAGTCAAGCTGGTAGAAAGCGGAACGCCGGAACATCTTCAGGCCTGTGGTGGCGTCTGTGAGCACGGAACCAGATGCCGACCTGAGCAGCCAGTTGGCCGATCTCGATAGAATCCCGCCAATCCACGACCCCCCTAGTCTTCGCCCGCCGTGGGCATAACGGGTACCGCTCACGAAGTCACAGCCCTGGTGAATGAGTTCTAACATGTCTTCAAAAACAAGAACGATGCCAAGTTCGTCGCAAACCGTTATCAGGATTACATCTGCATTCGATGCCTCGACTCCGGCCCTGATGGCGTTGATAACGCCTGCTCCTATCGTGTTGTGAACGAGACGCACATTGGGATACTTCATTTGCATCCCGGAAATGACGGGTATGCTGTCGTCATCCGGAGTATCGTGAACGATCAGCACTTCATGAGGACTACTCACCATAGTCTCAAGGACTTTTATAAATATTTCCAGGTTAACCCCGTCATTACGGACGGGGACGAGAATTGAAAGCTCAATTGACTCAGCCGAGCTGCTTTTCTTTGAAATTGTCATGCTCGAAAAAATTCCCTTATTTTACTGCACACAGTGTACACATCCCGGTCTGAGAGGGAGAATGCGGAGGGCAGCCAGAGCGCTTTGGGCATTAAGGCGCTGCTGACTGGAAACCGGTCCCCGGATGACAGGTAAGGTTTTTGGGTGTGAATGGGAAGCCAGAAACGCCGACAAAGGATGTCTCGCTCCATCAGGTAGTTGTCCAGTTCGTTACGCCGATCGATCAATGCATCGGTCCAAAGAGGCACCTCGCCGGCATCGAGACGAAATCCGGGGAGCCTTACTCCATCCAGTCCGTTCAGGTTCTCCGAATAAATCTCATAAATTCGTCTTTGCCGCTGGATTCGTTCGTGCAGGGCGGACAGCTGCCCAATCCCGACAGCGGCCTGGAGATTGGTCAATTTGAAATTGTATCCGACCGAAAAGTGGATGTCGTCTCCGCCTGTGCCGCGGACCGGCCGTCCCTGGTCTTTCAATTCCCGCAGGCGGGCGTGCAGGACATCGTCGTCGGTCAGTATCATTCCTCCCTGCCCTGTTGTAATGGATTTGTTCGGCGAAAAGGATAAGCACCCCAGTCGGCCGAACGTGCCTAGATATTTACCGTTTAGCGACGACATGAACGCTTCGGCGGCGTCCTCGATCACGAAAAGGTCGTGAGACCCGGCTATGTCCAGGATTGCAGCCATGTCCGCGGCCCTGCCGCTGACGTGCACGGGGATTATGGCCCTCGTTCGAGGACTCAGGGCTTTCGTAATCTTTTCAGGATCAATGTTTAGAGTAGAGGGATCGATATCGACCAGTACGGGATTTGCTCCTGCGAGTCGAACGGCGTTTGCCGTCGCGATGAAAGTCACATCGGGCACGATCACTTCATCGCCCGGGCCTACAGCCAGCGCCGCTAAAGACAGGAATATTGCAATTGTGCCGCTGGTAACCGCAATAGCGTGCTTCGCGCCAACAAGTGTTGCAATGTTCTGTTCAAATAAAGTAGTAATGTCTCCTTCGTTGATATAGTTGTTATCCAATACATCCCTAATCAAGGAGTATTCCTTACCGGTCATTTGCGGTGACCACCACGGAATCGGTCCTGGCATTGATCTATTTTCTTTCGTATTGTAAGGTTTATCCCATTCTGCGCAAAACAAAACCTTGAATAGGACCGAACGAATCTCCCTTATCAACAGTAACCTTAACACGGTCGCCGATTAATTCATGAAGGTGTCGCGCTGCCGGGTCGGCCACATCAAATATATCATCTTTTACGGCGCTGGCTCCATATCCCTGGAACTTTGCAAACATGTTTAAAAAGACTCTCGTTAGTAAGTAGTATAGATTAAATGTCCGGGTTTGTTCGATTACAAACTTGTCTTCTATGTAATCCATGAACTTATCGATGTGCAGAAAGTAATTATGCCAGTCGTGCAGCGGGATGTTAGGCAATCCAACGGCCCTGCGCACACTGTTCAAAGCCTCAAAGCCTTCGAACGTGTTTTCGATCATCAGGTAACGCCCGCCGGGACGGAGGGTTTTCCGGATATTGTCCAGAACTACTTTTTGCTCGTCCCAGGTCATAAAATTGATAACGACCCGTTGGGTGACCACTATATTGAATTGGGCTTCATAAGCTGATAAGTCGAGAACGTTTCCACTGACCAGAGTAATATTTGTTAACCCGGCTTCACGAAATCGCTCGGCCGCCTTTTCTCGAAGACGGCTCGAATGCTCCAGGGCAAGGCAGCTCTTAACTTTGCTTGCATAATGCACCGTCGACTCTCCGTCGCCGCAGCCAAAATCAGCCAGTTCGTCGTCTGAGCTGAGATTTGACATTATGAAGCCGGTCTCGAGTTGCCGCAGGTTCTTGTCCATCAACGAAACAGTATCCGGCTTTTCCCAGTATTCATAGATATCTTTGCGGTCACTCAATTTGATTCCTTCCC
>Ga0187784_10003956_pt1 | contig 11988 bp, 11 predicted proteins | sample 1015_SJ02_MP15_2_FD_132964 | JGI IMG/M metagenome (GOLD analysis project Ga0187784, IMG submission 132964) | Tropical peat soil microbial communities from peatlands in Department of Meta, Colombia - 1015_SJ02_MP15_20_MG | ecosystem: Environmental > Terrestrial > Soil > Wetlands > Peat | place... | reverse complement strand
CTGATTTGCCGGACTTGTGGCTGTCACGCGACCAATCTGCCTGAACTGGTTTGCGCCCGTGCCGGCGTTCGCCGCCACAGGTAGCACCGTAATGGCGTCTGCAAGGCGTCGTCGGGGCGAATCTCGAGGCGCTTCGCAGGGCCTCGTGGACCGCCTGCGAACTGACCCTTCCGTTTCGGACGAGACCGATCACGCGCGTCTTCGCCTCGGCGATTGCCCGAAATTCCGATAGCAGATCCATCGTCGTCTCCTCTTCCTCTCGTTTGTCAGCGTCGATGTCTGTAATTGCGGCAGCCGATCGCCCCGCACAGCTCGCAGGGCTCCGTCGTCGGTGCGGAGCGCATGGCCCACGCTTCTGCGAAAGACCGGGTCGGTGCCGGAGTCTGGAGGCTCCGGACATAATCGATCCAACCCTCGAAGTCCGCGTCGCGCCGCGCGGCCTCCTCGGCGGCCCAGCAAGCCAGCGAAGCCGCACGGACCAGCACCGACAGGTTCTTCGGATCGCGCACGGCGCCGAGGTCTTTGGTCAATTGCCGCGCCTGCGGCAATGTGCTGGCGATGTGCAAGCGCCGGTCTTGCGTCAGCAGAAGTAGCAGTCCGAGGAGATCGGCCCGCACGATGTCGTCGCCTTCGGGGTCGGGAGCATCGGCGAGGCGAATGCCTTGCGTGGTCACGCCCGCGCCCGCCGCGGCGAACACCTCGCTGACAACGCCGCCGACGTCGGTGATGTCGATCAGCGCCGGCCGCTGCCTTAGCGCCTCGTCCTGGATTCGTGGAGCGATGCGCGCGGCTATCGTCGAATACGCTGTGCCGGTCGGAAAGGCTTCGAGGTCGCGCACGTAATGGTGTCCGATGCTGTCCACAGCTAGGCGCTCGACGACGGCCAGTGCAGCCCCCTCTGTGAATGTGAGGCTGATTGCCGCTCCATAAGTCATCGATCAGCACCTCCGAGTGGTTGGACGTCTGGATCGAGCGCGGCCTCGATAAGGGCCGGATCGAAGACGCTGGGGGTCAGGTCGAAGAGATCGGTCAAGGCCCAAACCAGAGCGTCGGGTCGATCGGGAGATGCACCTGAGCCCTGAGTCCACGACACCATTTGATCTTCCAGGTCAGCGAACGTGCCGACGTGATGGACGCGCCCCTGCTCATGCAAGGCCGCGGCCGGCTCCGCACGGACGCGCTTTCCCACGGCCGCGCGCACGGTTGTGATCGGCAGCTTGGGGTCTACGTGGGCCAGAACTCGGCGAACGAGATCACCGCCCTGGTTGACCTCAGCGACGACGCGATCGGCCTGGTGCCGGCGGTAGGCATCCACAACAGCGCGCGCCCATCCGTCCGGGGTCGCCCGAACCGTGGCGTCCGCGAGAACGTAGCCGTGTCCGTCCTCGCCCTTCGCGGCGACCACGATGCCGGTCTCCGACGCGCCTTCGGGTGTTCCGGATACGCCGGGGTCCACACCCACGACGACCCGCACCAAGGACGGGGCGGCGGTCACGCGCGTTGTCTCGATCATCTCGCGGGTCCACAAGGCGCCGGGGCTTTCGTCGAGGATCTCGGCGAGGAGCTCCTGTGGGCGCGAAAATTGCTCTTGTGTTGGGGAACGCGCAGTACTGTGGCTACCCCGTGCCAGTCGACGACTTGACGGTCGAGTTAGGCGAGCAGTTGCAGTTGAAGTTGGAGCGTTTGTTAACAGTGCGTTATCGTCGCAACAGCGCCCAACAAATGAGAATCTTTGGTAGAAATCCTTCACGCGAGAGTGCGGTCATCTTCGCGAAGTCCCCCAAAACGCGCTCGTCGCCGAGGTCGCGTCGCGGGGGCTGGTTTTTCGGGGGCTGTTTCGGACGATAAAGTCATCATATCGTGCTATGTGGTGCATAAAATTGTGCAAACGTCCTGATCCGCCGGTCATGCGCAAAATCAAGCGGGAAGCCTTCTAGCGCAAGCCTTACAGGGGTCTTCGTCTGGAGCGGGAAACGGGATTCGAACCCGCGACCCTCTGCTTGGGAAGCAGATGCTCTACCAACTGAGCTATTCCCGCTCGCCTAGCGACTTGAATTAGTGATCCCTATTATAGTTCCTGTCCGGGGTCTTCGTCAAAGGGGAAGCGGATGGCCGCACCTCAACCGCGATGCCGGTGCGGCCCTTGAGGACTCGCCGGGATCACACCGTCGGACTTGTCGCGACGTAGAGAGCGGCCCCGAAGATTCCATAGTTCGCCAAAATAACGATTCCACTTTGGGTCGTAGAACTCGCCGCCCGCGCTTGGATACAACGTCATCTCTCCGAAATACACTTTGCCGGCATCGTAGAGGTCCACACGGAGAAAGTCGAGCCCGTCGCCCAGTATCTCGGCGTATTCGAGCATCTCATCGAGATGGGGCGGGCGTGGCATCGGCCGCCCGATGGACTTCCACCGCGTTTTCATCTCGAGCCGGTCCCAGGAGGGCGTGTACCCATCGTTTCGGACGTCGGCGAATCTCCCGGTGATCGCCCAGATGAGGTGCACCTTCCCGCCGAAAACGTAGAACTTGTAGTCCACAGGCACTGGCCCCGTACCGTCGCTGATCAACTCTTCTACGATAATGCGTGGTTCGATGTGCTTGTACGCCCACTCCCGGTCGTCGTGGTAATAGTTCCACCTCAGCCAGTTTGTACACTTGTCCAGGAGGTCGCGCTGGTTGAGGCGTACCTTGTCGGGAACGAGATAGACCCAACCGCTGCCGTGCGCGGCCTTCACCACGAATTCGCCGGGAAGATCGTCGAAGGGAATGTCCGCCGGCGTCTTAGTGACCCAGTAAAGCCGTGGCAGCACGTGTTCACCGATTCTGTCCCGGACGTACTCACGCACCGCCCACTTGTCCTGGAGTTTGGTCAAGATCGGTCGCCGGTCAAAGACTATGCGATAGACCACCTTTTCGCTGAATGTCTTCGGAGAAATGAGGTTCGGATACACGCCGAATGCCTGCTTGTGCCGGCGCAGGGCGGCAAACGCGATGAGCGCAGGCTCAGGTACCACCGCTTCGACCGTTCGCCTGAGAAGACTTCGGACCTTTCCCCTGATACCTAGCCTCATGATGTCCGTCAGCGAGTAAATCAGGTCGGTTAGGAAAGCCGAACCTCGCGGAGTTTCCGTTGCGCTCGTGGCGCAATTAAGGACGAGTGGTGCTGGATCCCGCCTATGGCCGCGGCGTCCCGTTGCCGAGGCGGTCAGTCAAGAGGTCCACGAGCGTACGCGCGATCACTTCCTTGCCCTGCGCGATGGCCTCGACCCTCCCTTTTGCGTTGACGACGTAGCCAATGTGAAGACTCCGCTCTATGTCACGCATGTCATTCGCTACCACGAAATCCGCACGGTTGCGGCGGGCCCACTCGCTTGCGATCGCGACGAGCTCTTCCTGCGTCTTGCCGACCTCGAGCTTGAACCCAATGAAGAGCGTCCCGGGGGCTAGGTCGCGGACAAGCGCGGCCGCCTTCGGTGTGGGGACGAGACGGATGTCCCACTCGTCGGTGCTGCTTGAGACCTTCTCGTGGCGGACCTGCGCCGGCGCGAAGTCGAGTACCGCCATCGCGTGAATCACGGCGTCGTAGGGGTGCTGCTGCAATTCGTGTTGGAAGATGACGATGAGATCCTCCACGGTATCGATGGGCAGGAGTCGCAGGTGATCCACACGCCCGCCACGCACCGCCGGGAGGATGCTCCCCCGCCCGTAGACGAACGTCACCGTTGCGCCGGCTTCCAGGGCACCCTCCGCGATTAGAGAGCCCAGCCGTCCCGTGGCTTTGTTGGTGAGGAAGCGCACGGCATCGAGCGGCGCGCGGGTGGGGCCCGAAGTGATCAGGATCAGGCGGCCCTTCAGGCTCATAGCGAGATCGCCCCGAGCGCCTGCGCGAGCTCGCCGCGGACCTCCGGGTTCTTCTCCGTGTCCAGCCGGGCCCGCAGGGCCGTCCGGGACACCTCGGTGCCAATGCGACCGAGCGCCCACGCCGCATGCGAACGCACGAGCGGTTCGTCCTCATCGTTGAGGGCACGGATGAGCGCTGGGACCGCGACGGGGTCGGCCAGATTGCCAAGAGCCACGGCGACGTTACGGCGGAGGCCCCGGCGCTTCGTGCGGGTCACCGGCGAGCCCCTAAACCTGCGGCGGAACTCATCCTTGCCGATATTGAGCAGCTCAATCAGCTCGGGTCTCGCAGCGACGCCCGGCCTCGGAGCGAACTCGGGATGTGTGCGGGCCATCGTCTTCGCGTTGTGTGGACAGACGGCCTGGCAGATGTCGCAGCCGAAGATGCGGTCACCGATCAACGGGCGCATCTCGAGGGGGATCGCGCCCCGGTGTTCGATCGTGAGATACGAGATGCACCGCCGCGCGTCCAGGGTGTAAGGAGCGATGATCGCACCGGTGGGGCAGGCGTCGAGGCAGAGCGAGCACCGGCCGCAGTCGCCGCGCGCCGGCGGGTCCGTCGGGAGCGGGAGGTCCGTCAGGATCTCGCCGAAGAACACCCAGGATCCAAACCCGCCCCGGGTGATGATGAGTGTGTTCTTTCCGTACCACCCGAGCCCGGCGCGGCGGGCCGCGGCGCGGTCCATCGTAGGGCCGGTGTCCACGTAGTACCGGGCGACTTGCGCCCCGTTCGCCCGCAACAGGGCGGCCACCCGCTCGAGCCCGGGCGCCATCACGTCGTGGTAGTCCTCTCCCTGGGCGTACCGGCTGATCCGGCCGCGAGGCCGGCTGCATCCTGCGGCATCCTGCCTCAGTCCCGATGCGCCGTCCCCCTCGAGCCGGGTGAGCTCTGGGCCGCCGCGGGGGCTCGTCCCAGACTGCGTTTCACCGCCCGACAACGGTGCCGCGTCACCGTAGTAGAGACCGACTACGACCACTGCGCGCGCCAGCGGCTCGACCACGCAGGGGCGCGGCGATCGAGGAGCGTTACGCGCCATATAAGACATGTCGCCATGGTGCCCGGCGGCGACCCACCGCTCGAGGGCCTCGCCTTCGGGGACAAACGGCTCGCTCGTCGTGATCCCGCACAGGTCGAACCCCGCGGCGCGGGCCTCGGCCTTGACCGCAACGGCAAGCGCCTCGAGATCCACTGAGATCTCGGCGCTCATCTCAGACCGCACTCCTCAGGCAGACCCTGCCGCCCGGAAGGCAACGACCTGGAACGATCCAAGGCGGTTGTTCGAGGTCGGCTGCCAGTCGACGGTGATCGGGGCTGCGAAGTCCGGAGCCATCCGGCCGTGCTCGATCCAGTAGCGGGCATGGGGATCGTTCAGGATGGCGGGACTGGCCTTGGTGACGAGCACGAGCGGTTCGTCGACGAAGTGGACCTCATCAAGCTCGGGTATCGCGAGCAGTGCGTTCAGGAGTTGCTCGCGTACGGCGCCCGCCGGAGCGGGCCGAACGTTCACGAGGCCGATGTTTCGCCCCAGCGGGCCGATGATCTTGACGTTGGCGAGCGCGGGGATGACACCGGCGTCCCGAAGTACGCTCAGCACGACCTCATTTGCGCGGGCCACCGCGCGCCCGTGATAGTTCGGAGCCGCAAGCGGTTTGAGGAGGTGCTTCAGCTTGCACCCCTCCCGGCCCGGGTTCTCACCGATCCGCGGCGGCCGCACGCCCATCGCATCGGCGAGCGCCAGGATTTCAGGTTTGTCGAGATCGAGCAGCGGGGCGTAGTATCCATTGCAGACCCTGAGCCCCATCAGGCCCCATGTGTCGCTGCGATTGGCGCCCGTGAGGACCAGCCGGCCTCCGGAGACCGCTTTAACCATCCCCAGCTTGATCTCGCGGGTGCAGCGGTTGCAGGCGGGGCCGGCCGCCTGGACGCGGTGCTGTTTGAACTGGCCCAGCAGGCACCGCTGCTGCAGCCCCAGCCGTTCGGCGACTTCGAGCACGATCTCGTTGCCACGCGTGTACGCGTATTCTCCCATGTTGACCGTGACGAGCAGCACGGCCGCGGCGCCGAGCGCGTCACGGGCGAGCGCGGCCGCAACGGTGCTGTCGAGCCCGCCGCTGAACGCGACCACGACCGGCCGGCCCTGCGTCGTCTCGAAGATCTCCCGGAGCAGAGTCTCTCGAAGGTCCACGTGGTTAGCGTACCCGATTCGGCTCTTCTTGTCACGGTTCCGTGGTGCGATCGGGAGGAGCGGTGCCGCAGGACGTGGGCCCCTGCGGCGGCACGCCCGCAGAGGGCGGACTTTCGGCAGTACCGCATCGGGAGGCGTTCGCCGGTATCCGGAGCGGGTGCCGCCGGCATCCGGACGAGGGTGCTCGCGAAGCCTCACCGGAGGAGAGAGGTGGCGCTGCCGTGAACCCAAAGGCGAGGGGTAAAGCAGGGGTTGCGGGTGACCGGATTTGCCGGAATGCCGCGGGGGGAGGTGCCGAATGCGCAAGCCGATGTGGGCGGTTCTGATTGCGGTGTTCCTGCTCGCCGGGCTCTGGCCGGCGGGCGCGGCGACGGGGCAGGCAAAGGCCGCCCTCACGTTTTGGAGTTGGCGTGCCGAGGATCGGGCGTTTTACGAGAGCATGATCCGCAAGTTCGAGTCGCAAAATCCCGGGGTCAGCATCGACTTTCAAACATACAAGCCGACGGACTATGCGACCGTGCTGTCCGCGGCGATGCAGGCCGGCAAAGGGCCGGATATCCTTCAGGTGCGCGCCTACGGGGCGCTGCAGCCGTTCGCGCGCCCGGAGTTCCTCGTCCCGCTCGAGGACAAGGTCCCGGAGCTCAAGACGTTCTCGCCGCAGTGGCTCGACGGCGCCCGCAGCCAGGCGGACGGCAAGGTCTACGGCGTCCCGTTTGCGTTCCAGGCGCTCGTGATCTTCTACAACAAGCAACTGCTGAGCAAGGCCGGCGTCAAGCCTCCCCACACGTGGGACGAGTTTCTCGCCGCGCTCAAGACGCTCAAGGATCACGGGATCACCCCGCTCGCCAACGGCGCCAAGGAGGGCTGGACGCTCGAGGTCGCGATGGGCGTGCTGGCGCCGAACTTCTACGGCGGCAGCAACTTCTACGACGCGGTCATCCGCGGGCAGACGACGTTCCGCGATCCTCGGTTCACCGGCGCTCTCGCCAAGATGACCGAAATCCGTCCGTACATGCCCCAGGGGTACGAGGGGGTCTCCTACACCGATATGCAGCAGCTCTTCGCCAACGAACAGGCGGCGATGTACATCGGGGGGATCTTTGAGTTGGGGTATTTCCAGAGTCAAAACCCGTCCCTCCAGATCGGCGTGCTCCCGGGTCCGGTCCAACGCGCGAGCGACACGCCGTGGATCAGCAGTTACGACGACGGGAACTACGGTGTCAACGCGAAGACGCGCTACATGGACGAGGCGATCAAGTTCATCCGCTTCACCGCCACCCGCGAGTGGGGGCAGGAATTCACCAACCAGCTCAAGCAGCTCTCCGCCGTGCCGGGGGTGAAGGTCCAGGATCCGACCCTGCAACAGGTACTCGGGTGGATGCGCCATTCGACCCCGTATGTCATGCTCGTCGGGTTCCGGTGGCAAAATCCGACCGGCAGCGAGCTGATCCAGAACGACCTGCAGGGTCTCTTCGCCGGGAAGCTCACCCCCCAGCAGGTCGGCGACGACGTCACGCGTGGGCTCTCCACGTGGTTCGCGCCGTTCAAGAACCGGTAGGCACGCAACGTCGGGCTCTTCGCTGACCCGGCGCACGCGTCCGGCGCGAGCGACCATCGGGTCCGACAGGCGGCGGGGTCGATGAGCCCCGCCGCCGCCGCGCCTCGGGGGCGTCCAGGTCGCCGGCTGCCGTATCACACCGTGCGCGCGTGTTGGATCGCGGCCTTTCTCGCTCCGGCGCTGGTCCTCTTCACCGCGTTCGTGGCGTATCCGCTCCTCAGCGCGATGGCGTACAGCATCTACCGGTGGGACGGCATCGTCCGCGGAGGATTTGTCGGCTGGGCGAATTTCCAGCGTCTCTTCACCCAGTACCCGTATCGAGAGCGGATGGTCGAAGCATTCTGGCACAACGTCTGGACGTTCGTGCTGACGATGATCGTTCAGAACGGCATCGCGCTCCTGTTCGCCGTCCTGCTCGCGGGGCGGGCGTGGGGGGCACGGATCTACCGCGCGATCTTCTTCATGCCCGTCGTCCTGTCGCTCGTGGTCGTAGGGTTTCTCTGGGAGCTCTTTTTGAACCCCGTGTGGGGGGCCGTCAACAAGCTGCTGGCGTTTGCGGGCCTCGCCGCCCTGGCGCGGCCGTGGCTCGGAGATACCCACACCGCGCTCGTGGTGCTGATCCTCGTCAACGCGTGGCGGTGGGTCGGCTTCCCGACGATCGTGTTTCTCGCCGGCATCCAGGCGATTCCCGAGGAATACCTGGAGGCGGCGCGGCTGGACGGCGCGGGATCGGGTGCGATGTTTCGCCGGATCGTGCTCCCGCTGCTCGCGCCCCAAGTGAACATCATCGTGATCCTGACGTTCATCGGCGCGTTCAACTGGTTTGAGCTGCCCTACGTGATGCAGGGCGTGACCGGCGAGCCGTACCACGCCACCGACGTGCTCGGTCTTCTCTTCTACCGCTCGGCGTTCGGCGCGGTGGACACCGGCAATCCGGACGTCGGGATTGGATCGGCGATCGCGGTCGTCATGTTCGCCCTGATTCTGGTTACCAGCAGCATCGGCGCGCTGTACCTGCGGCGGCGGGAGGTGGAGGGGTAGTGGACCCGGCCGCCCGGCATCCGGCGCTCATCGTCAAATCGGCACTCGTGCAGACGCTGCTTATCACCAACGCGCTGCTGGTGCTCCTCCCGATGTTCTTCATGGGGCTGTCGTCGCTCAAGACGACCCGTGAGATCTTTCAAGATCCGTTCGGGTTCCCCGCTGCGCTTCGCTGGGACAACTACCAGCAACTATGGAGCGCGGCGCATTTTGCCGCGTACTTCCAGAACAGTGTCGTGGTCACTGTCCTCTCGATGGTCCTGATTCTCATCACCGGCACTCCCGCCGCGTACGCGCTGGGGCGCTACGCGTTTCGTGGCAACGACCTGGTCTTTCTATATTTCCTCAGCGGCATCATGGTGCCGATCCGACTCGCCGTGATCCCGCTGTTCATCATGATGCGCGACCTGCACCTCCTGGACACGTTTGCGTCCCTGGTGCTCGTGTACGGCGCCTCGGGGCTGCCCAGCACGATCTTCATCCTGACGGGGTTCTTCCGCACGCTCCCCCAAGACCTGGACAACGCGGCGCGGATCGACGGCGCGGGCGAGTTCGGCATCCTGATGCGCGTGATGCTCCCGCTCGTCCGCCCGGCGCTCGCGATCGTGACCGTGTACAACATCATCCCTATCTGGAACGACTTCTTCTTCCCGCTCGTCTTCATTCACGTGGATGCACTCAAGACGCTGCCGCTCGGCCTCACCGTGTTCTTCGGCGAGTACCAGACCAACTGGGCGTTGCTGTTCGCGGGGCTCAGCTTCGCCGCCGCCCCGGTGCTGCTGCTCTACGTCTTCCTGTCCCAGCAGTTCATCAAGGGGCTCACGGCCGGCGCCATCAAGGGCTGATTCTCCGGTCAGGCGATGACGATTCGGTCGTCGCTCATGTCCGTGATCATGGCGAGGGACTCGATCGGGACCGCGAGTCCCGCGAGTACCTGCCGACCGCCCTCAAACGCCTTTTCGATCACGGCGCCGATGCCAACGACCGCAGCGCCGGCTGCCTCCGCGAGGCGCGCGAGGCCCAGGATGGTCTGCCCGGTGGCGAGGAAGTCGTCGACGATCAGGATACGGTCGGTTCGGGACAGGTACTCCGGGGAGACGATGAGCTCCGCCGGTTGCCTCTTCGTGTGCGAGGGAGCGACGGTGAGGAGGACTTGATCGGGCATCGTGACGGGGCGCTCCCGGCGTGCATACACGACAGGGAGCCTCAGATGCAGGGCGGTGCTCAACGCGGGCGCGATCCCGGAGATCTCGGCCGTCAGGACGCGGGTAGCGCGCACCGTGGCGAACCGCGCGGCTAGTTCCCGCCCGCACGCATCCATCAGGACGGGATCGATCTGGTGGTTGATGAACCCGTCGACCTTCAGGATCCCGTTCCCGAGGTTGCGGCCCTCGCGGAGGATGCGATCCCGAAGCTCCTTCACCGCCCGTCACCCAGGCCGTGCAGGACGCGCTTGGGCACCTTGCAGACGACCGTGTAGGCTGGATTGTAGACGTTTGCAATATCGTACTCGACGCACTGGCCCAGCAACGTGCTTGCGGCCCGCGGGTCCAGCCGGTACTCCTCCCCGAGCCACCGGACCATCTCGGTCGTCGCGTGCTGCAGTGCCTGATCGAGCGGCCGCGCGTTGCCGAGCGCAAAGATGTGGGTGGCGTTCTCGCCGCGCGGCCACCCGATGGCGCGACCGCCGTGCACGCGGACCGTGAACTGGACCTCGAACGATGTCTCGACCCCGTTGCCGACGATTTCACCGTCGCCTTGAGCCGCGTGGCAGTCACCGAGGTGAAACAGCGCACCCGGAACAAACACCGGGAACAGCGCGGTGGCCCCCTCGGTAAAACCTCGATAGTCCATGTTGCCTCCGTGCGGTCCCGACGTGGCCGTCGAAATCGCCTGACCTTCCGGCGGGGCTACCCCGAAACATCCCACCATCGGCGCGAAGCCTACCGACAGGCGCCGAAGTCGAGGCATATCCATCCGCCCCGCTGTCCGATGGTTCTGGTCGATGTCTGCCAGCGGCAAGGAGGAGTTTCCTGCAGACGCCGGATCGGCGAGGATGATCGTTCGGCGGTCCAGGTCGATCTCCCAGAGCGTGACCGCTGGCGCCGGGGTCTCGTGCACAAAGGCCGGCTCCAGCACGTTCGGCGCGATCACAGTGCCCGACCACCCATGCGCGCGGTTCGGTGTGAGGCGGTCCAGGTGCACCGCGAGCGTGTCGCCCGGCTTCGCTTCCTCGATGTAGAATGGTCCGGTCTGCGGATTGCCGCGGGCCGCCGCGGGCGTGCCGGACGCGTCGAACCCCCTCGCGTCGACCGTTGTGGTGACCACGGTGTCGCCGTCCCGGATCCGCAACACGGGCGGATGAGATCCGAGCGTGTTGAAGTAATGTTGGGGTACGAACCGATGTGTCGCCATCGTTTCCTCCCGTTCGTGTCGTCACTCCGCGCGGTCGCTCCGGAGTGCCCGCGAAGCTCGTCGTACGAACTCGACACATTCATTGCTGTCGTTTCCGGACGCCGCCGGCAGGTCGGACACAGCTACCGCATGAATGAAGAGGAGGTTCATCGGAGGCGGAGTTGCTCCCTGTGCCGGAAAGATTCGTTGAGCGCAGCTTGGGCTCACACCGGTTGTCTTGCCTGCCGAGGTTGAGACGCGAAGTGGCACGCCGGGCGCGGGGTGTGCGGATCGCTGCAAGGGGGGGAAGGGCGACCCGTGCACCCCGGCGGCCGGGCGTGAGTCCTGGCGCCATCAATGATAGGCAGACGCCTGTGAAGGACTTTTCAAGATCATGTGAATAAGTGACGCGAATGGCGGGCGGGATAATAGATTCATTCTATGTTCTTGCAAGGCGTGTGGACGCGTTCGCCAATCGAATACCTCGGTGGAATCTTGGGAGGGCTGCGAGCCCCTATGGCGCAATGATTCCCGGCCGTCTTGACAATGCTCAGTGCGCTTGAGATAATTCACATTGTTAATCAGATAGTTCAGGAACTCTAGTTTCCCCCCCCGCCCAGAATTACCGCTTGCAACACCGGCTTCAGACTATCTGGTTTTGTCTGCTGAATGGAGGGACGGGCTAGGCGTTCAAGATGTTCGGCACATTCGCGGAGGCTAGTGGAGGCGTTTCGCCGGTTGACGGCGCGTCCTGGATCGGCGCGAGCGTGTCGCGGGTTCCGGCGATTGCATGCGCCTGCGGGCTCCGGACATCGAAGACAACGGAGTTCTCCCGGCGACGAGTCGGGCCGGGGCAAGATGGTTCGGACGAGGCAGGTCTCACTCCTCGTTTTTGTCCTTGTCCTTG
>Ga0187784_10003955_pt1 | contig 11990 bp, 8 predicted proteins | sample 1015_SJ02_MP15_2_FD_132964 | JGI IMG/M metagenome (GOLD analysis project Ga0187784, IMG submission 132964) | Tropical peat soil microbial communities from peatlands in Department of Meta, Colombia - 1015_SJ02_MP15_20_MG | ecosystem: Environmental > Terrestrial > Soil > Wetlands > Peat | place... | reverse complement strand
ATGGTCAGGCTTGATTTTGGTCATCGCCGGCCTCCCGCACGTCCGCCGAAATCGTCGTTGCCTCCATCAACAGCGCCTGAAGTTGTTCGAGCGCGCTTATTCGCAGCGCCGACGCGAGCGTGAACTCCGGCTGCAGCGGCGCTCCTTCGAACAAATCCAGTTGCGGGCTTTCCGATCTCCTCGCCATCTCCGCCTCCCTGAGGAATCACCCCCTGCGCCGGAGAGCCTAGGATCAAATCCAGAAGCGCTCGTAGTTCCGAAAGTCGGGAGACGGAAATGCAAGGAACATCGAGGATTTTGATCGACGCCGCGTCAGGACTGACCATCCACGCCGGGACCAAAAAAGAGCGGTCGTCAGCAGATCGTAAGGTCAGATGGCGACTGCCATTGTGCATCTGATCGGCAATCACGATCGCCGCCCGTTGAAACAATGGGTGGAATGGATAGGCGACCGTCACTTCATGTCCCAGACTCCGGGCATCATGAGGCCGCTTCGGATCGCGGCGGGGAGCGGGCGGCGGCGATGTATACGCTGATCGCGACGGCTCGGCTCAACGGCGTCGACCCGCAAGCCTGGCTCGCCGACGTGCTGGCGCGCATCAACGACCACAAGATCGCCGACCTCGCCGCTCTGCTGCCGTGGCGATGGGCTGCCGATCACCAGGCTGCCAAGCTCGCTGCCTGACCCGCGCCAGGCAACCGCCAATGTTGAAGCGCTCTCCCTGCGTGGTTCACCGTAGGCTTACAATGCGACACTCGCACTGCCTCGTTTAAGGGACCGGCCGTTTGCGACTTCGTCGAGTTCGACACTCCTCGACAACTTCTGTTGCGGCGGGTTCAGCGAGAGACGCTGGGATTTCCAGGCTCAATGATTTCGAGGCTCGATGTCGCCCCCACGCGATTGTTGTGGACGCTTCGTGCTCGTCGTCGCCGGCGACCGCGCAACACTCGCTACAGAGCGCCAGCTAAGGCTTATTCGGGACGGACTCACGCCGGCTGCACCGCGCCGACTGTTCATCCTGGCGCGCCGCTTCTTCCACCAGATGTAAACGCCGGTAGCGGAGAGCATTGCAAGGACTAGACCGACGGGAACGAGGAAGACCCGATAGAGAAGGTAATCGATCGGATCCCGAGCCGTATGAAGGGCGCGCAGCCAGAAAGTCAGCGTGTCGCCCCAAGCAACGGTATCTCGCTCGCCTTCATTGTCCCGCGAGGCGCCAGTGTCCGCGTCAAAAAAAACGGCTTCGCTCCGCTCCTGTGGAAAGGAGCGATCCGTCAGCACGGTGTATACATAGAGCCGCTGCTGCTCCAGGCGGTTGAGCGATTGCGGCTCGAGCGCTCTGAACCCTCTGCGCGCCGCCCTTTCAGCCACGAGTTTCTCTCCAGTTGCCTGCGCCTGCAGCCAGTCGAGTTCGAATGGCGCGTCGCGAGACCGATCGGCGAAGATCGTGGCCATTACCGGCTCGTCTCCATGGTAGTTCGTGATTCTGACCATCACCCAATCGTAGACGCCGATGCGATCGACCAGGAGCACGCTCGACCAAGCGAACACGAGCAGAATCGTCCAAAACCATAGGCCGCCGGCGCGGTGCAGGTCGAAATTGACCCGGTAGAGGCCTCCGCGACGCTTGATAAGCCAAGCCGGCTTCCATCGTTCCCAGAATTTTTTGATCGTGATCGGGAGCGTCAAATAAATGCCTACAAAGCAGTCGATCGTCCACAACAGAGCGACGGCGAGAAGGACATATTCGCCAGTCGCTCCAAAGGTGAGCGCGACGTGGACATCCCGCACGAAGGGCATAGTCGCCGCAAAAAATCTTGCCCGGCCCGTCGACGGTTCCTGCTCGGCGAGGCGTTTTCCTGTCCAAGGATCGAGCACGACGTGGAGCGGGATGTCGGGATAGCGCCCCCCAGTCTCGGGGTTGTTGCGCCCCCACATGCGCATTGTCGCACGCGCGTCGCTATAATCCGCAAAATAGGCGACGTGTTCGGTCGGCTCCAATGCTTCCGCGCGCAGCGCGAGTTCGGCGAGCGAGAGTTTGCGCGCGTCGGGCGAAGGCTTCCTCGCAACGAGGCGCGGGTCCAACGCGTCGCCGATTTCGCCTTCGAAAGCGAGCAGCGCGCCGGTCAGGCCCTCAACCAGGAGAAATCCGGCGAGCGCGAGTCCGATATAGCGATGTAGCCAGACGAAGAGCCGCCGCATCGTTTTGGCCCCTCCAACGTGGGTTCTCGCGAGGGCGGCGGCCTAGGACCGCCCGCCCTCGCAGGCTTGGTTCAATTCAGTATTTCGCGCTGATCGCACCCGGCGCGAACCAGCTGAAGTGATAGTTCACACCGCCGCGCAAAATGTTGATCTGGGGATGGAAGCTCGCGCCATAGTTCCAGCTCGAGCCGGTCGAAACTTCGCCGCCGCTGATGTCTGCGTAAAGATATTCGACCTTCGCCGACCAACTCGGCACGAACATCCACTCGGCTCCGACGCCGGCGGCCCAGCCGGTGCGCGTGTTGGCGATGGCCCAGGCATCCACGCCGTCATAGGCGAAGCCTGCCGTGGCGTGGAGCAACAGCGTCGGCGTGACGAGATAGCCGGCGCGGCCGCGCAGCGTGCCGAGATAGGGCATGTTCTCCTGCGCGGCTGCGAGCGGCGCCGCCGGGACGACCACGCCGCCCGCCGCGAAGGGCGAGGGATAGGCCGCGCCGTTCTGGCGATTGCCGCCCGAAAGACTGGTCGCGGCGATGTCGGCTTCGGCGCCGACCACGAAGGACTGGCCGATTTGGAAATTGTAGCCGACCTGGCCGCCGCCCAGCACGCCGCCGTCCTTCGTCGCCGTCGCGCCATTGGGCAAATAGAGCAGGTTCGGAGCGCCGGCCGCCGATGAGCCGAACGGGATAGTCGGGTCGTAATAGCTGGAGAAACCGGTCTGTCCGGCCTTCGCGTCCCAGGCGCCGCCGAGGTTCACGCCGGCATAGAAGCCGCGCCAGGACGCCGCGGTCGGCACGACCGTCGGCGCATCCTTGAAGCGCGGCAGATCGAGGCCGAGCCCCGAAGCCGCGACGGCGCCCGCGCCCGGACCTTCGTCGGTGAATTTGTAGCTGACGCCGAAGAGCAGCTGATTTTGATCGAGGCGGCGCGTCCCGACGAAAGCCGCGCCGGCCGCTGAGGTCGACGCTTCCGAGACGCTGCCGTAATCGGTGTAGCGATATTCGCCGCGCAGCGCGAGATTGCGCGTGAACGCCCACTCCGCGCCGGCGCCGACGCTCCAGCCGACGCGCAGCATGGATTGGCCGGCGCTGGCGGCGTTGAAGAAGCCGACCGCATCCTGACCCGCGAGGTAGGAGCGCTGTGAGAAGCCGCCGAGCGCGACGCCGCCGCTCACGAAAGGCAGCAGCCGCCCGAAGGCGTAGCCGACGCGCGCCCGCACCGACCCCTCGATCGTCGACTGGATCGCCGTCGTGAGCTGGCCGCCGGGGGCTGCGGGGCCGAAGTAGCCATTGCCGTCGTAGACGGGGAGCAGCGAGTTGCGCACGGCGTTGCCGCCGTCGACGGAGCCTTCGAGGCCGACGACGATGTTGTCGAACTGCTTGTTGTAGCCGACGTGGCCTTCGACGGTGATGTTGTGCAAATCTCCGGTGAGCTGATCCCAGCCAGCGAGACCGCCATTCGTGGCGGCATAATAGAGGCCGTGGTTGGCGCCCCACAGATAGCCGAGCTGACCGCCGGCATAGAGGCCGGTCCACGTGTAGCCGCCCCAGTCGATCGGAAGCTCTTTCGCCTGCGCGGCGAGCGCCGGCTGGGCCACCGGCACGAGGAGAGGATCGCCGAACTTGTAGCTGAAGCCGAATTGCACTTGGTTCTGGTCCAGACGGCGTTCGCCGCCGTAAAACGTGCCCGGCAGCGCGACGGTCGGCGCGTCTGCGACGACGCCGAAATCCGAGTAGCGATATTCGCCGCGGATCGACCAATGATTATTGACCGCCCACTCGAGACCGCCGCCGAGCGTCCACCCAAGCCTCGTGGTCCATTGCAGGCCATGCGTCGCAAAGCCGTCGAAGGCGGAATCGGCGTTCTTCGCCGATGCGAGATCCGATTGCGTGGCGAAATGTCCGATCGCGAGACCGCCGGCGACGTAGGGCAACAAGCGCCCGATCGAATAGCCCGCGCGCGCGCGGACCGACCCCTGGATGTCGGATTGCACGAAGGAGGACAACGCCGCCTGGTCGCCTGCCGCGTCTACGCCACTGAGTGATTCGCGTTGGACCAAACTCGTGCCGTCGACCGAGCCTTCGAACCCCACGACCCAATTGTCGAATTGACGATTATAGCCGACGTGGGCGCCGAACAGGACGCCTTGCGCGTCGTGGGCAAGAGCGCCGGAACTCAAGATTCCGTCGGGGCTCGAGAAGTTGTAGGAGCCGTGGTTGTCGCCGTAGGCGTAACCCGCCTGACCGCCGAGGTAGAAGCCGCTCCAGTTGGCTTCATAAGCGGCGCTCGAAGTCGGCGGAACGGGTCCGCCTTTGAGTGAAGGAAGTTCGCCGGCGAGAGCCGGCCCCTTGAAGACCGGCGGAGAGACGAGCGGGAACATATCCGGATCGGCGCCGCCGAACTTGTAGCTGAACCCGAGTTCGAGCTGATCTTGCGTCAGCCGACGTTTGCCCTGATAAAACGCTGTACCGTCCGGAGAAGCCGAGAAGATCGTCGGCGCTTCGATGATGCTGCCGAAATCGGAGTAGCGCCATTCCGCGCGGGCCGACCAGCGCGGCGTGATCGCATATTCGACGCCCGCGCCAAGAGTCCAGCCGAGTTGCAGAAGCGAGCGATCCTTCGCCGCGGCGAAATAGTAATTGCCGTTGACGTCCTCTCCGCCGATGTTCGACTGTACGTTGATGTTCGAGAACGCCAGACCGCCTGTTCCATAGAGCAATAAACGATTCCAGGCATAGCCGGCGCGGGCGCGCAGCGAGCCCTGAACATTGGATGTTATGTGGGTATTGATAGAACCGCCGCAGAAGTTCGCGTTGCAATAGACGTTGTCTCCCACGGGCACGACGTAATACAGAGCCGGATTGGGATTATCTACCCCCAGAACTTCCTTCTTCTCGAGATTCGAAACCCCGCCGGAGCCTTCCAGGCCGAGAACCCAATGGTCGAACTGTTGATTGTATCCCACATGCGCGCCGGCCAGAACGCCCCGCGCCGTGGTGACGAGCGACGGCGAGTCCATGAGTCCGTCTGGAGTGGCATAAGAGAACTTGCCGTCGTTGTCGCCCCACGCCGCGCCGACCTGCAAGCCTGCATAGGGTCCGCTCCAGTCGTGCGCCCAAGTCATGGCCGGCTCCGGCTTCCGATTCGGCGGCGGCGGCGAGCCTGGAAACTGCGCGGTGAGATGCCCCATGACGCTGAAATTGTCGCCGATGCTGCGTCCGGCGTCGTAGGCCGAGGCGAGTCCTACGAGAGGCGCTTGTAGATACTCGCTCGTGTAGTAAGTACGATCGAACAGGTTGTGGATGTTGAAACCGGCTTTGTATTTCCACCCGCCGTATTCGAAGGGATATTCCGCGAGCAGGTCGACCGTCCCGTAGCCCGCGAGGCTCGGGGTCAACCAGCCGAGATTGTATCCGGTCTGGTCTACGACCCGCTGCGCCCCGTGGTAGTTGTAACTCGCGCCGAGCTTCAACCCCTGGAGGGCTCCGTCCTGGACCTCGTAGGTGACGCTGGCGTTGGCGAGGTTGCGCGGCGCCCCGGGGAATGGCTGCCCGAGAGAATTCGAGGTGTCGGCGGCATAGCTGCGGATCAATGCGGAAGAGATATTCGTATAGTTGAGGATCAGGTTCAGGCCGGGATAAAACGTTCCGCGGATATCGACTTCGGGCCCCTTGGTGCGCGAATCGCCGAGAATGATTTTGCAGGTCGGGAAAGACCCGCCGTTCCCGATGCAAACATGGTTCGGATTGAGATCCGGCTCGGTCTGATTGGTTCTGGTCAGATCGTAATAGCCAATGGTGCCTTGCAGCTTGTCTTCGAAAAACTGGAACTTGAGACCGACTTCCGCGTCCCTTGCACTCGTCGGCGCGACCGGCGTATTCGGATAGACATAGGAACCGCCGTTCGAGGAAAAACCCTCCGCGTAGCTGACGTAGCCGCTCGCCCACGGATAGGGCCGCCACAACAGGCCGAAGCGGGGCGTCACGAATTGCTGCGCGTCGCCGTGATAGGGCGGCGTGCCCAAAGAGGCCAGATTGACGGCGGTGGAAGGATCATCGGAACTGCCGCCGTTCTCGCGAAAATACTGATATCTGGCGCCCCCCATGAAGAACAAGTCGTATGGCAGCTTTATCTGATCCTGCACATAGAGACCGGCGGTGTCTTGTGGACTTCTGAACTCGCCATAGCTTCCCAACGGCAGAAGGAAAGGCAGGCCCGGGTGGATGGGGTCCACGATGCTTATGGGCGAAATCCAGGAGTTGTTTTGATAGTAACGGCTCCAATTGAGGGTTTTATAAAAATCTCCTCCCATCAGCAAAGTATGTTGCGTGCTGTCCATGTCGACGTGTCCAGTAATGTCGACATTGGTAGAGAACGTTTCACCCATGTACTCATTGAAATCATACGTGCGATCGTAGGATGGAGTCGGCCAACCTAGGTCAAGAAAGGTTCCGTTTTGTAGGGTACCGTAAGACTCCGTACGGTTATATGCGATCATCTGCTTTATGAACCAGTCTTTGTCAAAATTATGCTGATATGTCAAAGCCGCAAACATGGTGTCATTGTAACCGGCATTGGACTCGTTGAAATTGAGCCAGCGAGGAGTATTGACGAAGGTTCCGTTTATCTCAGGAACAACCGTGAAATTCCCAAAACTTCCCTGGCCCTGGCTGTATAAAGCCTCGATCTTGATCCAATTGTCCTGGTCGATGTTCCATTTAACGACCGGCGCGATGAAGAAATATTGTGCACGCGTGTTCTGGATGATCGAGCCGTAGGGCCCGAGGTCGTTCTCATAAGACATATTGACGCGGTACAGCCAAGCCTTGTCCGAGGTGAGGGGACCCGTCGCATCGATGGTCGTGCGGTAGTCGGCGAGCGAGCCGACTTGCTGGTTGATCTCATAGAACGGCTGGTCCAGCGGCTGCTTGGTGACGATATTGACCGTGCCGCCCGGCTCGCTCAGACCATAGAGCGCCGCCGCGGCGCCCTTGAGCACCTCGACGCTTTGGACGTTGGCGAATTGTTGCCCGCCATAGCCGGCCCCGCCATCCACGCGGAAACCGTCACGATAGATGTAGTCTGCCTGAAAACCGCGGATGACGATGTTGTCATAAGGGTTGCCGTTCTGCAGCGGACCATTGGTGATGGTGACGCCGCTGACGTTCTGCAACGCCTTGGCGAGGTCCGTGACCTGCTGATCTTTGAGCACCTGTTGGGTGACGCTTTGAACGTTGTACGGCGTCTCCATCACCGGCGTGTCGGTCTTAGTGCCAACGCTCTCGTCCGTTTGGCTATAGGACGGGTTGAAGGGATCCTGTCCTGCGCCGGCGCCGCCATAGCCGGCGCCGCTCGCCGGGCCGGAAGCGTCGTTCCCCTGAACTCCGTTTTGCGCACGCGCCGGCGTCGCCGCTCCGACCTCAATCGTCGGCAAGGGCTCTTGCGCGTGAGAAGGCGGCGAGACCACCACCAACGTCAACGCGCCCAGCGACACTCCACGCGGAAGATGATTGAGCCTCATGAATGGCCTCCTGGCGCGCGGTTAAACGCGCGCGGTTCTTTCCCCCTAATGGAACGCAACGCTCCCGCTCGTCGGCGCGCGGAGGGCTAAAAAAACAAGCTTCGCCGCAGCGCGGCGCCTTCGCGACGCGAGGAAGCGCTCGTTTTCACGAACCCCGACTTTCGTTTCAGCTTGGACGAACGCTCGTAAACGAGCCGCCGTTCGAAAGCGCGCATCGTTTCTGGACGAAGGAGATTTGGCGGCAGAACTTACCGACGCGGAATTCCAAGACTTACCGACGCTGATTTCCAACACTTACCGACGCGGAATTCCGAGAGAAGACTAAAGGTAAGACGAAGGTCCGAAACGGATGTGCTTTGAGCAAAAAATCGGCAGATGTGGCAATTTTGTCACACCTCGTTCACGAGCTGCCTTCTCCTCGGGCGCGGGGAATGTCCCAATGTTCATTGCCGCCTCTCGACCATTCCTCTTGCCCGGCGGACAGACGCCACGAAATCGCGGCGCCTGCCGGAAGCATACGTTCCTTGCCTGAGGGTCACCGATAGATCTTGACCGCAAACAACCTCAGCGTGGAGCCCTGGCTACTCGAGCCAAATCTGACATGGATTGCAAGCTTGATCACGGGCGAGCGCAGGGCTAGGCTGCCGCTTCTCCGCACAGAAATCTTAGCGGTCGAAGAAACATAGCAACGGGGCGGCGCCGGATGCGCGTTCTGATCATCGAGGATCACAAGACGCTCGCGCATGAGCTTTCGCAGCAATTGCAGCGCGGCGGCTTTCTCAGCGACTGCGCCAGTTCCTTGAGCGAAGCAAGACGGCTCATGGACGACCACGACTACGGCTTGGCGTTGATCGACCGGAGACTGCCGGATGGCGATGGCGTCTCGCTCCTGTCCGTCTTACGGCGCGCGCAGCCCGAAGCCCGCATCGTCGTTCTCACCGCGCTCGATCGAAAGAGCGACGTCGTCGCCTCGTTGGAGGCCGGAGCCGATGATTATATCACAAAGCCCTTCGACCCCAATGAGTTGATGGCGCGCATTCGCGCGTCGCTGCGCCGCACCAGCAAGAACTGTCTCCCGCCGTTCACGGTCGGGAGACTCTCATTCTCTCCTCAAACGCGCGCGCTCACGGCCGGGGAGGAGCCTGTCCTCCTTCAAAGACTCGAATTGGCCTTGCTCGAATCCCTGATGCTGCGCGCGGGGCGGGTCGTAACGCGCAGGAAGCTCGTGACAGAAGTCTGGGGAGACGAGCAGGACCTCTCCCTGCAAAATCTAAAAGGACTGGTGTCGCAGCTACGCGGGCGACTGAAGAGTTTGAATGCCGGGGCCGAGATCCTCTCCTCAAGGGGCCTTGGCTACATGTTACGCGAGCTTAAGGAGTGAGATGGACGCCGATGAAGCTTTTCGGCTCCCTGACCTCTCGACTCACCATCTTCGTCAGCCTTGCGGTTTTCTTTGGCGTCGGCTTCGCTTGGCCATTCATCGTCATAGTTCGCGGCGTGATCTTCCCCTATGCAGACTGGAGTATCGCCGATCTAGCAATGCCCGACGCGGAAGACTCAGTTCTCTACTCCATGCGCCGAAGAAGCGATGGTTCGGCCTATTTCGAGATGACGCCCGCGCTTCGTAGCTCCCTAGCGGGCATGCCCGGGTTTCGTTTCGTCGCCTTCGACGACAGCACCGGATCGCCGATCGAGGGCTCGGACCCACAGCTCTTGGCGCAGATCATGCCCAACGAGCGTCGCCATTCGATCCCCAACAAGGCGCATGTGCCCGGCGATCCGAACCCGGCTCCAACCTTTTTCGTCACCGCCGCCGATTCCCCGATCGGCTCCGTGGTGGTCGTGCTCTATGGCTTTGCATTCCGGTGGGAAAATCTACCGCGCTATCTGTGCAGGCAGGTGGTGATGTTCGATGCGCTGGGAGCGGCGCCTGCATTGTTCCTGACGGTCTTCGTCACCTGGATCGTCGTTCGGCGCGGCTTGGCGCCGCTCGACGCCGCGGGGAGAAATCTCGTGCAAATCGATCTCGACGCGCTTGATCAGCGCGTTCCTCTGGACGGCGTCCCCGGCGAGATCGCGCCTTTCGTCACTGCCGTCAATCATACGCTTGCGCGACTGGAAAGGGGCGTCGATCAGCAGAAGCGTTTCGTCGCCAACGCAGCGCACGAGCTGCGCACGCCGGTCGCCGCCTTATGGGCGCGTGTCGAAAATCCCATCGATGACAATTGGCGCAGGGATTTGCGCGGCTGCCTGCGCCAGATGCGCGCAATCACCGAGCAATTGCTCGCATCCGCCAAAATCTCGGCTCAACAGGATAAGGGCGACGGAGCCTTCGAGACGCTGGATCTCTCGGAAATCGCCGAGGAAAAGGCCTCCGACTATCTGCCGCTGGCGCTCGAGCATGGCAAGAGCATCGAGTTCGAGGCGCCGCCGCGGGCGGTCAAGGTCAAAGCCGAGCTTCACGCGCTGGAGAGCATTCTCACCAATCTCATCGACAACGCTTTGCGGGCGGAACCGGCAGGAGGCGCCGTGTTGCTGCGCGTGTCTTCAGACGCGGTGCTAGAGGTGATCGATCATGGCGAGGGGGTCGCTCCAGACTTTCGCGAGCAGATATTCGAGCCGTTCTGGCGCAAAGGCGACAGCGCGTTTGGCGCCGGCCTGGGACTCGCGATCACAAAGGATCTCGTCGAAAAGCTGGACGGACGCGTCTGGGTCGAGACGACGCCAGGCGGTGGCGCGACCTTCAAGGTGCTGCTGCCAAAATTCCCTTCGAACTAACTGCGACCGCACTGCGCTCATTCACTTGTCGATTCGCAACGTAGGAGCGACGAACCAGCCTTGGTAGTGCCGGAGAATTTGTCTTGGTCGATTTCCCGCGAACACCGCTCCTCTTATCGCAGGCGGACGAACCACGACTTTTTCAAGAGGATACGGACACCGTTCGAATTTGACGCGCCGGCGTCTCGGATGAAAAGGCCGCCACGCCAAGGCTCCGTTGATCTCGAAGGCGCCAAAATGGCGCGAGGCAGTCATTGAAAACTCGCAAGGCGGGCGATAAGCGTCCCGCTGTCATAACCCCCCGGAGCCGAAGCGGGGACGACCGGAGCTAGGGGTAAGTAAAGCGATGGCGTGCCACTCGTTGCGACATTGAGGACCCCACGCCGCCCGTCAATCGGTCACACTTCATGGTGCGGCGTTTCCTCTGAGGCGGTATGGGTCTCTTCCTTCCGTCCTTTGCGCTCAACCTCGAAGGCCTGTTTGCCCTTCGCGGTCCAGAGCGCCCGCGCGTGGTCCCCTTCCTCGCTTCGGAGCTTTCCAGCCATCCAGAGCAGCGCGCCGAGAATGGTGGCGCGGTCGTCGCCGGTCAGGTCCATGATCCCGGCCTTGACGACGAGGCCGCCGAGTTCGATCAGATGCCGTGTGCGCTTGCGGCGCTCGACGGGCCACGTGCGCATGTCATGCCGCGCCCGCTCCGCCTGATGCCGGTTGCAAGCCGCCCGGTTGCGTCCGAGCGCCGTCCGCGTCTCGATGAGGCGCCGATGGAGCTCGCCGCGACCGGCCCTGAAAGAACGCGGCGCCGCGCTTCGCCCATGCGTCCCTCTTTCCGGCATCTTTGGTTTCGGCCAGCACGATCAGCGCGCCCGCCGGTTCGTCAGCACTGAGGGCGTCGGCTCCGGTCGAGATGACCAGTTCACCGAGCTGTCGCACCTTGCGGCTTCTGAGGTCTCGCGCCTTGTCTTCAAGCGCTTTCAGTTCCGCGCCGAAGTCCCGTGGCTTACGCATCATGTCCTCCATAAATTGCTGATGGAGCGATGATAGTCGAGCGCCTGCCAAAATGCTGTAGGTTGCCGGGACGATTGGGGACGGCGCGGTCCCTCCCGAGATTTTTTCGAGGGAGGGCGCGCTTATACGTCGTTCCGACTTGCGCTTCGCCGTGTAGATGATCTGGTCGCGATGGCGATCTATCATCTTCACGTCAAGGTCATCGGCCGCAAATCCGGCTCAAGCGCGGTGGCGTCCGCGGCCTACCGCTCGGCCTCGCGATTGCGCGACGAACGGCTTGAACGCAGTCACGATTTCTCGGCCAAGCGCGGCGTCGTCCATTCCGAGGTCATGCTGCCGGAGAATGCGCCGCAGGCATGGAGCGACCGCGAGCGGTTATGGAACAATGTCGAGGCGTTCGAGGTCAGAAAAGATGCGCAGCTCGCTCGCGAGGTCGAATTCGCGCTCCCACGCGAGATGACGCAGGCGCAAGGCATCGAACTT
>Ga0187784_10003954_pt1 | contig 11990 bp, 10 predicted proteins | sample 1015_SJ02_MP15_2_FD_132964 | JGI IMG/M metagenome (GOLD analysis project Ga0187784, IMG submission 132964) | Tropical peat soil microbial communities from peatlands in Department of Meta, Colombia - 1015_SJ02_MP15_20_MG | ecosystem: Environmental > Terrestrial > Soil > Wetlands > Peat | place... | reverse complement strand
GGAATTCATCGTGGTGCTGCCCAACGCCTCCCCCGAAAACGCGTTCCGGAAGGCGGAGGAAATACGAGGCAAGATCGAATCGATCGTCGTTCGCTATCTCGATCGCAATTTGCCAAGGATCTCGGTGTCGATCGGCGTAGCTGCGTTTCCAGACTCGGGAGATCACCCCGAGGCGGTCATCAGAGCAGCGGACGAAGCGCTTTACGCCGCCAAAGCAAATGGACGAAACTGCGTTGAGGCGGCGCGCTCCCTCGACCTCGCGTCGGCGAATTCGGGCGGCGACCCCTTGAGTTTGCAACAAGTCTTGAGGGCTAATTTCGGCGCCGCTGAACAGGCTCTCAAGTCGCAGGCGGCCGCTTCGTAGCAGCGCGCCATGTCATTGACCGGCTGCCTGGCAACGCACGGAACAGCCAGGATGTGGGCGCCGGGGATGTTCCTGCGCTGGTCTCACGACAATAGCCTGGGACGCCTTCGCATAGCGCTCATCGGAGCAAGCCTTTGGTCCGAACCACGCTCACGAACTCACATTCCTCTCCGAACACATGCCGAAACAATACTGATGGCCTGTGAGGGCCACCGGTATCATTTGTGAAATCCAGCGTTCTTGAATTAGCCGGATGCGTCTGCGACAAAGAAAAACGCGAGCATTTCGACGAGTCTCCATGTTTGCGTTTTGCGTATCGCCTCGCAGACGCGCGGAGTGCATGGGGCGGTCGCGAATTCGATAGTGGCGGCTATACGATTTACGCGCGGCCGAAACGGCCTCGCTCCGCCGTACGTCGGAGACCCTGCGCCGGCGCGAAGTTTGTCAGATCATGTCGGCCTTGGAGAGGCGGCCGCGTGCCGGGGGGCAGGCCTTCGCGAGCGTACTACGTGTGCGTGAATTCCCCGCGCCGCTTTTCGACAGTCTGTGCGCTGTTTCGGCTACTTGGGCCACCTGCAAGTGCAGCGCGAAGCTGTCTGGCTTCGAAAGATTTTCTGCTTCCACCAAGTCCGCTTCGCCGTGAAGGAACCGAACGCCTATTGCAGTGCCGCCGCGCCGCCAACGAACTTCCGTCGCCCAAACTTCGCCGATCGCTGGCAGGAACAGCAGCATCTTGCGCGCCGTGATGGCTGACTCCGTAATCGTTTTCGCGCCATGTGGTGTGATATCCCTCACTCTGCAACAGATCGCGGGGCGACCGTCCACATAGGCGCGAGCGTCTAGCAAGCAGTCCTTTCTCTCTATTTTGCGGCGGCTTAAAGTCGATGACATGCGTAACCCTCTCTAAAAGCCACCTTTGGCTTAACCGTAGACTAGTCTAGCCATCCAAGGTACGGGGGCGAATGAAAACTCCCTTGGAAATGGATTTTTGCCTCATTTGCTTTAAGAAATTCTCTAATAATGACGCGCTTTTCGCAGCAGGCTTCGAATGTTTGGTTGCTAACTCGTTATCCTGCCGCTTTCGTCTTCACCGCCCATGCCCGGCTCTGGCGCGAAGGAGGGAGGGGGGCGAATAGCCCCGCAGCGGAAACGGGGCGCTACAGCCTGCGTCCCTCCATGTCGATGCGGTGCATGAGGTAGCACAGGCAATCGCTTCGTATCGCCCTCGGGTCCTGCGTCAGCATGGCGGGAATCGCGGCGCGGCGAAGCCTGATGTCGCCCCCCGCATAGTCGAAATAGTCTTCCGGCGCATGACCGCCGTCGCCGGGAAAAATCTCAAGCCGCGCCCCCCTCGGGCCGAGCCGGCCGAAGCTTTCGCCGGCCTCGAGCTCGCTGAAGTTCAGGCGGTCGAGCTCGGCGCGAAACTTGAAGTCGGCCTCCGATCCGTCGAAGGAGAAGCTCGCGCCCGGCGGCGTCTTGACGATCGCGAAGCTGCGCAGCAGCTCGACGTCCTGCGCCGCCGGCGCCAGCTCGGGCAAATGCGCGATCGACAGCGCCGCCTCGAGGAGCTCGGCGGCGTGCTTCGCGCCGCTCTTGCCCGTCTCGCCGCCCGCGCGTCCGCACTCCACCGTGATCGCCGGACATAGCGCCGCGAAGGCGTTCGTCAGCGTGCCGACCGGGCGTTGCGAATGCACGACAAGGCGCGAGAACAGCAGCGCGAGCGCGATCGATTGCGGCTCGAGCCGCGCGATGCAGCTGTAATGCGGATTGAAGCCGGTATTGTTATGGATGTCGATGCTCGCGAAGACGTTTTGGCGCGCGACCTGGTCATAGACCCATCGCGCCATGCTCGTGTGCGGCGACGGCGCCTTTTCCGTTCCCGGCCAGATGCGGTTGAAATCGGGCTGCTCCGGCGTCATGCGCAGGTTCTGCGCGGCGGCCTCGACATTGCCGATGAAGAGCAGCAGCGAGCGCGGCAGGCCGCGCGCGGCGTGTCGGCGCAGGACCTCCTGCACGGCGGCGAGGCCGCTGTCCTCGTTGCCGTGGAGCAGCGTCGAGACGAAGAGCGGACGGGGATCGCGGCCGTGGAGCTCGAACAGCGTCGGCCCGGGCAGCGCCTCGAACAGTCGCGCCGCGGGGCAGTCGAGAAAGCCGTCCGGAACGTGGTCGAGAACGGCGCAGGCTTCATCGCTCACCTTGTCTTCACAGCTCCCATTGATGTGCGGGCTCGCCGCAACGTTGCCTCTCGCAATAGGCGGCCATCAAGCGATGAACGTCGCCTTTCGCCGCGGCGAGCGCCTCGCGCTGCCAGGCGGCGCCGGTCCGCTTGGTCCGCACGCGCGCTTCGATGAGGTCGAGGCGCCAGTCGTCCGTCGTCTCAAGGCCAAACGCGGCAAGGCCCTCGCGCGCCGCCGGCAGCAGACGGTTCAGCAGCAAGGCGTCCGCCTTCACGCGCCCTTCGCCCGGCCAAGAGAGCTCGGCGCCAAGTCCGTGCCGGGCCGCAGCATAGAAATTTTCGGCCGCCTGCGCGAAGGGCAGCCCGCCCGAGCCGTCGCCGCCGGCGTTCGCGAGATGGCCGATAAGGCCCAGATAGAGCGCGGCGTTGGCGATCATATCGACGATGGTCGGCCCCGCCGGCAGGATGCGATGCTCGATGCGCAGATGCGGGGCGCCCCCGTCGTTAAAGCCGATGAGCAGCCGGTTCCAGCGCCAGATCGTGCCGTTGTGGAGACGCAAATGGCGCAGGCGCTCAGGCGGATCTTCGTAGGCGACCGGCAGGAGCACGGGATGGTCGCGCAGATTCTGCTCGAAATGCTCGAGGCAGGACTCCTCGAGATAGCCGCGCCCGAGCCCCACCCGGCCCGAGCCCTCGAAATTGATCGCCTGCTCGAACAGCGGAATTCGAGTCTCTTCCCAGAGGCCTTTGCCGAACAGGAACGGCGCGTTGCCGCAGGCGGACAAAAGCGGCGCCGCCATGGCGACGCTGGCGTTGTAATAGCGAAGGGCTGCATCGGCGGGCGTCTGTAAATGGATCTGGAAGGAGGTCGTCGCCGCTTCGAGCATGAGGTCGAAACGCTCGCAGACGAGACGATCCTCGCCGCTGATGTCGATACGCACGGGCGCGCCGCGCCGCCGGCGCTGCAATTCCTCGTTCAGCGAGTAATAGCGGTTGAGCGGCGTTATGTTCTCGAGCGTCAAGTCCTCGTCGCGGATCGTCGGCAGAGTGCCGATCATAACTATGTTGGCGTCGAGCCCGTGCGCGACGGCGTTGCACTCTGCCCACATTTTGGAGAGCACTGCTTCGGCGCGATCAAGCGCGCCCGCCTCGAGGCCCAACGGCTCGCAGTTGAACTCGACGTTGAAGCGCGACAGCTCGGCCACCGCGAGCGGATTGTCGAGCGCCTTGAGAAGGGGCTGGTTGACGGGCGAGGGAAAATAATTGTGGTCGAGAATCCACGCCTCGAGCTCGAAGCCGAGCCGATAGTCGTCCTCGGCGAAGGCTTGCTTCGCAAACATCTCGCGCGCGATCTCGGTCTCCAGCGCGAGGCGGCGAGAGAACTCGTCAAAATCCGCGGAGCAGAAATCCTGCCTCCCGATTTCGTCTCCCATATCGCTCCTGCAGCCGGCTTGCTGTTTTTCGCGTTTTTGTGGTGAGAAGCCTACCACAAAGGCGCGAAGAACATGAAGGCGCGGCTGCCCGCTCACGCCTCGCGGTAGAACATCAGCAGCAGCCCTGCGGCGGCGAAGGCCGCGGGCCAGATTATGCTCGCGACGCGCGATGGCGCCCCGTCGAGCCGCAGCTCTAGCCAGCGCGCCCAGCCCGCCGTGACGCCGACGAGCGCCAGCGGCATGTGGGTGACCTCGATGAGCAGCTCTTCCTTAGGATTGGCGAGCCCGTGCGAATGGGTGAGCAGGAACGCCGCCGCTGCGGCCGTCGTGAGCGGGAACACATAGGGCGCGAAGCCGGCCTTGAGCCGACCGGTCCGCACACCCCACTCGAACAGCCCAAAAACGAGGATCAAGACCATGAGCAGGCGATGCTGCGCAATCTCGGGATCGCGCAGGCTCTCGAAAAAGCCGAGATGGCCTAGCGGCCAGACCTCTTCGTCCCCGCGCAGGAAGATGAAACCCGCAAGCACCAGAAAAATCAGCGGCCAGTGCCGCGCCACCGGCGCAAGCCGCCGACTGCGCTCGCCGAACGCCAGAAGCCCCATGATCAGCACGAACACGCCTGCCCAATGGTGGTTATACTCGGACCAGGCGATGTCCTCGGCGTTGCGCGGCGTGGGCGGCGCCTCGCCGGCCGCGAAGGCCCGCGGCGCCTGCGGGTCGGCGGCTGCGGCCATGGAGGTCGACAGGCTGGCGTGATCCGGGCTTTCCAAGCGGATCGGCAGGCGCGGGGCCACGCGGTCGACGATCTCCACAAGGGTCGCGCGATCGTTCGGCAGGTCGCGCGCCGGCGGCAGCGAGGTCAGCGACGCCGCGCAGAATATGACCGTCAAGCCGAGGCCGATCTCGACCTCGGCGAAACGGCGCAGCCGCGAGACGGACGCTTCCGGATCGCGCCTGAGCCGCCGCCCCGTCAGGTAATTCATGCCGCCGAGCAGCAGCAGCGCCAGGAGCAAGGCGACCTTGGCCGCGAGCATGACGCCATAGGACGTGCCGTAAAGCGCGGGCCAGTCGCCGATATAGTCAAAAGCCATGGGCAGGCCGCCGGCGAGCAGCAAGGCGACGGCGAACATCGAGACGTGCGAGAAGCGCGAGACAATCTCCCGGCGCGCCTCGACGGGCGCCTTTCGCAGCGCCAGCAGCAGATAGGGAATGCCCCCGATCCACGCGCCGACGCCGATGAGATGCACGAATTCGGCGACATAGAGCGCGAAAACGTTCTCCAGACGGCTGGCGGCGTGGGTTGCGCCGACCTCGATCGCGACCGTCGCCAGGACCAGCGCGGCGGGGAGGCGTAGCGAGCCTCGCGCGGCGCGCAGGGCGAAGGCGGCGAAGCCAGCGAGCGCTGCTGCGGCGAGATCGATCCTGACCGCGTCGGCGCTCAAGGCCTCGCCGAGCGGCAGGTTCAACGTGCCCCGGAGCATCGCCATCAGCGCCAGCGCCGCGAGCGCCGGGCCGACGCAGAACATGGCCGCGCTCGCGAGCAGCAGCCGCCGGCCCCCCTGCCCGGCGGCCAAAGGCCAGGACGCCCAGTAGAACACAATCCCGCCGAGCGTCAGCGTCTGCGCGGTGAGGATGAGCCCGCGCAGCACGACGCTCAAGAAGCCGTATATCTCGACGAAGAACTTCACGGCTTAGCGCTTCACCTCAAAGGGGATCACCCCCCGCGTGATGTGCCCGTCGACGCTAAGCGTTTGCCAGAGCAGCTCGTAGGACCCGTTTTCGAGGTTCAACGCCGTGGCGCGCAGCGCGTCGGTCTCGCCCCCCTCCAGCGGCAAAATGACGCTAGGGCTGTTGGCGCTTTTTGGGATGAGCAGCAGCAGGCGCGAGCGCCCCGCGTCGATCCGGCTGTTGAAGCGAATGTCGATGTTCAGGCTCGGCGTCGTCACGACCTCCTGCGCTTTCGGCTCGGAGGCGACGACGATCGCATGCGCGAGGGCCGGATTCGCTGCGAGCGCCAGCAGGGGCGCGAGCATCGCAAGAGCGCGAGTTGATGTTCTCATGGCTTTGAACGAGAAGTGTTGACTGCCGCCCCGCCACGCCTGCGGACAGGACGCTGCTTGGTTTAGACTACGCTGATTTGGCGAAATTATGCGGGATGCGGCGCGAAGAAGCCAAAAATGTGGACAACGGAGGCCGGCGCCGGCCGCCATTGTCCTATTGCGAAAGCCGCGCCCAAACTTTAAGCCTTGGGCAAAGGCATTGAGCAAGCCGCCGCCGCGCCCCCTCGCGCCGGATCAAGAAGAGCGGCCCAAACGGGGAAACGAGATAAAGGAAATGGCGAACAACAAGGTCACCACGCTCGAGCAGGCGATCGCGCTCATCCGGGACAACGACGTCGTAACCACGACGGGCTTCGTGCAGAGCTGCATCCCCGAGGCGCTGCACATGGGCCTGGAGCAGCGCTATGTGGAGACCGGCCATCCCAAGAACCTGACCCTGATCATGACCGCGGGCGCCGGCGACAGCAAGGGGCTCGGCACGGGCCGCCTGTCTCACGAGGGTCTGCTGGGCCGCGTCATCGCCGGCAATTTCGGGCGCATGCCCAAGGTCGCGCAGGCCGCCCAGGAGAACAAGATCCTCGGCTACAACCTGCCGCAGGGCGTGATCTCCCAGCTCTACCGCGCCTGCGCCGCCGGGCAGCCGGGGCTGTTCTCCAAGGTCGGGCTCTACACCTATGTCGATCCGCGCTTCGGCGGCGGCAAGGTCAACGAGGTCACTACTGAAGACATTGTGAAATATCACAGTATCATGGGCGAGGAGTGGCTGTTCTATATCGCGACCAAAATCGACGTGGCCTTCATCCGCGGCACGTCGGCCGACCCTTCTGGCAACATCAGCATGGAGAAAGAGACGCTCGTCCTCGACAATCTCGCCCAGGCGATGGCGGCGCGCAACAATGGCGGGATTGTCATCGCCCAGGTCGAGCGCGTCGTCGAGCAGGGCTCGATCAAGCCCAAGGACGTCGAGGTGCCGGGCATCCTCGTCGATTGCGTCGTCGTCTCGCCCACGCCCGAGCTGCACCGCATGAATTACGGCGTGATGTACAATCCGGCGCTTGCGGGCGAGATCCGCGTGCCGGTCGAGGGCATGGCCAAGATGCCGCTCGACGAGCGCAAGGTTATAGCGCGGCGCGCCGCCTTCGAGCTGCCGCCGAACGGCGTCGTGAACCTCGGCGTCGGCGCGCCGGAGGGCATCTCCGCGGTCGCGAACGAAGAGAAGTTCACGCCTTACATCACTCTGACGACGGAAGCCGGCGCGATTGGCGGCGTGCTCGCCAGCGGATCGAGCTTCGGCGGCGCGACCAATGCCGACAGCATCATCCAGCAGAACCAGCAGTTCGACTTTTACGACGGCGGCGGACTGGACATGACCTGTCTCGGCATGGCCGAATGCGACGTGCAGGGGAATGTCAACACCAGCAAGTTCGGCGGGCGGCTCAACGGCTGCGGCGGCTTCATCAACATCAGCCAGAACGCGCGCTCGGTGGTTTTCGCCGGCACCTTCACGGTCGGCGGCCTCGAGGTCGCGATCGAGGACGGCCAGGTCAAGATCATCAGGGAAGGGCGCAACAAGAAGTTTTTGAACTTCGTCGAGCAGATCACCTTCTCCGGCAAGTTCGCGCAGAAGCGCAAGCAGCCGGTGATCTATGTGACCGAGCGCTGCGTGTTCCGCTTGGGCCAGCGCGGCATGGAGCTGATCGAGGTCGCCCCTGGAATCGACGTCGAGAAGGACATATTGGCGCATATGGCCTTCAAGCCGATCATCGAAGAGCCGGAGCTCATGGACAGGCGCATCTTCATCGACGAGCCCATGGGGCTCTTGGCGGAGCTTCTGAATCTGAACATGCATGAGCGCGTGCAGTACGATCCGGAGCGTAACATTCTGTTCGTGAATCTGGAGGGTTGGCACGCGCGCACGAAGAAGGACGTGGACGAGCTGCGCAAGACCCTGGTCGAGGCCTGCCAGAAGGTGGGGAAGCGCGTGAACTCCGTCGTCAACCACGACGGCGCGAAGATCGCGGAAGCGCTTTATGACGACTATGCGGACATGATCGCCTTCATGATGGAGCATTATTACGCGACGACGGCGCGCTACGCGACGAGCGCCTTTGCGCGGCTCAAGATGAAGGAAGCGATGCAGAAGCGCGGCCTCTCGCCGCATGTTTTCGAGCGCAAGGAGGCGGCGCAGGCGTTTCTGGAGGTCGTGGGGAGCGAGACGGCGGAGACGTGAAGCGATGGCCGTGGGATGTTGAGGTGAAACCTGTTCCTCCAAGCGCGGGACCGGTTGGCAATCTTACGAAGCCGATCTATCGGATTTGGAAGGTATGCGAAATCTGGAGGGCGTGAAGCGCTCCAAAAGGCGGCGCTTCCGATGGTCCCGGGCCCTGAGCTTGAAGCGACAGCAGGCGAGACTCTCGGCGCAGTAGACGACCCTGCGTCCTGGACTGTTCCAACGTGCTCCGTGCTGGAGCACTTCCGCGCCGTCGAACAGCGGAAACAGCACGGAGCCTTTACGAAAGAGACTCATCTTGCGCCTCGCGGTCGACCGCATGAGCGGCCCCGAAGGCTGACATCCTTAGAGTTAAAAGTTAATTAAAGGACAACGATCAGTAGTTAACGTGAAAATTAAGCGGGCAATCCAAAGGCGATCGCTTCGTGTATTTGTTCCACTTGCTTTAAGCCCAATTCGGGCTCGTTCAAGAATACCGGGGCACGATTTGCCAGCCTGTCGTGAGGCGTGAATAGAAATTCCTTGGCGGTCTCCGGATTCTCAAAAGCGGAGAGAGCTGGATAAAACAGGCGAGGGATCCGCTCCAGCCTGCGGCTTCGTTCGGCGCCAGCGTGACGCCTTAAGAAAAGATTGCGGTAAATCGACAGCCGCTCGCGGCCCTGAAACAATTCCTTGACGCGCGCGACCACCGCAGCCCGCAACCCCGACTCGATGACCGCATCGAGATCGGCGTAGTCGCGCATCTCGCGTCCAAGCGTTTTCTTGCCGCCAAGGACCGAAGCTATATCCTTTGGCAAACGTTCAAGCGACACCCCTCCTCGTCCAGGGAGTCATAACGCGCCACTCTGCGCCAAACAATAACATTCCTAGCATCGCAGCGGCCAATTATAAGCTCGAGCTTTCCGCCCGCAGCAGCTCAGCGGCCCGCACGGCGAAATAGGTCAGGACGCCCGCGGCGCCGGCGCGCTTGAAGGCGAGCAGGCTCTCCATCATCGCGCGGTCGCCATCCAACCAGCCGTTGCTCGTCGCCGCCATGAGCATCGCATATTCGCCGGAGACCTGATACGCGAAGGTCGGCGCGCGGAAGGTCATGGCCACGCGATGGACGATGTCGAGATAGGGCATTCCCGGCTTCACCATGACCATGTCGGCGCCCTGCTCCAGATCGAGCGCGACCTCGCGCAGCGCCTCGTCGGCGTTCGCGGGGTCCATCTGATAGGTGCGCTTGTCGCCGCGCAAGGTCTTGCTGGTGCCGATCGCGTCCCGGAACGGGCCATAGAAGGCCGAGGCGTATTTCGCTGCATAGCTCATGATCTGCACTTGCTCGAATCCTTCGCGGTCAAGCGCGGCGCGAATGGCGCCGACGCGCCCGTCCATCATGTCGGAGGGCGCGATCACATCGGCGCCGGCGCGCGCCTGGTTGAGAGCCTGCCCGACGAGCGCCGCCACGGTCTCGTCGTTGACGATCTCGTCGCCACGCAAGAGGCCGTCATGGCCGTGGCTGGTGTATGGGTCGAGCGCCACGTCGGCGATGACGCCAATATCCGGAACGCCGGTCTTGATCGCGCGGCAGGCGCGGCAGACGAGATTGCCGGGGTCTTGCGCATTGGAGCCTTCTGGGTCGCGTAAATGTGGATCGATGTTTGGAAACAGCGCCACCGCGGGGATGGCGAGCGTCGAGGCTTGCGCCACAGCCTCGACCGCAAGGTCGACGGAAAGACGAAACACGCCCGGCATGGAGGCGACCGGCTCCTTGCGACCCTCGCCTTCGATCAGAAAAATCGGCCAGATCAGATCCGAGGCGTCGAGCTTGGTCTCGCGTACGAGCCGGCGCGCCCAGTCGGTGCGGCGGTTACGGCGCGGACGGCGGATCAGATCGAGACGGCGGCATTTGGCGTCGGTCATGACTCGGGCTCCGGGCGGCGGCGCGATGCGCGCTTGCCCGACTTCTATATCATCCGGCGCGCCGCGATGGCGCGCGTGTTGCGAAAAGCGCGCGTGGACGGCTATGATTGACGAGATTCGGGATCACGGTCGCCCTTGCGCGACGACGCGCGAGCGGACCAGGGCATGACCGAGCTTCGCAAGCCGCTTGCCGGCAGAAGGCTTAAGCGCGAATCCTTCGCCCGCGGTCGCCGCGCGCTCACCGCGCTGGCGCTGCTCGGTCTGTGGTCGGGGCCTGCAAGCGCCGAGCCGCCGCACGCGCCGCCAGGCGAAGACAGGGCGACCGTCGGCGCAGCGCATCCGACGGCGAAAAAGACGCAAACGAAAAATCCGACGCCGCCGTCAAATGCGGCGCCGCCTCATGCGCAGCCAGAAAAGAAACCGCTTCCCAAAGCCGCGCCTGTTGTCCGCACGCCGCCGCATCCCGCGCAGCGCGTGGTCATCCCGCCGCCCGACCTTTCCATGCCGCCGCCCGAGCTGCCCGCTGCGCCGCGTGAAAAAATGCGCGCCTGCGCCGACGAATGGACGCAGTTCAAGGCTGCGCATTCGGATCCGCTGCCGATGTGGCGCGACTTCGCCGTCAAATGTCTGACGCGGTGAGCACGCCGCGACGCAAATGAAGTCGGCGCCTCCAAGCCTTTCCGGCTCGGGCGCCGACGCGGACGACGCGTCGGATGCGCGCTTATTGCCCCTCGGCGGTGGAGGGAACTGGAGCAGCCGGAGCCGCCGCGATCTTACGGGGCGCACGCTTCTTGGCCGGCGCCTTGCGCGCGGTCTTCTTGGCGGCGCCCTTCCTGGCAGCGGCCTTCTTCGTCGCAGCGCGCTTCTTGACCGCGACCTTTTTCGTCGCGCCGCGCTTCTTTGTGGCGACCTTGCGGGCTGTGGTCTTGCGGGCGGCCTTCTTCGTCGCGACCTTCTTGCGCGCCTTCTTCGCGGCGCCGCGCTTCGTCGCCGACTTCTTGGCGGCGCCTTTGCGGGCGCCTTTCTTCGCGGCCGCCTTCTTGGCCGGTTTGCGTTTCGTGGTAGCTCTCGCCATTTCTTGTCCCCTTGAATCCCGTCGTCGAAGTTCGTGTCGTCGACAACAAGCATTGCTAGCGTAGCGCGGTTAATCGTTGTTGCAAGAGCATCAGTGCGCGCAAGCGCGCGCAAACCCGTTCGAATCGCGTCGCGCAACGTCTTCATCGCGTCTCGTGCGCGCCTCGACGACGGGAATTCGAACGCTCGCGCGGACGAGAAATCATCTCGGAAGGAGTCCCTTGGAGCCGCGCACAAGCGCTCCAACGCACGCGAAAGAGAGGCCGAACGCCATCGATCCACGATGTCTCTCGCGCGCGCGTTCGGGTGCGTCGCGCTATGCAATTTATTGTTCTTGTTTGATTAAGTGAATCGCGCGCCGAGCCGCGGCGTAAGGCGCGGAGCGCGCGCGACAGATGCGAGATGCGTCGTCTTGGCGCTCTCCCATCCGCGCAGCGGAACGTCCGAGCGAACTCAGGAGCTCGCGAATGCGCAGCGAAGCGATCACGGTCTCGACCCGCGCGAGACCCCCAAAAAAAAAATTGTCGATGACGCGTCGATTCGTCGAAATACGGCGCCAAAAAGGGCGCGCGCGGACAAAAATCGCGCAGCGCCCCCAAAAGTGATTCGTTTTTGACCTGCGATTCAGATGCCGAGCTTGCTCCTCAGCAGCTCGTTCACGGCCTGCGGGTTGGCCTTGCCGCCGGTCTGCTTCATGACCTGGCCGACGAACCAGCCGAGCATGGTCGGCTTCTCCTTCGCCTGC
>Ga0187784_10003951_pt1 | contig 11996 bp, 10 predicted proteins | sample 1015_SJ02_MP15_2_FD_132964 | JGI IMG/M metagenome (GOLD analysis project Ga0187784, IMG submission 132964) | Tropical peat soil microbial communities from peatlands in Department of Meta, Colombia - 1015_SJ02_MP15_20_MG | ecosystem: Environmental > Terrestrial > Soil > Wetlands > Peat | place... | reverse complement strand
TCCGCAATACTCGCGCAATAGTTGAACAGGCAGAAGAATTCAGCCGCCTCGCTCCCAATATGATCGTGAAAATTCCAGTCACTCGGGCAGGGATTCCCGCCATTGAGGAAGCTACGTATCGCGGCATCAGCATCAACGCGACCGTCTGCTTTACGCTGCCGCAATGCGTAGCCGTAGCCGAAGCGGTGGAGCGTGGCCTGACTCGCCGCGAACGCGAAGGTAAAGATATCGCCAGCATGGGACCGGTGTGCACCATCATGGTCGGCCGCCTGGATGATTGGTTGAAAGTTCTGGTCGAGAAAGACAATATCGCGATTGATCCGGGATACCTGGAGTGGGCCGGAGTTGCGGTCTTCAAGAAAACTTACCAAATTTTCCGCGAACGCGGCTATCGTATCCGCCTGCTTTCGGCGGCATTTCGCAACCACATGCACTGGAGCGAGCTAATTGGTGGCGAGATCGTCATTTCGCCTCCTTATTCATGGCAGGTTCGCTTCAACTCTAGCGATATAGAGGTTCGGGACCGCATCGATCAGCCGGTGAACCCGAGAATAGTCGAGGAACTGTCGAGAAAATTCGGGGACTTCCGGCGCGCTTACGCGGAAGACGGCTTGACGATCGAGGAGTTCGATTCATTTGCTCCAACCCGCCGGACTCTGCGACAATTCATCGCCGCTTGTCACGATCTCGATGCTTTGGTGCGTGATTTTATGATCCCGAATCCAGATTTAGCCTGATTCGAGCTGCATAATGCTGGGCCTGCGATTCCGTCCGCGGGAAGAAACCCAAATAATTTCTTGGAGGCACGCGTGGGAAAACTGGCAATCACCGGTGGTGAACCGTTACGGAAAACTCCATTTACAACCTGGCCAATCGCGACGAAGCAAATCGCCCAAGCTTTGGATGATGTGCTCACCAGCTCAAAGTGGGGTGGGCAGCCGTTCCCGGGCAAATACGCTGTGTCTTTTGCCAAGCGATTCGCGGAAATGCACACCGCGAAATACGGGCAGTGCCTGAACACCGGAACCGTTGCCATCCAGGCAGCACTGAAGGCCATCGACATTCGTCCTGGCGACGAGGTTCTGGTACCGGCTTACACATGGGAGGGTACGGTAGGTCCGGTGCTGTTAGTGAATGCAGTGCCGGTCTTCGTGGATGTCGATCCCGACACCTACTGCATGGACGCCAAGCTGATTGAGAAGGCCATCACGAAGAAAACCAAAGCCATTCTTCCCGTTCATCTCGGCATGCGCTTCGCCGATATCGATGAAATCCTCCGTATCGCGAAAAAACACAAACTTAAAGTCATCGAAGATTGCGCCCACGCTCACGGCGGGATGTGGAAAGGCAAAGGCGCAGGGTCCATGGGCGACCTCGGCTGCTTCAGTTTCCAGTCGAGCAAGCTCATCACATCGGGTGAAGGTGGTGCGGTCATCACCAACAATTTGGAATACATGGAATTGGTCCAAAGCTATATCAATGCTGGTCGCGCGAGCGTGACCGACAAGTTCCATCACCGGATCATCGGATTCAATTACCGCATGGGTGAATTTCAGGCTGCAGTTCTGTGCGCTCAGCTTGACGGCTTGCCCGAGCAGGCGGCCATTCGCGAAGGCGCCATGAGGCGCTTCGAAAGCAAGTTGAAAAATACCGCCGCGATCGGTCTACTCAAGCCCGACCCGCGAATCACGCGTCTGGCTCCGTATGGCTATGTTTTGAAGTACTTCTCGAAAAAAGCCAGCGGTATTCCCCGCGCCGCATTCGTCGCGGCGTTGCAGGAGGAAGGTGTGCCGTGTGACGGGCTGTTCTACGAGCCCGTGTATAAGAGTTCGCTGTTCCCGCTGGATCCGGCTGATTTCCCCGCTTTGAGTTGGGGACGCAAAAAGCCGCTTGATCTCAGAAAGATGTATTCATGCCCGGAGTCTGAGCGTGCGGCATATCACGAAGCCGTCTGGTTCCCGCACCAGTTGTTTCTGGGAGGTGACGCGGATGTTGACGCGATCGCTGATGCTATCCACAAGGTGTTGGAGAATATTGAAGAAGTTCGCGGATTGGATCACAAATCGATCCGAAACCAGAGGCTGAGCCGGGCAGACCGCGAGAGCTGAGTTTGGCAATGTGGGGCTGCTAAAAGGTTCTTTCTTTTCTTCTGGCCTCGATGTACTTGCTCCGAGCAGCTCGCACCGAGTCTACTTCGGAAACCTCCGCGATGGGCACATCCCACCAGGATTCGTATCCTGGCACGCGCTTCGCGTAGTCCGTTTCGATGACGACTACCGAAGTTTGCGGGCTTTTTCTGGCATCAAGCAGTGCCCTCCGCAGATCCTCGCGAGTCTGCGCCCGCACGGCACAAGCTCCCAAACTTCTTGCATTCGCCACAAAGTCCACGGGAATCACATTGCCGTCCAGCTTTCCATCCCTCCGATACCGATATTCTGTCCCCATGCCTTCATTTCCGCACGCCCGGGTCAAGCCACCAATACTTGAGAATCCATGGTTATCAACCACAACGATGTTGAGCTTATATCCCTCCTGCAAGGAGGTCACGATTTCCTGCGCCATCATGAGATATGAGCCATCCCCGACCATGACGTAAACTTCGCGGTCCGGTGAAGCCATCTTGACTCCCAATCCTCCCGCGACCTCATACCCCATGCACGAATAGCCATACTCCAGGTGATATCCCTTAGGATCGCGGGTTCGCCACAATTTGTGCAGATCGCCGGGCATGCTGCCGGCGGCGCAGACCACAACATCGCGGGCTTCGGAAATCTCATTAACGACCCCGATCACCTCGCCCTGACTGATAGGTGGTCCCCACCCCAAGTTGTAAATTCGGCCAACTTCCTTGTCCCACTCCTCACTGAGCAATGTCGCTCGTGCAGCATAGGCTTCCTGCACATGAAAATCGCGCAGTATGTCCGCGAGCTCTTCAATGGTGACCCTCGCGTCGCCGACAAGCGGCAACGCAGCCTGCTTGTTGGCGTCGAACTCACCAACGTTTACATTCACGAAGCGCACAGAAGGATTCTGGAAGGCAGTTTGCGAGGCACTGGTGAAATCGCTGTAGCGGGTGCCGATGCCAATAATCAGATCCGCCTCTCGCGCCAAAATGTTGGCGCCAGGAGTACCGGTCACGCCCATTGCGCCCAATGCCTGGGGATGATCGTAGGGCAGAGACCCTTTGCCGGCCTGAGTTTCCACCACTGGAATTCTTGTCGCGGAAGCAAATTTCTGCAGAGACTCGGTGGCCTCGGAATAAATGATGCCTCCACCAGCCACGATCAATGGTTTCTGAGAGGAGCGTATCCACTCAGCTGCTTTGGCTAGAAGCTGGCTATCACATCGCGGACGCGGAATCACCCAAACTCGTTTTTCGAAAAACACGTCAGGATAGTCGAAAGCTTCGGCTTGGGTGTCCTGCGGCATTGCAATCACGACGGCACCGGTCTCCGCGGGTGAAGTCAAGACCCGCATTGCCGCCGGTAGTGCAGTGAGTATCTGGTCTGGCCGTTCGATACGATCCCAATATCGAGCCACAGGCTTGAAACAGTCATTGACCGAAATATCCTGAGTTGCACCAGATTCCAACTGCTGCAAAACTGGCGCTACGTTTCGTCGTGCAAAAATATCGCCTGGCAACAGAAGCACGGGTACACGATTAATGGTCGCTCCGGCTGCACCAGTCACCATGTTGGTTGCGCCCGGTCCGATCGACGTCGTGCAGACCAGGGTACGCAACCGGTTGCTGGCCTTCGCAAAGGCCGCAGCCGTGTGCACCATCGCCTGCTCGTTTCTAAAAAGGTAGTAACGCAGTGCGGGGTCCTGCTCGAGGGCCTGTCCTAGCCCGGCGACATTACCATGCCCAAAGATTCCCAGGCACCCTTCAAAGAAATGGTGTTGCCTGCCGTCGCGTTCAGAATATTGATTCTTCAAAAACGCAATCGTGGCTTGCGCAGTTGTAAGTCGTCTTGTCATAGCATTATTCGCGCACGAGCGGCAGGCGAGAGTCGGTTTCCTTCCACGTCGATCGAATCCAGACATGCCGAGGGTCCTCAGTCACGGTCAACGCTCGCGCCGATCCCGCCAGGAAATTCAAGTAGTAGACGTCGTAACCCGGTCCCGCTACCACCGGGTGGAAGCCGCTGCGTACAAGAACGGCATCGCCATCTCTCACCTTCAGGACACGGGATTTGTCCTGGGAATACAAGTGTTGGAAGGCAAAACCTTCTGGCTGACGTATGCGGTAATAGTAAATCTCATCTAGGTCAACTTCAGTGGGCGGATTGTGAACATCGTGCTTATGCGGGGGATAGCTGGACCAGTTTCCGCCCGGCGTGTAAACCTCGACTACCATGAGCTTGTCGGCGGGAAATACTGGAGTCATGACATCGACGATTTGTCGCGACACGTTCCCGCCGCCGCGCAGGCTGGTGGCCACATCTTTCGGGGTGACGAGGCGGGGCGCAAACTGCGCCTGCGAAGGCACTCTGCATTCCGCGATTTCACAGGTGGTTTCTGCCTTGAATGTAACCTCCTGTCCAGACGAGAGGTAGAGCGCATAAGGAAACCCATCGAACACATTCTTTCGTTTTCCTATTCGCTGTGCTCCCTCTCCCCAGTCCGCCCAACATGTGCCGCCAAGCAGCACAAATGCCGCTTCTTCGTCCTCCAGGCGTGCCTTATAAACGTCCGCCGTCTGCGATCGCCGGACAAAAAAGCTCATCCATTCCCAGTTCGCTTGTTGCCTGGAAAAATGAAGAAGTTCACCCGCAATCTCGGGCGGTAGATTCTGTGAATGGACAAGAGATTCCGGATCAGTGTTATGTTCCATGGCCGTTATTGCAAACGTCCATAAGGCTTACAGACGCGATGGCACTATGTCAAATGGATGGCTCGTTGTCAATTTTCGCGCGTATAATACGCCACCATACTTACAAGCATGAGTAACTAACAGTGCGAAAGATCTGCTTCATCAATCCGGCTTTTCCAGAATCCCTCTGGAGCCTTCGTGCTGTTACTTCACTCCTTGGCAAAAAGGCTCCGTTCGCGCCTCTCGGGCTTGCAACTATAGCCGCTTGCACCGCGTCTGATTTCGAGATCGAAATCTATGACGAAGAGATTGAATCGATCAACTTTGATACGGATGCCGATATCATCGCTCTTACTGCATTTAACGTGCAGGCGGCAAGGGCCTTCGACATTGCGCGAGAGTTTAGGAGGCGTGGAAAACTTGTCTGTATGGGTGGCGCTTACGCGAGTCTCTGCCCGGAAAAATGTGCGCCACATGTAGACGTCCTCCTTGAAGGCGAAGGCGAGCATATATGGCGGAAGTTCTTGGCCGACTATAAAGAGAGAACTTACGCAAACCATTACAAGCAGAACCAGAAGATTTCGATGCTCTCGTCACCCGTGCCGCGGTATGAACTATTAAAGGTAAACGAGTATCTTGCATTTCCGGTGCAAACAAGCCGAGGATGCCCGTTTACGTGCGAATTCTGCGACATTATCGTCACCGATGGAAGAATTCCACGAACCAAATCAGTGGAGCAGGTTTTGGCGGAGATTCAAAGACTCCATCAGCTTGGGGTGGGCGAGGTTTTGTTTACAGACGCCAACTTCATCGGCAACCCCAAATATGCAAAGGAGCTGGTCGAGGCACTTAGAAGTTTCGGCAGGAAGCGCGGCTTTCCAATCAAGTTTGCATGTGAGGCAACGATCAATTTGGCGACAAACGAGGAACTCCTCGGCTCAATGCAGGAGGCAAACTTCGACCGCGTGTTTGTGGGCATAGAGTCGCCGAGAAAGTCTAGCCTGATCGAGACCAAGAAGCTGGTCAACACGCGCCGGTCTTTGGTAGACAGTATCCGAACGATCCAGTCTTATGGCATTCATGTCGGCGCGGGGATGATTGTGGGTTTTGACAGCGACGATAAAGGAATATTTCAGGAACAGTTTGACTTCTTAACAGAGGCGGGAATTCCGATTACTACGGTAGGCACTTTGGTGGCCTTGGACAAGACGCCCCTTTTTCAAAGACTGGAGAGGGAAGGGCGCCTGGTTGCTCATGAATTCGTGAACATTCAGGGTCATGGAGCCAGTGACACAAATTTCATCCCCAAACAGATGACACTTGAGGAACTCCAGCACGGCTACAATTGGCTGGTTCGTGCGCTTTACGCATATGACAACTACTCCACACGGGTCTTGCGGTGTATGAACAGTTTTCCGAAGAATGGCAATTGGCGCAAGACATTGATACGGAACACGCGTGATGCGCGTGCCTTTATGAGGGCAAATGGCATTCGCTCCCTGTTGAGGCTTTTGAAAATATCGACGAAGGTGTTCTCGTATTCTTTACTTGGAGCTGGAGAGGTGAGGCGTTTCTTTCTATCAACAATATTCAAAACTCTCAAAGGCGGAGCAACGTATCAGAGGTTGCTTGCGGCCGGAACCTTGCTGGTCTTCCATAAGCATTTTCATGACTACGTTACCCGTGCTCATGGAAATCCGGAGTCTGCTAGTCGCCTCTCTCCGTATTCATTTACTGCCTGTGACAATATGGTCCCAAGCGGATGCCTACCGGCTGTTGTTGAAATGAAACGTGGGTGTTGAAAAACTACGTGAACCGAATATCGTTTGTCGCTGCGACCTTTTCGACCAAGCCGTCGGTGTTGAGACCAGAACTCTCTTGCATCTCGCAGGTTGTTGAATACTGTTAGTCGCGTCACAGCAAATTCCGGTTATGCTGTGACTGTCTTCACCGACCAGCTCTTTACGAATGCTCCGAAGCGGTCGAGTCCCTCGGAGAAATTGTCTCCAGCGGCGCCAAAGCCCAGGCGGAAATGTGAGGGCATATCGAAGCAATCGCCGGGAGCCAACAGGATTCCACGCTGGGTGGCGGCCTGGCAGAATGGGCGGTCGTCCTCTCCGCTCACCAGCCAGGGGAACGCAGTCATGCCACCTTGCGGAGGGATCCAACCCAGCAGGTCGTGATGGTCCGCCATGAAGCTCTCAAGGAGCTTAAGGTTTCGGGTGGCGACTTCCTGGGTTTTGCCGAGCACGGCTCCACGCTTGCGGATTGCGATTTCGGAAAGAATTTCTCCCGTCGTAGTGTTGCTGATGGAGAAGTAGGCGCGCGCGGTCCAGTATTGCTCGCGTCGCTGGGTGTCGTGCTCGATCATCCATCCGGTGCGCACACCGGCAATCGAAAATGCCTTCGACAAGTCAGCGATCACAGTGGCATGCGGCAGGCGCGCCGCCGATTTGGTTTGCCTGCCGTGGTAGATGGGATGGTAGACCTCGTCACTCACCAGCTGGATTCCACGCAGAGCGGTGAAGTCGTGCAAATCTTCCATTTCGTCGTCGCTGATGGTCGCGCCGGTGGGGTTGTGTGGGCTGTTGACCAGGATAAGCTTGGTTTTCGAGTCGGCGAGCCGCTTAATCTCGTCAGGGTCGATCCGGAAGCTGTTCTCGCGGCGAACGTGATAGAAGCGGGTTCCCAGACCAAGAGATTCCGGCAATGCCGAAAAGGTGGTGAACCCCGGCATAGGGAGGATTACGTTCGCGCCGGGCTCAGCGGCCAACCACATCAACGCCACGAGAGCCTCGGAAGCGCCGGTCACGATTTGGACCGTCTCTAGCGGGACATGCTGCATTTCAGCGATCGCCGCACGCAGACTGTCGGCGCCGGCCGGGCGGCTATAGACCAGGTTGTGGTTCAGGAAGCGGTGCCGCATTTCCTCGTCGGCTAGGGCGAGGATGTCCCTTACCGACCAGATCGGTCCGGTGCTCGCAGCGAGGTTGAATTCTATGTCGTGTTCGTACTGGTCGAGCCAGGCGTCGAGCAGAAAGGGCTTCAGTTGCACGTGAGCACCCCTAAGGAAAATTTGTCTACTGTTATGGATGTCTCCATCGGTACACGGATGATTTTTTAGTTCACGAAAGGCGACGATCTGCGTTCGGGCTGACCAATGTAATCAGGGTAATAGTCTGTTCGACAGGCAAACAAGTCTTGAGATTAAGTAGCAACGTGGCGGGCAAGGCATCGTCTGATTCGCGTTACTTCCCGCGCCAGCGGGCTTCTCGTTTCTGAAGAAACGCGTCAATCCCTTCTGCGGCGTCTTCCAAAAGCATATTGGACGCCATCACCTCGCTAGCGACCTCGTAGGCCAGCTCCAGAGGACGATCGATTTGCCGGTAGAACGCTTGCTTGCCTAACCGGATCGCGGCAGGACTCCGCGCCAGAATAATGTCTACAAATCGCCTGATTTCGATGTCCAGTCTGCCGGCGGGAACAACACGGTTGACCAGCCCCCACGACAGTGCGGTGGCGGCATCGACCGGCTCGCCAGTCAGCAGCATCTCCATTGCTCGCTTCCGACCCACGTTCCGCACCACGCCCACAGCAGGCGTCGAGCAGAACACGCCGATGTTCACTCCTGGCATCGCGAAACTAGCCGTGTCGGCTGCTACGGCAAGATCACACATCGATACGAGCTGACAACCCGCGGCCGTTGCGATTCCCTGGACACGGGCAATCACCGGTTGGGGGATCTCAGTTAGCGCCATCATCATCCGGCTGCAGGCGTCAAACAGTCGCCGCTGCCGGCTTTTTTCGTCCGTGTGAGCGCGCATTTCCTTGAGGTCGTGACCCGCGCAGAAGCCCTTTCCCTCAGCAGCCAGGATCACAACCCGTACTAAGGGATTATTGGCGATTGCATCCAGCTCCGCCTGAATGGCGGCGATCATCTCGGTCGATAGCGGATTGAATCGCTCGGGACGATTGAGTGTAAGGGTAGCGACCCCGTTTGCGACTGTTGAGAGAACAAACGGCTGTTTTGTCGCCAAAGTTTCGTGGGCGAGCATAATACCACCTCCGTTCTGTCAAGCGATGCTTGAAGCTGATCTGCCACATTAACGCAGCCCAATCAAGGCGTCCGCTCTACGATTGCAAGAAGAACACCTGCAAAAGGGCGTCTGGACCAGCTCAGGCCTTGCTAATACTATTTCGGCACAGCGAAGCCTTTCATGCACACAACCGTGCGATCTGCATCCTCGGGCTTCGCGTGGACGAAGCCAAGGTTCGCCGTGCACAGTACCTCGCCCTTCATAACCAGGCTGGTGTTGTTATCTAGCGGTGCGTTCATTTTGTTGGCTACCAGAATGCGTTGCGAACCATCCGGCGACAGCACCCAAATCTCATTTCGCAGAATCTCGGAGACATAGATGTTGCCCTTAGTGTCCAACTCAATCCCGTCGAAAGGCGAGTACCCACCAGGCTGCAGCATCTGCGGCTCACCCGCCGATCCGTCTTCCTTAATCGGGATCTTCAGCACCATCGGATCACCATCCGTGACTGCATAAATATTCCTTTCCTGTTTGTCGAGTACCAGATCGTTCACCCCAAGGTGGAATCCCGAATACGGTTTAGCCGACCAGTTGAGCAGCGGGTGCGCTGACCACAAATCCACTTTCTTGCCATCTGGCGAAATCTTCCAAATCCCCGCGTAGGTGAGGTCCGTCAGGTACACATTCCCTTGTGAGTCGATGGCCACGTCGTCGGGAAAGCAGAATGGCCACCCCTCGGCTCTGGTCGCCAAGGCCGTCACCTTACCTGTCTTCGCGTCCACTTTGTACACCCCCGAGCGTGTCACGGTCGCGTCTCGGCAAGATGGATGAGAGGAATTCACAAACTCTGTTGCGTCGTATTTCGAATGGGCTTTGTAGGCGACATAAATGTTGTCCGCTTTGTCGAAATCGAGCCCAACCAGGTCTCCCTTCCCGCTCTCTTCCTTCGACGGCACCCAGGCGATGTGATTGTAGCTGCCGTCATCCTTTAACCGGATAATTTCGCCGGTGTGAAACAGAGTTGTATAGAGATTGCCCTGGGAATCGATTGCCATGCCCTCGGGCGTGTCCGGAAGCTTGGCCATGACCCATGCTTGGAACTGCGCCGATGCGGTGGGAACAGCTGCAGTAAAGAAACAAGCGCAGCCCACCAGCCAGAACAGAACCATGCAAAGCTGCCCTCTCTGGAGTGCAGTTCTCATCATGTTGCCTCTCCTTGCATCAATTGCCGCGCGGCGATCAAGTATCGTGCAAGCGGAAACCACCCGATCTTTTCGACTCCGTTCACAGGGAGTCGTGAGCTCTCTTTGTTTCTCTGAGCACAAAGCGAGATGATTCTACACCGCCACGCTGTCCGGCTTGCATCGGCCACACCATCTCGCATTAGCGCATCGTCGATAGACTCGGTGGCGGCGGGATGGGTGTGGTCTGCAAAACTGAAGACATTAGCCGCAGGGGGCTACTGCGGCCAGATAACGAAGAGGAAGTTGTTATGGATCTACTGGTGGAAGGCTGCGACCGCTTCGTCGTCACCAGCATAGAGCTTGAATATGGTATGGAGATTTGTGCGTCGAAGCACCTCGGTGACATGCTGGTTAGGCGCGACGAGCTTGAGGTCGCCCCCGCGATTTCGTGCCGAGACGAGAAGTCCAATCAGAACGCCGATTCCCCCACTGTCGATATGATCCACCTCGCGCAGGTTCACCACAACATTCGGAGAACCCGATAACATGCTACCCACTCTTTCGCGCAAAACTACGCCTTCGTCACCAAAGACAAGCCGGCCTTGGCAATGGAAGACGAACACATTCCCATGTAGCTGCGTCTGTATCCTTAAACCGTTCGAGAAAATTTGCTCTGGTTCCGGCATTAAGTTTGCAATACTCGGATTAACACCCACGATGTTGGCTCCCTTCTCAAACTATCTGTCCTCCGGCTTAACGTCGCCTCCCACCTTGTTCGCCTGCTAGAAGGACGCTCCATACGGGTTACTCCTTCAAAGTCCACGGAGAGAGTTCGCGATTGTCTGTTCATCGTCGCCGAAGGACTTACGCAATACTTCCTCTGCTCGTTCCAGTAAGCTCGTCAGTTTCTTATCCTTCGAGGCTGCTTGCTCGGTTTCTGGAATTAAGTTGAGATTCGCAACGCTCGGATTGGCAGCCATAATCTGCCTCCTGAATCATGGTTACTTTGCTGCCCCCTGGCGATAGCAAGTCGTCTTCCTCTCAGTCAGTCTGCGGCCGCACTGGCAGTGGTCAGAACCCGCCATGCTTCGCATTCCGTGCAAGGTTCGAGTTTTTCAATCGCACGCGGGCTTTCCGTTTTTTCATCGTGGTTTTGCATGTAGACGGCTCCAAGGAACCACCCAATGGCGAACATCCACGACCCAATCACGAAGCAATAGAAGTACGTCATAACGTTCATCCCCCGTTTTGGAATTCAGAGTTCTGGCTCTATTGGCGGGCGAATCAGCTCATCGATACGAAGATTTCTTTCACGGAACCTCACGGGCTTGCTGCCCCCGGATCCCGTTTGAACGGGTTGAAGCCGTGAGCATCCCTCTTGATTGCAGGTCTCTCGCCGGAAAGTGCCCCCTCGTCTCGTCGTTACTGTCACCTGGTAAGGTTCAGCGAACGTTGCTTCACCGACGATGAGACAGAAACATCCATTTCGTCGGGTGTCCTCACCCACAGTCCTCTATCTATTAAGACGGGAATTGAGAACAAAAAACCGCAACTGGGTGAAAAAATTCCCTGATTCCCCGCACATGCAACGCTAGGCTTTCGCCCATTTTCGTTGTAATGTATTGAAACCACGGAGGGTTGAATGACCCTGCCTCCCACCCACGAAGTCACTCAGCTGCTCAAAGCCTGGACTGCCGGGGATGAGCAGGCTCTGGAAAAGCTCACCCCTATGGTGTACAGGCAGTTGCACCGAATCGCGCAACGCTATATGGCTGGACAACGCTCCGACCATACCCTGCAAACCTCGGCGCTGGTCAACGAAGTCTATCTACGGCTAGTGGATTGCGGACAAGTAAGATGGCGGGATCGGGTACATTTTTTTGCCGTGTCGGCGCAACTGATGCGGCGGATTCTGGTCGATTTTGCACGCTCTCGCGGTTACCAGAAAAGAGGGGGTGCCGT
>Ga0187784_10003950_pt1 | contig 11998 bp, 11 predicted proteins | sample 1015_SJ02_MP15_2_FD_132964 | JGI IMG/M metagenome (GOLD analysis project Ga0187784, IMG submission 132964) | Tropical peat soil microbial communities from peatlands in Department of Meta, Colombia - 1015_SJ02_MP15_20_MG | ecosystem: Environmental > Terrestrial > Soil > Wetlands > Peat | place... | reverse complement strand
GGCGTGGTGCTCAAGCGTGACGTGTTCTCCACCATCGAGCGCGGCCGCTTCAGCACCGATACAGGCGAAATCGATGCGGTGCTGCGCCGCATCGACGACGCGCCGTGGTGGAGCCGCCTCGTCGCCTACGAGCTGTTCCGGCGCGAGCGCCGTGCGCTCGCCGTGGCCGGCCCGCTCGGCATTGCGCCGCCGCTCCTCTATGCCGGACGGCGCGTCCTGGTGCGCGGCTGGATCGATGGCGTGCCGCTGCATATCGCAAAACCTTTTGGCGACGCCACGTATTTCCGCTCGGCCAAAGCGGCCTTGCGGGCGCTGCATCGCGCCGGCATAGCCCACAACGATCTCGCCAAGGAGCAAAACTGGCTGTACGCGCACGACAGCGTCCACGGGCGCGCTTTCGTCACCGATTTCCAGCTCGCCACCTGCTTTCGCCGCCGTAGCCTCGTGTTCCGTCTCGCCCGCTACGAAGATCTGCGCCACCTCCTCAAGCACAAGCGCCGCTACGCACCTGACGCGTTGACTGCCTCGGAACGCCGCGTGCTGGCGCGCAAGACCTTCATCACACGGGCCTGGATGGCGACCGGAAAGAAGCTTTATTACGCGATCACACGCGGCTTGAACTTTACCGACCGCGAGGGCCGCGGCGTGCGTTTCGTGCGCGAGGCGCCGGTGATTGCGGCCCGGCTGCGCACGCATCCGCAGGTCCGCGATGTCGCTATCGTGGCGTTTCCGGACCGCCGCGCTGGTACCGGCTTATATGCCTTCGTCGAAGGCAGCGCGAGCGAGCGCGAACTCTTCGATTTTCTCGGCGCCATGCGGCCCGAGCACCTCCAGGTCGTCGACACCCTGCCGCGCAATACACAGGACGAAGTACGCAGTGAAATTCTCGAGCTCGTCGCCATGAACCAGCTCGACCTGATCGCGCCGCTGATCAAGACCGACGCCGAACGCGCCATCGTCGGGCGGATTGTTTCGGAGCGGCGCAATCTGCGCGACCGCTTCGCGTTTTAATTCGTTGCTTCACGAATGGCCCCGGCTTCGGCTAAGAAACTCGGTTACCAAAACACCACTCGGAGCATGGCCTGCACGCGTTTCGGCGGCGAAGCATCAACCCGGCGCCAGCAGCAATGCCGGAACCAATGATGGGCCCGGTTGACGTAGCCGCATCGGCCTGGCGCCTTTCGCCCGAGAGGTCGGCGCGGCAGTACCGACATGTCCTGTTTGACGCCATCGCACCGCCTTCAAGCGCAAAAACGGGAAACACTTTTATTTCATCCGCGCCTTGACCGGGTCTTTCACATTCTCGAATTTCGCTATCTCGACGTTGCGCACCTGGCCATTCACTTTTTCAACGCGGCGAATGTATATCGTGTTGATGATGTCGCGCGTTTCGGGATCGATCGAGACCGGACCGCGGGGACTTTCCCATTCCATCCTTTTGGCGGCATTGATGAGACTTTCGCCGTCGGCCTTGCCGCCGGTATTTTTCAACGCCTCGTAAATGATATGCATGCCGTCATAGCCGCCCACCGAGAAGAAGTCCGGATTGCGCTTGAACTCCTCACTGTAGGCGGTCACGAACTGCCTGTTCAGTGCGCTGTCGTGCGTGTAGTCGTAGTGGAAGGCCGTGACGATGCCGATGGCGTTGTCGCCCATCGCTTTGAGCGCGCTTTCATCGGCCAGTTCGCCTTGACCCATGATTTTGATCTTGCTCGGATCCATGCCGCGTTCAATCAACGCTTTCGCCAACGCGGCGGGCTGCGAGCCGCCGGGAATGAACACAAAGACTCCGTCGGCGGCAGAGTCCTTGGCGCGCTGCACGAAAGCCGAGAAGTCGGGATTGGCCAGCGGAATCTGAACCGAGCCGATGACTTCGCCGCCGGCGGCTTTGAAGGCGCCCTGAAACGCCGTCTCAGCATCGCGGCCGGGAGCGTAGTCCGAAACCAGGGTGAAGACTTTCTTCACGCCATTGGCGAAGGCCCACGTCCCAAGAACCTCGCAGTTCTGCGCCAACGTCACCGAGGAGCGTACGACGTACGGCGACTTGGTGGTGATGATCGAGGTCGCCGCATTCATCACCACCATGAACTTTTTCGTTTCCACCGAAAGATCGGCGACGGTCAACGCCTCCGGCGTGATGACGAAACCGGCGAGAATATCGACGTTGTCGTTGACGATAAGTTCTTGCGCCAGGCGCTTGGCCGCATCCGGGGCGCCGGCGTCATCCTTGCGCAACAGCTCGATTTTGTTGCCGGCGACGACGTCACCGTGCTGTTTCATATACAGTTTGATGCCGTTGTCCATTTGCGCCGCGGCATCGGAAAATTGACCGGTATAGGTCATGATCAAGCCGACCTTGACCGCCTGCTGTGCTATCGCGGCAAGGGCAACGAACTGCAACGTGACAAAGCAGCAAAAGCCGAGAATGATCCTTCGCATAGTTGTCCTCCCCGCAACGAATTCTCAGCAATTAGTTCCACCTTTCTACGGTTTCGGCAATGTGCTGCAGGTTGGCGTCATCGATCCGCCGCGGATCGTTGCCCACTCCGCTCGCCTCCCCTCGCTGGCCTCGCCCGCAGATGGGCACATCAACCCGCAATTCGTACCGGGTTTCGCGCCGCGCGCCAGATCAGCCATTGCCGCCGCCACGGCGAGATTTCGGCGGGCGCGAACGCGTCGCCACGCTCCAAACGATGCAGCGCCGGACCCACTAGCGCGACGGGAAGAAACGCCGGCAGCGCCTGCGGCGGCAGCGTCAGCACGCGCTCATGCGCGGCGGCAAGGTGGCGGCGCGCGAGGCCGTGTAATTCGGCGAGCGCGGCAGCAACGGCGGCGGACGATCGGCCCGCGAAGATGTCGTGCGCGGAGGCCCCGTGACGCGCGAGAAGTTCGGTCGGTACGTAAAGCTGGCGCCGCGCAGCATGCAGCGGAAACGCGCGCAGCAGTCCGGTGATGCCGTAGGCTATGCCGGCGGGTTCCGCGGCCGGCTCGGCAGCGATGCCGAGGACTTGCGCCGCGACAGCGATCAGCGCTGAAGACGTTCTTGCCGCATAGGCCTCAAGATCGGCGATCCCAGCCATCGGCTCGTCGTAGAGATCGAAGCGGCGCGCTTCGATAAGGTCGCTCAGCTTGGCCGCCGCAAGACCATGCCGCTCCATGGTCGCGAGCAGCGCCGCCGCCACCGGATTAGCGCTCGCCTCCTCTCGCCGCTCGCCGTGGAGCACATCGCGCCACCATTGCAGGCGGATTTCGCCGGGCAGCGGGTCGCGCGCCAGTTCGCGCACGCGCGCGATTTCAACGTTGAAGGCATAAAGAGCAGCGAGTCCGTCACGCTGTTCCGCCGCCGCGAACAGCGAAGCGAGAAAGCGATCGCGATCGGCTTGCCGGACGAGCTCTGCGCAATAGGCGAACGCACCCTGCATGACGCGAGCCTAGCATCATTCGATGGCGATCAGACCGGCGCCGACGCGGCGGCTTTCCATCAGCATCACATTATAGGTGCGCACGGCCGGTCCGGTCGTCATGGCGTCGACCGAAAGGTGCGCGTCGCGAAACCTCTCCCGCAAAGCTTCCGGCATGATCCAGGGCGAATTGCCGGTGCCGAGAATAAAGAAATCCAAGGCATCGGCGCGGGCAAACACCAGTGACAAGGTCGCCTCCGTCAGCGCCGCCGGCGTAGCGACCGGCCAGGCCCAGATGCCGTCCGGCAGGCAAAGCAGCGAGCCGCGATGCGACATGCCGGCGAACCGGAAACCGCCGCCGCCGTGCGCGTCGATCAGCGCCTGACGCGGCAGATGCGGCGTATCGGACACTAGCGCCGCGCCCTCGTCCGCTGCCGTGGCGTGGCAGGCTTCGCTGGCGCCGGCGCCGCGGTCGGCGCTAAAGGCGGCGTTTCCGGCTCTTCGGCGCCGCCCATGCGTGTGCTGCCGACCCCAAGATAGATCAGGATCGGCGAAGCGATGAAAACCGACGTATAGGTGCCGACCAGCACGACGCCGAACATCATGGTCGCGGTAAAACTGTGGATGGCCTGACCGCCGAACAAAAGCAAGGCCAACAGCGACATCGCCACGGTCACGTGGGTGACGATCGAGCGCGACAGCGTCGCATTGACCGAGGCGTTGAGCAGGTCCGGCATCGGCATGCGCTTGTAGCGGCGCAGCATTTCGCGGATGCGGTCGTAGATCACCACGGTGTCGTTGAGCGAGTAGCCGAGGATGGTGAGCAGCGCCGCGATGCTGGTCAGATCGAAATCGATATGCGTCAGCGACATGAAGCCGATCGTGAGCACCAGGTCGTGCACGTTGGCGATCATGGCGCCGAGCGCGAACTGCCATTCGAAACGGAACCATAGATAGATCAGGATCGCCAGGATCGCGAGCATCAGGCCGATTGTGCCGTAAGCGAGCAGCTCGTTCGACACGCTCGGCCCGACCACCTCGACGCGCCGGTAGTCCACCGCATCTCCCAGCGCGTCACGGACTTTCTGCACCGCCGCCTGCTGTGCCTCGTCGCCGCCCGGCTGTTCCGAAATGCGGATGAGCACGTCGTTGGGCGCGCCGAACTGCTGCAGCTGGAAATCGCCGAGCTGGAGCGTGCCGATGGTCGCGCGCATCTTGGAAAGATCGGCCGGGCCGGCCTTGGTCTGCACCTCCATCAACGTGCCGCCGACGAAATCGATGCCAAAATTCAGCCCGTGAAAAAAGTACAGCGCGATCGCCGCGATCGACAGCATCGCCGAAATCGGGAAGCTGATGCGCCGAAAGCGCATGAAATCGAATTTGGTGTCATCGGGAACGATGCGAAGCAGGCGCACGAGAATTCTTTCAAATCGAGTTGGTCAGATTGAGCATGATCTTGTCCGACAACCGGTTTCCACTCTTTGGGATCATGCTATATCGGCACGACGCGAGGCCGCCACAGCCGGACCCAATAAGCCACGATCAGCCGGGTTAGCGTGAAGGCCGTGAACAGCGTGGTGATGATGCCGATACCGAGCGTCACGGCGAAGCCGCGCACCGGCCCGGTGCCGATATAGAACAGAACCACCGCGGCGATAAACGTGGTGATGTTGGAGTCGAGGATGGTGGCGAGCGCGCGGGAAAAGCCGGCGTCGATGGCGTTGATCGCGCTACGCCCGCCACGCACTTCTTCACGAATGCGCTCGTAGATCAGCACATTGGAATCCACCGCAATGCCGACCGTGAGCACGATGCCGGCAATGCCGGGAAGCGTCAGCGTCGCGCTTAAGAGCGACAGCACGCCGAAGATCATGGCGACGTTGATCGCGACCGCGATATTGGCGAACAGTCCGAACAGTCCGTAGGTCGCGAACATGAAGATGATGACCAGCGCCGCGCCGGCATAGGCGGCATGCTCGCCGGCATTAATCGAGTCCTGGCCGAGACCGGGTCCCACCGTGCGCTCCTCGATGATGGTGAGCGGCGCCGGCAGTGCGCCGGCACGCAGCAGGATGGCGAGATCGTTTGCGGATTGGACGGTGAAATTCCCCGAAATCTGTCCGGAACCGCCGAGAATCGGCTCGCGGATCACCGGCGCCGAGATCACCTTGTTGTCGAGCACGATGGCGAATGGCTTGCCGACATTGGCTTGCGTCGCTTCGGCAAATTTGCGCGCGCCCGACGAATTGAAGCGGAAGCTGACGATCGCCTCATTGGTGCGCTGATCGAAGCCCGGCTGGGCGTCGACGAGATCGGCGCCGGATACCAGGACGCGTTTCTCGATGAGAAATTTCTGGCCGCCTTCGCCATCGAGAATCTCCGAATCCGACGGATGCGCCTCCTGCGCTTGTTCCGGCGTCATCGACTGATCGACCATGCGGAAATCGAGCTTCGCGGTCTTGCCCAGAAGTTCCTTGAGCCGTGTCGGATCCTGCAGGCCCGGCACCTGCACGAGAATGCGGTCGATGCCCTCGCGCTGGATAGTCGGCTCAACCAGACCGAGCTCGTTGACGCGCCGCTCGATGATCTGGATCGATTGATCGACGGCCTGACGAACCCGTTCGGTGATCGCCGCATCCGTCGGCGCAAGCGTAATGAGGCCGGCGTTCTCGGTGACGTCAATGTTGCGCTGTCCCGTGGAGCCGAGGATGCCGGACATCGGCTGCGACAGCTCACGCAGCTTGCCGAGCGCGGTGTCAACGTCGGTATCGCGCGTGATGTGCACTTCCACGGCATTGCCGTGAATGGCGCGGCCGGTGAACGGAATGCGCGCCTGCCGCAGCACGCGCAACACGTCATCGTTGATGGACTGCAATTGCTCCTTGCGCACCGCGCCGGCGTCGACCTCGAGCAAGAGATGCGAGCCGCCTTGCAAATCGAGACCGAGTACGACATGACGCTGTGCCCAGCTCGGCCAGTTCCTGATCACGCGTTCGGGAAAGAAATTCGGCACGGCACACAGGCACACGGCGAGCGCTGTGAGCAGGATAGCCGCCGCCTTCCACCGCGTGAAAAACAACATGGCCTTCGCTATTCCTCGTTGCGATCAGCTGGCGCTGTCGTCCTTCACCGGCTCGCCCTTGACCCGCACTTCGGTCACCATGGCGCGCATCTGCCGCACCCGCACGCCGTCGGCGATCTCGACTTCGATCTGGTCGTCGTCCACCACCTTGGTGACCTTGGCGACCAGACCGCCATTGGTGACCACGGTATCGCCCCGGCGCAGCGCCTTGACCATCGCCTGGTGCTGTTTGACCTTCTGCTGCTGCGGGCGAAGCACCAGGAAGTACATAATCACGATAATCAGGATCAGCGGCATGAACGACGTGATCATGCCGGCCGAGTCGCCGCCGAACAGTCCACCTAATGGATTGCTTTGCGCAAATGCGGGCGTAATGAACATTGTTCCTCCGAGGGGGGGCGGCAGAAAAGCGCGCCGCCCGGGATGAAGGGCCGCTTTCGCGCGCAAATTCGCGCGGACTATAGCGGCCGTTGGCCTAATTGCAACGCTGCGCTCCACTGCGGCGAGCTTGCGGGTATTGTCCAGCCCCGCTAAGGGAAGCGCCGCAACCCGGTACAAACATGGCCAAATCTCCGCCGCGCTCCGGCAAAACAGCGACGAAAAAGGTCACCGGCGCTGCGTTAGGCCGGCGCGCCGCCCGTCTTGGGAGTGCCGACCTCCTCGACCGGATCGCTGGCGCGCTGGAACGCCTCGCGCCGCCGCCGCCGGCCGCACCGGATTTTACCGCCGCCGAGGCCTTCGTCTGGCATCCGGAGGGCCGCAAGCTCGCGGCGGTTCGCCGCGTCAACCGTGTCGACATGTCGCTGCTCAAGGGCATCGAACGGGTACGTGATCTCCTGGTCGAAAATACCGAACGTTTTGCCCGTGGCCTGCCGGCCAACAACGCGCTGTTGTGGGGCGCGCGCGGCATGGGCAAATCCTCTCTCGTCAAAGCCGCGCATGCGGCGATCGACGCCGCGCATCCCGCCGCCGGCCTCAAGCTCATCGAAATTCACCGCGAAGACATCGAGTCGCTGCCGGATCTGATGGGGCTTTTGCGCAATGTCCCGCAACGCTTCATCGTGTTTTGCGACGACCTATCGTTCGACGCCGAAGACACCTCATACAAATCGCTCAAGACCATGCTCGAAGGCGGCATCGAAGGACGGCCGGAGAACGTGATCTTCTACGCCACGTCGAACCGCCGTCACCTGATGGCCCGCGACATGGTGGAGAACGAACGTTCGACCGCGATCAATCCCGGCGAGGCCGTCGAGGAAAAGGTCTCGCTATCGGACCGCTTTGGGCTGTGGCTCGGCTTTCACCGCTGCAGCCAGGACGAATACCTCGCCATGGTCGAGGCCTATATCGGCCATTACGGCGTGCCGCTTGCAGGGGCCGAGCTGCGCCGCGAGGCGCTCGAATGGGCGACGACGCGCGGCGCGCGCTCCGGCCGCGTGGCATGGCAGTATGTTGCGGATCTGGCGGGACGGTTGGGGGTGCGGATGACGGAGGACAGACGACAGAGGACGGATAAGTAAAAGGAATTAATCCGTCGTCTGTCGTCCGTCCTCTGTTTTCCGCTTACGCGCCATTCAAATACTGCGCCGGGTCGACCGGAGTCGCGCCCTTGCGGATTTCGAAGTGAAGTTGCGGCGACGTGACGTTGCCGGTCTGGCCGGAATGCGCAATCACCTGACCGCGCTTGACGGTTTCGCCGCGCTTGACCAGGATATCGCTGGCATGCGCGTAGGCGGTGACGAAGCCGTCGGCATGGCGCACCAGCACAAGATTGCCGTAGCCCTTGAGCTCGTTGCCGGCATAGGCGACGACGCCATCCTCGGCCGCCTTGATCGGCGTGCCTTCAGGCACCGCGAGATTGATGCCGTCGTTCTGCAAGCCGTTCGGCTTCGGGCCGAATGCGGCGATGATGCGGCCACGCACCGGCCAGCGGAAGCTTGGCAGGTCGCCGGCGGGCTGCGCGGCCTTGACCGAATTGTCCGCCGCCGCAGACACCGTGGGCGCGGCGAGCCGCGCGCTGTGCGGCGACTCCGTGGTCGCGAGGTTCGGGCCGCTGGGCTGGGTAACCGGCACTTCGGCGCGCGGCGCGACCAGTGCCGGCTGCGGCGCCTCCCGCATTTCCGGAATGATGATGCGGTCGCCGACCTTCACCATGGTGTACGGCGGAATATTATTGGCCTTGGCCAGGACCATCACCGGCTTGCCGTACAGCCGCGCGATGCTGTTGAGCGTTTCGCCCGGCGCCACCACGTGCACGCCGGCGGGAGCGACAAGCGCGCTTTGCGGCGGGCCGACCGGCACCGGCATCGCTGACGCGGTCGAGGCCATGCGCGTTTGCGGCGGCATGGCCGCCGTGGCGGAGCGATAATGCGGGATGACCAAGTGCTCGCCCGGCTGCACCATCGCCGGGCTCGTGATGTGGTTCGCTTCCATGATGGCGGAGACGGGAACGCCGTGCCGGTGCGCGATCATGTCGAGGGTCTCGCCCGGCCCTACCGTGATCGGCGTGCCGCCCTCCCAGGTCCAAACCGGTGGCGGTGGTGCAGCCGTTATCGAGCCGGTCACTTCGCTGCCGCCAGCCTGATAAGAGCCCATGCCGCGGCCGCCGCCCGAACTGCCATCGTCGGCGCCGGCCAAATGCGGCAGCGGCTGATTCTGGATATGGCTCGCCGGCGCGGTTTGTGGGATCGAGCCGGTGACGTCGCCGCGTGACGAGGTCGAACTATTGGAACCGAACCCCTCGGGGAAACGGCCGGAATCGGCGCTACAGCTTGCGGCTAGGACGCCGATTAACGAAATGGCAACCAGTTGCGGCCAGACGGCCGACCGACGCGATGCGCACATGGTTACTCACTCGCACGCAACAAAAGGACGAGCGAATAAACAACCTTGCGGTAAACAGGCCTTTAAGTACCGCGCGGTTTTTAAGTATAGTTCGTTGTGTGTCTTGGCGGCTACAGTTCGCGCGCTTGGCCCGGCAAAAGCGGCACAAATCGCACGGCGATGAGATTTTCGCGGGTTAATTCGCCGCTCGCCGCTTTGGTCAGCTTGACGATGTATTGCGCATCGTGGTGGGGACCTAGCGGCAACACCATCTTGCCGCCCGCGGCAAGCTGTGCCGTAAGCGCTTCGGGAATATTCTCGGCGGCAGCGGTGACCATGATGCGGTCGAACGGCGCCAGATCCGGCGCGCCGGCCATGCCATCGCCCGCGAGAACGGTCACGTTGGCGTAGCCCAGCGTCTTGAGACGGTCGCGCGCCGCTTCGGCCAGCGTCCGATAACGCTCGATGCTCGCCACCTCGCGCGCCAGCCGCGACAGAATGGCTGCCTGGTAGCCCGAGCCGGTGCCGACTTCGAGCACCCGGTGTTGCGGTTTGACCTCAAGCTGTTCGGTCATATAGGCGACGACGAAAGGCTGGCTGATCGTCTGCCCGCAGGCGATCGGAAGCGCCTGGTCGGCATAGGCGCTGTCGGCGAAGCCGGGAGCGACAAAATATTCGCGCGGCACTTCGTCCATGGCGCGCAGCACGGCTTGATCGCTGATGCCGCGCCGGCGCAGCGCGAGCTGAAATCCCATGCGTTCAACGTCGGCTGCTGGCTCTGCGGTCACATTAACCTCGCCGTATGAGCGTACTGTGCCGGCTTCCACTACCCTGCCCTCGCCGCTTATACCACTTCCGTGCCCGCCGCGGCGCAGACGGCTTGTGCCGGTTCGTCGATCCGAGACATAAAGCAGTACCGGGCACCAGAACCAAGGGCGCCATTCGGCATTACGGGATGGCCGCAAGAACGGGGTGCGAATGTCGTCTGAGGCAAAAGCTGCCGCCGGCAAGCGCGTTCTCGTGGTCGAGGACGAATTGATGATCCGCATGCTGCTCGAAGGCTTGCTGGCGGATCTCGGCCATACGGTTGCCGCGCAAGCCGGCGGGATCGAGGAGGCGCTGGCTTTGGCGCAACAGGCCGAGTTCGATGTCGCCCTCCTCGACGTCGATCTCAACGGCAAGCCGATTACGCCGGTGGTCGAAATTTTGATCGCGCGCGGCCTGCCGTTCGTATTCGCCAGCGGCTATGGACCAAGCGGCGTGCCGGAAGCTTATCGCGCGCACCTCACCTTGCAGAAGCCGTTTCAGGTGGAAGCGCTCGCCCAGGCGCTCGACGCCGCGGCGCAGCAGGGCACGAGCTAAATTCCTTTCTCAAAGAGCGCGGCAAGCTCCGTCATCGTCGGCTCATCGGTGATGTCGATTTTGAGCGGGGTGACGGCGATGCAGTGGTCGTCAAGCGCCGCGAGATCGGAGCCGTGCTCGGCTTTGATAGCGTTTTGGTGGGTGTAGGCGATCCAGTAATACGGGATGCCGCGACCATCCGCGCGTTTGTCGATGTGCAGCCGCTCCTGCCGGCGCCGCCCGAGCGCGGCTACCGCGATGCCTGTGACCTCCTCAGGCCGGCAGTCCGGGAAATTGAGGTTGATCAAGACGTCGCGCCGCATCCCCTCGGCCAGCACGCGGCGGATGATGTCCGGCGCAAAGCGCAGGCCGGTCTCCCAAAACGGCGGGTGGCCGCTGCGCGATTTATAGGACTGCGACAAAGCAAGCGAGGGAATGCCGAGGACCGCGCCCTCCATGGCGCCGGCGACGGTGCCGGAATAGATCACGTCCTCGCCGACATTGCGGCCGCGATTGACGCCGGACAAAACCAGATCGATGTCCTTGCCATCGAGCACATGACGCGCGCCCATGATGACGCAATCGGTCGGCGTGCCGCGCACCGCAAAGCGCCGTTCGGCGACCTGACGCAGCCGCAGCGGATCGTTGAGCGACAGCGAATGGGCGACGCCCGACTGATCGTGTTCCGGCGCCACCACCCAGACCTCGTCCGACAGCTTGCGGGCGATCTGTTCGCAGATATCGAGCCCGTGCGAGTGGATGCCGTCGTCATTGGTGACCAGGATGCGCATGGATTTGGCGGCGCTCATTGCTTCTCAATTACTTTCAGTCCGCCCATGTAATTTTGCAACGCAACCGGCACGGCAATCGAGCCGTCGGCCTGCTGATAGGTTTCCATCACCGCGATCAACGCGCGGCCGACGGCGACGCCGGAGCCGTTGAGCGTGTGGACGTGACGCACGGTGCGGCCTTCTTTGGTGCGGTAGCGCGCGTTCATGCGCCGCGCCTGGAAATCGCCGCACACCGAGCACGACGAAATCTCGCGGTACAGGTTTTGGCCGGGCAGCCAGACCTCGATGTCGTAAGTCTTTTGCGACGCAAAGCCCATGTCGCCGGTGCACAGCGTGATGACGCGATAATGCAGATCGAGCCGTTTTAAAATTTCCTCGGCGCAGGACAGCATGCGCTCGTGCTCATCTTTCGATTGCTCGGGCGTGGTAATCGAGACAAGCTCGACCTTGGTGAACTGGTGCTGCCGGATCATGCCGCGCGTATCCTTACCGGCCGCGCCGGCCTCGGCGCGAAAGCATGGCGTGCAAGCCGTGTAACGCAGCGGCAATTGCACTTCGTC
>Ga0187784_10003949_pt1 | contig 11999 bp, 11 predicted proteins | sample 1015_SJ02_MP15_2_FD_132964 | JGI IMG/M metagenome (GOLD analysis project Ga0187784, IMG submission 132964) | Tropical peat soil microbial communities from peatlands in Department of Meta, Colombia - 1015_SJ02_MP15_20_MG | ecosystem: Environmental > Terrestrial > Soil > Wetlands > Peat | place... | reverse complement strand
GCTTGGGCCGCGCGAACCCCGACGAACGCCGTAAATGCGACCGCCAAAATCGCGCAAAAAGTCCCCACGCTCGAACTGACGGCGCGCAAAAATGCCAAGAGACGACCTCCGAGGCCGGCAGCCGGCGCCGTTTGCGCCACAATCAAAGTCCCCCGCAAAGTCCCCCGCAAAGTCCGCCGAACCACTACCTAACGGGCTTTGCGCCGAATTCGCGACGGCTCAGTCCGCTCGCGCCGCATCCAGCGCAGGCCTGCTTGCGCCGTAGGGCCGATTTAGTAGCCCCTGGCGCGCCGCGGGGCAAGGGTATTTCCCGTTTACTTTCAAAGGGTCAGGACATTTTTGCCAATATGGTTGCAGTGCTCATGCGCCCTCTTATGCTGTGCTGAGGGTCGCTAAGGCCAGGATAGGTAGCCCGATGTACGAGGTCACTAACCAGCCGCCGCCGCTTGAACCGTACAATCTCCTGCAAACAGACTGCGTGTTGCACGAAGCGCTGTTGCGCGAACACGCGGGGTGGGCCGAGACCGAGCTTGCGGCGCTGGGCAAAACGCTCGGTGGTCCGCAAACGATTCGGCTCGGCTTTGAAGCGAATAGAAACCCTCCGCTGCTGCAGGCGTTTGATCGCTACGGCCACCGCATCGACGAAGTCGAATTTCACCCGGCGTGGCACGCGTTGATGTCGATTGCGGTAGAGGCGGGACTTCACAGCAGTCCCTGGGCACGACCGGGACCCGGTGCTCACGTGGCGCGGGCTGCCGGGACCTACATGCTGGTGCAGGTCGAAAGCGGGGTCTACTGCCCCATTGCCATGACCTATGGCTCGGTACCCGCACTGCGCCACGCTCCCGCGATTGCGGCGCAGTGGCTGCCGCGGCTGTTCGGACGGAAATACGACCCGCGCTGCCGTCCAGCAGACGAAAAACATGGCGCGCTGATCGGCATGGCGATGACCGAAAATCAGGGCGGATCGGATCTGCGCACCAACACGTCGCGCGCAGAATTGGACCGGGGGACCGGATCGCGCCGCTGCTTCCGCCTGACCGGACACAAATGGTTCATGTCGGCGCCGATGTGCGACGCTTTCCTCGTCCTCGCGCAATCGAACGGCAGGCTGAGTTGCTTTCTGGTGCCGCGCTGGACGCCCGACGGGGAGCGCAACACCATCAATATTTTGCGTTTGAAGGACAAGCTCGGCAACCGTTCGAATGCGTCAAGCGAGGTGGAGTTTATCGAGGCGCACGCGGAACTCGTCGGCGAAGAGGGACGCGGCATTCCCACAATTATCGAGATGACCAATTACACCCGGCTCGACTGCGCGATCGGCTCGTCAGGCCTGATGCGACAGGCCGTGGTGCAGGCGATTCATCACGCCTCGCATCGCATCGCGTTCCAGAAGCGGCTGATCGACCAGGCCCTGATGACCAATGTGCTCGCCGAGCTTGCACTGGAGTCGGAAGCCGCGACCGTGCTCACGATGCGATTAGCGCGCGCTTATGACGAAGACGACGAGCTTGCCGCCGTCTGGCGTCGCGTGCTGACGCCGGCGGCCAAGTTCTGGATTTGCAAGCGTGCGCCGTTTTTGGCGGCCGAGGCCATGGAAGTGCTGGGCGGCAGCGGCTATGTCGAAGAGTGTGTGCTGCCGCGAATTTACCGGGAATTGCCCGTCAACTCGATTTGGGAGGGGGCGGGAAACATCATGTGTCTGGATGTGCTGCGGGCGCTGGACCGCACTGCGGGATCGGTGGAGCTTCTGTTGCACGAGCTTGCCGACGGCGCCCACGCCGATAAACGGCTGCAGGCCGTCGTCGCCCGTCTGGAGCGCCAACTCAAGGGCCGAGGCAGGACCGATGAATCTCAGGCTCGCGTGATCACGCGCGATCTGGTCTTGGCGAGTCAGGGCGCCCTTCTGCTTCGGCATTCGCCCGCGGCAGTCGCGGATGCATTCTGTGCGTCTCGCCTCGGCGAGGAGCCCGGCGGCGCCTTCGGCTTGCTTCCGCCCGGTACCAATCTGCGCTCGATCGTCGAACGCGCGGCGCCGACCGTACATTGATCCGCTGCGGCTTAATCCGGTTGCCCTGACGCGGCGCAGGGCAAGGCTATTGCCAGTTTTTTTCGAGCGCCCGGATCTTGTTCCCAAGGCCGTGCTGGCGTCGTGTGACAAGCGCTGCCGCGGCCGTTAAAATTGCCGGACAGGAGCCAGCCAGATGCCCGCCGTCGATGACGATGAAAAGCCGAAGAAGAAGATTGCGCATGAGATCGGACAGGATTTGACGCTGTTGTCGGCCGGCGAATTGACCGATCGGATTGCGCTCCTCAAGGACGAAATTGCCCGGCTTGAGGCCGATATGGCGACAAAACGCGCCGTTAAATCGGCTGCCGATAGGTTTTTCAAGAAGTGAGCTTTTTTCAATGGCTTAGCGCCGGCGGCGCCGGCGGCAACTGGTGCTGTGCATGAAAAAGTTTCGCTAACTCTCTGCGATTCCTTAACCTTTTGTTAAGCTTTCTCGTTCATTACAGAATATGTCCATCTTCTGGACATGAGTGGCTCCTGTCCACTCTGTTTGACGCCTCCCTGTTATCACCTTGAGCCGCCGGCAACGGCGGCTCTTTTTTATGCGTGGTTGTTCCCGAAAGCCTGGGTCTCAGCGGTTCCGATAAGGCTCTAGCTTTGTGTTCGGGCATACCTTTTCCGAAAACCTGTACCCACCTTTGCGGATCATGCACTAGCGCCTCTCAACTATGTTGGAAGCTTCACCGGCCGGACCGCTGGACAGCGCGCACGGAGCGCGCGATGTTGGCGCCGGTGTGAGGCGTACATGTCCGAGAAGCGGGTGATGGAAGCCGGGGCGGTCTCCTTTAGCGAGCGGCTGGCGAGTTCGCAGGTCTTCGCGACCCTTTTTCGCGATGGCATGGCGCTGGTCGAGGAAACCGCGAGCTATCTCGACGGTTCCGGGCGGCAAGAATCGAAGAAGCTCGAACGCAACGCCGGTCTGACCTATGCGACCGAAAGCATGCGGCTGACCACCCGGCTGATGCAGTTGGCCTCATGGCTTTTGCTGCACCGGGCGGTCAAGGAAGGCGAGATGACGCTTGCCCAGGCCAACAAGGAAAAGAGCAAGGTCAGGCTGGCTGCCTGCGAGCCGGGCGACGCAAAATCGCTCGCACTGCTGCCGACAAAGCTGCAGGAACTGATCGCCCGCTCAACGAAGCTTCAGGCCGAAATCCGCCGTCTCGACGCCACCATGCATGCGGCGCCGCTGCCAACAGCCGCAACCGACAATCCGGTCGAGCGGCAGTTGGGACTGTTGAAGGCGGCATTTGAATCCGACGTTTGAGAAAACCGGATTGGTGGCGCCGGCTATTTCTTCAAAAAGCCTTCGAACTTCTTGTTGAACCGCGACAATCGGCCGCCGCGGTCGACCAGATGCTGCTGGCCGCCGGTCCAAGCCGGGTGCGACTTCGGATCGATGTCGAGATGCAACGTATCGCCGGGCTTGCCCCAAGTGGTGCGCGTCGTGAATTCGCTGCCGTCGGTCATGACCACCTTGACTAGGTGGTAATCGGGGTGGGTATCGGGTTTCATGGCTTTATCAATGTGTCCGGGAATTTGGCGGCTCTATAGCCCGGCTATGACGGCGAGACAAGCCGACGCCGCGGCGGTTGCGCACTTTGGCGGCGGTTGACCATGGTGGCGCTGACGCGGCATTGTCCGGCCACGGCGCGGCGGGCGGCGAAAACGGCAGCGCGGCGCAAGCATCTGCCAACTCTGACAACAACAAGAATTACACATGAATTTGAATTTGCCTGCCCAAAACGACACGGCGCCGATCGCAACGGCGCCACCACTGCAAGCAACGCTGGAGTCCGCAACGCCTGATGCGGCGCCGGAGCGAGCTGCCGTGCCGGACCAGCGCAAGCTCAATCTGCGGCCGCTCGCTTCGCTGTTGCCCTATGTCAACCGCTACCGCGGCCGGGCGATCGCGGCGCTCGGCGCCCTGATCCTGGCGGCTTTGACGACGCTGGTCGTGCCCATCGCGGTGCGGCGCATGATCGATTTCGGCTTTACCGCGCGCGGCATCGAGCTGATCAACAGCTATTTCCTGGTCATGATCGGAGTCGCGGCGGTGCTCGCGCTCGCCAGCGGGCTGCGCTACTACCTCGTCACCACGCTCGGCGAGCGCATCGTCGCCGATCTGCGCGGCGACGTATTTGCGCATCTCACCGCGTTGTCCGCCGCCTTCTTCGACGCGGCCAAGACCGGCGAGATGATCTCGCGGCTCACCGCCGACACGACGCAAATCAAAGCCAGCGTCGGGTCGTCGGTCTCGCTGGCGTTGCGCAATTCCGTGCTGTTCGTCGGCGCCAGCGCCATGATGGTGGTGACGAGCCCGCGACTGTCGGCCTTCGTGCTCGCCGCGATCCCGATCATCGTCTTGCCGCTCTATGCCTTCGGCCGCGCGGTGCGCCGCCGCTCGCGCTCGGCGCAGGATACGCTCGCCGACGCCTCGGCCTATGCCGCCGAACTGATCGGCGCGGTGCGCATCCTGCAGGCTTTCACCAATGAGCGGCTCGGCATCGCGCGCTTTCGCGGCGCCGTCGAGCGCGCCTTCGAAGCGGCGCGCGATTCGATCCGCGCGCGCGCGCTGCTCACCGGCTTTGCCATCTTCCTGGTCGCGACCAGCGTCGTCGTCGTGCTCTGGGTCGGCGCGCAGGAAGTGCTCAGCGCACAGATCACGCCCGGCCGCCTTGGGCAGTTTATCCTTTACGCCGTGTTCGCAGCCGGCGCGCTCGGTTCGCTGTCGGAAGTCGGCGGCGAAATCGCGCAAGCCTCGGGCGCGGCGGAGCGGCTTTTCGAGATTCTCGCCATCAAGCCTGCGATCTTCCGTCCCGCTTACCCGCTCGCGCTGCCGTTGCCGCCGCGCGGCGAGGCCGCGTTCGAACAGGTTCGCTTCTCTTACCCGACGCGCCCCAACGTCTCGGCACTTAACGGCGTGTCGTTTCGCGTCCGGCAAGGCGAGAAACTCGCCATCGTCGGCCCCTCCGGCGCCGGCAAGAGCACGATCTTTCATCTCCTCCTGCGTTTCTACGATCCAACGTCGGGCCGGGTTACACTCGACGGCGTGCGGCTCGCCGATCTCGATCCGGCGGATTTGCGCGCCCGCATTGCGCTGGTGCCGCAAGACAGCGTGATGTTCGCAACTTCGGTGCGCGACAATATCCGCTTCGGCCGCCCCGAAGCGTCCGATGCCGAAGTAACGCGCGCGGCCGAGCATGCCCATGCTGCCTCATTCATCGCGGCGCTGCCGCGGGGTTTCGACACGCCGGTCGGCGAACGCGGCGTGACGCTGTCGGGCGGCCAGCGCCAGCGCATCGCCATCGCTCGCGCTATCCTCCGCGACGCACCGCTGCTGCTGCTCGACGAGGCGACCTCGTCGCTCGATGCTGAGAGCGAAACGCAGGTCGCCGCCGCCCTTGCCGATCTGATGCGCCAGCGCACCACCATCGTCATCGCCCACCGGCTCGCTACCGTGCAGTCATGCGACCGGATCCTGGTGCTGGACGAAGGCCGCATCGTCGAGGAAGGCACCCACCAGATGCTCGCCGCGGGCGGCGGCCTCTATGCGCGATTGGCGAAGCTGCAGTTTCAGGGGACGTAGAGGCGCGCTGGCGTGGCCGAAATGCGCGGACTCCGACCCGCCGGAGCTCGCGAAGCGTGCGAAGTCGGGTCGCCGCATCCGAGCTGCTGCGGCTCGCCGTCAGAGCACTTGCCAGGCTCAAACCGGCACACTCGATTGCGGCCCGAGCGTTTGGCCTCGTAGAGGGCGATATCGGCCTGCTTAAGCAATTGGTCAAACCCGCTCATGTCTGGGCGGCAGATGCTCGCGCCGACGCTGATCGTGACCGCTATGCGCTGGCCGTTGGCCGCGATCACCTGGTCGGCAACCAACCGCCTCAGCCGTTCGGCGGCAGCGATGGCGCTGTCCGACGTCGCTTCGGGCAACACGAGAGCGAACTCTTCACCGCCCAAGCGTCCGGCAATATCGGACGCGCGCTTGTGGTTCTGAAGAATTCCGGCCACCGCTTTGATGACTTCATCGCCGACATCATGACCGTAGGTATCATTGATCGACTTGAACAAATCGATGTCGAGCATCAACGCTGCCAGCGGCCGTTGGTAGCGCAGAAAGCGCGCCCATTCACTCTGCGCGAGCGCAAGAAAATGCCGTCGATTGTTCAGCCCGGTCATTCCATCGACGGAGGCGAGCCGCTCGAGTGCCTCGGCCTGACGCACGAGATCGCTGACGTCGCCGCAGGTCAGGAGCCGGCCGCCGTTGGGTAGCGCCTTGCATCTGAACTGGATGACCTCGCCATTGCAAAGCCGGATGTTGAGCGGCCCTTCCTCGCCGGTTCGAATTAAATCTATTTGCTTGGCGATATAGTCGCCCAGCCGATCGGGCGACACCGCATAGGCCGACATGCCGCGGCCGTGATACATAAGTTTGACAAAGGTCTGCCGACTCTCAGCCAGCGCATCCGGCACGCGCCAAAAACGGCGGAACGCGCGGTTAATGAATTAGACGCGCCGGTCGGCATCGAGCACCACTATACCGTAGTCCAAGTCATCGACCATCGCGTGCAAGGCGGAAAGTTGCGCCGCCATAGTCGCGGTATCAGGGCCAAGGTCTTGGCTGCGGCCTGTCGTCCCTATGCTTCGATGAGGCGCGTTCATATACGTATTCCGTTGGGCGGCGCGGCAGCCGTATTCTATGATGTAACTTGGCACCAAATGATTTTGCCAATCGACAAAATTGTAACGGAAGGGTTCACGCGAATCGAGCTTTGCAATCTGCTCATGCGGCTTCCGGCCGCCAGCTCATGCGGTGAACCGGTTTGCCGCTGAGCGGATTTTTGCCCGCGCCGCTGATGACGAATCCGCACTTCTCGTAAAACCGAATGGCGCGCGCGTTGTCGGTGTTGACGTTAAGATCGAGCCCCTTCGGTGAAAGGCGCTTGGCTTCGGCGATAAGCGCCGCGCCGACGCCAAATCCCCAACGCTCCGGCTCGACCACGATCTGGTCGAGATAGAGCGTGCGCGGCTCGACGGTGACGAAACCGATCATGACGCCGTCGGTTTCGGCGATCGCGATCGCGGCGGCAGGAACGAGCTGATTGCGCCAGCGCGTGCGCCACCAGTCGAGACGCGCGGCGAAATCGAGCTCCGGATAGGCCGCCTGCCAGGTCCGCAGCCACAGCGCGACCGCGGCGTCCTCATCGCGCGGGTCGTATGGCCGCAGCAAAAAGCCAGCGCTCACGGCGCCGAAGCTGCCCTGATGGCTGCCTTAGCGGCGTTCTTGCCGGCCTCTTTGAGCAGGCGCAACAGTTCGTGGTGCATGGTGTCGTTGCCGGCCGCGACCTGGCCTTTGGTGAAGATGGCGTCGCCGCCGTCGAGATCGGTGACGAAACCGCCGGCTTCGCGCACCAGCAGCGACCCGGCCGCGATATCCCATGGCGACAGGTCGCGCTCCCAATAGGCATCGAGCCGGCCGGCCGCGACCCACGCCAGGTCAAGCGCGGCGGCGCCGTAGCGGCGCAGTCCGGCGAAGTGCGCCTGCGCGGCGGCGATCTCGTAACGCGCTAGTGCGAAATCGCCGCCGCGCCCGTAATGCGGCATGCCGCAGCCGACGATGGCATCGGCGAGGCGCTTGCGCGCCGCGACCCGGATGCGCTTGTCGTTGAGATAAGCGCCCTTGCCGCGCTCGGCGATAAACATTTCGTCGTTGGCCGGGTTGTAGACCAGGCCGGCGACGATCGCGCCGTTGCGCTCGAGCCCGATCGACACCGCGAAATGCGGGATGCCGTGCAAAAAATTGGTGGTGCCGTCGAGCGGGTCGACGATCCAGCGGTGGCTCTTGTCAGCGCCTTCGTGGGCGCCGCCTTCTTCGCCGAGGAAGCCGTAATCCGGCCGCGCCTTGGCGAGTTCCTCACGCACGGTCTCCTCGGCGCGGCGATCGGCGGCGCTGACGAAATTGCGCGGTCCCTTCAGCGAAACCTGCAAGTTCTCGATCTCGCCGAGATCGCGCTTGAGCCCGCGCCCGGCGCGATGCGCCGCCTTGATCATGACGTTGAGGACCGCGGAGTGGAGCATGGCGGGTGTGGTCAAGCTTTTGCGGCGTCCCGTCAAGCGGGGCTGCAAAATCCCCTCCCGCCCGCGCGCGAAGCGCGTGGTGGGGGGCTCAGAGCAAGCGGGGGAGCTGGATTGCTTCGCTCCGCTCGCAATGATGGAAGTCACCGCTTTGGCGCGCTTGGCGATGGCGGTACAGCGGCGGGCGGCTGCTGCGCCGCGTGCTCGCGGGCGGCTTGCGCGGCTTTGAGGAAGTCGAGCCAGGGCTTGGCGGCTTGTTTGCCGGCTTCGCGGGTCGCCGGATCGAGCTTGGCGACAAGGTCGTCGAGCGCAACGTCGGTCTCGCCGCCGGCGCGCGAAATCAGGTGCCATTTGACGGCTTGCGTGGGATCGCGCGGCGCGCCGAGCCCGCTCGCCAGAATCCGCGCCAAGCGGTCCTGGGCGATCGCGCTGCCTCGCAGCGCCGCCTTGCGGAACAGCGCCGTGGCGGCTTGTTCGTTGCGGTCGACGCCGTCGCCGTTGTAAAGCGCAATCGCGTATTCAACCTGCGCGTCGATATTGTCGGCAAGCGCTGCTTGCGCCCATAGCTGCACCGCTTGGTGCATGTCTTTTGGGACGCCGCGGCCCTCCTTGTAAAACGTGCCGAGTGCGTATTGCGCGTCCGCGCTGCCGGCCAGCGCTGCGGTGCGCAGCAGTTCGGCGGCGCGCGCAAAATCCTGCGGGAATAACTGGCCCTCGATATAGAGCAGCGCGAGATCGTAGGCGGCATTGGCGTTGCCGAGCTTGGCGGCAGCCGCGAGCCATTTGGCGCTGGTCTCGCGGTCGCGCGGACCGGCGCGGCCGTTGAGGCGGAACATCGCCAGCGCGAACATGGCGTTGCTGTCGCCGCGATCGGCGGCAAGCTTGTACCACTCGGCCGCCTTAGTATCGTCTTGCGCAACGCCGAGACCGTTGGCGTAAAGCTCGCCCAAGAGCGTCATCGCCTTGACGTCGCTGTTTTGTTCGATCCGATCGGTCGCCAACCGGAAGGCGGTGAGAAAGTCGCCGCGCTGAAACGCGGCGAAGGCGACGTCGGGTTCGGCCGCGAATGCCGATGGCGTTGCTGCGAGAACCGCTGCGACGACACTGGCCGCCGGCGCCAGCGCGGCCGCGAGGCAGACCATCGAAGCGGCCGCAAGCCTCATCGGCAAACCGGATCGGCGAGAATTTCGGCTGCCGCCGCCACCGTAACGGCCGCGCCGTGAGGCTTCGTCCATATCCACTCACCCAGCGCGACGAAATCGGCGCCGGTTCGCGCCAGCGCAGCGACGTCGTCGAGGCTTGCGGCATAGCCGACGCACGGCACCTCGACCAGTTCCGCCCACCATTCAAGCTGCTCCTGCGCCGCCGCGAACGCCGACCGCCGGCCCGCTCCCTCGGGGACCCCAGGTGGGGGTGGCTCGCCGAACATCACGTAGTCGGCGCCAGTCTCGGCCGCGAGCATGGCGTCATGACGGCTGCGCAAGCCCCCGGCGCCGGCGATGCGTTCGGGCTTGAGAACGGCAAGCGCTGCGGCGAAAGTCTCGATCCCGGTGACATGGGAGCCGTCGGCGCCGGCCCGCGCCACGATTTCGGTATGACCGTCGAGCAAGAGCGCGACATCGCGCCGCTGCACGACGGCGGCCATCGCCTTGGCGCGTTCGATCAGCGTGCGCTCGTCGGCTTCGTGAAGCCGCAGCAGCACTGCGGCAATATCGGCGGCGCCTAACGCCGCTTCCAGCTCGCCGGCAAAGGATGCCGGATCGTCAACCGGCGGGGTGATGAGGTAGAGGCGAGGAGGGGCGCTGTGGCGCTGAATCACATCCGTCACCCTGATGAGGTGCGAGCGCAGCGAGCCTCGAAGGGCGACGGCTCGGGCGCACGGGCCGCATCCTTCGAGGGCCGCTTCGCGGCCGCCTCAGGATGACGGTTCATGTTCTGCCATCGCGTCACGCCGCCTTCCGTTCGAGATCGGCTCGCCACTGGCCGAGCGCGGCGAGGCCGTTCATCATGGCGCGGTGACTGAAGGCGCGCTGCGCCGCCGCGACATTCTCCGGCTTGCCCGACCATGCCTGCTGTGGCGCGTGCTGCAGGGCGCGGCCGTAGGAAAACGATACGCGCCAAGGCAGCGGGCCCATCTTGTTCATGGCGTCGAGATGCGCGGTCGCCTCTTCGTCGGACTGGCCGCCGGACAAAAACGCGATGCCGGGAACCGCTGCCGGCACGCAGGCCTTGAGCACGCGCAGCGTCTTGTCGGCGACTTCCTCGATCGTCGCGCGGCGGGCCGATTTTTTTCCGGGCACCGCCATATTGGGCTTGAGCACCATGCCTTCGAGCGCCACGCGATTGTAGAACAATTCCTGGAAGGTCTCCTTGAGAACCCAGGTGGTTACCTCGACGCAGCGGTCGATGTCGTGGCCGCCGTCCATCAGCACTTCCGGTTCGACGATCGGCACGATGGTTTCGTCCTGGCACAGCGCGGCATAGCGCGCCAGCGCGTGGGCATTGGCCCGCACGCAGGTATAGCTCGGCAGGCCGTGCAGTTGCCCGATGTCGATCACCGCGCGCCACTTGGCGAATTTGGCGCCCAGCGAGCGATATTCGATGAGCCGTTCGCGCAAGCCATCGAGCCCCTCGGTCACTACTTCGCCCGGACATGACGGCAACGGCTTGGTGCCCTTGTCGACCTTGATGCCGGGCAGCGCGCCAGACTTTTCGATGAGCTTGACCAACGGCGTGCCGTCTTTTGCGTTTTGGCGGATCGTCTCGTCGTAGAGGATGACGCCGGAAATGTATTTCGACATGGCGTCGGCTGAGCGGAACAGCATTTCGCGGTAGTCGCGCCTTGTGTCGGGCGTCGATTCCACCCTGATCGCGTCGAAGCGCTTCTTGATGGTGCCTGAGGATTCGTCGGCGGCCAGGATGCCGCGGCCGGGGGCGACCATGGCCACAGCAACTTTGTTCAAATCTTGGACCTTGTTCAATTCGCTCGAGTTCATCGCGCCCTCCTCGGCGTCTGGCGCCGGCGGTCCGGCGGACTTACGACCTGCTGCTCCAAGATCTGTCGCCCAAGACTCGTTTGTTATTCTACTCGCTTAATACCCTTGCCGGGGTGACAGCGGGAGTCCGGTTGGTCTGCAACACCTCGATACCGGGAAGCTTCTTGCCCTCCAGCCATTCCAGGAAGGCGCCGCCGGCGGTCGAGACATAGGTGAAACGGTCGACGACGCCGGCAATATTGAGCGCCGCCATGGTATCGCCGCCGCCCGCTATGCTGACGAGCCGGTTATCCGCTGTGAGTTCCGCCGCTGCTTCGGCGACCTCAATCGTGCCGTTGTCGAACGGTTCCAGTTCGAAAGCGCCGAACGGTCCGTTCCAGACCAGGGTTTTTGACCGGGCTAATACCGACACCGCCTGTTCGATGCTGCGCGGCCCGATGTCGAGGATCATGTCTTCCGCACCGACTTCGTCGACCGTCAAGACGCGGGTGGCAACATGCGCGGCAAGCTTCGGCGCGACCACGGCGTCGACCGGCAGCACGATCGCGCGGTTGAGCGCCCTCGCCTTGGCTATGATATCGCGCGCGGTCTGGATGAGGTCGCGTTCGCAGAGCGATTTGCCGACCGGCTTGCCAAGCGCGGCGAGGAAAGTATTGGCCATGCCGCCGCCAATGATCAGCGTCTCGACCTTGGTAATCAGGTTGCTCAGGAGATTGAGCTTGGTCGAAACCTTGGCGCCGCCGACGATCGCCGTCACCGGACGCATCGGATCGAGCAGTGCGCGCTTGAGCGCATCGAGTTCCTCCTGCATGGCGCGGCCGGCATAAACTGGAAGCAGATGCGCGATCGCCTCGACCGAG
>Ga0187784_10003948_pt1 | contig 11999 bp, 10 predicted proteins | sample 1015_SJ02_MP15_2_FD_132964 | JGI IMG/M metagenome (GOLD analysis project Ga0187784, IMG submission 132964) | Tropical peat soil microbial communities from peatlands in Department of Meta, Colombia - 1015_SJ02_MP15_20_MG | ecosystem: Environmental > Terrestrial > Soil > Wetlands > Peat | place... | reverse complement strand
GGAAATCGAGATTTTTGTCAACGGATCGAAGGCTGTGATCCCGAAGATTGTGGAAAAGGCTGCGGCAAAGAAAAATAGGCGCCGGTGATGGTCCACCCTTGCCGATCTGGCACCTTCCGGAACGGGGTCGTAGGATCAAACTACGCGTCAGCCGATTGTGAAAACGGCACTGCATGCCCAGGCCGCCAAGCGCAGGCCCCCGAAGTGTCGTTCAGCGCACCCTTGTAGGCTTTTTCCCTTTCGGCGTGCGTGCCGTCACGACAATGACGGCTGCGTGCACCCGTCCATCCTCAATCACGCACCCCACAACGCGCGTGAGGGCAGTCCGACCGTACCGTCTGCATAGACGATAGGTGACTCACGGTCAGCGGCCAGCAGGAGCGGCCCGTCAAGATCGACGAAGTCTGCCCCCTGAGCGGCAATCACCGCGGGGGCCATGCTAAGCGAGGAGGCCACCATGCAGCCGACCATGACCAGGAACCCTTCAGCGCGCGCTTGGCGTACAAGCGCCAGGGCTTCCGTAAGGCCGCCAGTCTTATCAAGTTTGATGTTGACGGCCGCATAGAGACCCTTCAGGCGTCCCAGTTCCGCTCGCGTGTGCAGACTCTCATCCGCGCAGATCGGAATTGGACTATGGAAAGACGCCAGGCATGTATCATCGCTCGCGGGCAGCGGTTGCTCGATGAGCCGCACTCCTGCCTCGACGCAAGCCGCCACGTTATCCTCGAGGACCTCCGCTCGCCACGCCTCGTTGGCGTCTACGATGAGAAGCGCGTCCGGTGCCCCAGCCCGCACGGCGCGTAGGCGTTGCGGATCCCCGGCACCACCGAGCTTGATCTTGAGCAAAGGCCGGAATGCATTGGCCCTCGCCGCCGCGTACATCTCCTGCTCGGTGCCGAGGCTGATCGTATAAGCCGTCAGCATCGGGCGGGGATTTACGATCCCAGCGAGCGTTGCAACGCTGATGCCTCGCTCTTTTGCCTCAAGATCCCACAGGGCACAGTCGACCGCGTTGCGGGCCGCGCCCGGCGGCATCTCGTGCTGAAGGTCTGTGCGCGAGAGGCCTTTCCTGACGGGACCCCCCATGCGCTCGATCTCGGCAACGACACTGTCCGGTGTCTCGCCGTATCGGGCGTATGGTACGCACTCTCCGCGCCCGATGTGCCGTCCGGCCGCAACACTTGCCACAACCACGACGGCGTCCGTGCGCGAGCCGCGCGCGATCGTGAACCGGCCGGCGATCGGGAAGCGATCGATTGATACGACCAGGCGTCGCTGCGCGCAGTCAGAACTCACTCATGAGCCTCTCGATGATGCCGTCGACTCCGAAACGGATTGGGTCGGTTGCCGGCAAATCATGCTCTGCGCTCACCTTAGTCAGGTAGTCGCGCGCCTCCGCCTCCGCCAGCTTATTGGTAACTACCGAGATCCCAACGCAACGAATGGCCGGATTCGTGAGCCTACCGCACTCGAGGGTCAGATCGATCACCTGGCGGATCGTCGGCAAGGGCGCGCGTACACCGCGCATCGTCGTGCGGCTAGGCTCGTGACAGACCACGATCGCGTCCGGCTGCGAGCCGTGCAGCAAGCCGAGCGTCACCCCGGCGAAGCTAGGGTGGAACAGTGACCCCTGCCCCTCGATGAGGTCCCAGTGCTCGTCACTGTCCGCAGGCGGGCTGATCCACTCGGCCGCGCCGGAGATGAAGTCAGCTACTACGGCGTCTACGGCCACGCCTCGACCGGAGATGAAGATGCCGGTCTGACCCGTCGCGCGAAAGTCCGCCTCGATTCCCCGGGCTCGCATCGCGCGCTCGAGCGCGAGTGCCGTGTACTTCTTCCCGATCGAGCAGTCAGTGCCGACCGTAAGCAAGCGCTTGCCTCGGCGCTTGAGACCGTTGCCAGTTGAGAAGGTCCGGCCCGGCAGGCGCACGTCGTGCAGATCGCGCCCGCAGCGCCCCGCGGTGTCGGCGATCGCCGGGATGTCCTCGAGCCGCACGTGTAACCCGGAGGCGACATCGAGTCCCGCCTTTAGTAGCCCAACGATCTCGCCGACCCAGCGTTCAGGCAACACGCCGCCCGCATTCGCGACTCCGATGACCGCGGTTCGCGCGCCATGCGCGTGCGCTTCGGCGGCCGTCATATCGGGCAATCCGCAGTCGGGCACGCAGCCCGGAAGGCGGAGCTGACCGACGCACCAGTCGCGGCGCCAATCGACGATACCGAAGGCAGTCTTTGCCGCGAGATCGTCGCCAACGTCGCCGAGGAAGATCAGGAACGGGCGCTTTAGTTCCATGTTCGCGTTCTGCAATATGATTGATGCGTGACTGCGACGGGAGTGCTGCTTGCGTTGACAGAGGACCGAGGTGATCACCATCCCGAGCGATGGGGCACTATTCTGCGTGGGTTGTAGCGACAACAGCCAAGCCGGAAGGCACACGCAGCGGAATGGCGGGCATCATTGATTCGTCCGTCAGCGTCGACAGAAATGCGATGACATCGTCGATATCGCGCTCACTGAGCACCGGACGTCGAAGTCCCATCCGCCAATCGATCTGCAGGTGCTCCTCCTTCGGGGCTGCGTGGCCTGGCCGGTCATTGTAGAATCGAACTACTTCTCTCAGTGTCGTAAATTGACCGGCATGCATGTAGGGCGCGCTGCGCTCGATGTTGCGCAAGGTCGGTGTCTTAAAAGCCCCTCTGAGGCCGCGCGTTGGAGCCAATCTGCCCGCGCCAGCATCAAAAGGAAGTCCCGACGCGTTAGGGACACCGGTGACCTCGAGTTCGTCGTTCGCGAATAGAGGCGGTGTATGGCACTGAGCGCAGGCGAGCGCCACGCCTCGAAATATATTGAGGCCGTGCTTCTCCGCCTCCGTCAACGCATCGTCATCTCCGTGCGCATACCGGTCATAACGGCTGTTCAATGAGATGAGCGTACTCTCGAAAGCAGACAATGACTGAAGCACCATCGTGTACGTGATCTCTTCAGACGGTTGAAGATGAAATGCCTCGGCAAACATGCAGCGATAGACGGGCTGATTATTCAGGTCGCGCTCGAGTTGACGCGGCGAATTATTCATCTCATCGCGGGCGAAGAGAGGTCCCATCGCCTGCTCTGCGAGCGAGTTGGCCCGACCGTCCCAAAAGAAGCGCCGGAGGAAACCGACGTTCCACAAACTGGGGGCGCCGCGCGGGAGCACGATGTCTCGACGCGAGCCCGTCGTATCACCGCTCTTATGGACCACGCTCCGAGCGCGCCCGTCGGTGAACGCCCGGTCTGGACGATGACAGTGCGCGCAGGACAACCGATGATCTGCCGATAAGAGAGGGTCGAAGAACAGGTACCGGCCGAGATCGATTTGCTGTGGGGGATATCCATCCGGCAGGGAGGGGAGCGATACTCGCAAGCCGCCAAATCCTTGAGGAGAATTGTACATCTGATAAAGGCTGCGAAAGCGACAGGAATTACCAGTGGTCAGCTCGAAACTGGGCGGGCAGCGCGCGCTCAGTTGGAATGCCACGTCTTGTGCCGTTGCCTGAGGAAACGGTGATCTGCTCGGATAGATCGTGTTGACTATGGCCGCGGTCGTTACAATCGCACCTATCGCGGCGGGGAGCTTTGCGATGGACCAACGCCGTCCGAGGGGGCGGGAGGGTGAGCAACCGTCCGAGGACTTTATGTCTGGGTGGCGCAGAACCGGCGCTGCGTGAATAAGGCCAGGTGTAGTCGGATGTCGACTCATGAGGCGCGGCTTAGCGGCTAACGATGAAGGAGGCGACGGCGCGCATATCTTCATCAGATCGGAGGGTGGCCGCGATGGCCCGCATGCGAGCCCCTGGTGAATCGCCCGGTGAGGCACCGCGCAGGCCCATTCGGTATTTTTGCAGTTCATCGACGATGTACCAGTCTGCGAGCGAGCGCAGGTTGGGTGCGTCCAGGGCCTCATTGCCCTCCGCAGTCGAGCCGTGACAGGCGGAGCAGGTCGAGTAGATCTGTCGACCCGATTCGATATCTCCCTGGAGTGTGGACTGTGGCCGTTGAACCGGCAGGGACAGCACGTATGCGATCACGGCCTTCCAATCAGACTCACTCGACACCGTGTCGAGTATTAGCCGCATCTGGCGCCCCTGGTCGTCGCCTTTCCCACCGCGTATCCCGACCCGAAAGTTTCGCAGTTGCCGCAGCATGTATGCTTCCTTCTGTCCCACTAAGCTCGGCGCATCAAGACGCTGCTCACCGAGCGCAAGAGGACCGTGACACGCGCCGCAGATAACGTAGATCTGTCGCCCGCGCTCTGCATCCGAGGGTGGACCTTCCGGGAGTTGACCCATGGAGACTGCAGGACAAATTGCCGCAAGAAGCGCGGCCCGCTGCGCTAAGGCGATCTTCATCAGGGCTCGAGCTGCTCTAGCACATACTTGGCGACCTCCAATCGCACGTCGGGCGGCAAGTAGCTCTGCGGAGGCATGGCCGGATAGTCCGCGCGCTTCTTTGTCGGATGGGCAATCCAATCGGCCAGTTTTTGCGGATCACCCATGTACGGCGCGCGAGCGGCCACCATCGGCGGCCCCATGACGCGAGTGGAGAAACTGTGACAGCCGGTGCACACGGCGAGCCACGCCAGGCGGCCCTTCTGCTCGAGCGTGAGCGGGGCGCTCGGAACGGGCTCCTTCAGCCGCATGCTGGTCACGGCATGGCTCGTTGCTCCGCTCGGGCATTCGGACCAGGCGTCTGCACCGAGCGTCGAGAGCGCTTCTTTGTTGAGGACGCAGTTTCCACGTCCCGTTCCGAGCACCAGGAGGTCCGGCGCCTGCGTGCGCTTGAGGTAAGACAATAGCTTGAGAGTGCGGCCGTAAGGCTTCAATCCATTACCGATAAATCGATTATCGAGAATCTGATTGTTGTCCGGATACGGATCCTCTTTCGGGTCCGGCACCGGGAACATCTGCCCGGCATGCTGATCGGTCACATAAATGGCGCCGGATGGATTACCCTCGATCAGATTACCCTCGATTGTGCTGGAATCTTGGGCATCGATCAGGATTCCGGTGCCGTTCGGATACTGTCCGGTACCGCTGTCGATGACCGAGACACTCGACGCGTCGGTCTTCGCCTCGACCCCGCGATCGTTCTTGATCACGAAGTTGTTGCGAACGACCACTTGCTCCGCGACCTTGATCGGAAGCCCTGGAATCAGGTGAAGAACGATCCCTACCGCGTTTCCGTGCGAGTAATTGTCTTCCACCAGGACCTGGCTCGAATTCTCCGTTTCGATACCTTCGTCCTGATTGTCGGCAGACTCGTTATGCAGCACGTCAAGGTTCTTGGACATGCCCACATAGATGCCGGTGACGTTCCCTGAGACTACATTGTAAGCGACCAGCCCATTCTGTCCGTATTGCGGAAAAATCCCATAAAATCCCGGGCCCTCGACGCGATTGTTGAGGATCGAGAAGTTGTTGGCCCCCTGGACCATGATCCCGTTGCCGAGGTAACGGCGCACGACGAAGCGCTCGATGGTCACGTTGTGCCCGGATACGATGATGCCGTCATTGAGAACATTTTCACCATCGAGGATCGGCCAGTGGCCATCCTTGATCACCCCCGACAAGCGGATTCCGTCCTTGTCGACGTACAGACTTTCCTTGTATGTGCCGGGCATGACCTTGATCGTGTCTCCCGCGTTGGCGCGTTTGATCGCGTCTTGTATCGACTGCGATTCCGATACGTCGATTACTTCAGCGCGCACGGTGACGGCAAGGGCCAGCAGCGTCACGATCGACAAGAGTCTTTTCATAGATCCACCACTTTCAACGGCTGAACGAGATCATTGACGGGCGTGCGCTGCTCCTTAAACTCACCGCGGATTGCGCTTCGTATCGTCGTAGTCCGAGCGTCCCGACATCGGGTCAGTTTCTCCATGGCCCCACACCGACTCGACCTTCCTCGAGAGGAGTTTCGGGTGCTGATGCATGAGATCAGCCCGTTTGGCGGCGAAGCTCGCGACGAGCTCGGGTGAATGCAGGCGAGTCGCGAGCCCCTCCCCCATGCGCCACTCGTCTGCAAACAACTGAAGGTCCGATTCGCGCGGACTCACATTGGCCAGTGCCCTCAATGAATCCAGTGCCTCGCGCGAGCGCCCGAGTTCGTCGTACGCCTCAGTGAGGGATCTCAATGCGCGTGGATCGTCCGGTGCGGCATCGCGCGCCTCTGTGAGATACGGGATCGCCTTGTCCGCCCCACCCCCGAATATCGGAGGTAAGTCCAAATAGGTGCGCCCGATGTAGAGTTGCCCCAAACCGCCCAGAGCCTTTGGATCGATCGTGACCGCACGTTTGAGCTCCTCGACAGCCGCGAGCGTTTTCTCTGGATCGGTCGGGCCGGCCAACGACCGCTCGATGGCAGCGCATAGAATCAATATGGCAGCGTCCTGCGGCCATTGCTGGCGTGCCGTGGGGATCAGCTTTGCGGCAAGTGTTGCTCCATGCTCGAGCCGCAAATCATACTCAGGCCAATCGATCTGGCCGAGCTCGTAGACTTTGAGCAAGCGCACGTGATCGACGTAGCTCAGAATCGACGTCAATGCATCAATCCGGGCAGCGCGATCGGTCGCGGCTGCATTCGCCAATTCGAAGCGCAGATCGGCCGCGCACGCGAGCGCGTTCTTATCGCTCGTCTGCACGCTGAGGGCGGCTGCTGCCCGCTCCTTCGCCGAGGGGTCGCTAAAGCTCGCGCAGGTGTATTTCGCGTGCTCGGCGGCATCCTGGGTGTGCGGCACCGTGGGCATCGTGTCGTTGCGCGGCAAGACTCCTTGGGCGACGCAGACCGTTGCAATGGACATGAGCAGGACGAGGGTTTCCGCTAGAGCGATGCCGACGAGCCGGAGCTTGTTCGAAGCCGCGCACGCCGGGTACGGCGGGCTCGAAAGTTTTACCGTCACGGATGACTCCTGATCGACGTTATCGTTATACATGAGTGGCGGGTGTCAAGGTGCAACCTATATCGGCCCGAAAATCGGGTGGCTGCTCTACATTAAGACGAACGAACTTTGCATACCCGGCACTGCGATCGAAGGAGTCGCGGCGCCGAGTCATGGAGCGCGCAAGGGCCTGGCGTCGGTCGACAATCGGGCGTACTGTCGGCGTGTGGACGAGCCACTTGATCATTGGTTCAAACGCGAGATCCTCCCGCACGAGCACGTGTTGGTGCGCTATCTGCTCCACGTCTGGCCGCGACGCGACGACATAAGCGATCTGCGCCAAGAGACGTATGCTCGCGTGTATGCGGCCGCGAGAACGGCTAGGCCACGATCCGCGAGAGCCTTCCTGCTCGGCACGGCCCACAACTTGCTGCTGGATCGAATCAGACGGGAACGTGTCGTCTCCATAGAGGCGGTGGCGGATATCGACAAGCTGAATGTCCTGGTAGATGAGATTTCCCCGGAACAGCGCGCCCTGGCGCACCAACAGATCAAGCTGCTCGCCAAAGCTTTCGAGTGCTTGCCCGCGAAGTGCCGAGAAGTCGTGTGGTTGCGACGTGTGGAGGAGATTCCTCAGAAGGAAGTCGCAAAGATGCTGGGAGTCGGTGAACGAACCGTAGAAAAGCATGTCTCCAAAGGAGCGCGCTTACTAGCAGAGTACCTGGTTGCCGGTCGAGGCATGACCGAGGGCGCGCAACACGCGCGCTCGGTATTGGATGATGAATGTGAGCAAGGAAAGCGGCGAGCCGATTGACGAAGCGGCCGGTGACTGGCTCGCGCGACGGGACAGTGGGGCGTGGAGCGCCGCTGATCAGGTTGATTTTGACCGCTGGCTCAACGCATCGGACCTGCACCGCGTGGCTTATCTGCGCCTCGAGCATGCCTGGGAAGAGGGACTCCGCCTCAAAGCCCTGGGCGCCGGTGTTCCTTCTGGCCGGGTGCCGCCCCGAGGCCGGCTGTTTTCGCCGTTCTTCGATCCCGGTCAGAAGGCGGGCAAATCGACCGACAACCGTCTTGCGTATCCCGGACCGCGGCTGCGCTGGGCGGCTGCGGCAACGATGCTCATCGCCGTCGTCGCGTATCTGCTCGAGAGCGGAGTTTTCGCGGGCCGACACTATTCGACTCCTGTCGGCGAGGTGGCCTCGATTGCGCTTGTAGACGGCTCAAACGTCACCCTCAATACCGACAGCGAAATCCGGGCTGTCGTCACGAAGCGAGAGCGGCGCGTGTACCTGGATCGAGGGGAGGTGTTCTTCGAGGTGGCCAAGGATCCCGCGCACGCCTTCAGCGTCGAGGTCGGCAACAAGCGCGTGGTTGCGATCGGAACGAAGTTCGCGGTGCGCCGCGAGGCCGGCGATATTCGCGTGGTGGTTACCGACGGCAAGGTACGCGTCGAGATAGGCGAGAGGCCGACGGCGACGCTGACGGCAGGGGCCGTGGCACGCACCACCGATGCCGGCACGTTGGTGCAAGTCGGCTCGCTGCCCGACGCCGAGGACTACCTTGCCTGGCTGCACGGAGTCCTGGTCTTCCACGAAACAACGCTCGCGGAGGCCACCGCTGAATTCAATCGATACAACAACCGCAAGATCATTATCACGGACGCAGCCGTCGGGGCGCTGCGCATTGGCGGGGCCTTCCGATCGAGCAACCTCGATGGCTTCGTGCGCCTCCTCGAACAGGGCTACCCGATCCGATTCGTGCAGCAAGAGGATCGAATCCTTCTGATGCGATACGGTCCCCAGGGTGTCGCGGAATGAGCCAGGGAGCATGACGAGAGACTAAAGTGGAGTGCCGGGTTTCCGAGAGTTCTTCGTCTATCTTGAAAAGGGGACGAATGCTTTCAACCTGGACGGATTGTCATGATGAAGACCGAAACGGTGCGTTCGATATTGCTCGTGGCGCTCTGTTCGCTTTTGATCGGTGCCTATGCCGTTGCTGATGCGCCCAGACAGACCATAAACATTCCTGCAGGGGATCTCGGCTCCGCTCTCCAGTTGCTCGCCAAGCAATCCGGTGCCGATATCGTGTACCGACCTGAGCAGGTGAAAGGGTTGAAGACGCACGGCGTGAGCGGAAATCTATCGACCCGGGAGGCTCTAGATGTCTTGCTGAAAGGGACCGCGCTCACGCTGCACACGGATTCCAGTGGCGCCATACTGATCACCGCCCCCCCACCAGAAGACTCTACCCCCACGCCTACCAAATCCACACCGGACGGGAAGCAAACCGCACGGCCCTCGAAAGGCAGACTAACGGAAGACCATGGGCCCGATGCGACGAATGCCTTAGAGGAAATCGTTGTGACCGCCACCAAGCGACGCGAGTCAATACAAGACGTGCCGATGTCCATTACGGCGCTGACGGGCGATGCCCTCGCGGCCAAAGGGGCACTCAACTTCGACGACTACGCTCGATCGGTGCCCGGACTCTCTTTCATGGACACAGGCGTCGGCCGGGAACGGATAGCGATTCGTGGTGTCGATGCCACTGTCGGTAGCACGGTGGTGGGCTACTATCTTGACGAGACACCCATTCCGGACGCCAGCGGTCAAGGCCTGAGTGCCGAAAACGTCGGCTTCGATCCAGAGCTGATCGATATTGATCGTGTGGAAGTGCTCCGAGGTCCGCAAGGCACTGTGTTCGGCGCCGGATCAATGGGCGGCACGATCCGAATCATCCCCAAGGGGCCAAATACCGAGAGCATCGAGAGTGCGGTCAAGGCCGATTTCTCCCACATCGACGGAAGCAACGGGCCATCCGAGACGTACAGCGGCATGCTCAATCTGCCGGTCGTACAAGATCGCCTCGCGATTCGATTGGCGATGTGGCTTCGCGAAGACCAGGGCTTTATCGAGCGACAGATCGCAACGCCGGCGAGCCACTTGGCGAATGTCGAATATGGCACTCCCGTGGATTTTGTGCCGGCGGGCAAGGTCCCGGGCAGCACTGCCTTAGGCGCCAGATTCGGCGTACGTGTTGTGGCTACCGACAGTGTGGCCGCCGAGGCCAGCGTCTTCTACGATGAGCAACATTACCGCGGGTATCAGGACATCACTACCGGACCACAGAACCCGACCAATGCGCTCGTCCAGAATTTTCTCTTCAACCTCGCAGAGGAGAATCGCAATCGCCTGATAATGACTAATTTGAAGTTGACGGGCAATTTCAGTGCAGTCGACCTCCTCGCCAGCGTGTCATATACCCGAAGACTACAGTCCGATTTGCAGGAGACGGCGGCCGCGCTCGAGTCGCAGGGCTTCGCGCCGATGTTCAGCGCTGCTCCGATCGGGACCGAGACAGGGCTCGATGATGCAGTTACGGCTGAAGTGAGATTGTCATCCAACCGCACCGGCGGTCACGAGACGGATCGAGTGCAATGGTTGGTGGGAGTCTACGACAGCTACCAGAAGGGGTGGTTGCCCGCCTATTGGACCGTACCGGGGTTTACCGCGGCATTTCCAACTGCAGGGCCTATCGCCGGCGACAACCTGTACTCGGAATTCTTCGTCGACTGGATCAAACAGACGGCGGTATTCGGGGAGGTCGACGTATCGCCCATCGAGCGACTGAAGCTTACCGCGGGTGCCCGCTGGTTCCACCTGTCTCGTACGGACGTAGAGCCGGAGGCGGGCTACTTTGCGAGCGCGCCGAACCTAGCCACAACTCCCGACGCGTACACGTATCCCAAGATTCGCGGCACGGCTGATAAGCCCATCTATAAGGGTGTCGCGAGCTGGCAGCAATCGAAAGATATGCTGTTATACATCCAGGCCGCTGAAGGATTCCGCGGCGGCTTCGGGCGCTATGCCTTACCGGACATTTGCGCGCCTCAAGTTCAACAGCTTGGCTTCAACCCAGGACAGGGTGAGGTCGCTGCGGATCAACTATGGAACTACGAAGCCGGTATCAAGAGTGATTGGATCAACGACCGCCTGCGGGTCAATCTGGACGGCTACCGGATCGTCTGGACCAACGTTCAGCAGTCATTGTTTCTGAACTGCGGTAGCAGCCTTTTGGCTAATGTGGGGTCGGTACGCAATCAGGGCGGCGAGCTCGAAATAGAGGGCCGCCTGGGAGAATCCCTGTCTCTTGGGTTATCGGTCGGCTACCTTCATAGTGCGCTCCAACAGGATATCTTCGGCGTTCCTTCAACCAAGGGCCTTCCGCTTCCGGATGTCCCCCAAATCACCGGCGGCGCCTTCGCCGAGTATAGATTCCCTGCAATTCGCGGTTGGACTGCCACAGTCAGAAGCGATTACTCCTACACGGACCACTCCTTGTCGCATTACGCGGTGGGTGAGTCATTTACTCCCGACTTAGGATCGTTATCACTGCTTGGCGCTCGCTTCTCCATGCGTCGCGACAATTTCGAAGCGGCGCTTTATGGGCACAATCTGCTAAACGACGTCAAGCGTACGTACCTTGAAAATGACGTGTCCTTTGAGGTACCGAACCGCCTTCGCTACTCCGTTAATACGCCCCTGACCGTGGGTGTCGCGCTCTCTTATAAGTACTGAAGTCAGTGTCAGTTTCCTTAGTCGCTGTCCAATCTACAAGGGTATTCCTCGACGACGTAATGCTCACTCAACCCTCGCACACGCGATACCAAGCTTGACAGAGCTGACGCCCATAAACTTCGATTCGGGATAAGTGGAAGTCCTCGGAGCTTTTTGTTGTTCCTTGATTAGCGGCGGAACACCGCTGTGATTCCGAAGGTCCGAGGTCGGTATGCAACCTGCGTGAACAGGGGACTGGCGGGCGGCTGTGGTCCGGCTGCGTCCGGGTTCGTGTGAAGAGTTGTGAGGATGGTGCGCGAGTCCAACACATTGTCGATAAAGGCGGACACATTCCAGTCGCCAATCCTGAGGCCCGAGCGAAGCGAGAAAAACTTGTGCGATAAGGGAGTGACCAAATAGGGGTCGTACTGAACGGTGCGAGGATCCTCAGCAGCCGTGAGCGCATTATTCTGGCTTGCGTACTCATAATCTGCCCGGGCGTAAGCCTGATGCTCGTAGGCAT
>Ga0187784_10003947_pt1 | contig 11999 bp, 10 predicted proteins | sample 1015_SJ02_MP15_2_FD_132964 | JGI IMG/M metagenome (GOLD analysis project Ga0187784, IMG submission 132964) | Tropical peat soil microbial communities from peatlands in Department of Meta, Colombia - 1015_SJ02_MP15_20_MG | ecosystem: Environmental > Terrestrial > Soil > Wetlands > Peat | place... | reverse complement strand
GAGGCTGCGGTGCTCACCTGTGTGCGCTCTTATCGCGAACATATGGCCGAGTATAGCGCGATGTCGGCGTTGGATGTGTGGTACGCCAGTCTTGTTGCCGAAAATTTGGTTTCGGCAATCAAGGATCCCGCAATCCGCAAGCGCGTTGAAAAGCGCATCGCGACGGAAAAGGCACGAAGCGCTCTCGAATATGATTTCCCCAAGCTGGCGCACCATAGCGAAGACGAAAAAGCGGTCATCCGAGATAACGCGCCGACGATCTACCACTGGCCCGAAGACGGCCAAGGGGAATTTGATGCTGCTATTCGAGAGGGCTTCACCCGCTATCGCGACACCCTGCCGGACGACCGGCGCTTCATTCTAGACCGTTTTGAATTCAAGGACATAGCAGTCAAGGTGGTGGGCGTCGGCAGCGTCGGCACCCACTGTGGTGTGATCTTGCTGATGGCCGGGGACGACGACCCCCTCTTCCTGCAGCTCAAAGAAGCCCGTGCCTCGGTGCTGGAGGCTTATGCCGGACAGAGCATCTATTCCAATCACGGGCAGCGAGTCGTGATGGGCCACCGGCTCATGCAATCGGCCAGTGACATCTTCCTCGGCTGGACAGAGGGGAGGGCCGGCCGTCACTTTTATATCCGCCAACTCAGGGACGCTAAAATCAAACCGAGGGTCGAAAGTTTCGGGCCGACCGAAATGCAACTGTTCGCAGCATGGTGCGGTCACTCTCTGGCGCGTTCCCATGCCCGCTCGGGCGAAGCTGCGATGATCGCGGGCTACTTAGGCGAGAGCGCTACTTTCGACACGGCAATCGCTGCGTTCTCGGATGCCTACGCCGATCAAACCGAGCGCGACCACGATGCCCTCAAAAAAGCCGCCCGCCAACGACGAATAAAAGTGATGATAGAGCGCGAGTAGCCTCATCGCACGCCTCATACCGGTTCGACTGTCACGCTTCCGCCGGGTGTACGCCGTAGAAAGCGCACCCTGTGGCTCCTCAAAACCTTCCGGGGTGACGGACCGAGCCGGTTGTGTTGTTGTGTTAGTGGAACGCGCGATGGTGAAGTACCTGGTTCGGCCCGATCGTGAGCAAAACGGCTATCAGACCGAGTAATCGCATTTTTCCTTAACAGCCTGCTTAGTAAGGGATTGGAATGTGCCGTCATTACTATTTTCCAAGTACAACGAGCGCGCTACGCAATGGCGCGCTAGAGATCTGCATCAACCCCGAGAACGGGCTATCAAGCTCCAGGATTAAAAACATCGCTCCGGCAACCGATATCGCACTCACCAGCAACGTAACGATTGCGGTCGCGTTGCGCGGCGCGAATAATCCGAAGCTCACGAAAAGCATGACAAGCCAGAAGACTACGATCACAAGGAACGGTGTGGAAATCGATGTGCCGGCCTGCGCAAACAAGAGCCAACGCGTCTGCCCCAAGTTGATCGCGATCGACTCGGCCTGCGATTGGAGCGTGCGCTGAGCATCAGTCCGCGACGCCAGTGCCTGAATCTTGTCGAAAATAATTTCTGCGCCCGTTTGCGAGTTTACGCCGCCCTTTTCTTTCCCGTCTTTCGGCCAGATCTGATCGATCTTCCGAGCAACCACCATCTTCAGAATGCCGCGTATTTCCCGGGTTTCCGTTCCGTAGTGCGCAAGTATGCGGTCGAGCAGAATAATGTTGGCGGCAACTTGCGTGAGCTCGCTACTGCGCTCGTCGTACGAACTCTTGGCCGACGCCACGAGCAGGCCAAGCAGCAACGCAGCCATGGTGCCGATTAATCCGACTCCAAGCTTCACTAGGTCCTTGGTCTCAGCATCCAGGTGGTGCTCCGGAAGGACGCCACGCAGCCACATGCCGACCATCGCGCCCCCAAATATGCAGGCGAAGATGATCGCGCTGGTTTCGAGTGGTGTCACAAGACCTCAAGGCCTTTTATACCAGCCGAGACCTCAGCCCACACAGCACCTGCAAGCTCAGCCGTCACCGACCCGGGATCGCTTGAAACCGCTAGGTTCACCAGCCTTCACGAGATCCAGCCCCGGTCTTGGAACCTGATTCTGAGCTGTTCCGCGATTTCACCGGCGGTAGCCTTGGCCCTCCCCTCGAGCCCACTCCTGCCGCTCAGCTCTCCATAAAGTTTCGCCCCGCCGACGACGATCAAACCGATCGGACTGCCGGTGGCAATGGTGACCGCGGCCGGCACCGCAGCTCCGGGGGTCTTGCCTCCTGAGGAGCTAAGTGTTCCCGACCCAAGTTTTCGCAAGCCTTCAGACGTCATCACGTACCCTTCGACCACCGTATCCATCTCCGAACTTCCGGCGCCGAATCCAACAACGAAACGCTGGGCAGCGGCGCCGGTGCCGCCACCTTCCAGCGATATGATATACCCGCGGATAACCCCGTCACCAACTTGCGGCGAAGTTCCAGGCCCGGCCTGTGCTGCCGGAAGTCCCATGGCCTGAATATCGGCGACCAGATCTTTGGCGATCAAGGCTCCTAGCGCGCGGCCAGTTTCAATATCCTGTGCAGTTTCGGGCGTACTCGGCGCAACAAATCGGTAGCGAAGCGGGGAATCCGCGGGGACGTCAGCAGGCGAAGCGACGAAGTTATAGACCCATATGTTATTGGGCCGAGGGAGCGATGGGTACGAAATCGGCGTCTGCTCGGTGACGGTAGTTGAGGCGCATCCAGCAAATACTATCAGGGCAAAAAGGTATAGTACAATACGGCTTCCAGATCTCATCGTAAATCTCCCATTGCAGTTGGCAGTGGTGTTCATCAACTAAGCACTTAGGATGCTATTTGGCTGCGTTCCTATGGCTTCGCACTCTTGCGAGATTCAAACTGCGTGGACAGAGCCTGTGCTATGTCACGGCTGACCTGTGCGACCCCGTGGCTGAGGGCTTCGGAGGCGGACTTCTCGTCTTTGCCTGCCGCGGCGCTGACGTTGGTGCTTCCAGCCTGGAGCTGTCTGTGATCGCTTGTAGAACGGATAATCCAGGTGGCGACCACTTGGGTTTGTCCATCGCCGGTCAATTCTAACCGCTGGAAATCGACCGATACCTGATAGTCAGGCGCCGAGTTCAGTGGCCAGGGAAACTTCATAAGATCGACGCCAGGCAGCTGACTCGACAGACCCTGCGAAAGGACCGTTGCGACGTTGCTCCGCAGTCGCTCGCCCCAGCGCTCGTTGTTGGAAACCTTGAGTTCGGTGGCGCTCGTACGAGTCACGACTTCGGGCCGATCGAGGTAGCCCGGGATGGTGATCGGCCCTATACCGACCGCGAGCCGGTCGCCCGGTGCCAATGGGGAAGCACTCACTACTACGGTCTCCGGCGAAAGGATGAAATAGCGCGTATCATCAGTTCGCGGCGCAAATACGGTACAACCGGCGGCTAGTGATACGACTGCGATAGCGGTCGAGGCGAGGACGTTCAGCTTTTTCATCATTCGCTCGAGGCCGGCGCTTTGCCGCGGATCACCGCGCTGGGATTTCTTTGCAGGAGATCGCTGAGCGCGGTCAAAGAGCGCGAGGCTTCGCCTAGATCGTCGAGAGTTTGGGTCAGCCGGTAGCCGATCGGCGAACTCGGGTCGACAGCGCCATTGATGGTCGCGAGCATCGCCTGTGTGCTTGCCAATGTTGCGGTGGCCTGGTCGGAGGTCTTGCGCAAGCTTTCGATGAGGGGCCCAAGGCGCTTATCGAGGTCACCAGTTGCCTTGCCAATCGACTGAGAGGTCTCTCGTAGGCTGAAGACCGCCTCGTCCAACTGTGCGATGGTTCTCTTTAGGTCTGGAGAGGCCATCAAAGTCAGCGCCGCGTTTGCTGCATCAGTAAGCGAATCGACCAGGGACTTAAAATCGACCTTGTCGAGCTTGGCAAGAGCGCTCGTTGCAGCCTCTTGAAGCTGCTCGATCGAGGTCGGAATGGTGGGGATTTCCTGATAGCCCGAGTTCGGTGGAAGAACGAGCACCAGCGGTGCATCGGGGTGGAAATCCAGGTCCACGAAGAGCAGGCCTGTTAGCAGACTTTCGGTTTGCAGTTGAGCGCGTAATCCGAACTTGATCAAGGCGTCCACTACCTCTTTACTGCCCACATTTCCCCGCCCACCTAGGCTGACAACTTGTTCTGCGTCTATCTCGATAAAGACGGGCAGCTCTGTTTGTTGAGCGTGAGCCGCAAGAATCGTCGGCTGCTCTTTCAATCGGAGCTTGATACTTGTTACTGCGCCGACCTGGACGCCGCGCACTTTTACCGGAGCTCCTACTTTTAGACCGTTAAGAGTGCCCGGAAAGAAGCATACGAACTTGTACTTCTTGCGAAATAGGTTTCCCGAGCCGAGCACCATGACCGCGGCCAGGATAAGACCGATGGCCGCTACTACAAACCCGCCTACCGCAGTATTGCTAACTCGCTGTGCCATCCTTCATGCTGCGATCGGCTGTTCGCTGCCGCGTGTGAGAAAACGCCTGACCTTCGGATCGGGACAGTGGTCGCGCAGTTGTTTGGGATCGCCCTGCGCGATCATGGTCCGCGTTTCGGTGTCTAAGAAGACACTGTTGTTCCCGATCGTGAAGATGCTCTGTAGTTCATGTGTCACGACGACAACCGTCGCACCGAGGCTCTCGCGTAACTCGAGAATCAGATCGTCGAGCAGACGCGAGCTGATTGGATCGAGGCCCGCCGAGGGCTCATCAAAAAACAGGATCTCGGGGTCGAGCGCCATCGCGCGCGCAAGTCCTGCGCGCTTCTGCATACCCCCACTTATCTGATTGGGATAGTAATCCTCGAAGCCCTTAAGACCGACTAGCGCGAGCTTAAGCGCCGCTATCTCGCGGATCTGTGAAGACGGCAGCCTGGTGAATTCGCCTAGAGGCAGGGAGACGTTCTCGATCAAGGTCAGCGAGCTGAACAGCGCTCCGCTTTGATAGAGAATCCCAAAGCGGCGCAAAAGCCGCTCGCGTTCCTCCGGCTCGGCCTTGGTGAAGTTGAAGCCGTCGTACAAAATTTCGCCTTTGGCTGGCTCTATAAGTCCGACAAGATGGCGTAGCAGGGTGCTCTTGCCGCATCCGCTGCCGCCCATGATGATAAAAACGTCGCCATGACTGACCACGAAGTTTAGATCCCGCATCAGAACAAAGCTGCCGAACGCCATGGTCAGGTTACGCACCGTGATATGCGGTCTGCTGGCTGGATGCGATTCTTCGGTCACCTGCATCCTCAGATACCGACAACGTTGGCAATCACAGCGAAGATGCCGCATGCCACTACGACCATAACGATCCCGGCGACTACCGCGCCCGTGGCTGCATCGCCGACCGCGGATGAGCTGGAACCACACTTGAAACCGTAGAAACATCCTGCGACCGCGATAAGCAGACCATAGACGGCACTCTTGCCGAGGCCGAGCATGAAATTGGTGAGCGAGACGGCATGGATGGTCTCGCGATAGTAGGAGCCGAACGGAACATCCAGCATCCCGACGCCGACCGCAGCGCCACCTAGCATTCCGACCACATCGGAGAATGCGCACAAGAGCGGCATCATCAGGATTAACGCGATCATTCGCGGCAACACCAGAAATTCAAAGGGCGAAATGCCCATCGTTGTGAGGGCGTCGATCTCTTGGGAGACCTTCATCGAGCCCAACTGAGCGGCGAACGCCGCGCCAGTGCGGCCCGACATGATTATCGCCGTCATCATCGCGCCCATCTCGCGAGCCATGCCGATTCCGACCAGATCGGCAACGTAGATGGAGGCGCCGAATTGCGACAACTGCACAGCGCCCATAAACGCCAGGATCGCTCCCACAAGAAAGCTGATCAGCGTGACTATTCCCGCCGCGTCGGCGCCGCACTGCTGAATGACTATCATCAGGTCTTCAGTGCGGTATCGAGCCTTGCCCGCGAGCAACTTAACAGACGCGATCGCGCATCGGCCGACAAAAGCCAGCGATTCGGGGATCGATTTACCCAGCGCTCGTGCGGAGGTCCCGATGCGAGCCAGAAGTGCTTCGCGCGTCCCTGGACCCTGCGCGGCTCCGGATCGTTCCGGAACCGCGACCGCGAGTTCGACAAGCCGGCGGAGACCCGCAGGCAATCCCGATCGATCCTCGGCTGCTTTGCTGAGCTTGAACGCTTCGCTTGCCTGAACGAGAAAAGAAACTACGGAGCTGTCCCATTGTTCCAGGTGCGCAGTGTCATAACTTACCTGAGCGAAGGATGGCCCCGTCTTCAAGGCCCGTTCCAACGAGGCGAAAGTGGGCGCTCCTTCTTCTAGCAGCCACCGCCCGGAAAGCTCAATAATGACACCTCCTTCAGGCGTTCTTCGGGTGGCGAAGCTGCCCGACTCCGACTGTGCCCGGTCTTGGAGCATCGATGATTATACGCCCTCGCGCCGCGGCAATTCTCACAACCAATTTGGCGATAGACAATAGGACCTTGGTCCCGACTAATCACGATTGCCAAATAAGTCTGTAGACCGCGAAGATTCAGTACCATCCGGTTGTAAGAGGTATTAGGAGATCGCCTAAGCTCACGAGATCTGCTCGATCAGAAACGCCACGGAGCGCGGTCCCGCCGTATATGTAGCGCCCGACACTATCGGCGCGTCCTCCCAAGCAGCAATGTCCTGCGGCGACGGTAAGGAAGTATCGAACCATCGGCGCCACCGTTTGTACCCGTGATCACCGGCGGAAGGTAGTTCGAAGGTCAGAGGCGCCCAGTACGCGTTTATCATTCCATGAATAGTAAACCGCCCCCGGAGGCTTCTGACCGTGAAGGCTATCGAATGCGAGTCGTCTCCCCAATCGGGGCGATTGAGGCTGACCCCGTGCCATTCGAGTTGAGCCTGTGCCAACAGTTGATTGAGCGTGAGCTGCGCGTTTTCGACTACGACGTCGCGGCGGCCGCGAAACGCGACCAGCATCTTGACGAAGCGGTGGATATCGGCGTGCCGCTTTTGTAGGTCCCAGTTTAGCCAACTGGTCTCATTGTCCTGACAGTACGCATTGTTGTTTCCGTGCTGGGTACGCCGCATCTCATCGCCCATCAGCAGCATTGGGGTGCCAACCGCCACCAGGGTCAGGGCAATAAAGTTCTTGATCTGACGGCAGCGGAGCGCTTCGATTGTTGGATCTTCCACCGGGCCCTCAGCGCCGCAATTCCAGCTCAAGTTGTCATTCATGCCATCGCGATTATTTTCACCGTTATTCTGGTTATGCTTTTCGTTGTAGGACACGACATCATTGAGCGTAAAACCGTCATGACAGGTAACGAAATTGATGCTCTGTTCCGGCTCCCGTTCCTTATGGCGATAAATGTCAGGGCTGCCTAACAACCGCGTTGCCAGATTCGATACAGTGCCGCGATCGCCCTTGATGAATCGGCGGACGTCGTCGCGGAACCGGCCGTTCCACTCCTGCCAGCTGTCGCCGACGAAGCTGCCGACCTGATACAGACCTGCGGCATCCCAGGCTTCTGCGATAACCTTTGTTCCGGCGAGAACCGGATCTGATTCGATGTCCCATATGATAGGAGGATTCGGTACAGGCGTTCCGGTTTCATCGCGCGCCAGGACGGACGCGAGATCGAACCGGAACCCATCAACGTGCATATATGTTACCCAGTAACGCAGGCTGTCCAGGATCATCCTACGGACAATCGGCTGGTTGGCATTGAGTGTGTTCCCCGTGCCGGTGTAGTCGGCGTAGCGGCTGCGGTCGCGCTCAAGAAGGTAATAGGCTTCGTTCTCGAGTCCGCGGAAGCAGAAGGTTGGGCCGAGATCATTGCCCTCTGCGGTGTGGTTGAAGACCACGTCCAGGATTACCTCGATCCCGGCGCGGTGTAGCGCCTTGACCATGTCGCGGAATTCATCTATCGGACCGAGCAGGTCCTGCCGCGAACTGTATACGCGGTGCGGCGCGAAGAATGATACGGGTGAATATCCCCAGTAGTTCACGCGATCTGGAGGCGCATCGGTGGCATCGAACTGAAAAACGGGCATTAGTTCAACCGCCGTGATTCCCAGATCGGCAAGGTAGGGAATTTTCTCAATCAATCCGGCGTAGGTGCCCGCTTTTTCAAGCATGACGCCCGAACTCGGATGCTTCGTGAAACCGCGGACATGGAGCTCGTAGATCACGGTCTCAACGAACGGCCGCTTAAGCGGCAAGTCGCCTTCCCAATCATAGGAACTGGGATCGGCAACGATGCTCTTCATCGGTACGGCGGCTTTGTCGCCCCACCGGCTATATGTCTTCGGGATTGCGACAGCCCGACCGTAAGGATCGAGCAACACCTTCTCGCCGTCGAAGCGCAGGCCCCGCTCGGGCGCGAATGGTCCGACGGCTCTGAAGCCATAGATCTGGCCTGGCATCAAGTCAGGGACGAAGACATGCCAGTAATGATAGGTACGGTGTTTTCGAGCATCGAGGGGAATCACCCGCGTCGGTTTTATGGCGTCACCACCGTCAAACAATAGCAACTCCACCGATGCTGCGTTCTTCGAGTATACGCTGAAATTCACCCCACCGCGTTGGACAGTGGCTCCCAGGGGAGAACTCGTGCCGAGCCCGACGTTAGACTCATCCATGTTCACACCGTGTCGTTGGCACGCTCGACGCCGAGCCCTGGCCTGCTCCTCGCCAAGATGAATTCCTGATCTAGCTCATCTAGCTTCCAGCGCTTCCCCATTGCTGTCGAAAACCTTTGCGACGGGGCGGATCCCAAGTCCTTCGACCTAGCCGGCTATGATGCGGCGATCACCTTCATAAAACGCGAATTTCAGGGAAGAGGACCCGGCATTGATCACGCCGATTAGGGACTCCACTGTACTTGTCAGTTGCTCGGTCGTCTATTTCACGAATACTCACGAGCCTTGACTGCTAAGAATGCCACGCGGGATCACCACGCTCATGAAATTGACCACCCGTAGGTTCGATATCGTGGAAACGACACGAGCGGCCCTTTCCTTTTCGGCTGCGCTTTTGACCTGGCCTGAAAGATACACATCGGAACCGATCACGCGAACGGAAGCATTCTCGAAGCCGTTGAGTCGCAGCGTGTCGTTGATTCGCGCTTCCTGTTCGAGCCACTGTCCCGTGATGGTCCCCAGCGTGTTAACCACTTTGTTGACGCCGTGTACCTTGCGGGCGGTTTTCTCGGCCAACGTCCTGGCGTCGTCGTCGAATACTTTGCCGTAGAGAACTACAACCCCGGGCGCTGCGGTATAGCAGTCGGCTCCCTTGAGTCTTTTGTCCGCCTTCAAAGCTCGTTCAACTTTTTTCATCAAGGAAGTCGAGGCGTCAGCGAGTGCGTTGATCGGAGTCCCGCCGACGCCGCCACAGAGCAATAGTCCAGTTAGCATCACAGGCCACAGAGTATTCCTGCTGAACATCTGCAAAACCCTCTTCTTGCCGCTCCCGAGACGCAGAAACAGACTCGTAATGTAATGACGGTCACTTAGTTGCCGCGGCCGAGCGGCCCTGTAATTCGAGCAAGCGAACATCTATTCTCTCCGCCCAATAGTCCATCGCGCTCTGCGCGTCTCCCCACTTCCACTGCGCCGCCTGGCTGAGCGCGATACCGCCCGCGCGCTTGTCGATGGCTGCGGCCAGGAGCTGTCCGGTCTGGGCGTCAGTCGCCTTCATCATGGCTTCGGCGCCGCCGACGAAGGCATAGCTGCCAGTGGCGAGCGATTGCGCGCCGTTGATGATGCGCAGCTGCGGAATTACGACGGATACCGAGCGTAGGCCCGGGGTTGCCGCACTCGCGTTCACGAGTGCGACCTGCAGCACCAGTACTCCAGACCCTCCCTGATCGACCAGCGTAAAATCCTTCTGCAGATCTTCCTTGAGTTTATTGTAAGCATATGCCGTCAGCATGTGTTGGTCGGTAGGGGATACGGTTGAGTTGGCGCTGTCCCAGAACTCGACCGGCTCGATCATGATCTTGTTATATTGGCTCCATTGCACGTTCGGATTGATATAAACCATTGCGGCTTGCCCTTCTTTGCCGGGCTGAAGCAAGGACATATCATTCCCGAAAAATCCCGTTGCTGCAGGAGCCTCGCCGCTTTCGACTTGCTTTACCACTGCTGGCTGTTCCGACACCGTCTTCGCGCAGCTGGCTGTCAGCATCGACAGCAGAGCTGCTGCCGCTAGCAACGTTAAAAAAGCGAACAGAGTGTTTCTCGATTGAAGCCTTTTCATCGTCGTTGTCTCCATCAAAATTACGCAGCAGACGGTGCATGTCCGCTTAGAGTTGCGCGATTCCATGCAGGCATAGTCCACTGCTTTTCACTGCCGCGCAGCTAGTCTCATTAAGCCATCTATCGCACGGCGCGGTAATTGGACTTTGGTCCTAGTTGCCAACGAGCGTTGGGTGGCTGCGTGAGCCGTCTAAATCCGAACTACTTTCGGCTCGGGAAAAGGAACGTGAGCTGCACGCGGATCATCCAACGCGGCGCTCCATCCGGATGCTTAACAAAGTCGTACGAACCGACCTGAAGACTCATCGCCTGAGAGTTGAAGTCAAACGCTTTGCCAAAATCCGCGCCCATAGGAATCATCCATCCATTGGCGGAATCGGCTGTCCAGTCGAACGTGATGGAGGGATCGCACTGGACGTACCACCCACTCTCAAAGTTGTAACTGACTAATGGCTCGATGTAAGTCTGGTTGACGCTTCCTCGGTCGCGGTCACCGGCAAATGACATCAATTGGTATGCGAGAACGCCGTTGAACCAGGAGCCTTCGGAGTAGATCAGTGCAGCGGTCGGTCCCGCCGACCATCTGCCCGTTCCTAATTCCTTGGCACTTGCGCTCGGGAACTGGAAGATCAAGCCCACGCCCCAAAGCCAGGTCTTCGCCTCGGCTGGCGTCACAAAGAAAGAAACTTGGAGGTCTTGGAGCCCGAAATGCTCGTCCGGACTTGGCAGGTACGTCAGCGATAAGCTGGGTCGAGTGATCAGGCTCCAGTCTGCATTTATTGGAAGCGGCAAAACAGGCTGAATATTCAAGCTCTCTCCGGCGTTGTGATGCGGACCGGCCTCAAACCCGGTCGCGGATAGAAATGGTACCTTGATGAATTGCACCACCGGATTTCGCGTGTCCTTGGCCAGGTCTAGCAACGTCGTGGTGTCCGCCGTCGGCTGCGGTGACGGGGTCGCTTGCTGCGCTCGTGCCGGCGCCGTGATTGCCGCAGTCAGTGTGAGAAGCGAGACGGCAAGAACAACTCCACGCGTAATTCGGCGGCAGACGCGCATCACCGTTCGCTCAGCTATCCCATGTTGGTGATCTCGATCCCGGAATTCCTGCGGCGGACATCAGCTCTTTCCGATCGAGAACGACACTTTCCTACGGGGCGCCAAACCATTTGTTATAGAGCTGCTGATAAGCACCGTTTTGGCGGAGCTTGATCAACGCCCGGTCAACCCTCTTGCGCAAGGGACTGTTCAACTGAACAACAAAAGCGATGGGACTGGTATAAAACTCAGCACCGGCCGTCCTGGCCAAACCCTTCCCCTCATGCGCCGCGTAGTAAAGCAGCACTGGTGCGGCGAAGACGACAGCGTCGACTTTCTTGTCCAGCAGAGCCTTAAACATTTGGTCGGTCTGCCGGAACTCTTGTACCTGTGCGTTGTGCTGCCGAAGATAATCAGCGGCAGTACTGCTCGCTATTGTGCCAACCTGTTTCCCGGGTAAATCTTCCGGTCCCTCTATCGCTCCGCGAATCTTCTCAACGGTCAAGGTCGTTGTTAGTTGCGCGGTATAGAACGCAACGAAAACGACGCCAGCAAACATCCAGTAGACCGAGAGCAGGCGAGCCATCCAATGGCGCGGCATCATCTCGGCCTGTGCCGTCAGCGTGGCGACCGCCCAAAACAAAGCGTCAAAAATGCCCGGGAAATAGTTTTGGCTTGAAACTATGCCATCCTTGTGCCGTCGTTCTATCAGCCAGACCAAATGAGCCGGGATCAAGATGAGAAGCAGCGCTATG
>Ga0187784_10003946_pt1 | contig 12003 bp, 9 predicted proteins | sample 1015_SJ02_MP15_2_FD_132964 | JGI IMG/M metagenome (GOLD analysis project Ga0187784, IMG submission 132964) | Tropical peat soil microbial communities from peatlands in Department of Meta, Colombia - 1015_SJ02_MP15_20_MG | ecosystem: Environmental > Terrestrial > Soil > Wetlands > Peat | place... | reverse complement strand
GTTCGACGCACCGCGGGCAGGCGCGATCCGACCGCTGACGGCCATCGCGATCATCACGACGGGGCTGGTGAAGAAGGTGATCTTCGCCGACACGATCGCGCCCGTGGTCGATGCCGTCTATGCTAATACGACGCCCACGGCGCCGCAGGCGATATTGGCGTTCTACGGATTCGCCGTACAAATCTACTGCGACTTCAGCGGTTATACCGACATGGCGATCGGGCTCGCCATGCTTATCGGCATCGAGCTTCCGGAGAACTTTGCCAGGCCTTATTGCGCCGGTTCGCTGGTGGAATTCTGGCGCCGCTGGCATATGACGCTGTCGTTCTGGCTGCGCGACTATCTCTACATCCCGTTGGGCGGCAACAGACACGGAGCGCTTGAGCAATTCCGCAATGTCATGATCACCATGACGCTCGGCGGGCTGTGGCACGGAGCGAACTGGACGTTCGTCATCTGGGGAACCATGCACGGTCTGGCGATTGCCGCTTCGCATTTAACGCGTCAGATTTGGGGCCATCGTTTGCCATCTAGACCCTGGCGTTGGCTCGGCGTGATTTGCACCTTCCATTTTGTTACCTTGGCCTGGGTGCTGTTTCGGGCGCCCAGCTTCGCCAAAGCGATCGATATCTTTCACGCTTTGTTGTTCGGCGCCTGGAGCGACCTCGGACCCTACCTGTCAAATCATCTGTTCCCGATCGGCCTTGTTGCGCTGTTCTTTGCAAGTCATGCCCTGGACGATCACGGCCATATAGACCTGGCCAGCCGCCGTGTCCGGCGCGAGTTCGTCTGGGCTGGCATCGCCTTCGGCTGGCTTCTTGCCGTCACCGTAAGCCAGGGCAGCTCCGCCAAATTCATCTATTTCGACTTCTGAAATCTCGGTGCCGACACCGACGGAGCGTCATCGTCAGCGATTTCTGCACCGAGGGCGTGGGATCACCGCCGTGGTTTACCCGGCTGCCCGCCGGGCCGTCGAGAAGGCGGATTTTCAGCCGATCAACGGCCTGCGGCACCAACTTCTACATGTGGCCTCGCGGCTTCTGCGTTTAGCTGCTTTCTGGCGCTTACAGTCGCTCAGGGTAGCTCGGCTAAATTCAGACATATTGATTTCCGGGCTGCAGAGCCTCCGAAAGGACCCCTATCGACTTATATTCGTGAGGTCCTGCAATACGATGTTTCCCATTTGCTCGGCGACATATCGGGCTCCCGATTCATTGAAATGCACGGAGTCATAAAAGTATTCAAACGTTCTGGCCATTTTGCCGGCGAGATCTAGACATCGTATTTGCTCGCGGCGGCAAACATCCATTGTTCTCTCATTTAATTGGTCCAGCAGGTTGGCCGAATCTTCACCGCGCAATCTGTAGATCTTGCCATCTCGCGAAAGCACACCGAGCCAATCTACGTCGATTTCCGCCTTTGTCATAGATTTTTTCCACAACGCGGGCTCCGTTACGAAAATAGCTTTGATATGATGTGCCGCAGCTATCCCTTCGAGAGACTTCAAGTTCAATTCATAATCATCGAGCGCCTTTTGGCTGATGGTGGGAGTTTTGGCGGTAAGCAGCGGCAGCTCGGATAGCGGGCGGGATCCATCCAGAAAATACGGTCGGTCGTCTCGAGCGAAAAAAGTCTTGGAGATTTGTCTCATTCTTCGAACTATTTGAAACCGCGTAGCCCACCATTTTAGGCGTGCCTGCAGGTTTTTCTCCGCGGGATCGATGATCACAAACGATTCGGTGTCATTCAGTAGATCGAAATGTGTTGCTTGAAAAAGGTCCGTTCCGCCAATGAGAAACACGATGTAGTCCAGATTGAGTTTAACTGCAAGCTGAGCGGTAGTGGCGAGAAATGACCGAGTATCCTGGGCATCGGCGCCCATGTTATACACGATGATCTTTCGATCTTTTAGCTCTCCGCTCAGTCGTGACTGTAGTACCGCGGTCAATCTTTTATCCTCTCGCAGTGCCCCGCATTCAACCGCTGAGCCTCCCACGACTGCAATTCTCAGCTCGTTTGGAGCTTTGTCTCGATTGAGATCATCGTCGTATAAGAAACCGTATTTATTTACCGTGTGGTCAACTCTGGTTGTGCTCACACCACTCAATCTGCCGGTGTCGGCCGTCGACGAGAATGGAGGCGTTTGCTCGCCGTGGACCCAATTATTCCAGGCGGGAAGAAATTTGTGCACTTTGGCAGGTGGCAAATAAGGATCAGGCGCCGGAAAGACCTGCAGGATACCCTCAAGTGTCGCAAGCGGCAGGAATGTTAGGATAAAAACGAAAAGAAAGATTTTCCAAATTGGCTGCTGGTCCGGTTCTGTCATTGAGCGCCCTCTAAAATTCCGAAGTAGCTTATGCTAAGCGGAAAATGACAGCATGACCACCGGATTAACAAGTAGTGCGTGACCGGCGCAAACGGCGGAATCCTGAGAAGACCCTCGGGCGCAGCGAGTTTCCTCACTCCGCTTACACTGCGCTGGTTACCGGTCAAGATTAAGGCGCGGTTCCTGATTTTTCGGACACGCGGCAAATTAGCTCAAAATAAGCGTGGCACACGTCCGTTGGCGCATTTGCCAGGTACCGCTAACGCGCCGACCGCCTTATTGTTGTTGCGCGACATCGGTTTTGCGGAACACCGTGTCGGGATATTCGGCACTTTCGAGCAGCCGATTGTCGGGCCCGAACAGCGGCGTTTTCTTTCCGTGCTCCGGAAATTTAACGCTCAGAATCGTTTCGAAGCCGGCGCCGGCCGGCGTGTCGCAGAGACGGAAATTGCTGTGGCGGATGACAAGCAGCCCGCCCGGCTTCAGGCAGCGGCTGAAATCCGCAACCGCGTTGGCGAAATCCTGAAACGGCAGCAGGTGATCGCATCGCGTCACGCCGGGATTGCCGAGGCCGCCGTGGCGCAGCACCGCCATGGCGAAAATCGCATCGTAGCTGGCGGTCGCCTCCGCACGGGTCGAATTTGCCGTCTCGAACGCGATTGCCGCATCCGCGGCCGCCTTGGCGCGCGCCCGGCAAATCGCGATATTGCCGGGATTGATATCGATACCCTTGATCGCGGCGTGCGGAAAATATTTGCGCAGCGAAAACGCCTCTTCGCCGGTCGAACAGCCGTAAGACAGGATTCTGACTGGGCGTTCAGCGCCGACCTGCGATTGGACGAAGCGAAATATTCTCGGATAGCGATCCGCCGTGGTGTCGTTGAAAGGCTGAAACACTCCTTTCGGCTGCGTCAGACGCAGCCACGTCGTGTGGCGGAATGGCGGGTCGATGGCGATGCGCCAAAGCTTGCGCGCCGCTCGCACGACCAAGGCCGGCCGTTTCGGCTTCGGCAACTGCTCGGCGTTTCTGGTCACGGCGCGCGGATTTCCTTTTCAGCGATCATGCCGGGCGGCGGCAGACAGCACCAGAACCGGTAATGTTGTCGGATCATCGCAGGCCAGCCGGGTCAGAAGTCATGCCGCTCTGTTGGCTCCGGATCGGTTGCTGCGGGCTTCACTCGGACGCATTCGTGTCCGCCGGCGCTGGGAACAGCGCCGAGCTGCGTCCGAACGTCCAATCGCCAAACAATCCCACCCACTCATGAGTTGCGACGTTGAGAGCTCCAATTTGGCCGAGGAATGAGCGTGGTATCTCGAACACATCATGCCAGCCGCCGGTCTTGAAGTCGATCGGATAGGCCTCGACCGGGAAGCCAGCGGCGCGAAACAGACCGATCGCGCGCGGCATGTGAGACGCCGAAGTGATCAACAGCCACCGCTCTCCCGGTTTCGGCGCGGCAAGCTTCTTGGCGTTGGCGGCGTTCTCCGTCGTGTTGCGCGAAGTTCGATCAAGCACGATGTGATCGCTCGGAACTCCGGATCTTTCCAGGAAACCGCCGGCAACGTCGGCTTCGGCCGATCCTGGAAAAATCAGGTTCGGGTCGCCGCCGCTGAACACGATGCGGGCGGCCGGATATTGACGCGCAAGATCGAGGCCCGCCATCAGACGGCCGACGGACGGGCCGAAAGCGATGTCATGACGCTGATTCGAAATGTAGACGTTGATGATACCGCCGAGAACGACGATGCCGTCCGGCGCGCCTTGCGCGGCGTGCCGTTGTGGGAAGCAGTTTTCCAGCGGCAACAGCAGCGCCGTGCCGAGGCGGCTCGCGCCGGCGATCAACAACAGCGAAATTTCGGCAACGGTCGTCCGCTTGCCGTAGCGGGTCCGCCACAACAGCAGGCCGAGAATGAGCACAAGCGCGATATCATTGGAGGGAACAGCAAGCAATCCGATCGTTTTCGACAGAAAGAAGTACATTGGGCCCTCAATCGCCCGATCCCGCGCCGAAAGCGGGCAGGCTCTGTTGCGACGACCGCGGATCGAGGACGCATCGCGCTGACCAAATGATTTCGTGAGCCGGCGAAAAATCGGTGCTAAAGATGCGCCGATTGTTCGGGCAGGCTCGGTGGGCAATGACGATGCGGAACCAGGTTGCGGTCAGCTTGCGTGCCGGCGATCGTCACGCCGGTTTTCGACGCGCCGCGGCCGGCGACGCCGAGACGGCGGAATTCCGCCTGGCCGCGGCTTGCTGTCGCTGGCCGCCGTCGCCGGCGCGCGATGCCGCCGTACGCAGTGCCGCCGCGGCCGTCACCGACTGGGACCGTTTTGCGCAGCTCGCGATCGCACGCCACCGCGTCGCCGTGCTGGTCCGCGACGCGCTGCTGTCAGCGGGGGTCATCGTGCCGCTGCCGATCGCCGAGAATCTGACAAGGCGGGCGCAGCGAATCGCCCGGCGCAATATGGGCTTGGCCACAGAAACCGTGCGGCTGCAACGCGCATTCGACGCCGCCGGCATTGCCGCCGTGGCCTTGAAGGGCGTTGCGGTGGGGCAGCTTGCCTACGGGTCATTCGCTGCGAAGCATACCAAGGATATCGACTTTCTGGTGCCTCCGGAGCGAGCCGAAGAGGCCATGCAACTGCTCAAACGTGAAAACTACCGGCTGAAATATCCGGCGGCGGATTTAAGTACGTCGCAACGGCGCGCGATTATCCGATATAATAGGCAGTTTGGGTTCGTTCATCGTAGCGACAGGCTGCTGGTGGAACCGCACTGGTATGCGGCGGCTAATCCTCTGCTGCTTCAGGGCATCGACGCCTATTCAGCGACGCAGAACGTGGTTCTGTCCGAAGGCAATAGCGTCAGAACCTTGGCGACCGAGGACTTGTTCGCCTATTTGTGCGTCCATGGCGCGAGACATGCGTGGTCCAGGCTGAAATGGCTTGCCGACCTCAACGCTTTGATCCGCACTAATGGCGCCGACCCCGAACGTCTGTATCGGCACGCGCACAGCCGCGGCGCCGGGATTTGTGCCGGCCTGGCACTGCTGCTTTGTCATCGTCTCTTCGACCTGAGCCTGCCGACCGATTTGATCAGCGAATTTCAGGGTCAAAAAAGATTACGAACATTAGCGGCTGTGGCGATGAAAACGATGACGGCCACATATGCGGAATCTCACGCGAGCCGCAGCTTTGTCGAGCGGATGCGTGTCATGCTGGCACAATTCCTGTTGGGAAGGGGCTGGGAATTTTTCTTTGCGGAGTGCCGTTGGGCGTCAGTGCGGACGCTCGACATGGTCGACCTGCCGCTGCCGCCAGCGCTGCATTTTCTCTACCCGCTGTTGCGTCTGCCGCTGTGGCTGTGGCGGCATGCCAAGACGGCCGGCACGCGTAATCGCGCCTAGAGCGTATCCCGTTTCGATAGAATTCGGGATACGCTCTAAGTTCTTGCGTTGGCGCATGTCCTTTTCGGAAAACCGGTATCCACTTTTCCGGGACATGCGCTAGCAGCGGCGAATCGGCGGCCGGTTTGCCCATCCCGACGCAGGTGCTGCCGTCGCCGATGCTCGGAAACCATTGAATAATTTGACTTTCTTTGATGCATTTATCGTGTTATTTAAAAATGGGCCGAGGGCGTGTTGCGCGCAATCGTTTCCTGAATGCATATGGGCGTGGCCAAGGCAAATCTTCGTCTGAAGAAGCCATCCTCGCACACGCGTCTGCTGTCGCGTGTCGTGATTCTCGACGTCCTTTGGGGCGGATTGAGCCCACTCGCCGCCTTTCTCCTGCGCGACGGGACGATCAAGTCGCCCAACGGGGCGGCCACCTATTGCGGAATTGCGTTTCTCGTGTCGCTACTGGTGTTCCAGTGGTTTAAGACGAGTTCGCCGATTTCACGGTTTTATTCGATAAGGGACGCCTGGGAGCTGATAAAGGCGTGCGCGCTGATCGTGGCGGTTTCCGCCGTGGCGTCGTTCCTACTGACGCGGCTCGAAGAGGCGCCGCGATCGATCCCGATATTGCACTTCATGTTGCTGGCCTCCGTGCTGTTGGGCGCGCGCATCGTGTTACGCCTGCGCGATACGCGGCGCGAGATCCGTACAACGGGCCGTGCAGAGAAGATCGAGCATGTGGTGATCATCGAAGCGTCGCGGCTGGCCTGGTTCTTTTCCAAAATGGTGGAAGAACTCGCGCCCGGGGGCTATCAGATCGTCGCCATCCTGGATGAGCGGCCGGCCCTGAGGCATCGATCGCTCAACGGCTATCCCATTATCGGCGCGCCGGCGGATCTGGAAAAGGTGATCGCCGACTATGCGACGCACGGTATAGGCATCGACAAAGTCGTGCTGGCGACGCGGCCGGAAGAGCTCTCGCCGAGCGCATGGGACGAAGTCCGCCGCGTTTGCCAAAGCCTCAATATCGGCCTTGAGGTGCTGCCGAAACTCCTGATGTCGCGAGAAGCTGCGGCAGATGATGCCGGCACGGCGCGCCCGCATTCGCCGACCCCCGCGGCGATCCCGCCGTTTGAATTGCGGCTCGACCGGCCGTTTTGGCATATCAAGCGCGGCATCGACCTTCTGATCGCTCTCGCTGCGGCGATCATGCTGACGCCTATCGCTGTCATCCTGAGCGCGCTGGTTTTGCTCGATGTCGGGGTGCCCATCGTCTTCTGGCAGCGGCGTGTCGGGCGCAACGGCGCGCCGCTTCATCTCTATAAATTCCGCACGCTGCAAACGCTGTTCGACCGGCAGACCAAGGAACGACGCGAGGCGCAGCACCCCTCGCCGCTCGGGCGTTTTCTGCAACGGATGCGCCTCGACGAGCTGCCGCAGCTGTGGAACGTCCTGTCGGGCGACATGTCGTTGATCGGGCCGCGGCCGCTGTTGCCGGTTGATCAGCCGGTCGATTTTACCGTTCGGCTCTCGGTACGGCCGGGATTGACCGGTTGGGCGCAAGTCTGCGGCGGCAAGCTCATCTCGGTGGATGAGAAGCGTGCGCTCGATGAATGGTATATCCGCAACGCGTCGTTCAAGCTCGACGCGATCATCGCGCTACGCACGCTGGGGATGCTGTTGATTGGCGACCGCCGCGACGAAGGGGCGATCGCGGCGGCGCTCAACGAACTGAGCGAGGTCGAGGTCGTCAATTTATCGACTTCAACCGGGCTGCAACTTGCCGCCGAACCCATCGCCGTCGTCGAGCGTACCGGCTGATGTCACCCTCAATCGGCCTGCGCCTGCATCCGTTTCCAAGTCTTGGCGCCGCCCTGCCGCCACTGCCAGGCGTGCATTACCAGCGTCGCCAAATCCGAGTGGCGCGGCCGCCAGCCGAGCTGCTGGCCCGCGCGGGCGGCGTCGGCGATCAGAGCCGGCGGATCACCCGGGCGCCGCGCGCCCACCTCTACGGGAACGGCGCAACCGGTAATGTCGCCAACCTGGGCGACCAGCTCGCGCACCGACCAGCCGCGACCGGTGCCGAGATTGAGCGCCGCGCTGTCGGCGCCGGCGAGTAGCGCGCGCAGCGCCACAACGTGGGCGTCAGCGAGATCGCCGACATGGATATAGTCGCGCACGCAGGTGCCGTCGGCTGTCGGATAGTTGTCGCCGAAGATAGTGAAGCGCTTCCTCGCGCCCGCCGCCGCGTCGAGCAGCAGCGGGATCGCATGCGTCTCCGGCACGTGGCATTCGCCGATCTCGCCGTCGGGGTCGGCGCCGGCGGCATTGAAGTAGCGCAGCGCCATGAACCGCAGTGGAAACGCCGCGGCACATTCGCGGAGCATCTGCTCGCACGCAAGCTTGGTTGCACCGTAGGGGTTGATCGGCGCGCATCGTGCCTCCTCCGCAATTGGTACGGATTGCGGCATACCGTAGATCGCGCAGCTCGACGAGAATACGATCTTGCCGACACCGGCCTCGCGCATAGCGTCGAGGAGGGCTCCGGTGCCGCCAACATTGGTGTGGTAATAGGCGCCGGGATTGCGGTTCGACTCGCCGACATACGCGAGCGCGGCAAAATGCACCACGGCCTCCGGCCGGTAACGCGCCAGAACTTCGCATAGCCGCCGGCTGTCGATAATATCGCCGGCTTCGAGTGGACCCCATTTGACCGCCTCGGCGTTCCCGCGCGCGAGATTGTCGTAGGTGATGGGCGTAAAGCCGGCCTGCCGCAGCGCCTTGCAGGTGTGGCTACCGATAAAACCGGCGCCGCCCGTCACTAATATCGTAGGCATAGGGCCAAACTTTCGACAAATGTACGATCAGCACCGTATGGCACCGTTTGAGACCGAAGAAAACAACATAGCTTACCAGCGCGGCGTCTTGCTTACTTCTCTAGCCACGGCGACCGATACTATACGATCGCATCAAACCCACTGCCGCGATCTCGATTAATTAAACCGACATTGGCTGAGTTATTTGTGGAACTGTCAGTATCCTCAAATGGGGTTCACGAGGCGCGTTTACTTAGCTCATGACAATGATGACCCTTAGAACTTCGATCCAGAGCAATACGAAAGGCGCGCAGATGCGCTTCGGCACAGAGTCGCACTTGGAAATGCGACTCCGCATAGGCTCGAGCTCTTTTTGACATCACGCGTCGCAGCTCGGCATTTTCGAGTATTTCCAACGTCCGCTGCGCAATAACTGAAACGGCATGTGTTGGAACCAGAAATCCGGTTTGCCTATCAAAAACGATTTCGCTAATCGAGCCAACGTCCGTTGCGACGACAGGCAGCCCCAAGGCCATCGCCTCTTCGATAACAGTCGGAATTCCTTCCGATCGCGGCTCGGGAGTCATCCAAAATATGTCAAACGCCTGCGCGAGCTCTGCGACACGAAGGCCTGGATCGCGAATGATAAGATCTTGCTCCAGCCGCAGGCCGAGCTGCACCGCGTCCTTGAGCATCGAATCGTAGTATTGCTGATGTGCCTCGTATCGCCTCCCTAAAATCACAAATCTGACGTCCGATCGGCTATTTCGTAAACGTGCGGCAGCCCTTATGAAGGTCCGGTGACCCTTCTGTGGATTCAGATTGGCAATAGTCCCGACAACTTCTGCCTGCCCAGCGATCCCAAGCTCTTTGCGGGCAGCGTTTCGCATTTTAGCATCCTGATGAAAGCGCTCGGTATTAACCGGCGGATGGAAGAATACCAGCCGTTCACCTAATGAGGTGATTCCAGGGTGAGCCGCGGCGACTCTTCGGCCCGTGCACATTACTGCGCCTGCGGAACGTCGCACGTAGGGCATGATTAGGGTCAGGAAAAGAGGCGGCGGAAAGGTATCAAGAATCTGCCAGACGATCGGCACGCCCAGCTTGCGCGCTGCGATCGCGCCATGCGGGTTGGAAACGCCGTTAATCTGAACCAGATCGATCTTCTCTTCGACCAGCAGTCGCTCTAATGCGAGCACAGTCCTGCGAAATCCAGCAATAAATTGCCAGTGAAAGCTGGGCGAAATCCTTGCACGCAGTCGCGGAATCTGGAGCTGCACAACGCGAAGACCTTGGCCCCGCAACCTCTCCGCTGCATTGCCGGGTTCTTCGGGAACCAGGATTAAGGTCTTAATGCCCTGAAGCTCTTCCAGTACGGGAGCCACTTGAGCGTTGCGGTTGTGCGGCCCGCCGTAGGTGTTGCCGTGCAAGATGCTGAGGACACGGATCATGAGTCGCTGCTCGGTTCCAAAAATGCCGAGTCGCCCTTCGCAATGAACCAATCCAATGTCGCCGCGAGACCCCTCTCAAGGCTCCATTCTGGTTCAAAACCAAAGGCGGTTCGCGCTGCATCACCGCGCGCAAAGTTGCGCTCAACCTCGCCAATGCGCTTGCGCCCGAACTCAATTGGGTGCCCTGGCCTGCCTGCTATCCGAGCTATCATGCGTGCCAAGTCTGCAATTCCGGTTTCGACTCCAGAGGCCATGTGAAATACCGAGCCCGGAGCCACATTCGCGACCAATGCACGTTCGATGCCTGCGCAAAGATCTTCCACATAAAGAAAATCGCGGGTGGCTTTGCCATCGCCAAAAATCTGTATTGGGTGTCCAGTCAACACAGCCTTGATGAAGGCGGTAACTGCGCCCGTCTTGTGCGCGCTGTACGGGCCATACACATTAGCGAAGCGCAATGCGACCGTTTGAATCCCATAGGCTTGGCCGAAGGCGTGGCAGTAGCCCTCGCCGCACAGCTTGCTAGCTCCGTAGGGAGAGATTGGTCGCGGGATCGAATTTTCGTCCACTGGCGGGGCGGCGTTGCCGATTAATGCACCGCCAGTCGAGGCGAATACGAGTTTCTCTATTCCCGCAAGCCGCGCACAGTCCAGAATGTTAAAAGTGCCCAAGACATTGTTGTCGAAGTTGGGAGCCGGATCTGCGACCGAATCGACTACAGAACCAAAGGCCGCCAAGTGGATTACCGACCAGGTATCCCGTAACGCATCCAGTATCGCCGCGCGGTTGCGAATGTCACCTTGGATGACTCGGTCTACCCCGCTGTCCGAAATCAATGCTGGCGCGCCGCGGCTGAAATTGTCAAACACAAGTACTTGGCCGCCCGCTTTGGCCAACCGCCGTACCAAGTTTGCGCCTATAAATCCGCAGCCCCCGGTCACTAAAATTGGTCCGCCGAATCTCATTCCCTGTTGACGATCCCTCAACACCTCTATGCCTTTTATCTCTTTTGCTCACTCATTGCACAGGACGTGATATCGAGGATGAAAGAACCAGCCGGCTTAACGCGTCTGAACCGGACGCTTGAGGTGCCCATGATGGGTACTGCAGTCGGTGTAATGCATAAAGTTGCACCTTAATTGGCCTGATGCGGATCGGCGCGGGACTAGAGTTGCACATAGCTAGTTTTCGCAATTCCCATTGCATCCAGCCACCCGGAACAAAGCACGGCCACTTCGCTACGATACATTTGCCCGATGTTACCAGGATGCACCATCAACTCGACGGTCGTATCTTTTTTCCAATTTGGGGGCAACCATCGTTCTATCGCGCCGTTCTGAACGAGCTCATAATATTCCAATAAACTTGTAAAAGCGGTTGTTGTGCGCGTGCGATAAATATTCCTTAGAGCGAGATTCCATGCTTTCTTTTGGATAAGAAGTCGCCGGGACACCGAATCAGACGTTCCATAAACATTCTTGCTGATTCGCACCTTGCGTATCTTGCAGCAATATTGAAGTCGTTTAAGGACTGGAAACAACGCAGGAATTGTGTGGACGTGGTGATGAGAGTCGATGTGCGACGGTTTCAGTCCGAAAGCGGTCAGCCGCGCAATTTGCGCCGACCATTCCCGAAAAATCGCGCCCTTGAGCGCACCGGTGATCTTGATCGTTCGAATAATGTCGCCGCGAAAAGCGCCCTTGTCGTCCAAGAGAGGGGCTAGATCGGGATTTTGAGTCAGGGGACGGAATTCAGTGGCATTAAGATGTACTCCAAACGAACACGACCGAAATGATTGTGTCCGCGACAGTGCGGGCTCTATCGCCGGGCCGTTTGCAATTAAGGTCGCTGAGGTGACAAAGCCGCGCTCCATAAGATCGAAAATGGCGGCATTGACATCCTCGCTGATGCCAAGGTCGTCCGCATTTATGATGACGGCCATGGGTTACTTTAACGAATTACTGCTTCTGCGACAGATTTATTCAAGCTGCATCCTTGTGCCGATGTTACTGGCCTT
>Ga0187784_10003945_pt1 | contig 12004 bp, 14 predicted proteins | sample 1015_SJ02_MP15_2_FD_132964 | JGI IMG/M metagenome (GOLD analysis project Ga0187784, IMG submission 132964) | Tropical peat soil microbial communities from peatlands in Department of Meta, Colombia - 1015_SJ02_MP15_20_MG | ecosystem: Environmental > Terrestrial > Soil > Wetlands > Peat | place... | reverse complement strand
TGTTACAAATGGAAAAGTAAGCAAGGACGTTTCTGCTGCGATAAGATGGATGCTAGGCGGAGCGAAGGATATGCAGACCTACAAAATCTCCATAAAAGAGAATCAAATTTACGTGGAACTATAGAGGAACACGCTCGGACCAAAAGAGGTGCTTCACAAAAAAAAGAACATGGAACAATTCAGCTAGTTTCGTTCAAAGGTAATCCTCTCGTTTCACATTATGAAATCCCGTTTCCTTGAAAATCGAGGCCCAAGCACATACCGGAAGCGCAAGTATTTTAGAATATCTGTCTTTCTGTAATTGAGGACAACGGCAAGCATGACTAATCGTAAACGTGTAGCCACCGGCCTTATCATATTAGGTGCTATATTCTTGTTATTGGGCTTATTGGCCGCGGCCTCTGCTCCACTACAATCCGCTCCTCCGGCTAACGCGAGCGGCCCGACACCAGCTTCAGGAATCGATTCCGCGACGCTTGCGCTCACGCTTGTGCTTATCTTCATTGGTATTGTGCAGATTCTGATTGGAGCAATTCAGCTTCGCTTTATGGCACAATCACGTTCACGATAACTTTATTTTGTCTTTCTTTCCCGCCCCTAACTGCCACCGGCTTGAATTAAATTGGCAAATAAAAGCCTTAGCACGTCCGTTTCCCCCAAAGTAATTCACTTAACCCCATGGCTGCGTGGCCCGAATTGTAATCATAAAAACAAAGATATTCGTAAGGTCACTTTCGCGCATTAGTCGGTCAGCTAGTTGTCGACACTCACTTAGCAGCACCTGTGACCCATTGCATTCACTGTGACCAATTCGTGAAGTGCGAAAGACGTGGCGACAGAGATAGAGTTCCGTTTTACTGTGAGTTCTATTGGTGTTCACGAAAGGTCGAACCGCCAAGACTGTATTTTAAAGCCAGCACGCCCGCGACGCCCTATCGATCCACTCCCTTGATTTTCGTGTTAGCGGTTTTTCGAAACTCGGTGTAGCTTACGAGTTCGCTGTGATCAAACCGCAGTTCGAGTGTCGCAACTCCCTCTTCTGTTCCTCGATAAATCATCGTTTCAGGCTGTTCAATACCGGTGTTACAAAAAAAACCTATTGGAGTCTATCGGGGCTCCCTTTTCGAATCAGAGCCTTGACATGGCGGGCGTCGCCTATTCGAATAGCCAGGGGAAATGCGCAGCGCAATTTGATAGATCGCTTGGTAAAGCTGCTGCACGAAAGTCGCGACGATCGTCATTCTGACTGACACGGGTCATAACAAACTGAAGTGCAAACACGCAGGCGTTACACCACCTTTTATTACTAAGAAACGCATATGTACGCAATTTCAGCAAGAAGCTCCGATGGCCGGCAGGTATGCATGCTCCTCGCACGTGTAAGCCCCGCTAACGGAAACGAGGTGTTTATAATGAAATACAAAATTAGCATCCTAAGTCTCGCCGTCGCGACCATCTTACTTGTCTCAATGGTAACTGCGGCCGGCGTGAGCACGGCGCACCCCGCGGCGGTCGGCGCCCCTTGCGGGCCACCACCTGCCTCGTGCTGGGATGGTACTAACGTGTGGTACGTTGCACAGTACGGCAACACCATCTACTACAGAGAGAACGGCGGAGGTTGGACGGCCATCGGCACAGCAACAAACCCCGCTATCGTGTACGAAGGTGGAGTTGGTCATGTCGCTATCTTTGTTCGCGGCACGGACGGGTACCTTTATGAGAAGATGACTACTGATAATGGCGCTACCTGGAGCCCCTGGGCTGCGTGGCCTGGAGCGGTAGCTGCAGCTCCGGCCCGGTCGTGGTCTCTATAAATCGGTCAACAACGATGATGCCCATACCTGTGTCCATATCAGTGCCTCTGACGGGGATTTCCTATTGCATTCCTGGGCAGCCAAGTCCCGCTTACGGTTGCGTTCCCGAGCCCTGGCCTCCGATCCCTCCCATCCCCCTCAATATCACAACTCTCCAGACCGACGTATTTTACGTAGACGCTGCGAGCAACCATCTCATGTGGGATTCTCAGGTCAATGGCATCGTTACGCAGACGGACCTCGGCGGAGTCGTGACCGCGACACCCGCCGCAGCAGTGGCTGCTGATGGGAGCGTACAACTTATTGTCGAAGGCACGGCCAATCGTATTTACCAAGCGACTATCGCGTCTGGCGCATTCGAAGGCTACACTACGTTCCATCCCGACGGATTGATAGGCTATGGAGCATCTCTCGCCAGTGACCCCACCAACGGAAACTTGTACCTCTTCGTTGCAGGCACAAACAGCCAGCTGTATATGACGTCCTCCACTGACAATGGCTTGACGTGGAGCAACTGGCTACATCTCGGCGGAATCTTGTATTCGGCGCCATCAGCAGAATATGACGGCACCACTATCGTCGTTTTCGTGGCCGGCAGCAACTGCAACATCTGGATGAATATAGGGGGAACTTGGTCGCCAAGTGGTGCGGGACCCCAATAGTCACCTGGCGCTCTGGGTAACGCCAGTTACACCGTCCCCGCCAATCTTCGAGGCCGACGGCTCCAATTTGGTGAATGGAGAGGCAAAAAAGGCGAGCTTTCCTTTTTGCGTTATGTGCCGAAAGGCACGAATTTCTAAACGCCCTTTATGACAAGGAGTGGATAACATCTATGCTCTTTTCACACTTATTGGCAAAGCACTCAGAATCGCGGTCTAGCTACAGGACAGATAATGATTTGTAAGATGAAGCCCGCTTTATAATCATTACTGCGCACCATTCGCAGGCTGCCACGCCGACTGGTTTCGCAATCTGGAAGTCCGATAGCTAGATCAGATTTCCGTAAGGTAGAATAACTGGGTCGGATCATGCTTACGCTGCCGCCCTTAGATACGATTTATAAGGTTTTGGGCATACTAGCTGCCTCTGTAACAATTGTCTCGGTGATTGCTGCATCACTCGGCGGTTTTACGTTCCTGCAATTAGGCCAGCAGTCAAACAATTCAACGCCGCTTCCGTATACTATAACGGTTTCAGGTGCAAATTTGACGTTTTCCAGCGATGTCGGTTTCAATATTACCTATCCTACAGCACTAACCGATTATCGGTCGATGAACAGCAGTTCGAGCCCTCTGCTAGAAATCTACGTGAACCCCAATGATCCCGTTGATAAAATAACTGTTGCTAGCTCCTACCCGTACGTTGGGGAAACATTCCAGGATTTTATAACACAAAAATTTTATAGCGCATTGACATTGCAAGACTTCAATTTGATTACCCGCGGTAATGCAACTTTAGGCGGACTGCCTGCGTACAAAATTGTTTACACGGCGAACGAGCAGAACTGGGACCCAACTTTAAACGAAATCGTACAAGTAACGTGGATTTTTGCGATCAACAACGGCAGAATATACTCAGTGGGTTACCTGGCGGTCTTGAATGATTATAACAAGTACCTGCCTCAGGCGCAAGGAATAATGGCCTCTTTTAGCTACACGTAAACTGCTGCGTTTGGGAGTACATTCCCTATTCATTTCTGTCCCATTATTGTTCTGCTTCTCAGCCGCGATAGCTTAGAATATGAATGAGCAGTCAAATAGCCACTGATGCTGTTTCCATCCATAGTTTGTCGAAAGCAAGACAACAAGAGCTTTAACCTCGCGCAAGCAATCCAGTCCGAAACCCATGGCGAAAAGAAACAGGCCATTTATGACCTCTTTGCTGCCTACTTCACACAGTACCGCTACAAGACTTATAGCGAGCGTGGAACAAGGCGGCTAGACGCCAAACTGAGATGTGTAGTCATCTACGGGGCGGCATGCCTACTGCCTCCAGCGCCAACGCCAGCATTTCGTGCCGTTGGGCCTTTATGTGGCATTTTACCGAGCTGCACTCAACAGCAGCAAAATTATCATGAAGTTGATAAACTATGCAAATATTGCTAATTTTTGACAATTTTACAGGAAAATTTATATACTATCGCATATAATGTCTTTGAAACAAAACAAGCCACAGCCGAGCACAGGATGTCGGGTGTTGGTGTTCATTTTTGCGGGGCTTTTTTATGCGGCACCCCGATGCCTCCGTTTGTAGCGCTTGTGCTGAGGCGGCACTTCGCACGTTCCTGAACCATTAGTGCGCTTTGTCGAGTTGATCTAAAAACAGGATTGGAGATCAAAATGAACATTTACAAGCTTGCAGCCCCCGTAATAGTTACTCTGCTTCTCACTGTGCTCTTTGCGGGTGCGGTCACTATCCCTGCGGCAGCGCAGGCAGACACTAGCACGATGCAGTACCGCTGCAACGCCGCACACACCGGCGACTACAGCCCGGTCGCAGGGAGCGTGCCGTCGAACGGCATCGGGAAGTGGGGGTACGGAACCACAGGATACTTCGGCTCTACCCCTGCCGTTGTTAACGGCGTGGTTTACGTAGGAGGGTGGAGCGGGAGCGGTCCGAGTCCGCAAAGCGACTTCTTAGCCCTCAACGCAGCCACCGGCGCAGTGAAGTGGACGTACATCGCCTCTCGCTCAATGACGTACTCCTCTCCTGCAGTTGCTAACGGCCTAGTGTACGTGGAGGCCGGTAGCAATCTGTTAGCCCTCAACGCCGCCACAGGCACGCTGAAGTGGAGCTACGCAACCGGGAACGGAGGCGACCCCACCTACGCCAACGGCGTGATCTATGTGGGGAGCGCTAACTACCTCTACGCTCTGGATGCCAACAACGGTCATCTAAAGTGGAAGGACGCGATCGGGACAAGTGTTGGAGATCCCGCCGTGTTGAACGGTGTGGTCTACGTAGGAAGCGACTACCTCTACGCTCTGGATGCCAACAACGGTCATCTAAAGTGGAAGTCCACGGTCTCGATCGGAACGGACACACCAGCCGTCGCTAACGGCATGGTCTACGTCGGAAGCCACCCCGTCTACGCCCTAGATGCCAATACCGGCAGGGTGAAGTGGAGCTACACTTGGAATCAAGGAGTGAGTGGCATCCCGATGGGCACGCTAGCAGTCGCCAACGGCATTGTCTACATAGGCGGTGGCGACCCCAACGCTTCTCTTTTCGCTATAAACGCCTGCACCGGCACTTTGATGTGGAGGACTACGCTTACTGACGTTCGTGTGGGCGAACCAAGCGTCGCCAATGGCGTGGTCTACTGCCAAACGTGGCACGGAGGCTTGTGCGCCGTTAACGCTAGAACAGGTGCATTCGAGTGGAGGTATGGACGATTCTCTACGAGTTCATCTTCCCCTGCCATTGTTAATGGCGTGGTATACCTAGGGACAGGATCGGCTTTCGAAGCGGTAGGCACACAGACTGAACCTACGTATTGGTGACGCCGCGTTGAATGGTTCATAAAGGGGTTTCCTTACCCCTCTTCTTTTCTTACCTTCAGCACCTTCTTGCCGCACGAGTATTAGCTTCAGCGCGATTCAACAGTTGTGCAAGCAATGCAGCCCAAAACCAGGGTAGGCGAGACCAATCAGGCCCTCTACAACCTGTTCGCCGTCTACCTACACTGCCTATCGCAGAAATGATTGCCAGCGATCCGAAGACCGCGGCTGAGGTCGTACAAGTCCACAGCTCCTGATTTTTCGGTATGGTCTTTCCGGCTACGGGGCTATAATCGCCGATGTGCTGAGCGTTACAGCGATATTGCGTCGTTGTCGGCTGCACGGTCTGTGCTGCCGCCGGCAGGGTCGCGAGGCCCGAGAACGTGGCGGCCACGAGAATTGGGACAATTACAATTGAAGTAGTTTAAGAATTGTATAAGGCGCCTCGGTGCACATTTGATTCCTCACCGAGCAGAAGGACGGCCCTAAACGTTTCGACTTGCTTGCGCAGCACTGTGGCCTCGAAAGTCTTAGCTCACAATTTCGTTATGTCAAGCGTCGGCACGCCCTTAAGTTATACGGACGATGGTTACCATTCCGAAATGCTATGGACGCCGGCCCCTGCAGCGAGTAAAACGAGCGTGCTTGACGACCTTCAAGCTCTCAGAACAACCATGGAAGTCCCCAATCCAGCGTTCCTGCTCGACTCTAAGGGTGTCGCGCTCATGATTATCAATCTCGCGACCCTCGAGGTCCGGACGGGCAATTATTGCGGGGCGATGACCACACTCAGCTTCCTCTCACCTTCCTTCTCGCACCTGCTGACGACGTCGCAAGAACTGGCAAGCTAGATAGTGACGACGTTATGGGAATTAAAGGCGTTGAAGGGTTCATGAAGGGCGTCGCGCTCTTTTTTTTCTTTCGTCCGCCACCATAAACGAACGGTTTTGGTCCTTACCGACTGAGGACAGAAGTGGACAAAAGGAGGAAAAGAGGAGAGATCCTCTCATTCACACCGTAAACGTCGTTATCGGCGAGTACCTGGCCTGATATGTCCCTGTGCCGGTGTAGTCACCACGCCGGAGGTCTTTTTTAGCAGCATCGTTAGAGTTTAGAATTTTTATCGTGGTGCTCTTTCCCGCACCGTTTGGGCCGAGGGACCCGAAGAACTCGCCTTCTTTTACGCCAAAAGAGATCTGATCGACAGCTCGCGTGCCGTCGGCGTGCTCTTGGACCAAGTTCTCCACTTTGATGATGTTTGACATTCGGCGTCAACGCTCAGATTTTCTTGTCTCGGCAGTTGAACGGAACATTGTTTAGGAGGTTGAGGCTTTCTGCGGCTTTTATTGCCATGGGCAGCGCACTGCTTCCTGCTTCGGTCTGATAAGAAGACTGCTCCGATGATGAGCCCGGGGTGAAACATGCCGTGCGGAAATTTAGGTCAGCGCGATATATGGCTTTAGCACTGAAAAATTAGTAGCGGCGTTTCCGAACGCGGCGGTCAAGGCGGAATTGAATATCTTATGTGTCAATATTTTATTCCATTAAGCAAAGTCTCAAAGAATATTCTTCTTTCGTTTGTTTTTGTTCTGTTGATGTAGTTTATGGTGTATACTACGTGGTTAAATATTAGTTCTGAAATGTATTCTGGAGGTAAATTTTTAAATGTTCTGTTTTCAGTGCCCTCTTTGATGAGATTTAATTGATTTTCTTCATAATTGGCAAGTTGGGCTTCCAGATCTTCATTAAAATAGGGAGAAGCCTCCATTTGAGTCATGAATCTAAATGCATATGGGTTATTAACACCCCATTCAACCGCTTCCGTCCATATTTTTTCAAAGGATTCATAAGTTAGCGTTGATGCTGAGAAATCCGTGGCTGTCGCGTCTAAAATTTCTTTTTTTATAGATAGATATAATCTATTAATCAAATCTACTTTACTTTCAAAATATAGATAAGGGGTTCCTGTGGCAATACCCGCTTCTTTACAAATTAAAGAAATTGAAGTATGATCAATACCATTTTCGACGAATAGCTTCAATGCGGCCTTGAAAATCTTCTTTTCTTTACCATCTTCTTTCATTATCATCACCAAGTTATGTGCTATAGTATACGTCCACTTTAACTTCTCCCATCGCTATCCAGATCAGTTCTTGAGCTCAAGAGCGCGTCCCGGCTGTGATTTACTTCTGGTCACATCTATGCCGACCATGACAGCGCTTTCACGCCAGAGCAAATCCCGGGCCTCATCACTTTGTGCCAATACGGAAGGGTCGGGGAATGTGATTTTGCCTTTGACTAGCGAAGCATAAACGCGATCCGCAGGTGGATTGATATCTCCTAACACCAACTGTGCAAGGACTTCACCTGACCGCTTTGGGTTACCCGGATAAAACTGGGGCCTGAACAAGCTAACGAGTCTAAAAATCAGAGGCCCCATGACTCGCATGAAACCTCGTATAGCCCGTGGCGCATCGCGACTTAGACCAGTGCCCAGCGTCAAGCCTGGATTGAAGGCAATAACCCTAATATGAGGAGCTTGAACCGCTGATAGCGCGGCAAATGACCGAGCAGCTAAAAGAACGCAGAGCTTCGATGCAGGATAAGCACTAAATCTCGGGCGCTTATCGGGATGCGCAAGCTCCTCCGGCTCAAGCGTCTTAGGCCCACCAACCCCCATAACCGGGTCATGCGTATCACTCGTGGTAAGAACCAGCCTGCCGCCGTCTGCCATGCATGGCACCAATAGACGTGCTAACAAGTAATGAGCAAGATGGTTGACTGCGAACGTCGTTTCGAATCCATCAACCGTTCGCTGCGTCGTGTCCATCGGTTGTATTCCGGCGTTGAGCACCAACATGTCGATGTGCGCTCCACCCAGCCGGTGCCTGACCTCATCAGCGAATACGCGGACGCTGGCAAGCGAAGCCAAATCAAGCGGGATGACGTCTGCGCCTTCAGGCCCACTATGTACTCCGCGAGCGCCGATGATGATACGCATGTTGGGTTGGGCTGCAATTAGTTTGACAGCATTGGCACCAATCCCGGATGTGGCACCTGTCATTACAACAATTTTTTTCGCATCAGTGTTATTCATAATTACAAGTCTCCTGATTTTTTATGATGAATGGATATCCATTCATATTGAATGAGTATCCATTCAGAAATATAAAGTTTTAGTTAAAATTGGCTTTGCAACTAAAGTCCCACTTTTGGTCGACCTTAGGTGCGAAAACTCCAAGTAGAAGAGACTAGTGGTTACGACGCTCATCTTGACAAGAAGCTTAAGGAGGAGCGCGAACGCTCCCGTTTGACTTGCTTCTCTATTTTTAAGGCGAGACAGCTTTAATCTACATAGTCTTCGTACACGTCCTCGCATTCAGCATCTTCATTCTCGTGCTCGGCCGGTAGTCTTCCCTTCAGAAACTCTTTTATGACGTCTTCCTGAGTCTGAATCTTCCCTTTCTCAGCGCTTAGGATTGCCCGATTTAGTTCGAACTCGGCGTGGGCCTTTTTGCTTACGCTGATGGTTGCCCGGTCACCTACTTTCATAAATATTCATACAATTCATAAAGAACAATACTTGTGGGCCTCTAGCTCTAGCGGAGATGAATTGCTATGGTGATTAACGCTATGAGTGGCGTCTGTTAAAGCCCAAGCGTCTACAGGATCATGCCCTGCGTGAGATGCATCAAGGTACGATAAGGGCGCACCACGCTAAAAAGGATACAGCTATCCGACGATTCATCTTCCGCTTCGTTTTCGTCGCTTGTCGGGTTAAGAACCCATATCTTTGAAACTGTTCACGACGGCGCACTTGCTTTTCTCGTCGTTGTTGCACCAAATGCGGCAGAACGAAAAAAAGCCATTTTGAGCCCTAAACCGTCGCCTTCACACGGCGGAGGTCGCCGGTTCGAATCCGGCCGAGCCCATCGTTTTTTAGGGTGCTTTGACGAAATAACGGGCTCTGGGGAGCTTTTTGAGCAAGGATTGATTTCCCCGTAGCTCTCGACAAATTTGTCTAATTTGTCTAATTTGTCTAATTGAAGTGCAATAAAAAATCCTTGAACGCCGCCGATCTCTGTTTGGTAGATATTTGCAATTCGACCTGCCAGTTCTTTGAGCTCTCTTGGCAAGCGAATGATCGGATATGAGAAAGTAGGATTCGATGACTGAAGTGAGATCTTCGTTGTGAATATTTTTTTCATGATTGGCTTTTGTAAATGTGCTCCACCATAAACACGCTTGATCAAACACGATCGAATTAAATATAGTTTAACAATATCGGTTTATAGCGAGCACGTCTACATGGGATGTAACTGTGGTTTAACTCCAGATGCGCTATAAAGGCAGATACTTTCACGCGCTGGGCTCGTAAGAATAAAACGAATTTATTGCTTTAATGAGTGTGAAAGAGCGATAATTATGAAAAATCAAGAAGGCTTGCCATCCTTGGGATGAAGAAACTGTTCGAAGGGATACGAGAGATAAATTGATTTATGAATATTCAAGAACTCAAATTGATGCGTTTTTTTATACAAAAGTTAACAAGGCCCTCGCCAGAGTGTTCCATCCGATTAACAAAATAATTAACGATAAAGTCGATCTTTCGGTTTTAAGCGCAAGCATGGAAGGGAAGGATTTTTTGTATCACGAATCGGGTCTTGAGGATGATTTTTATGGAGCGAGAAGTGCAGGTATTTTAGTAACTAGAAAAGACGCGGATTTAGTGGTCTTTTACTATTATATTTATGGGATGACGCCTCCGAATGGACCATAGGAGCCATTCTGCGTGCTTACCAAAACAAATGGAAAATATGATATTAGCCATAATATTGACACGCTTACTATTAATAATCTTGTAGAAGAAATAAAAAAGCCTTTAGCGAAGCTAAGTCTTTGATAGCCCGTTAATATATCTAAAATTGCAATTTTCTATATGTTTTATTTCCTTGACACTCTCATTCGCATTTAGTATGCCCCGCATGTTGGCCAGTGGTAGCTTTTGAATCAAGCTAAACGGTTCAGAGTATGCGGGCTAAACTAATTCTTTATCACCAAGATTGTAACCTTAGGAATCTCAAAACTCGAAGCAAACTCCTTAACGTCGCGAATAATTCCTAGATCGTAAACTACGAATAACGTATATGTAAATCCGCTCTGATATGCTAGAATGTCGGCATTCATCTCGTCAATTATATCTTTCATCTTTTGAGGAGTGTTGCAAAATTTTACTTCTAACGCTAAGTCTAGCAACTCAGAAGTGAAATCCGGATAATATACTTTAGCAGAATATGGTATCCCTACTTTGTCTCGCAAGAATTCGAATCCGCCAGCTCTAAGAATAGTTTCCAAGACGTCTTGCACTTCTTTTTCGTTTTGTGGATCCCCGTGAAAAGATGGCCTAAGATTGTCGTTAATATGATCGACCAATCTGTTGAGTGATTGATTTATTCGTTGATCTTCTTGGGTTAGTTTGCTCTCTAAAAATACAACAAGCTTATTTAATTGAACTGACGCCGTTTCGAGCCACATTCGCCATTGCACTATGATGGTGCGATTGACGTTAGCGGCATCTCCCAGCTTAATAATATCTAAAGGCATAACCGATTTCAATCCAAATTGAAGCGCCACTTGCACAGCGAGGTTATTATATTCGTGACAATAAACTGGATAGCTGACTTCACCCCCTGTTTCCAAAGCTCGTTTTGCTCCCAGAGCGGCAGCTTTGGCGGCGCCGTAAAGCATTTTTACTTCAGCATAGTTGGGGCACGAAGATGTATTTGATGTATCTAACAACACTGAACCGCAGTAAATACAGACCATGCTAGCAGCGGGCACGGGAGCTTCGCAGTATTTGCAACTGTTTTGCATGCTTGTTCACTTTGTGAGTTTTTCTTAAATGTGCGTTTGTAGGTGCAATTGCTACTAGATAGTTTCTCTGTGGGCCACGCTAATGCGGTTCTTTTTAGTGCAGTCCGATTCCAAAACCGACAATTATCCAGAAATTGAGAGAGCTGCTTCTTTTCTGATGACATGGTTTCTATAAGAAACCTTCAGCTTCGGGAATGATATTGGTCGAAACATCTTCCTCTTTATCCATCATGCTCCAGCTAGGTTAGGCGATTTAAGAGTGAATATGAGCTGGAAGCCACGGCCACACAAAAGCAACCTGCAACTTTGGTGCAAATCTATTTTTCTTTACTTTGAAAGTGGGCTTGGATAGCAAATATCCGGCCTTAATCCCGATTTATCCGTGATGCATGCAGCTGCTACACAAAAAACCGAGCCTAAAAGGCATTGTCGCATATGAATGGCAGAATTGAGCACAAGAGTTTTTCTTTTAAATTTGCGGGAGCGCCTTTCTACAATTACCGGCGATTGTAACTAAAGCGTCTGGCGCCTACTGCCCGTTGAAGCCTATAGTTAATCTTTTACTCACGAACTCACGACGAAAACTTTATCTCTTGACCTATTTCCGGAACAATCACATGGTCGTGCAGATTTAGAAATACTTCCGGGTGTTGCGTATGCATCGGGATTACTGCTTTAGGCTGAACCGTTTGAACCACATCTTGAATTTCGTCATAGTTCAGATGGCCAGATGCGTGGATCTGGGTATATGGATACAGTCCAAAGTGCGACAGCCAATTTTCAACTTTTTTCAAATCTAGCTCCATCTCTAAGTCA
>Ga0187784_10003943_pt1 | contig 12008 bp, 11 predicted proteins | sample 1015_SJ02_MP15_2_FD_132964 | JGI IMG/M metagenome (GOLD analysis project Ga0187784, IMG submission 132964) | Tropical peat soil microbial communities from peatlands in Department of Meta, Colombia - 1015_SJ02_MP15_20_MG | ecosystem: Environmental > Terrestrial > Soil > Wetlands > Peat | place... | reverse complement strand
GCACGATCAGGTATTTGGGCGAAGGAACCACGCCTCCTGTTCGGCCGCGGAAGCCTAAGTCGGCGAAGCGACCGCGCAGCCCCTGATCTATTGCAATTTGGCCGGCTTTCCAAGTCTTGCGACTCGTTGGCGCTGGCACTCGCTGGCGAGGGCGCGCCATGGTCGTCCAGCGGCCGACGTCAGGCCGGCGACGCCGCTTCCGCAGATTTAAGCCGCCATCGCTATAGGTAATATTGCACACGCGATTTTATACTGTAAATGATACAGTATAACTGCATACGCATGGTCACCAAGCCAGTATAGATTCACCATTTTACATTGATCTTATTTACTGACTACATGGATTCACTTATGCATTTCGGCTCGGGGGACACTTCGATGAACGCAGATGCATTTGCCGATCGACTGGCCCGGGTGCGTCGCCGCTTTGTGTCGACGCTGCAAGGCAAGATCGATGACACTCACGCGTCGATTCCGAAGCTCAGCGCTGTCGCACCGGCTGCCGCGGCGGCCGTAGGCGAGGCTTATCGCTGCATGCACAGCATTGTCGGGGTCGGGCCGACCGTTGGTTCCCCGGCAACCGGTCGCGCTGCCCGTGACGTCGAAGACGCGCTGCGGCCGGCACAGAATGAACGGCGCGGTCTTAAGGAGGATGAGATTTTGGTCCTCAAAAGACGGCTCCAGGATCTTCGTGAAGCCGCGGCGCGCGAACTCCACGTCTTCTACCTCGAACTGACGGCGACGCATTCGTGACGGGTTGTGTATGCATATGTGGTTAATGTGCAGCTTTGCAGTCGCGTTTCTGTTTTCTACGCAGGCGCAGTCCCGGGTGCGCCTGCCGCAAGGGGCGCCGAAACGCGTTTGGCCGTTGGCCTCTTCAACGTGTCTCGCGCCGCGAGAATCCGAATGTCACGGTCGAAACGCAGAGGATGCTCACGGCAGCGGACAACAGGAACACCGCGCGCGGCAGACCGTGGTCCATCAACATCCCGTACGCGATCGGCGCGATGCTGGCGCCGATATTGAAGCCGGTACTGACGAATCCAAAGACGCGGCCATAGGCGCCGGGCGGCGTGACCGCCCGCACCAGCATGTCGCGCGACGGATAAGTCGCGCCGACACAAAATCCGCTGAATCCCATGAACAGGACGAGCACAACAGACGGGAAATCAAAAACGCCGACCAGCGCCGTCACGATTCCGCTCACGGTCAAGCCCAATGCGGCGATCGCGGCGTGATGCTTGGTGCGTCCGGCAAGGATGCCGCCGCCGAGCACGCCGACGGCATTCATGGCCAGGAGGCTGGTCAGCGCCACGTTGGCAATGGCGGGCGGCGTCGCATGCAGCGCGCCAAGAGCCACCACGAGGTAGGTGTTGAGCCCGCTGCCCATGATCGATGTCAGAATAAAGAACGCGAGATTGAGCAAGATCGCGGGTGAGATCAGAAGACGCCAGCCGGCATCCGCCGCATCGGGGCGTGCCTTCGCTGCGCCTTTGCCGGCGTGCGCGATTTCGGCGGCCGGTTCAGGCTGCGCAATCAGCGCCAGCAGAACAATAAAGCCGAAAATCGCCGCGCCGAGATACGCGCCGCGCCAGCCAAACAAGCTTTGCATGTAAAGCAGCGTAACCGGAGCGATGGCCGCGCCGACCATGCCGGCGAAGGTATGGAACGAGAAGACTTGGCTGAGCCGTTCTGGCGGCGCGTGATGCGAGAGCAGCGAATAGTCCGAAGGGTGATAGACCGTGTTGCCGAGGCCGGCAACGCCGTACATCGCGAGGAAGACCCAATAAGAATCGAAGATGCCGGCCACCGCGTAGGCGATGCTGCTGAGCGCGAGGCCCACCAGCAGCACGACGCGAGCGCCGATGCGATCGACAATGAACCCGACCGGCGTCTGCAGCACGCCGGAGACCACATTGAATACGGTGAGCGCCAGCGCAAGTTCGGTATAGCTCACGTCGAAATCGTCGCGCACGAAAGCCAACAGCGGCGCCAACATGAGCATGTAGTAGTGGCTCATTAGATGCGCGGCGCAAACGCCGGCAATCAGCCGCGACTCGGCCGGGCGCATCGAGCGGGCGGAAATCGCTTCGGTCATTGCGGCCGGTTCGGCTTCGATCGCATCGTATTCGATTGTGTTCTGGCGTCATGCAGCGCCTGCCAGATGCTCGCCGGCGTCAACGGCATGTCGAGGTGGCGAATGCCTTGGTCAGCGAGCGCATCCATCACGGCGTTCATGACTGAGGTCAGCGCGCCGGCGCAGCCGGCTTCGCCGCAGCCCTTGACGCCAAGCGGATTGGTCTTCGCCGGCGCCGGATGATCGGCAAGCACGAATGACGGCACATCGGCAGCGCGCGGCATCGCGTAATCCATGAACGAGCCGGTGAGCAGCTGGCCATCGCTGTCGTAGATGACGCCGTGAGCGTTCTGGCTGCGAATCATCACCGTGTAGGCTTGGCCGGGAAGACTGTCGTCGTCGGTATAATGTCCCATGCCGCGCGGCAGCATCGGATCCTCGGTGCGCGGCACCGATTGCCCGACGGCAAATTTCTCGATCGCTGATCTGTCGGCTGCTAATTGGTCCGCCCGTTCGCCCGCGGACTGCTGCAAATTCATGACAATTCAATCCTGTAGGCCCCTGTCACGGTGACATAATGGACTTGGCAGAGCCCGGCAACTGGACGCCGAACATGGCTTATTGGCCAGGCAAGGGCAGGCGAAAGCGCAGTCTTGCCCTCCTCGCCGCCGCTGTTACAGTTCGCTCGATTTGGACTTGAACATGGACCGCTGCCGTTGAGCCCAGCGTTGAGCCCTGGAGTTCCGGCGCGGCGGGAAGGCATTGGATGGACGACGAGGCCCCGCCGCCTGGCGGCCTCGACGCCAATGGGGCCACGCGCAACAGGACCGCGCGTGGTGCTCGTTGGGGTCGCCGAACGCCGTATGGCCTCCGCCGCGATAGCATGCGTCGCGACGATTGGCGTGCGCCGATCCAGGAGCGGCCGGGCACGACCTACGCGGCGCTCGATCTCGGCACCAACAATTGCCGGCTCTTGATCGCGCGACCGACCGCCGACGGCTTTCGCGTCGTCGATGCCTTCTCCCGGATCATTCGTCTCGGCGAAGGCGTTGCCGCGTCCCGGCGCATCAGCGAGGCGGCGATCACGCGCGCGGTCGAGGCACTCTTGGTCTGTCGCGACAAGATGCGCGCGCGCGGCGTGATGCGCGCACGACTGATTGCCACGGCGGCCTGTCGTGCGGCCGACAACGGGATGGAGTTCCGCTCCCGCGTTGCGCAAGAGGCGGGCCTCGAACTCGAGATCATCGATTCTGCGACCGAGGCGAGGCTCGCCGCGACCGGCTGCACCGAACTGTTCGATCCGGCGGCGGCCGGCGTCATACTGTTCGACATCGGCGGCGGATCGTCCGAACTGGTGCGGCTCAATCAGTCGGGCGGGGGCCCAGGATTCGGCCGGCGCGGTCCGCCCGCGCCCGACATCGTCGGCTGGACATCGCTGCCGGTCGGCGTCGTCACGCTGGCGGAGCGATACGGCGGCAAGGTCGTGTCGCGAGAAGTCTATGACGCTATGGTGGACGAGGTTGCGGCCTTCATCGACCGTTTTGCGACCGATCACCGCTACGATCTCGGCGATTTCCACATGCTTGGCACCTCGGGCACGGTGACCACGATCGCCGGCGTTTTTCTGCGGCTGCGGCGTTACGACCGGCGGCGCGTCGACGGCTGCTGGCTTTCCGATGATGAGGTTTCTGGCGTGGTTGCCGAGCTGATGGCGATGAGCTTTGACGAACGCGCGGCCAATCCCTGCATCGGCGCCGAGCGCGCCGATCTTGTGCTTGCCGGATGCGCCATCCTTGATGCCATCCGGCGCGCCTTTCCCTGCCCAAGGCTGCGCGTCGCCGACCGCGGCCTGCGCGAGGGCATGCTGGTCGAGATGATGCGCGAAGACCGCGTCTGGGGCAACGCCTGACGGATCATGGCGCACCTGAAGGACCAGAAACGCCGCACGTTGTCATCGCGCACGTGGCTGGAACGCCAGGTCAGCGACCCCTATGTGGCGCGTGCCAAGCGCGAGGGCTTTCGTTCGCGTGCCGCCTATAAGCTCGCCGAACTCGACGACAAGTATCATGTACTCAAAGAAGGCGGGCGCATCATCGATCTCGGCGCCGCGCCCGGCGGCTGGAGCGAGATTGCCGTGCGGCGTGTCGGAGAGAAGGGACGCGTGATCGCGCTGGATATACTGGACCTCAAACCGATCCCGGGGGTTGAATTCATCAAACTCGATTTTCTCGACGCGGCAGCGCCGGCGCGCCTCAAAGCGATGCTCGGCGGCAAAGCAGATGTCGTGCTTTGCGACATGGCCGCGAACGCCACCGGCCATCGCAAGACCGATCATCTGCGCATCATGGCGCTTGCTGAGGCTGCAGCCCACTTCGCCCGCGAGGTGCTCGCCGAGGGTGGCTCATTCCTCTGCAAAGTCTTGCAGGGCGGCACCGAGGCGATGCTGCTTGCCGAACTCAAGCGCGACTTCGAAAGCGTCAAGCACGTCAAACCGCCAGCGAGCCGCAGCGATTCTGCTGAGCTTTATCTGTTGGCGCGGGGGTTTCGGCGTGACGGAACGACTTAAGCTTTCCTGTTCGCCACGTCTGCTGCCGCCGTCTTCCGCCCGGAAAGCTCCGCGCCGGCATCGGGCGGGAGACGGTAGAAGATCAGCATTGCGCTGGCCGAGAGCAGACCAACCACGAGAAAGGCCGGCGGAAAATCGGACGCGCCCATTGCCGCTGAATGCTTAAGGCGCAGCGTGATCTCGACGACGAGCGCACCAACGGCGACGCCGGTCGACAACGCCAATTGTTGCGCGACGGCGACCATCGCGGTCGCTCGGCTCATCTGCGGCGGCTCGATCTCGGCATAGGCGATGGTATTGATGCTGGTGAATTGCAGCGAGCGGAAAAAGCCGCCCGAGAGCAGGATGACGATCATGGCCCAAAACGGCATGCCGGGCACGAAACTCGCGCAGGCGGCGAGAAAGGCGCTGCTGATGAGTGCGTTGTAGAGCAGCACATTGCGGTAGCCGAAGCGATTGAGCACGCTGGCGACCGCGGCCTTCATGAACATCGAGCCGAGCGCGGTGGTGAAGGTGATGAGGCCGGACTGGAACGGCGTCAGATCGAAGCCGATTTGCAAGAGCAGCGGCAGCAGGAACGGCAGCGCGCCGATGCCGAGCCGAAACAAAAAGCCGCCGAAAATGCTGGCGCGGAAGGTCGGCAGCTTGAGCAAAGTGAGATCGAGGATCGGCGCCGGCGTGCGTTTGGCGTGGATGACGTAGGCGAGCGCCGAAACGGTACCGACGCAAAGCAGTGTGGCGACGACGCTGACCGGCAAAAAGTCCAGCCCCATCACCGAAAGGCCGAAGGCCAGGCCCGCGATCGCGAGGCCCGACAGCACGAAGCCGACAAAGTCGAAAGGGTCGCGGTGTTCGACGTGCACATTGGCGATATAGCGTGTTGCCAACCCCATGCCGACGAGGCCGATTGGGACATTGATGAGAAAAATCCAATGCCATGACGCATAGGTCGTGATGAAGCCGCCGAGCGGCGGGCCGCAGATCGGGCCGATCAGCGCCGGCATGGTGACGAGCGACATGGCGTTGACGAGGAGCCTTTTGTCGACGCTGCGCACCATGATGAGGCGGCCGACCGGGGTCATCATCGCGCCGCCCATGCCCTGGACGATGCGGGCGAACACGAATTCCTCGAGCGAGCGCGAGGCGGCGCAGCCAATCGAGCCCAGCACGAACACGGCGATGGCGATGCGGAACACGTTGCGTGCGCCGAAGCGGTCGGCGGTCCAGCCGCTCGCCGGGATGCAGATGGCAAGCGACAGCAAGTAGGACGTGACCGCGAGCTTCAAGGCCAGCGGGTTGGTGCCGATGGCACGCGCGATGGCGGGAAGCGAGGTCGCGATCACCGTCGAGTCCATGTTTTCCATGAACAGGGCCGTGGCGACGATCAGCGGCACGATGCGGTCGTAGGGTTTCGACTGCATCAGCGGCAGTTGGCTCACTTCCGGCTTTTTGGCGGGCTCCGCCGCAATCGTGTCGGTCGAATTCATGGCAGGCGTTCGGCCGCTTCTTGGGCAGCTTCTTGGACCATGGCAGTTCCTTCCCCGGTTTTTCCCGCTGTTTCTTCCTTGGGGCCTAGTTTGGGGCCTATCAATTGCGGCCAAGGCATGCTATCGACCGCCGCCAACCCAAAAGCGGTCCAAAGGTGGACCATCGAGCCGGGCGAGGGATCGAGTTCTGCTCGTCCGCGAGGCGTCACCCCGATGCGCCGGCCCGCCGTTTCGGGCCTTGCGGAGTTGGCAATGGCAGAGACTTCAAGAGAGCTACCGCCCGAAGCATACGCCTTCGACGACGTGTTGTTGAAGCCGGGCCTGTCCGACGTCATGCCGTCGGAAGTCGATATTCGCTCGCGCATCACGCGCAACATCCTGCTCAATATCCCGATCGTCGCTTCGGCTATGGACACTGTGACCGAGGCGAATATGGCGATTGCCATGGCGCAGGCCGGCGGCATCGGCGTTCTTCACCGCAATCTCGAACCCGACGCGCAGGCCGCTCAAGTTCGCCAAGTGAAGAAATTCGAGTCGGGCATGGTAGTAAATCCCGTCACTATCCATCCCGAGGCGACGCTCGCCGATGCGCTGGCGCTGATGCAAGAGTACCACATCTCCGGCATCCCCGTGGTCGAGGGCGGCGGCAACGGCCGGGCCGGGAAGCTTGTGGGCATCCTCACCAACCGTGACGTGCGCTTTGCCACCGACAAGCGGCAAAAAGTCTCCGAGCTGATGACCAAGGATCGGCTCGTCACTGTCCGCGAAAGCGTCGACCAGGACGAAGCCAAACGGCTGTTGCATCAGCATCGCATCGAGAAGCTTCTGGTGGTCGACAGCGATTACCGCTGCGTCGGCCTCATCACCGTGAAGGACATCGAGAAGGCGGTGGCCAACCCCCACGCCTGCAAGGACGAGCAAGGCCGGCTCCGGGTTGCCGCCGCCACTTCAGTGGGCGAGGCCGGCTACGCGCGCAGCGAGAGCCTGATCAACGCCGGCGTCGATCTCGTCGTCGTCGACACCGCGCACGGCCATTCGCGTCGGGTGCTCGACACCGTGACCCGCATCAAGCGCATGTCGAATGCGGTGCAAGTGGTAGCGGGCAACATCGCCACCGCCGAGGGCGCCAGGGCTCTGATCGACGCCGGCGCCGATTCGATCAAGGTCGGAATCGGGCCCGGCTCGATCTGCACCACGCGCATCGTTGCCGGTGTCGGCGTGCCGCAACTCACGGCGATCATGGACGCGGTCGGGGTGGCAAAAAAGTCGAACACGCCGGTGATCGCCGACGGCGGCATCAAATATTCCGGCGACCTCGCCAAGGCGCTCGCGGCCGGCGGCGATTGCGCCATGGTCGGGTCATTGCTCGCCGGCACCGACGAGACTCCCGGCGAAGTGTTTCTTTACCAGGGGCGCTCCTACAAGAGCTACCGCGGCATGGGCTCCGTCGGTGCCATGGCGCGCGGCTCCGCTGACCGCTATTTCCAGCAGGAGATCAAGGACACGCTCAAGCTCGTGCCCGAGGGCATCGAAGGCCAGGTGCCGTACAAGGGGCCGGTTGCCAACGTGGTGCACCAGCTGGTCGGCGGTTTGCGGGCCGCCATGGGCTACGTCGGCGCCGGCAATATTGCCGAGTTCCACGACAAGGCCGAGTTCGTGCGCATCTCCGGCGCGGGCTTGCGCGAGAGCCACGTCCACGACGTCACCATCACTCGCGAGAGCCCGAATTATCCAAGCCGGGATTAGTATTCCCGATGACCGCCTCAGCCGCCGACCCATTCGCGAAAATACGCATCGCGACGAATTCCCATCGCGCGCGGCACGGCTGCAGCGCCTACCCTTACGACAACGGTCCGCTGCTGGCGGCGTTGGCGGCGGCGGCCAATGCGCGCCGCATTGTCGAATTGGGGACGGCGCTCGGCTACACGGCGCTGTGCTTCGCCGCCGGGGCGCCGGATGCGACCGTCGATACGATTGAAGGCGATCCGGAGCATGTGCAGCTCGCGCGCGACAACATCGCGGCCGCCGCGATGGACCACCGCATCACGGTCCATGAGGGCGATTTCGCCGTCGTGTTGCCGACGCTCGATCCCGGCTATGACGTCGCTTTTTTCGATGGCGGTACACCGGTGCCGACGCTGCATAAAGCGCTGCGCGGCCTGTTGCGCACCGGCGGCACGCTGATTACCGCCAATCTCACTCATGGCGGCACCGCCGACGCCGTCCGCAAGGCGCTGTTCGACGGCAAATCGTGGCGCAGCGCGCTGGTCGACGCTGACGGCGAAACGGCGATCAGCGTCAAGCTGTAACGGCCTGACGTTGGCGGAAAAGTGCGTGCGTGATACGACCGATCATTCAGCCGGAGCGAACCGATGTCCATTCAAGCGATCTTGCTGCCGCTTTTTGTTGAGGTGATTCTCACCTTCGCGCTGTTATTCTGGTTGGCTCCATTGCGCGCTCGCGATGTCAGCTCCGGCGTGGTGCGACTGGAAGATATCGCATTGCGCGAGCCGAACTGGTCGCGACGCACGTTACAAGTTGCCTACTCGTTCTCTAATCAATTTGAGTTGCCAGTGCTGTTCTATGTTCTTACGATTCTCGCTTTTGCCACGCATCTTGCCGGTGTCGTATTCGTGGTGTTGGCCTGGGTGTTCGTGGTCTTTCGCTATCTGCAAGCGTTCGTCCACGTAACGAGCAATAACGTCCGGTTGCGCGGCGGACTGTTCGGCATCTCCGCAGTGGTGCTCGCGATCATGTGGGCGATCTACATCGCCCAAGTTCTGACGCTGCCGTGACGGACAAAGCCATTAAAGGATGAACATGCCGCTCGACCTTTGCCATCCCACCGCTCCGCACAAGAAACTCAAACTGCCGGAGTGGTATGCCTCCAGCCTGATGATGGACCGCGCGCTCGATGCGATTTGCCGGCGCGTGAAGAAGTTCGACCGCCAGCACGATATTCCCTACCTCGCGGGCTACAGCCTCGACGGCAAGACGATCTATATCGATCGCCATATGCCGCGTTCGTTCAAATTCGGCGGGCGCGCCATCGACACCGATCGGTTCCTCGTCCTGCATGAGGAAGTCGAAAAGACGCTGATCGATCAGCTCGGGCTGCATTATCTGCATGCGCATCAGATCGCGACGCGCGCCGAGGAGGCGGCCGTACGCGCGGCCGGAATCAAATGGCGTGATTACGATCGCTTCATGCAAAAGCATGTCAAAATCATCGGTGACGAGCGTCTCACCAAGGTGCCGAGGGATCTGGATCTAAAACCCTATCGCGACGAACATGACGACGATCTGCTGCGCCGCATGTTAGTCAGTGCACGCGCTGGAAAAGCTCCGAAAGGGATTTGTGTCCGTGACCTGGCGGAGGCGATACAGGAATTGCGCAAACGGGTGCGGCGGCATGATACGCCCGGCGGCCATCGCGCCACCGCCATCAAGCGCAGGAAGAAGTGACAGCGTGCTGTCGCCGAAGTTTTTCTCATGACCCCCGCGGCCCGGCTTTCTGCTGCGATCGAGGTTTTTGCCGACATCGAGGCGCGGCGGCGTCCGGCGGCCGATGCGCTCAAGGATTGGGGCCTCGCGCATCGCTTTGCCGGTTCCGGCGATCGCGCCGCCATTGCCGGCCTCGTCTATGATGCGTTGCGCCGAAAATCCTCGTCCGCCTGGCTCATGGGCGAGGCGACCCCACGCGCGGTATTGATCGGTATGCTGCGCCGCGAGCGCGGCTTTGACGTCGCGGCCATCGCGGCGCTGTGCAACGGGGCGCGCTATGCGCCCGCGCCATTGACGGACGCCGAGAAGGCGGCGCTCGGCGGCGATTCTCTCTCGGGCGCACCGGCTTACGTCGCGGGTGACTACCCGGATTGGCTCGATCCTTGCTTGGCGCGCGCCTTCGGCGAGGAGCGGGCCGCTGAAGGCGCCGCGCTTGCCAGCCGCGCGCCGCTTGATTTGCGCGTCAACACGCTTGCCGCCGCGCGCGACGCGGTGCTGCCGAAGCTCGCCCATCTTAACGCCGAGCCGACACGATGGTCGCCCATCGGGCTTCGTATCCGGCTTGCAGCCGATGCCAAAAGCCCGGCGATCCATGCCGAGCCGCCGTTCCGCAAGGGCGAAATTGAAATCCAGGACGAGGGCTCGCAGCTCGCCGCGCTGTTGGCCGGCGCGAAACCCGGCGAGCAGGTCATCGATCTTTGCGCCGGCGCCGGCGGCAAGACGCTGGCGCTAGCCGCCGCGATGGAGAACCACGGCCAAATCTACGCGACCGACACCGACAAGCGCCGGCTGGTGCCGATCCACGAGCGCATCGCGCGCGCCGGCGCGCGCAACATCCAGGTGCGTACCCCGAGGGGTTCCGCCAATACTCTTGAGGATCTTACTTCCCGCGCCGATCTGGTGCTGATCGATGCGCCGTGCACCGGGACCGGCACCTGGCGCCGCAATCCCGACGCCAAGTGGCGCATCCGCCCGGGTGCGCTGGCCGAGCGCATCAAAGAGCAGGCCGCCGCGCTCGGACGCGCCGCGGCGCTGGTCAAACCGGGCGGCCGGATCGCTTACATCACCTGTTCGGTGCTGGCGGAGGAAAACGGCGAGCAGGTCCGCGCCTTTGCCGGCCGCCACCCGGATTTTTCCGTGGAAAAACCCGCCAATGTCATCAATACGCTCGGCGAGCGCGCCTATCTTTTCGGCCGCGCGGTGCTTATTTCGGACGAGGGCTTGCTGATGACGCCGCGACGGACCGATACCGACGGGTTCTTCGTCAGTCTGCTGCGGCGCCAAGTGACTTCCGTAGTCAAATGATTCCATGTCCCACGCTCGACAGGCCGAGGCGGCTGCCGTAAAACCCGCCGGCGCACTTGAAAGTCTGACACTTCAAGATATGCAATCCCACGACAAGATTCTTATTGTCGATTTCGGCTCGCAGGTGACCCAGCTCATCGCGCGGCGCGTGCGCGAAGAGAAGGTCTATTGTGAGATCGTGCCGTTCCAGAACGCGGAAGCGGCGCTCCGCGAGATGAAGCCGAAGGGCGTCATCCTCTCCGGCGGTCCGGCTTCCGTGCTCGACCAAGACGCGCCGCTTGCGCCGATGGCGATTTACCAGGCCGGCGTGCCGGTACTTGGCATCTGCTACGGCGAACAGGCCATGGCGGCCCAGCTCGGCGGCAAGGTCGAGGGCGGCCATCATCGCGAATTCGGCCGCGCCGAGATCGAGGTGACGACGCCGTGCGCGCTCACCGACGGCGTCTGGGAGGTGGGGCAGCGCTATCCGGTTTGGATGAGCCACGGCGACCGCGTCACCGAGCTGCCGGAGGGTTTTGCCGCAACCGGCACCTCGGCCAACGCGCCGATCGCCATGATCGCCGACGACAAGCGCAGGTTCTACGCCACGCAATTCCATCTCGAAGTCATGCATACGCCGCACGGCGCCGCGCTTATTCGCAATTTCGTGCGCAAGATAGCGGGCTGTACCGGCGACTGGACGATGCGCGCGTTCAAACTCGAAGCAATCGAGAAAATCCGCCGCCAGGTCGGCAAGGGCAGGGTGATTTGCGGGCTTTCCGGCGGGGTCGATTCGGCTGTTGCCGCCGTGCTCATTCACGAAGCGATCGGCGAACAGCTCACTTGCGTGTTCGTTGATCATGGGCTGTTGCGCCTCGCCGAAGCCGAAAACGTGGTGGCGCTGTTTCGCGGCCATTACAACATCCCGCTTGTCCATGTGAATGCGGCCGATATTTTTCTCAAAGCGCTCGCCGGCGTCGACGACCCGGAAGTCAAACGCAAGGCCATCGGCAAGTTGTTCATCGATGTATTTGAAGCTGAGGCGAAGAAGCTTGGCGGCGCCGAGTTTCTCGCCCAGGGCACGCTGTAT
>Ga0187784_10003942_pt1 | contig 12009 bp, 7 predicted proteins | sample 1015_SJ02_MP15_2_FD_132964 | JGI IMG/M metagenome (GOLD analysis project Ga0187784, IMG submission 132964) | Tropical peat soil microbial communities from peatlands in Department of Meta, Colombia - 1015_SJ02_MP15_20_MG | ecosystem: Environmental > Terrestrial > Soil > Wetlands > Peat | place... | reverse complement strand
GCTGCAGACGCATTTCGGCTTTCACCCGCTGGCCGTGCGGGCGGCCGAGCAGTTCTCGCAACGGCCCCGCCTCGACGAGTACGACGACTTCGTCTACCTGGTCGTTCGAGGCGCCGACCCGGACGAGAAGGGCAACGCCGAGGTGCACTGCTTTTGGACGGACCGCTACGTGGTGACCGTCCACCGAGGCGACTGCGCGGCCCTCACGGAGGTGCGCGCGCGGCTCCAGCACCACCCGGCGAAGCAGTCGGCCCCGCCGCAGACGGTCGTCGTCTACCTGGTGGTGGGCGAGCTGGTCGACAGCTTCTTCCCCTACCTGTCGGGCTTCGACGACCGCATCGACTCCTTGGAGGACGAGATCCTCAAGGCTCCCACGGAGGCGCAGCTCGGCGAGATCTTCGGCATGAAGCGCATGCTCATCGACGTCCGCAGGCTCATCACGCCCCAGCGCGACGTGATGGCGTCCATCAACGCGGGCGTGACCGACGTCCCGGGGATGACGCCGGAGGCCACGCACTACTTCCGGGACCTCTACGACCACCTCATCCGCCTCGGCGACCTCGTCGACAGCTACCGCGACCTGCTGAGCAACGTGATGGACACCCACCTCTCGACGGTGTCCAACCGACTCAACGTGGTGATGAAGCAGCTGACCATCATCGCCACCATCTTCCTGCCGCTCAGCTTCCTGACCGGCTTCTTCGGCCAGAACTTCGCCTACCTGGTGCGGGGGATCGTGAGCCCCTGGAGCTTCTACGTGTTCGGCATCGGGGTCGAGCTGGCCGCGGTGGTCTTCTTGGTCGCGCTGTTCCGCCGACGCGGCTGGTTGGGAGGGCCCACGGTCTGACCCGGGCCGGCCGCGCTCAGGACGCGGCGGTACCGGGTTCGGGCGCCAGCCAGTCGGGGCGCGGGGTCGTGTGCACCTCGTACTCGGCCCACCAGGCCTGGCAGTCGTCGGGTACGGGGAAGCCGAGCTGCTTGCGCCGGTCGAGCCGGTCCCGCACGCGCCGTTTCTTCTCGCGCACCAAGGCGAGCATGCCCGCGCTCTGCGCGGGGCGGCCTGGCGCCGTCCAGAGCTCCTCCTCGAGGCGCCAGGCGTCGCGGCGTGCCTCGACGAGGGCGTGGGTGTCCTCGGCCACGCCGGCGACCAGGCCCGGGTCCCCGACGGCCAGGACGTCGGCCGCCCGCAGCCAGCCGTAGTCCTTGTTGATGCGCAGGAGGCCGGGCTCCACCTCGAAGAGGCCGACGATGTCGACGATCGGGTCGATCGTGGTGAGCGTCGTCCCCTCGGGCAGGGCCACGTTGAGGTTGGAGATCTGCCGCTCGGCCACGCCGATCATCCCCATGGAGCGCAACCCGATCCAGCCGGCGGTCGACGCGGTGTACTCCCTGTCGTCGCGGGGCACGGCGAGAGGAACCGCGACCACGGCGATGATCCGTGTGGCACCCAGCTCGCTGGCCGCCCGCACGGGCACGATCTCGACCACGCCCCCGTCGACGTAGTCGTCATCGGCCATCTGGTGCGGCGGGAACACCATGGGGACGCTGGCCGAGGCAATGGCGCCGTCGACCACGTCCACCGGCCCCGCGGCCGCCCCGGGAGCCGGCGTGCGGGCATCGGATTCGACGATCGTTCCGTGCTCGGTGACGAAGCGCAGGACGCCGGCGCGCAGCGCCGTCACGGCCAAACGTAGCTGCAGGCCGGGGCGGCCGACGAGCGCCGGGTCGACCGGGCCCACGCCGTCGGGGCTCCCGCGACGCAGGGACTTGCTCAGCGGCTCGAGGTTGAGGACGGCGTTGCCGCTCGTACGCAGGTGGCGCCGGACCCGCAGGAGGCGGACGCTGGCCCCGAGCGCCAGGCGCACGAGGTGGCGCCGGCGCCGGCGGTGGGCACGGCGGGCTTGACGCTTCTCCTCCCTGGCGGAGGCGGCCACCGGGGCCGACCGCTCGTCGGCCCCCAAGGTCGAGGGCGTGAGCGGGAAGGGTGGGCGCGTGCCCTCGGTCAGCTCGTGGTGGATCTCGCGTCCGAGGGCCGTGCCCTCGAGCGCGCCGAGCCATGCCTGCTTCCCGAAGACGTGCTCGCTCTGCGTCCAGGCCAGGATGTCGCGCTCGATCTCGGCCAGGCGCGCCGCGAACTCCGGGCGCGTGCGGGCCTGGGCCAGGACGGTGGCCGCCAGGGCACCGGCGGAGGTGGCGGTGATGATGTCCGGGACGATGCCCTCCACGCCGACGAGGTACTGCAGCGCGCCCACCTCGAAGGACCCCTTGGTGCCGCCACCGGCGAGGACGAACGCGGTGGGACCGGGACCGGAGCCGGGGGGCATCGGGTGATTCTGGCACCCCGGCGCCTGCGGCGACAACGCTCCCTCTCTGGCGCCGGGAAGCGGGGCGACTCAGCCGCCGGCGGCGGCCTCGACCACCTCAACCCGGGCGCCGGCGGCCAGCGGCGTGGTCCGCCACTCCGAACGGGGCACGATGCAGCGGTCGACCGCCACCGCCACCCCCGGCGGGTTGTCCTCTCCGGTGAGGCGTACCACCACGTCGGCCACCGTCGAACCGGCCGGGAGCCGCAGCTGCTCGCCATTGACGTGGAGCGCCAGGACGCTCATGCCGGCGCCAGTGCCTCGAGCATGGGCGCCACGGCGCGGCGCCCCGCCAGGTCCGCCACCGTGCTGGCCGTGAGGGGGGCGAGCAGGATCCCGTTGCGGAAGTGGCCGACGGCGGCCAGAACGCCGTCGAGGGACGTCCACCCGATGCACGGCGTGTTGTCGGGGGTGGCCGGTCGCATGCCCACCGCCGTCTCACGCAGCTCGAGCTCGTCGAGGCCCGGGACCACCGCCCGGGCGTCGCACAGTAGGTCGTGCACCGCCCCGGCGCGCACCGCGGTGTCACGCCCGCGCTCCTCCATGGTGGCGCCGACGACGAGCGAACCCTCGCGCCGCGGCACCAGGTAGACGGTGCGTCCCCGCACCAGGCCCCGTACCGTGCGCTCCAGCAGGGGCGCCGGGCCCGCCAGCGACGGGTCGGCCGGGCCGAGGCGCAGGATGTGGCCCTTCACCGGCCGCACCGATGGGAGCCCGGCGTGCCCCAAACCCTCGAGGGCGGGCAGTCCGGTGCCGGCCGCTACGACGACGACGTCGGCACTGAGGCGGCTCCCGTCGTCGAGCACGACTGCCGGGCCCCCCGCGACGCCGCGTGCGGAGCACTCGAGGAAGGTCACGCCGCCCGTGCGTCCCGCGGCGACAAGGGCCCCGAGCAGGGCCCGGTTGTCCACCTGGTGGTCACCGGGTACCTCGATCCCACCGCGCAACGCCGGGCTGAGGGCAGGAACGAGCCGGCGGCACTCGCTGGCGCTGCGCCGGTGGACCTCGAGACCGAGCGAGTGCTGGTAGGCGCACAGGTCCTCGAGGCTGGCCCGGTCCGAGGCGTCGAAGGCCACGGCCACCGTCCCGGCGGTGTCGTAGCCGATGTCGTGGCCCGTGGCTGCCTCGAGGTCGGCGACGAAGGCGGGCCAGCGGCGCGCACCCTCGAGCAGGAGGGCCGTGAGGGCCGACTCGCCGAACTGGGCCTCGGTGACCGGAGCCAGCATGCCGGCTGCCACCCAGGCCGCCCCGTCGCGCCCCGGCGAGGGTGCAACCACCGTCACCTGGTGGCCGTCTCGTGCCAGCTCCCACCCGCAGGCCAGCCCGATGACCCCGCCCCCCACGACGACGACGCTCGACGACATGTGGCAAGCCTAGGAGCGCGGGTCGTGTATCCTTTCTTCTTCCACCGTTCGGGCCAACGACGTCCCGGCAGCCGTTCCACTCTCCCCCTCACGGAAGGACGCCGATGGCCGCTGGCCTCTACGACCCGGCATACGAGCACGACGCCTGCGGGGTCGGCATGGTGGCGGACCTGCAGGGCCGTCCCGACCACGACATCGTCGACCGGGCCCTCACCGTGCTCGAGCGTCTCGCCCATCGCGGCGCCTCGGGCGCCGAGGTCAACACCGGGGACGGCGCCGGCATCCTGGCCCAAGTCCCGCACCGCTTCCTCGTCGAGGCTGCCGCCGAGGCCGGCATCGTGCTCCCCGAGGCCGGCGGCTACGCGGTGGGCCTGGCGTTCTTGCCCACGGACCCCGACGACGCGTCCAAGGCGCGCACGGTCGTCGAGCAGACTGCGATCGAGGAGCAGCTGACCGTCCTCGCCTGGCGCGTCGTGCCCGTCGAGCCAGCCGGGCTCGGAGCGATCGCGCGGGGCGCCATGCCGCGCATCGAGCAGGTCTTCGTCGCTCCGCCCGGGCCGGGCGTCGACACCATGACGCTCGAGCGTCGCGCCTTCGTGCTGCGCAAGCGGGCCGAGCACGCCGTCGAGGGGTTGTACTTCCCGTCGCTCTCGGCGCGGACCATCGTCTACAAGGGGATGCTGACCTCGCACCAACTGCGTGAGTTCTTCCCCGACTTGCGCGACCCACGCTTCGAGTCGGGCCTCGCCCTCGTGCACTCGCGCTTCTCCACCAACACCTTCCCGAGCTGGCCGCTCGCTCACCCGTACCGGTACTTGTGCCACAACGGCGAGATCAACACCGTCCAGGGCAACCGGAACTGGATGCGGGCCCGGGAGGCGCTGCTCGAGACCTCGCTGATCGAGGGCGATCTGTCTCGCGCCTACCCGATCTGCACGCCGGGCGCGAGCGACTCCGCCAGCTTCGACGAGGTGCTCGAGCTCCTGCACCTCTGCGGGCGCTCACTGCCCCACGCCGTGCTCTTGATGATCCCCGAGGCGTGGGAGAACCACCCCGCCATGGACGCCGACCGGCGTGCCTTCTACCGCTACCACGCCTCGCTCATGGAGCCGTGGGACGGCCCGGCCGCGGTGTCCTTCACCGACGGCACGGTGGTGGGCGCGGTGCTCGACCGCAACGGCCTGCGCCCGGCGCGCTACTGGGTCACCGACGATGGCCTGGTCGTGTTGGCCAGCGAGGTCGGCGTCCTCGACATCGCACCCGAGCGGGTGGTCCGCAAGGGTCGCCTGCAGCCCGGTCGCATGTTCCTGGTGGACACGGCCAAGGGCCGGCTGGTCGAGGACGAGGAGATCAAGGCCGAGCTGGCCGCCGAGCACGCCTATGGCGACTGGCTGGCCGCCGACCAGGTCCGCCTCGAGGACCTGCCGGCCCGCACCATGCTCACGCCCCAGCACGGCAGCGTGGTCACCCAACAACGTCTCTTCGGGTACACGACCGAGGAGCTGCGCCTCATCCTGGCGCCCATGGCCCGTAGCGGGGCCGAGCCCATCGGCTCCATGGGCTCCGACACCGCCATCGCCGTGCTCTCGGACCGCTCGCGGCTGCTCTACGACTACTTCACCCAGCTCTTCGCCCAGGTGACGAACCCGCCCCTCGACGCCATCCGCGAGGAACTCGTTACCTCGCTGGCGGCCACCATCGGGCCCGAGGCCAACCTGCTCGAGGCCAAGGCGGGCTCGTGCCGGCAGATCCTCCTCCCGCTCCCGGTCATCGACCGGGACGACCTGGCCAAGCTCATGTACGTCAACGAGCACGGCGAGACGCCCGGCTTCAAGGCCTTCGCCATCGACGGGCTCTTCGACGTGCGCGAAGCGGGGGAGGCCGGCACCCCCACGGCCGCCGGGGGCGAGGCCCTGCGGCGCGCCATCGAGGAGGTGCGGGCGAAGGTCTCCGCCGCCATCGCCGAGGGCGCCAACCTGATCGTGCTCTCGGACCGCAACGCCACCGCCGACTGGGCGCCGATCCCGTCACTCCTGCTCACCGCGGCCATCCACCACCACCTGGTGCGTGAGAAGGCACGGACCAAGGTCGGCCTGGTGATCGAGTCGGGCGACGCCCGCGAGGTGCACCACATGGCGCTCCTCATCGGCTACGGCGCGGCGGCCGTCAACCCGTACCTGGCCCTCGACTCGATCGACGACATGATCTCCGAGGGCCTCCTCGAGGGCGTCTCGCCGCGCCAGGCCCGGCGCAACTACATCAAGGCGGCCTGCAAGGGCGTGCTCAAGGTCATGTCCAAGATGGGCATCTCGACCGTGGCCTCCTACACCGGCGCTCAGGTCTTCGAGGCCATCGGCCTCGACCGGGAGCTCATCGACGAGTACTTCACCGGCACCTCGAGCCGCATCGGCGGGGTGGGACTCTCCGTCCTGGCGGCCGAGGTGGCCGCCCGGCACCGCCGGGCCCACGAAGCGCGCCCGACCGAGCGGGCCCACCGCGAGCTCGAGGTGGGCGGCGAGTACCAGTGGCGCCGCGAGGGCGAGTTCCACCTCTTCAACCCCAGGACCGTGCACAAGCTCCAGCACGCCACGCGCTCGAAGCGCTACGAGATCTTCAAGGAGTACACGCAGGCCGTCGACGACCAGTCCGAGAAGTTCGGCACGCTGCGCGGCCTGTTGCGGCTCAAGCCCGCCCCGGGCGGTCCCGTCCCGATCGACGAGGTGGAGCCCATCAGCTCCATCATGCGCCGCTTCTCGACGGGTGCCATGTCCTACGGCTCCATCTCCGCCGAAGCCCACGAGACGCTGGCCATCGCCATGAACCGCATCGGCGGGCGTTCGAACACGGGCGAAGGGGGCGAGGACCCGGTTCGCTTCACGCCCGACCTCGACGGGGATCTCCGCCGCAGCGCCATCAAGCAGGTGGCCTCGGGCCGCTTCGGCGTGACCAGTGAGTACCTGGTGAACGCGGACGACCTCCAGATCAAGATCGCCCAGGGTGCCAAGCCCGGCGAGGGCGGGCAGCTGCCCGGCAACAAGGTGTGGCCGTGGATCGCCAGGACCAGGAAGTCCACGCCCGGCGTCGGGCTGATCTCGCCCCCACCGCACCACGACATCTACTCCATCGAGGACATCGCACAGCTCATCCACGACCTCAAGTCGTCCAACCCCCAGGCCCGGGTCCACGTGAAGCTGGTCGCCGAGGTGGGCGTGGGCACGGTGGCCGCCGGGGTGGCCAAGGCCCACTCGGACGTGGTCCTCATCTCGGGCCACGACGGGGGGACCGGCGCCGCCCCCCTCACCTCGCTCAAGCACGCCGGCATCCCCTGGGAGATCGGCCTGGCCGAGACCCAACAGACGCTGCTGGCAAACGGCTTGCGCGACCGCATCGTCGTCCAGGTGGACGGCCAGATGAAGACTGGCCGCGACGTCGTGGTCGGCGCGCTGCTCGGCGCCGAGGAGTACGGGTTCGCCTCGGCGCCGCTCGTCGTCTCGGGCTGCATCATGATGCGGGTCTGCCACCTCGACACCTGCCCGGTCGGTATCGCCACGCAGTCCCCGACGCTGCGGGACAAGTTCAGCGGCAAGCCCGAGTTCGTCGAGACCTACTTCGAGTACGTGGCCGCCGAGGTGCGCGAGCTGCTGGCCTCCCTCGGGCTGCGCACGCTCGACGAGGCCATCGGGCGCGCGGACCTGCTCGAGACCGACGACGCCATCCGCCACTGGAAGGCCTCGGGCCTGGACCTCTCGACCATCCTCGCCCTGCCCGACGTCCCCGACACCGTGGCCCGGCGCCAGACCACCCTTCAGGACCACGCGCTCGAGCAGGCGCTCGACCACGCTTTCCTCGACGCCTGCGCGCCCGCCCTGGCCGACGCCACGCCGGTCAGCGTCGAGCTGCCCATCACCAACGTCGACCGCACCGTGGGGACGCTCCTCGGGTCCGAGATCAGTCGGCGCCACGGCGCCGAGGGGCTGCCCGACGGCACCATCTCGCTGACCTTCACCGGGTCGGCCGGGCAGAGCTTCGGCGCCTTCGTGCCCCGGGGCGTCACCATGCACCTCCACGGGGACGCCAACGACTACTTCGGCAAGGGCCTCTCGGGCGGCCGGCTGACCGTGCGCCCGCCGGACGGCTCGCCGTTCGCCGCCGAGGACCAGATCATCGCCGGCAACGTCATCCTCTACGGGGCTACGGCCGGTGAGGTCTTCATCCGGGGCCAGGTGGGGGAGCGCTTCTGCGTGCGCAACTCTGGCGCCACCGCCGTCGTCGAGGGTGTCGGCGACCACGGCTGCGAGTACATGACCGGTGGCCTGGTCGTCGTGCTCGGGCCGACCGGGAGGAACTTCGCCGCCGGGATGTCCGGCGGCATCGCGTACGTGTACGACCCGACCCGCACCTTCGGGGAGCGGGTCAACCTCGAGATGGTCGACGTCGAGCCGCTCAACGCGGCGGACCGGGACCTGGTGCGCGCGCTCGCCGAGCGGCACCGCGACGAGACCGGCTCCGTCGTGGCGACGCGGCTCCTGGGCAACTGGGACGCCGAGGTCGGCGAGTTCGTGAAGGTGATGCCGCGCGACTACCGGCGCATCCTCGAGGCCACCGCTCTGGCCGAGGCCGAGGGGCGCTCGGTCGACCAGGCAGTGATGGAGGCCGCCCATGGGTAAGCCGACCGGGTTCATGGAGTACCCCCGCCGCCTGCCGCGGCGCCGGCCGGTGCCGGTGAGGCTCCGGGACTGGAAGGAGGTCTACGAGCCCTTCGACGAGACGGCCACCAAGGAGCAAGGGGCGCGGTGCATGGACTGCGGGATCCCCTTCTGCCACGACGGCTGCCCGCTGGGCAACCTGATCCCGGAGTGGAACGACCTGGTGTACCGCGACGACTGGCCCGAGGCGATCGAGCGGCTGCACGCCACCAACAACTTCCCCGAGGTCACCGGACGGCTCTGCCCCGCTCCCTGCGAAGCGGCGTGCGTCCTCGGGATCAACGAGGAGCCGGTGACCATCGAGCGCATCGAGTACGAGATCGTCGAACGCGCCTGGGACGAGGGCTGGGTCACCCCGCAGGTCCCCACGGTGCGCACCGGCAAGTCGGTCGCCGTGGTGGGGTCGGGGCCAGCCGGGCTGGCCGCCGCCCAGCAGCTCGCGCGGGCCGGGCACCACGTGACCGTCTTCGAGCGGGCCGAGCGGCCCGGCGGGCTCCTGCGCTACGGCATCCCCGAGTTCAAGATGGAGAAGGCCGTCCTCGACCGGCGCCTGGCGCAGCTCGAGGCGGAGGGTGTCACCTTCGTCTGCTCCACCCAGGTGGGCGGCTCCTCCCAGGGCGCAGTCCCCGGTGACGGGCCGATCGAGCCCGGGCAGCAGCGCGGCGTGGGCACGGCGTGCGCGCCCGGGGTCGTCGTGCGCCCGGCCGCCGAGCTGCGCGCCGCCTTCGACGCCCTGGTCCTGGCCGGCGGGGCCACGGCGCCGCGTGACTTGCCGGTGCCAGGCCGCGAGCTCGACGGCGTCCACTTCGCCATGGAGTACCTCAAGCCCTCGAACCTGGTCCAGGAGGGCGACCTGGCCGCCCCCCTCATCAGCGCGCAGGGGAAGCGGGTGGTCATCATCGGCGGCGGGGACACCGGTGCCGACTGCCTGGGCACGGCGCACCGCCAAGGCGCGAGCTCGGTGCACCAGCTCGAGATCATGCCCGAGCCCCCCAGCGACCGGCAGGCCGACAACCCCTGGCCGGTGTGGCCGCTGATCCTGCGCACCTCGTCGGCCCACGAGGAGGGTGGGGAGCGCCTGTTCTCGGTGACCACGACCCAGTTCGTCGGTGACGGTTCCGGGGCGGTGCGGGCGCTCCGGGGGCACACTGTCGAGGTGCGGACCGAGGACGGCCGCCCGGTCTTCGAGGCGCTGCCGGGCACCGAATTCGAGCTCGAGTGCGAGCTGGTCCTGCTGGCCATGGGCTTCGTCGGGACCGAGCGCCATGCCGTCGTCGACGAGCTGGGTCTCGAGGTGACCCCGCGGGGCACGGTGGCGGCCGATGCGAGGTGGGCGACCAACGCTGAGGGTGTCTTCGTCTGCGGCGACCAGACCCGCGGGCAGAGTCTCATCGTCTGGGCCATCGCCGAGGGGCGCTCGTGCGCAGCGGCAGTCGACCGCTGGCTCATGGGCGCCACGTCCCTGCCGGCGCCGATCGTGCCCGGCCAGCTGGCCATGCGCTGAGGGGCCCCGGGACTGCGCCGTGCCCTCGATACGCGCCAACGGCATTTGTCTCTACTACGAGATCGCCGGGTCCGGCGACCGGCTCCTGTTCATCTCGGGCACCAACGGGGACCTCCGCCGCCAACGGCAGCTGGTCGACGGCCCGCTGACCGATCACTTCGAGGTGCTGGCCTACGACCAGCGGGGATTGGGGCAGACCGAGGTGCCGGAGGGCCCCTACACGATGGCCGACTACGCAGAGGACGCCGCCGCCCTGCTCGACGCCCTCGGGTGGGCCGACTGCGCCGTGGTCGGGGTCTCCTTCGGCGGCATGGTGGCCCAGGAGCTCGCCATCGAGCACCCGGGCCGGGTGCGCCGCCTCGTCCTCGCGTGCACCTCTTCGGGCGGCGACGGCGGTTCCTCCTACCCCCTGCACGAGCTCGCCGCCATGAGCCCCGAGCGACGGGAGGCGATCCGCTTCGAGATCCTCGACACCCGGTGGGACGCGGCATGGCGCGCCGCCAACCCCGAGACGGTGCACATGATCACCACTGGCATGGAGGGCGGGGACGGCGAGGGGCTCCGACGCCGGGGCACCCAGCTCCAGCTCCAGGCCCGCTCCCGCCACGACACCGCCCGGCGCCTCGGCGCCATCGCGTGCCCGACCCTCGTGTGCGGCGGGCGCTTCGACGGGATCGCCCCGCCGGCCAACGGCGAATTCCTCGCCGGGGCCATCCCCGGGGCCCGCCTGGCCATGTTCGACGGCGGGCACCTCTTCTTCGTGCAGGACCCCGTGGCGCTGCCCACCATGGTGCGCTTCTTGCAGGGCGACGCGACGGTGGGGGTGGCACCGTAGATTCGCGGTCATGGAACTGACCGCCTCGCCCGCGTGGCACGCGCTGCAGGCGCACTTCGACGCCGAAGGGAGCCGCCTGCAGCTGCGCGAGCTGTTCGCCGCCGACCCGGACAGGGCCGAGCGCCTCACCACCAACGCGGGTGATCTGGTGGTCGACCATTCGAAGCATCTCGTCACCGACGAGACCCTGCGCCTCCTGATCGACGTGGCCCGGGCCGCGGGCGTCGAGGAGCGGCGCGATGCGATGTTCGCCGGTGCGCACATCAACACGACGGAGGACCGCGCCGTGCTCCATGTGGCGCTGCGCATGCCGCCGGGCTCGCGCCTCGTCGTCGACGGCCAAGACGTCCCCGGCGACGTGCACGCCGTACTCGACAAGATGGGTGCGCTGGCCGACCGCATCCGCGACGGGGAGTGGAGGGGGGCCACGGGCAAGCGCATCGCGGCGGTGGTCAACATTGGCATCGGGGGGTCGGACCTCGGACCGGCCATGGCCACCTTGGCCCTGGCGGACTATGCCCAACCGGGTCTGACGAGTCGTTTCGTGTCCAACGTGGACCCGGTCGACCTCTACGCGGCCACCCGAGACCTCGACCCGCACACCACCCTGTTCGTGGTGAGCTCCAAGACCTTCACCACTCTCGAGACCCTCACCAACGCCGCCGCGGCGCGCCACTGGCTGTTGCGGGGCCTGGGCCCGGCTGCCGGCGAGGACGCCGTGGCCAAGCACTTCGTGGCCGTGTCGACCAACGCGCCCGGCGTGGCCGCGTTCGGCATCGACCCGGCGAACATGCTCGAGTTCTGGGACTGGGTGGGCGGTCGCTACTCCTATGACTCGGCCATCGGCTTCTCACTGATGGTGGCCATCGGACGGCGGGCCTTCGGCGAGATGCTGGCCGGCTTCCACGCCGTCGACGAGCACTTCCGCACTGCGCCGCTCGAGCGGAACCTCCCGGTAGTTTTGGGCATGCTCAACGTCTGGTACAACGATTTCTTCGGCGCCCAGACGCACGCCGTCCTTCCCTACAGCCACCGCCTGGCCCGCTTCCCGGCATACCTCCAGCAGCTCACGATGGAGTCGAACGGCAAGTCGGTGCGCCTCGACGGCTCGCCGGTGTCGTGGGTCGAGGTGGCGAAGGCGATGAAGTCGGCGGGGATGAGCTTCGTGCCCTGGTGGATCAGCTGGTAGAAGGCGTGCTGCCCGTTCGTGCCCGGCTCACCCCAGAAGATCTCACCG
>Ga0187784_10003941_pt1 | contig 12011 bp, 9 predicted proteins | sample 1015_SJ02_MP15_2_FD_132964 | JGI IMG/M metagenome (GOLD analysis project Ga0187784, IMG submission 132964) | Tropical peat soil microbial communities from peatlands in Department of Meta, Colombia - 1015_SJ02_MP15_20_MG | ecosystem: Environmental > Terrestrial > Soil > Wetlands > Peat | place... | reverse complement strand
TGTCGAGCGCGAAGGTCTGCGCCTCGTCGGAATTGGCATGCATGAACACGGGCAGTCCCGCGGCGTGGGCGGCGCGAACCACCGCCCGGATTGTCTCGGCCTGCGGCACGGGCAGGTCATGCACGCCGCCGAAGCCGCGCTCAAAAAAAGTCTTCACGCAGATTGCGCCGTCTGCCTTCATCCGCGTTACGACCGCCGCGGGCGTGTGCGCCTGCGGGTCAATGCCCGGAGGCGCCTCGGTGCCCGACTCGATAAGAAAGTACGGAAATTGCTCGTAGCGGGCGGGCTTCGGGACATAGTTCATCGGATAGCCGTCCATCAGGCCCGCGCCGCCGCAGAAATAAGTGTCTGGCACCGGGTCATGACCCTTCCAGCGTGCGATGGCCTCGGGCGTCGAAATCAGGTCGACCAGAGTAGTGAAGCCGAAATAAAGGTACGTGCGCGGAATTTGCTCGCGCGCGGCTGCGGCGATGTCGGGATGAGCGCGCTCCTGCCCGTCGGGCATTCCGGGGATCGATCCGAGGTGCACATGACTGTCGATCAGGCCGGGGGTCAGGTAGAGGCCCTTCCCGTGGATCGTGATGACCTTCGCCACCGTCTTCGGGTGATTCGACGTGCCGGGCTCCGAAATGGCGGCAATGCGACCATCATGGATGTACACCTCAGCATCGCGCAGGGGGCTGGTGCGCTCCGCGGACACGATTGTGATGTGATCGATGCGCAAGTCCTGCGCGCTAGTCGTGCTCCACAGTCCTCCCCAGAGTACAAACCCGTGGGCCGCGAACGGCAGTAGCATTCCTATCGATGTGTAGCGCATAGCCGACTTTCGTGATGCAGACTTCGCCATCGCGAGTGGGGCGGCCCGCCAGACAAGCGCGACTCAGAATGCACTTGCCGCTGGGTCCGGCAGGGGCCACTGGTTCGATCCCAGTACCGCCCACCATTGAGCATCGGTTCTGAGGCAGATCGCTTCTCACCCGGAGGTGACTGGGTTCGAGCCCGTCCGATCAACCGCCGACGACCAAGCGATCGCGGTCCGGGCGCCGCTCATTGACCTCATCCAAGCCACGCGCGGCTTCGTGCCCCGCGTAGACCGCCTGCGCGATGATCCCCGGCTGGCGGCAATCGCCGATGCGCTGCACTTTGAGCTGCGCCGCCGCCCCATCGCTTCCAACCAGCTCGTAGTAGAGCTGGTCCTCGGGCTCGCGCGAAGTCACGAGCACCAGCGACGCGCACGGCAGGTTCTGGCGCTCTCGGGAGTACGCACAGGCGAGCGTGACGGTGTCTCCATTGAAGCCCTCCACCGATGTGGCGACGAGAATTTGGACGCCGCACTCGAGCAGCTGCCGCTGAGTGCGATCCTGCTCACCGGTATAGAAGCTCCATTCGGCTGCATATCCGGCGGTCGTCACATAAGTGACCTGCGCGCCGCCGCGCGCGAGCAGCACTGCGATCACTGACGCCATGTAGTAGTGGTCGTCGTCAAAAATTGTGACGCGCCCCGAAGGTCGCGCACCGTGCAGGATGTCATCGGGCGTGAGCACCCCGGTAGACGGAAGCGCATCGAGCGCACGGACATGCGAGCGCCCCATGCCGTTACGGCGCCAGCGAGCGCCGGTCGCGATCAGGATGTGGTCGGCACCGAACTCGCGAACCTCGTCAGCGGTTAGGCGGTTGCCGAGATACATCGACACCCGTGGCAGCGCCCGCAACTGCGTGAGGCGGTAATCGCGCACTCGCGCCCACTCGCCCAGGCCCGGGAGGCGGCTCTCGAGCGTGACGCGTCCACCTGGCTCATCTGCAGCCTCGGCGATCGTCACACTGTAGCCGCGCTTGCCGAGGATGTGTGCGGCCTCGAGCCCCGCTGGACCTGACCCGATGATCAGCACGGACCCCCCTTTCCCTGGCGCAACGCGCTCGGGGTGCCAGCCGCGACGCCATTCCTCTCCCATGGTGGGATTCTGCGTACAGCGCAGCGGCACGCCCCGGAAATTTGAGGCGTAACACACATTGCAGCCGATGCACTCACGGATCTCCTCAAGCCGGCCTTCGCGGATCTTCGCCGGCAGAAAAGGATCCGCAATCGAGGGGCGTGCGGCGCCGATCAGATCGAGGACGCCGCTGCGAATCTGCCGCAGCATAGTGTCGGGCGAGGTGAATCGCCCGACGCTGACGATCGGTTTGCCGGTGAGTTGACGGATCTTTGCGACGCGCGCTTCGAGCGCGCCTTCGGGCGCGAAGCGCGAGGTGGCCATCTCCTCGCCGTAGTAATCACCTACCACCAGGTCCCACAGATCAGGAAGCTCCCCGAGCATGCCGATGACATCGTGCGCCTCCTCCTGCGTGAGGTGATCATCGCCATGCCCGTCGGCGGAGAAACGCACTGCGATTGCGCAGCGGTCGCCAACTGCCGCCCGCGTGTCCTCCAGAAGCTCGTGAAGCAGTCGTGCGCGATTCTGCAGCGAGCCGCCATACTCGTCGGTGCGATCGTTCAGAGTGCGCGACAGGAATTCCGAGATGAGATAGCCATGCGTCGGGTAAACATAGACGATATCGAAGCCCGCCTGACGCGCCCGCTTTGCGGCGGCGAGATGCCAGGCGCGAAACGCTCGGATGTCGCTCTTATCCATGCGCTGCGACTGGTACGGCTCCTCGCGACCGGGCATCGACCGCACACCGATCGCGGACACCCGGCTCGCGAGGTTGCCAACGTAGCTGCCGCCATGCCAAAGCTCGACGCCGGCGAGCGCGCCGTTTGCGTGCACCGCATCCGCCATCGCGGCGAGGTTGGCCACGTCACCCGGGTCCCAGAGTGCCGCAAAGGGATACGGCTGATCGTCCGAGGTTGGGTGGATGGAGCAGTACTCGGTGCACACCACGCCCCAGCCACCTTCCGCCTTCATACCGCGCATCGCTGCCAGCGTGCGCGGCAGCGCATGGCCCATGCCGGTGCAGTGCGGCACCTGGTAGAAGCGATTCGGTGCGCTGACTGGACCGAGCCTCAGCGGCTCGAAGAGTGGCTGGTAGCGCGAGTCGATTCTCATTTTCAAATCCATCCCGCGCGATCCAGTGTGGTGGCGGAAAAGTGTATGCTGCGGGTCCGATACAAATTGCGCAACCAGCGATTCGCCCGCAGGTAGCTAACATGCAACGCCCCGTAAGAACAGGACGGCGGCCCCGACCGGCAATCGCCGAGACTCAGGCGGCAGTCGATGCGGGTCTCCACTACGGCGCGACCGCGCCATACGAGCCGATTACCGGCGAGCAGGCCCAGCAGCTTATCGACTCAGCGATCGTCCTGATGCGCGACTCCGGGGTCGCCTTCGAACCCGGTTCGGAGGCCCTCTCCATCCTACGGGCGGCGGGCTGTGCGGCGAGTGACGACGGCGTAGTGCGCTTCCAGCCGGAGCGCGTCCGCGACGCGCTCGATTCGGTGGCGAAGAGCGCCCGACTCTGGGACCGCAACGGTACGCGCGGCATCGATCTCGACTGCCGACATACCTGGTTCATCCCCGGGATGACCTGTATCAAGGTCTACGATCTCGACAGCGGCGAGCCCCGCGACAGTACCGGAGAGGACCTTGCCACGATCACTCGCGTGGCCGACGCGCTCGCTAACATCGATGCCGTCTGCATCGCGTGCAAGAACGTCACTCGGTCCGACATACACGGCGAGATCGAGGAATTCTCGATCATGGCAGCCAACACGATCAAGCCGCTCGAGTACCTATGCGAGCAGCCGTCGTCGCTCGGGGTCGTAATCGAAATGGCGGCGGCGATCCGCGGCGGCCGCCAGGAGCTGTTCGACAAGCCCTACTTCCTGCAGATCATCACGCCGCTGCCGCTCAACTATCACGCGATGCACACTGATCAGCTGATCCAGGCCGTGCGCGCCGGAGTCCCGGTGAGCATCGGCACCTTGCCGATCGGCGGTGCCTCGACCCCGATCACGACCGCCGGCAGCATCGTCAACAGCCTCGCGACAGACTTCGCCGCAATGGTGCTGGCGCAGATTGTGCGCCGCGGCTCCTTCTGCATAGGAAGCTCCGATGTGTGCTTCATGGAGCCAGCGACTGGCAGCATCGGTAACTTTGCCCAGACCTCGCTCGCCGACCTGATCATGTGCCAGGTGAGGCGCAGGCTCGGGCTACCCTCCTTCACTGGCGCCGCCGGTTACTCCGGCTCCTCCCGTTTCAACCAGGATGCGGTCGCCGAGCTCGCGGCGAGCATGCTGCAGAGCTTCTTCAGTCGTCCCGCGACGCTCGACTACCTGGGCTCGCTCGACCAGGGACTAACGTATTCGCTGCACGGCTTGCTACTGTGCCATGATCTCGCGGGGCTGTTGCGGACCATGTGGCAGGGCGTGCAGATCGATGAGAGCACGCTCGCCCTGGATCTTGCCTGCAGCGTGGGACCGCGCGGCAACTACCTGGCCCAACAGCACACGGTCGATCACTGTCGCGAGCACCTATGGCAGAGCCGCTACTTCGGACCCAACATGCCGCTCGGTGGTTCTGGCAGTGCAAACAGCGACCTCGAAGCTCGCATCGGGCGCGACCTGCGGCAGATAATTGAGAATCATCATCCGCAGCCGCTCGACATAGAACTCACGGCGCGACTTGCAGCAATACGCGAGCGCTTCGCCGCTTCGTATTCAATGTGAGCGACGCCTCGGGTTCTGCCCGAGCTGCAGACCTCCTCTACGCAAGATATTCTCCGCAACGCAAGCGCCTCTGCAGTACGCTTTGCCTTCCCGCTGTCTGCATGCTTTGACGCCTCCCTCAAGGCGATCAGGCTGCGGGTCCCACGTCGATCGGGCACGCGCGGATTGCCACGCGATTACAAGTCCTTCCTCAGCAAGTGATCGATTTGCATCAGCTCTACCGGCGCTCCGTTCACTTCAATAAAGGCTACCAGCACCCCAGCGCTCGGACTGTTGGGATAAATGAGCACCTTCTGTTTCCGGATCGCCTCCGCCAGGTCATGGACCTCGAAAGCAACGTGTGGAACGGTCTTCACTAAATCTGGATACGGCGCGCCGTCCCAATATCTTTGCCACTGAATGCCGAACGGGTTGTTCTGGTGATGGCTTACCGTTACCTTCAAATGCGGTAGTGGGATCTCCCCCTCGAACGTCGAGGTCGTTGGTATCCCGATGTGGTTGTACTTCATGTCGAGGATTCCTCCTGCGTCAAAATGAGCCGCCAACAGACCCAAGCTCACCGGCGACTGGCCTCAATTCGGCTTCTGCTTGTGACGGCTGGCGATACACGTCCGCCATAAAATCTCGTGATGCGCTCAGGTCCAGCGAGAATCGCTCGAGAATCAGCCGGCGCATGGAAATCAGCGCCGCCCGCCTGATGCGCGGAGTGCGGGGCAGCCGCGGCCGCTCGCGAGCTCCGTTCGAAGCAAACGAAGTCGCGCCGGGTCAAAAGCGTTCAACGTTCGCTTGAACGCCCGGCTGATGAAGTCCCGTTACCCATGTGAAACCTCACGCAGTTGCCGTGAGCTGTTTGAAGTTGAGCGTCGAGCTCGAGAAGCTCGATTTGTCCATCGCGGTAGTTATGTCAACCGGAGATTTGAGAACGACCTCACAGAACCCAGCACCGAGGTCGAACGAGTGCCGCGCTCGTCCTACCGGCCGCTACACTGTTCTCTGCTTCAGGTCACCTCGCAGCATGAAAAAAGAACCAACAGTCCCTGCTGTGGTTGTCGGCGGCACCCTGAACGGACTCGGCGTTGTTCGCAGTCTCGTCGGGGGAGGGATGCCGATCTTCGTGCTCGACACCGGCCGGCGATGTGCCGCGGCATGGTCGCGCTTTTGCCACTTCGTTCCATCGCCAACTCTCGAGGGCCCTGGATTGATCAGAACCCTGTGTCAATTGGCGACTCAGGTAGCGTCCCGACCGGTACTGTTCCTCACCGGCGATCAAAGCGTCGACACCGTCTCCGCGCACCGCTCCACGATTGAATCGCGTTATCGCATCAGCCTCCCTCACGCTGAGATGGTGAGCACTCTCGCCGACAAGGCGCTCTTTCATTCACTTGCCGAGCGCGAGCGTCTTGCAGTGCCTCGGACCGTCTCCATCAGCACTCGAGCGGACATCTCCCAGATATGGGATCTCGTGCCGCCCCTGGTCTTAAAGCCGGCAGACAAAAAACTGGAAATCAAGGGCGTAGTTGAGCGCGCCGTGGCCGTCGGTAGCGCTGGCGAGGCTCACGCGGTCGCTAAGAAGATGCTGCGCACTGCACCCAAGATCGTCGTTCAGGAGTGGATCGAAGGACCCGATACCGAAATCTTCTTCACACTGTTTAGTTGCAACCGCCAGAGCGAGATCATCGCACTGTTCGTCGGGCGCAAGCTCGTCTGCGCACCGCCGGCTGTAGGGAGCACTGCTGCGTGCATGGCGGCGCCGGAAGTCGCGGAAGAACTCTGCGCAACCACGCGGAAGTTTGTCTCGCGAGTCGGCTACTGCGGCTTGGGAAGTCTGGAGTTCAAACGCGACGGCAGAACCGGTTGTTTCCTCATTATCGAGCCTACGGTCGGCCGCACCGATTGGCAAGAGGAAATCGCGACACTGTGCGGAGTCAACCTGCCGCTGCTCACGTACTGGGCTGAACTCAATCGTCCTGCACCTAACCCGGCACTGCAAAAGTCTGTGGCCTGGCGCTCGTCTGCGGCATTCCGTGTCCCCGCCGAGTTTCTCGGCAAGGGCGTCCCGGTGATCGACGGCTATCTGCGGTGGACGGACCCCGCTCCGGCGCTGTTTCACTACGGATACGAGCGCGTTGCACTGCGCATTTGGAATCGGCTGGCCAGTTGGATCACACCGGAACCAATTGAGACGCGAGTAGCGGAGGAATGAAGTTGGATTCCGATACTGCGATCGTGGGTGCAGGTCCGTATGGCCTTTCGATTGCCGCTCACCTGCGGGCTGCGAAACGGCCCTTTCAGCTGATTGGCACTCCCATGGAGAGCTGGCGCACGTTCATGCCCGAGGGCATGGTACTCAAGTCAGAGCCGTTCGCGTCCAATTTGTGGGATCCGGGCCGTCGCTACACCCTGAGACGCTACTTCGGGGAAAAGGGTCTCTCCTATCAGGCTGTCGGGAAGCCACTGAGCCTTGCGTTGTTTCTGCAATATGCCGAATGGTTCCGCCGACAGGCAACGCCGGAGTCGCACGACGCAAAGGTCGTGCATGTAGAACGTGAAGGCCGCGGCTTTTCCCTGCTACTGAGTGACGGTATACGGCTGACGGCCCGGCGAGTGGTTCTGGCGACCGGCCACATGGCGTTCCGCGTACTACCGCCCGAGCTCGCGCAGCTGCCCGAGCCGCTGGTGGTGCACAGTTCACGCCTGGGCGATGTTCGCGCCTACGCAAGGCGCAACGTCGTCGTCATCGGTGCGGGACAGTCCGCGCTTGAAACCGCGGCGTTGCTGCATGAGGCCGGAGCGCACGTCAGAGTACTCGTGCGTCAGAACCGGATCTGGTGGAACCCTCCTTCGAAGCCGCGATCACTACCGAGTCGCCTGCTGGAGCCGGATGCGGGCGTCGCGAGCGGCTGGCGCTCGGTCGCAATCTCCGAGCTGCCACGGGTGTTCAGGTGGTACTTCCCCGCGCACAAGCGCCATTGGTACGTCGCGCGCTCCTTCGGTCCGAGCGGAGCCTGGTGGCTCCGCAGCCGGGTCGACGACCGCATCCCACTCGAGCCGGGTAGTCAGGTTCAGCGGGCGGACGCGGTCAACGGCAAGGTGCGGCTCACGGTGCGAGGACCGAACGGCGTTGCAGAGTTCGACACAGATCACGTCATCGCCGCAACGGGGTTCAAGGTCAACATCGACCGGCTCGACTACCTCGAACCACCGCTGCGCCAAAGCATCGAACGGGAGGCAGCCGGTATCCCGGCACTCGATGGTCGCTTTGAGACTTCGATTCCAGGGTTGTTTATCGTTGGTGTCGCGAGCTCACCCGTGTTCGGTCCCATCATGCGGTTCATGTACGGTGCCAAGCATGTCGCACCGGTACTCGCTCGGCGCCTCAGATCAGCTGCCTAGCGGCTCGAGTAGCTTCTACTAATACCGCCAGCGGGCATGACGGTTTCCAGCAGAGTTACTGGATGGAACACGAGGCAGGAGTCGAACCTGCGTGCTTTGGGTTCAAAGCCCAACGGGGGATGCTGGCAACCCACTGCTCGTGTATTGGATCAGGCGGCAGGAATCGGACCTGCGTGGGATGCGTTCAGAGCGCAGTTGGCCCAAAGCCACTAGACCAACCCCGCTCAAACAGAGGGCTTTGTGTCTCGCTTTACGGCTCCCCGTCTCCATGCGACGGATCGTGGCGTGCGCCGGACTTTCGGCGGGGGTGTTGGGCGGTCTGAGAGCGGGATCCGAAGCTCTCGGTAATCCTGTCTGCCCCCGGCCTTGCGCCGGAGGCAAGGCCAGTCAGAACTCGATCGTGTTGACTCGGGTTGGAAATACCCCGAGCAATTCGTGCGGCCGCGATGGGCTATAGCGGCCCCTCGGGGCGCAGATATCGAGTGATTTTCTGATGGCACTAATCATGGCGGCGCGATTTGTACGCTCGCCGAATTCGGAAGTCAAGCGTCGTGCCAACACTCCGGGCACGACATAACAGCGGGCGTGGGAAGAAACGCCGGCGCTTCAGACACTTCGCTAACCCTTCACGTGCTCCAAAGGCTTCGATCTCGTGGCGTTGGCCGCGAGTCCCAGACCACTACCGCCCTGTTTCCTGGTGCTGACTCTCAGATAGCCGATAGCGTCTTTCATCGCAAGGCCTCCCGGTCGATGCCGTGAAGATCGGACTGCGCAGGGTGTTGGCGCCGGCACCGAGGCTCTCACTCGGCAGATGACCTTCGGCACTCCTCGGCCAAACTACATAGGCGCAGCATTATCAAACGCTATATGTACCGCCGAAGCCGAGGAGTACCCGTGACCATTCCTTTCATCGTATTCGTGTGCGCCATTGCGGAATGTCGGCACATGGAACTCCAACCAACCCGGCAGGATAGCCCGCCGGGCCGGTCGCGGGAGCTGTCAACATGGCTAGCCTAACTCGCGCACTCAACCGGCTGTTGAGACTTCCCGCCCGCGCAGAGCCGCGGCGCCACCGTAGCGCATGGCAGAGGGGCACCGGGCTGCGCGGCTCGCATGAGTCGCAGTTTCTGAACTGGCAGCGCACGCATAATGGCACGCGCGTGTGACCGCTTTTAACGATGCGTTTTCGGCGACTGGAAGCGGCCGCTCTGCGCTGCCCGGCAATATTTTCAAAGGCGGAGCCCCCGTCCATCGCCGCGACAAGACCCATTGCAAAATTCAAGACTTCCTAAGAAGTCCCTGCCTTGTGTTGCCGGCGAGGCGTCTCAGTGACCTTCGGCACTATGCGCTTCATTTCAATCGTCGCAGTGTGCTCGCGTATGGCTAGCTCTTCCGTGAGGCATCAATACGACTCATGCTGCGCTAGCAGGCTACCGAATGTCGGGTGTCGTGGGAGGCCCCCAACCGGAGGGTCTGAAGTGAAAGGTGAGGCTTCGACTCGTGGCTCGGTTTGTAGAGTCACTGCCCAGATTTGCGCAACGGCACTACTGCTTCTGGTTTTGACGTTCGTCCTCGATGTATACCCGTGGGTGCACATGATGGGGGATGTTAATTCCGCAGTGATTTCTCCCTGCCTCGCTGGATCGGCAAGCCCACCGAGTTGCCAATGAGAAGACGCCTTTCGAAGGCGGCGGCCGCTCTACGAACTTACGGATGACATACTCCATGACATCACGGTCGGCGTAAGCAGCGCAGCAAGTGCTATGCCGTAGGGCCAAAACTGACCTCGGCACGCAAACGTGCTAGAGCCGCGTCAGGGGTAGTACGTCAAATCCCGACGTACCACGCCCAACCGTTTTGCAGCGGCCCGATCTTGCCCAGGTCGTCGAACTCGTTCGTGGCCACAATGCGCTCGAGAAACTTCACGCTCTTGTACCCGAGCTGAGTCTCGACGCGCACACGCAATGGTGCACCGTGCGCAAGGGGCAAATCATGGCCGTTCATGCCGTAAGCGAGAATCGTTTGCGGATGGAGTGCATCCAGCATATCGATACCATCCGCGTTGTCGTCGTAGGCAAAAAAGTTAACGAACCGAGCAGAGGGCTCGATCGCGGCCGCCTCGAGAACAGTTCGCAGCGGCACGCCGGTCCATTCGGCAATCGCCGACCAGCCTTCCTCGCAGGTGTGCTTCGTGATCTGAGTACGGGACGGAAGGGCCTTCAGCTCGGCGAGCGAGAAGCTCCGAGGCTTCGCCACCCGACCTCCCACCTTGAGGCGCCAATCCGCAAAGGCTCCCGCCCTGAGCCGGTCGTATAGCGAACCGCGTTCGGCGTTGTAGAGCTCTCCGTGCGGATCGGCAGGATTCGACGTACCGACTGCAGGGCTTGAGGTAATGTCGCTCCGGCTGTACTCGCGCACGAGCGAGCCCTTGGGCAGGAGTGTACGAAACGCGCGATACGTCAGGAGGTCGCCCATCCTGAGTACGTTTCCGTAGGTGGGCGGCAACTCTTTGGACGAACACCCAGCAAGCAACAAGCCACCAGTGTAGGCAAGCCCTGTTATGAGCTTGCGGCGACTAGGGATGACGAGCTTGTCTTTCTTCATGTTAGTCCCCGAACGTCATGGCGCGCATCTGCCGCCTGAACCCGGTCAGCGCCACCATTACGAGGTGCACGATGAGAAACAGTACGAGCGCCGCGAACATAAAGAAGTGAATCGTCCGCGCGGACTGCGACCCACCAAAGAGATCCAACAACCCTGGAGCGGCCGCCGTCACCGCCGGCGACATCGCGAGTCCCGTGAGCACCATCAGCGGCAGCGCGATGAATATCACGCCAGCGTATGTGAGCTTCTGCAACCGTCCGTAGGGTGGCCCGCCGCGCACCCGCGGCATCGGCAGGTGCAGGTGCGTCACGAACTCCTGCCACAGGGGCCCCGGCGCAAGGTCTCGAAGGCGCGGGACGAGGTGCCGCCAAAGGTGCCGGGTCGCCACTCCTGTAACCACGTAAACCATGCCAGTCACGACGAGTAACCAGGCCGCCAGAAAGTGCAGACTTCGCCCCCAGCTGTTCTGGTTAAAGATGTCATAGGTGCGCGCGGCACTCACGACCGGGCTTGCTCCCGGGAAAAATGCCACGGGCGACGCCCAGCCATTGTGCTTGTAGTTGCGACTGATGGGCAGTTCGAAGAGCGCCGGCGTGAGATCGTTGCCAACCTTGCCCCAGTACAGCCGTGGATGCACCATCAGGATCTCGAAGCCCGAGAATGCAAGCATCAGCACGCTGGTCGCCAGAACCCAGTGCGAAATCCGCACCCAGCGGGTGTGTCCCGCGATAGGGCTCTTGGGCTCATCGACCGAAACCACTGCGGCCATTGCGCCCCTCCCCGCATTCCGTTAGCCGCACCCTTGGCGGCCCGGTGAGTTCTTTTCACGCGGCTGTCATTACGCCTGAGATGGGCTCGCAAGTCCATGCCGCCTGGGAGGGTCGGTTTCCGCCTTTCGTCCCGCGATGTGCTCGCCACGGTCGCTGACCAAGGCCAAAAACGGGACCTCGAACTCTCAAATCCAAATTTCTGGAGTGCTGGCAATGGGGAGCGGGGCCATTTCCGGCCCGTCAGGGCAGCCACGGCAGCGTCAGGAGCGAAGGAATGCCCGAAGTGTATGCAGTGCTTCCTCGGGTTGCTCCTCTGGGATGAAGTGCCCGGAATCGATGGCTTCGCCCGTGGGCGAGGCAACGAGGTCGCGCCATGTCTCGAGTGGCCGAAAGATCCTCCCAACCACGCTGTGCGCTCCCCAGAGGATGAGAGTCGGGCAAGTGATCTTGCGTCCAGCGCTCACGTCGGCGCGGTCGCTTACCAGGTCGACGGTGGCGCCGGCGCGATAGTCCTCGCAAGACGCGTGTATGCCCTCGGGTGTCCCAAAGGCGCGCAAGTATTCGGCAACGGTCGCGTCGCT
>Ga0187784_10003940_pt1 | contig 12012 bp, 5 predicted proteins | sample 1015_SJ02_MP15_2_FD_132964 | JGI IMG/M metagenome (GOLD analysis project Ga0187784, IMG submission 132964) | Tropical peat soil microbial communities from peatlands in Department of Meta, Colombia - 1015_SJ02_MP15_20_MG | ecosystem: Environmental > Terrestrial > Soil > Wetlands > Peat | place... | reverse complement strand
GGCCGACACCGGCCTGCAGGCTGCCTGGACGGATCCAATCAATCCCTTGTTCAACTCGCTCTCTCCACAACCGCTGTACTCGTTCATGGCCGGGTATTCGCACGTGTTTTCCCAGAACCTCGTCAATTATTTCAATCCGGGATTCTCGTGGTATTCGAGCATCTTCACCCCAACCGATTTCGAGAAAACGCTGGCAGCATTTCCCATTGTCCTTCAGGGGAGTGGCGCGAACGCACCCTTCACCACCCTCGGAGGGCTCGACAACACCTGGGTGCAGGGGCGGCGAGCCTCGCGGTTCTTCATCAATGACAACCTCGCCTGGAGCCGCGGCGCGCACGAATTCCGGTTCGGAACGAACACCAGAATGTTCCTTTTGAACGACTACGATTTCGCTGAAGGCACCGTCCCAACCGTGACCTACACGACCTTGCCTCAGTTCATCTACGGTATTGCCTCGACCGCCGCGGAGACTTTTCCACGTGCCGCGAACCAACCTTTCAATTCTCTGAATCTTGACCTCTACGCGCAGGATACGTGGAAGCTCACGCGAAGGCTGACCTGGACGGTCGGTGTTCGCGACACCCTGAATTCCAACCCGTCGAATCCGCACCATGAAATTGCGCGGCTCACCGGCTCTTTCGATTCGATTCCCCATGACGTGAATCAACCGCTCAACGGAGCGATTCAGACCGGTCTCAAGAACATCTTTGCCTCCACCCCGCTCGCCATCTTGCAACCGAGGACTGCGCTCGCCTGGCAGTTCACGCCGAACTCCGTCCTGCGGACGGGTTTCGGCCTCTTCAGCGACCTCTTGCCGGGCGACATTGCTGACCTCGTGGGCGTCAATCCGCCCTCCGTTCGGACCTTCCAAGGCGGGCTGCTCGGCACTGCCGGTGGAACGGCCCTCGCGCCCGGCGTGCCAGGTAGCGCAGTCGATGCGACAGTGGCCGCGAACCAGGCGTTCAACTTGGGCTACGCGCAAGGGTGGCTTTCCTGCGCCTCTCGGGAAGCCAACCCCGCCGCCTGTCTGCCGCCTGTGGCGATCACGGCGGTGCCGGAGGGCGAACTCCGTGCCCCGTATTTCATGCAATGGAGTTTCGGGCTCGAACATCAGTTCGGGAGCACGGCCAGCGTGCAGGCGCAATACGTGGGCACGCGAGCCTTGAACCAGTCGTACCTGACGCAAGTGAACGGTTATCAAACCGTGTGTCAGGGATGCTTTTCTCCCTTTCCATATCTCCAGCCGACCGATCCTAGATTTGGTGCCGCGACACAGCTCTCCACGGGCGCCAAGAGCCACTATAACGGCCTGCAACTGACCGCCATGAAACGCACCAGCCACGGCCTCGAGGGCCAAGTCAATTACGCCTTCAGCCGCTGTATGGACGAGGTCTCGAACGGCGGATTCCTGCAATTTTCCGCAGGGGGAATCCTTTCTCCTTTACCGGGAGAACTGGCACGCAACTACGGCCCTTGCGATTACGACATCCGGAACAATCTGACGGCGGAGTATGTCTATCAGTTGCCCTTCAGAGTACAGAATCAACGGCTGGGCTACGCACTCAACGGTTGGCAGATCTCGGGCACGATCTTCTGGCACAGCGGGGTTCCGTTCTCGGTGCTCAGCACGCCCTACGCGGCTGATGGCAACGGCATCGTGCAGGGCGCAGGCCCGCAGTTTGCGAGCCTCGTGCCGGGTGTGCCGCTCTACAAGCACACGGCGATTGCCGGTGTCACTCAACCCGGCACCCTTCAGTGGCTTAACCCCGATGCCTTCGCCTCCTCGGTGGACCCAAGCACAGGCGCCTGCTCCGGAGGGGATAGCCCGCAAAACTGCCAGTTCGGCGACCTCGGTCGCAACGCCTTGCGCGGTCCTGACTTCACCTGGAGCGATTTCTACCTCACCAAGTGGTTTCAGGTGAAGGAACATACAAAACTGCGCCTGGAAGCCCAGTTTTTCAACGTTTGCAATCATCCGAATTTCGCACTTCCCAGCATGGTACTGGCCGGCGTACCAGGAAAGGCTTCCACTCAGACCGGGTTCGGGGCGCTCACTTACACTACATCTCCGCCCACCGGACTGCTGGGCGTCGGTTTAGGTGGCGACAGCTCGCCGCGCATGGTCGCTTTCCATCTCAGGCTTGAATTCTAATCTAGTGATGAGGCAGACTCGTCCACTGAGGTGAAATGATTTAATGCGGACGCGGTATCAGCTCACTGACCCTGACAACAAGACCTGCGCTGGGAACAATGGTGTGGCTCAACCCAGTAAACATGGCGGGCTGACCGCCTACATAGTCCCTCAACTCCAGCCGCAAAGCCAGATGCCAGCGCAGCGCGATATCGCCTCCGCCTCCGTAGTTCCAAACGAATTTGAACGGGTAAGGGGGACTCGAGGCCCCACTCCCACTCAGGGTAGTGAGACTGAAGCGACTGCCCCCAAGCCCAACGGTAACGAAGGGCTGCACCTTCGGCTTTAGTGGAAGATAACGGACGTAATTGAACGAAAAGAGATCCTGGCGATTGTACAGACCCGCCGGGTTATTGCTATAGGAATAGCTTGTCTCGAAGGCGTTATGGCCTATGTGGAAGCGTCCACCAAAAAAGAGGCGACCCGCATAATTGAACGTTTCGGGCCGTGGGCAGGGTCGAGAGCCAAATGTTGTACCCTTTATCTGGCAGGTGAGATACTTGTATTCGGTATTGCTGATGAAGGAGCCCCCGCCTTCAACGAAAGTATCGACGCTCAGCGGAGGGCCTTGGCTCCAGGCCAGTGAACACGTGCAGGAAAGAAGCAGGATCCAATAGGCAGCAATTCGTATGGTTCGCATGAGTGTCCTCCTCGAACCTTGACCCCGGCATTTCACGCCCCTATTCCCATCCCGAACAGGAGACGGGAGCAAGGGGTGCGAGGCAAGAGTGATTGGAAAATCCGACCGGTGATACGATGCCGAATTGCCCTGGGGGGTTATCCAGGATCAAAAACGTCCGTCGAGTGGGACTACAATAGCCCAAGGCAGGCTCGCCAGGAGGGAATGATGCCACAACTATTGATGGACTACGCTGCAGTTATTGTGATCGCACTTCCCTTGACGGTTTTCGGGGGCGCCAACCCAGGTCAACAAGACACACGTGCAGCGGCAACCGAAGCGCGAATTAACAAAAGACCTGCGCAGTACACGTCCCCATCCTCCGGTAAAGCCATGTACCTCGCCTACTGCGCCTCCTGTCATGGCAAGGATGGCAAGGGAGACGGACCGGCGGCCTCCGCCATGAAGATCGCACCTGTACATTTGACCGTACTCGCGGCGGAGAACGGGGGCATCTTCCCTGAGAACCACGTAGCCCAGACCATTAGGGGGGACTCGAACACTCCCAGTCACGGCTCAAAGGATATGCCGGTCTGGGGTCCAATTTTCGGGGCAATCGGAACAAAGAGTGACGGAGTGGTGCAACTGCGTGTTCGGAATCTGACAAAGTACATCGAGTCGCTACAGGAGAAGTGAAGCCGAGACCCACTCGTCACCAGGGAGAGGTGTTCTCCAATCAGCATGAAGTTTCGCTTGGCCATAATCTGCCCTATCGGCAGATGCCCCGACAGGTCGCGGCGCTACGTCGAAACTAGGACACTACCCCGGCCCCCAACCCTGGCAAACGGCAACCCTTTCGTCACGATCATTCATCTAAGGCCGTGTGCGGGGCGCAGAGAAAAAAAGTCAAGCACACGTGAGCAAACTAGTGTATCATTCTTGTATCGAGCCGAGGAGGGCACCCATGAAACTGCGATTTTCGGGCCATAATCTCCTGGTTTATGTTGCAAGCCTGCTCTTCCTACCGATGACTCTAGCTGCCCAACAAGCCGTCTCGCACGTGCGGGTGGTGAGGTTGAGTTACGTCAGCGGCACGGTAGGTGTGAAGCGCACAAGCGCCACCGAATGGACTAAAGCCCTCGTGAATACTCCCGTACAAGAGGGCTTCGAGGTATCGACCGCGGCGGATAGTTTTGCCGAGGTGGAATTCGAAAACGGTTCCACGGCCCGCTTGGGTGAACTCTCCCACTTGACTTTCGACCAACTGGCTCTGGATGCCGAGGGCAACAAGCTCAATCGTATGACGTTCGAGCAGGGCTACGCTACCTTTCATTTCCTGCCTGAGAAGCACGACGCCTACAGCGTCAAAGTCGCCGATGCAACGCTGACTCCCAGCGGCAAGAGCGAGTTCCGGACGGACGTTGATAAAGGCCACGTGCGCGTGGAGGTCTTCAACGGCTCGGTCGACGTCGCGGCGCGCTCGGGGTCCGAGAAACTCGGAAAGGACAAAACACTGGAATATGATACCAGTGAGACCGAGGTGGCGTTCAACACCCGGCGCGGAATGGTCAAAGACGCCTGGGACAAGTGGACCGAAGGGCGAGATTCGCAGGCCACCCTGGCGTTGAGCGATCAGGCGGTGGCTGCGCGTGGACCGGTCTATGGGTGGAGCGACCTTGATACTTATGGCGAGTGGGCCCTGATTCCGGGCTTCGGCTATGGCTGGTCGCCGTTTGCGTCGATGGGCTGGGCGCCATACACCGCGGGCATGTGGAGCTGGTACCCGGGATTGGGTTATACGTGGATCGCGGGCGAGCCGTGGGGCTGGCTGCCGTACCATTATGGGTTGTGGAACTATTCCGCCGAGTTCGGCTGGTTTTGGATGCCGGGCGACTTTGGCTTCTGGTCACCTGCCCTGGTCACTTGGTATACGGGACCGGGTTGGATCGGCTGGTCGCCTTTGGGGTTGAATCCCCAGGCGGGATTGTTGAGGCCGGTGACGACCGTTTCCAGTTCGGCATTTCAAGCCGGCCAGCTCATTACTCCCGAAACCACAAGCCACGTTGATTTCAAAGAAGGGACCTTGACAGAGCACCCGCCTTTCCAGCCGGGTGCGGGTGCCGCGCTGAGCGGAATTCCTCTGGCAGCCGGATTTGCAGCAGTGACCAGCGCGCATCTCACGGGCGCGCACACGCCGGCGCCCTCTTCAATTCTGATGGGAGTCGAAGGCGGCAAGGAAGGCGCGCTGCTGGACGGCCACCCCTTGCGCGAGCCTTTGCGTTACCGCTCGGGCACGACTTTGGGTGGCCGGTATACGGTCGGCGGCGCTGTGGGTGAATTCCAGGGCGACGCTTTCCAAAGATCGGGTAGCAGGGAAAAAATGAGTGGAGTGCCTGATTCGACGGCATCCCGCGGAACCGGGCCGAGCATCTTGCCTCACGGCCGTTCGGCGCAATCGGCGCGCGCGGAGGCCGGTGAGATGACCCAAGGCGGCAACGGCGCCGTGATGCCAAGTGGCCCATCATCCACGCCGAGCCCAGCAGCCAGCAGTTCGCACAGTGCAGCCGCCGGCACCGGCAGCGGACACCATTGATTACAACGTCATTCCCGCGAAAGCGGCAATCCACCCGGGGAAAGTAGGGGCGGTTCGCGAACCGCCCCTGCCAGATGGACCTCCGCTTTCGTGGGTGTGACGACGCATGAGATTTTGCCAGAGCACCTACAAATACTTCAATAACTCATCCAACGTTTTCTGCACGCCCTCGTAAGGGTCGCCGGGGCCCTCGAACTCGATCGAATAGACCCCTGTGAAAGCAGCCTTCTTGGAAATTTCGATGCACTTCGGGAAGTCGTATTTGGTCTCGTTCCCAGCGGCGTCAAACTCCAGTCCTTTGGCGTGGCATACGACGTGCGCGTAAGGGAAGAGAAGCGGCAGGCCTTGCTCGCGTGTCGCCTCATCCGGAAAGTTGCCGAAATCCGGGAGCGCCCCGACCACGTCCGGGCCCGTCTCCTCGAAGAGCCTGACCAGCTCCTCGGGGTGTTCCGAGCCCACGCCGCCGTGGTTCTCGATGATCACATGCACGCCTTTAGGTCTGCCATAGGCAGCCAGGCGCTTATACGACTCGATGGTCGGCGAAAGGTCCTGCGGATTGAACTTGCCCGGATCGCATCGGACGGACTTTGAGCCGATTGCCTGCGCGACATCGATCCAAATTTTCGAGGCGTTCACCGCTGCATCGCGCACTGACTGGTCGGGGTCGGAAAGCCCCCCGCCCGTCCACAGCTCATCAATGTCCACCGGCATGTTCACGACGTGCGAGCGCGCCTGCAGCAAACGGCCCTTGACTTCCTGAAGGTAGGTCTTTTCCGTGGAAGCAAAGTGGGGAGCGCAAAACTCCAGATTATGAACTTGGTACCGTTCAGCAATCATCTCCGGAAAATCGAGCAAGGCGAGCATATTTCCAGGGAGAGTGAACTCTTTCTCCCGTGTGGACTGAAAATAGTTATGAAGACTCCAGGTGGAAATAGAAATGCGGCTCCGTTTGTCTAACCTGTTAACGCTGGCAGGGTGGTGTTTCGTCTGTCCCAAGAGTTCTCTGCCGAAAGCGAAGATTCCGGCCCCAACGCCAAGACGAGTGAAAAAATCCCGACGAATCATCCTTCCTCCTTTCGGCCCGCCGCGTCGGAGCCGATAGAGAGAGATGCTAACACTGTTTTTCGGCGGTCGGGCGAACTATTCGAACGGCTTTGCCGGTCTAAATGGGAGTGGAGGCAGTGACATACTGACACTCTGACATTTTGGCGCACTTCCCGCGATGCCCGTTATTTTCTAATTATTGCCTAAATATCGGATTGACATTCTCGCTCCAGTTCCGTATATTTTGTCGGATTTCAAGAATGTTGCCGGCCGACGGAAAAGGGGCGGCCGACAACACGCTTCGCTCACGCCTCTCTGTGTCCCTCGAGCCGGCGCCAGTCGCGGGTCAGAGATTTCGGACTCGCAGAGGGATTGGCGTTAACACGGATAGTGTGCTCTCCATTGGAGAATGGCTGCGATGGGTCTCATTTCTGTTCAAATTTTCCAAAGCTCAACGTACCCCTATTCAGCGGTTCTTCTCGCACTTCTTTTGCTCCTGATTTATTTTCGCCATCAACGCATCGAGCGCGCGAACAAGAATGCTGAATTGCACTGGTTTTCGGAGCTGCCTCTGTTCGGCAAGTCCCTTGCTGAAAGTCCCGGTCCGCCACAGATGGCCGACTTAACCGGTCAGCGAGTCCACGAGGTTTTTGGGAGCGGGGCCTGCTACATTTTGGTGCAGACCAGCGGATCGGAAACAACCAGCCACGTCTCGGTGCAAGGACTCAGCGCGCAGTCGGCGGAGCTATTATCAGGCGACCCCTTACGATCTTATCTCATCTCCTGCGGGGCGCGTTGGGGGAACTTGCTGATTTTCCCCGACCTTTCTCGTCCATCCGTGGATTTCGCGTGGCAACGCGACGCGCTTTTTCACGAACTGCGAGCGCTTTGGGTGCGGGAAGGGCTGAGGACCCTGGTGGTAGTGGGACTACAGGTGCGGGAGAGTTCCTATGGCGCGTTGCTGATGGGACGCCGCAAGCCTAAGAGCTTTCGCCCCAACGAGCTTCGCTTGCTGCTGGCCATTGGTAACCAACTCGGCGTGGCCGCAGAGAATTGGTCCTTGCACCGCGCGGCAGAACGGCACAACCGGGAACTCCGGTTGCTGCATCGAGTCAGTGAATTGCTGCGCACGGAATTTGATCTTGAAGCACAGGTGGAGATCCTGCGCCGAGAATTGCAAGGCGTGCTCGGCACGACGAACTTTTCCCTGGCCTTACAGGACTCGCCGGAAGGACCGCTGAAGACGATGGTCGCCTTCCAACCCGCAAATGCCGAGGTTCCTTCCGGAGCACCCGAGCCGGATGGTCTCGCGGACTTTGTTTGTCAGGGGCGCCGCCCGCTGCTTCTGAACCAGGAGCTTCCTGCCAAGGCGCGCCGCCTGGGGATTCAAGCTGTGGATGGACGGCTGCGCACCTGGTGTGGAGTGCCCGTTCATTTCTCCGACGGTGCCCTGGGTGTGCTGGCGGTGGCGGACTTCGAGCGAGAGAATGCCGTCAACCAGGAACAGTTTGAGCTGATGCAGGTGCTTGCTGACGAGGCCACTGGCGCGCTCGAAAGCGCCCGGCTTTTCCAGAAGGAGCGGCGACGCGCGAGCCATCTGGCTCTTCTGAATGAACTAACCCGGAAAGCAGCCTCGGACCTCAATCCGAAGGAACTTCTCTCCAATATTTGCCGGGAAATCCGCAACGCCTTTGATCGCGAGTTTGCGCGAATTGAAGTGGTGGACATGCAGAAGAAAGAGCTGGTCGTGGAAGCTGAGGCGGGTTACAGCACGGAGTTGCTAGGCCGCCGGTTCCAAATCGGCGAAGGACTTTCGGGTGCGGCCGCCATGGGCAGTGAGCCTATTCTGGCAAATTCCGTGCTGCGCGACCTTCGATACGTGGCGCTGCGCCCAGGCGTGCGATCGGCCTTGAGCCTTCCCCTGAGGTATCGGGAGGAGTTGCTGGGCGTGCTGAGTCTGGAGAGCTTGCGGGAACATAGCTTTTCCCAGCAGGACGTGCTGACCTTGCAGTCACTGGCGAACCAACTCGCCATCGACCTTCATAACGCTCGCGCCTACCAGATTGCGCTGGACCAAGCCATCACCGACGGTTTGACGGGCCTCAAGACTCACCGCTTCTTCCGGGAGGCACTGGAAGGGGAATGGCGCCGGTCAGTCCGCAGCGGCCGGCCATTTTCCGTCATCATGATGGACCTGGACGGCTTTAAGCACGTGAATGACAGCGGAGGGCACCTGGAAGGAGATCGAGTGCTGGCGGCTGTGGCTGCTCTGCTCGATTCCCGATCGAGGCAATCCAATGTGGTGGCAAGGTACGGCGGGGATGAGTTCGCCATCTTGATGCCCGAAACGACGACGGAACAGGCTGAAATTCTGGCTGAGAGGCTTCGTTCCGCCCTGCAGGCGGACCAGTTCCTGCACACTCGCGGCGTGACGGCAAGCATCGGGGTTGCGTCCTTTCCAAACCACGGTCCAACTCCTGAGGACATTCTGAGTGTGGCGGACTCCGGGATGTACCTGGCCAAACACTGCGAAGGAAACTGCGTGCGGGTAGCTTCTTTAAGAATTGCAGCAGGGAATGCGGAAAGTGAACAGGAATTGTTGGACGCGTGTCTGGGAGTGACCGTGAAACGGATGTTCTCCAATGGCAACGCGGCGATCAACAACCACTACCGGCACCGGTTCGAGCAGATGAAGCCGCTCTGGGATACAATCACGGCACTTGCCTTTGCCGTCGAGGCTAAAGACCCTTACACGAAGCACCATTCTGCCGAGGTATCGGCGTGGGCAGCCAAAGTCGCCCTGCAAGTGGGGTTACCACAGGCCGAAGTGGAGGACATTAAGCTGGCAGGGATCGTCCACGATATCGGCAAAATCCATGTCCCGGAAGAGGTGCTCTCCAAGCCCTCGTTCCTGACGCCATCCGAGTTCGACTTGGTGAAGAGTCACGCGGCTTGGGGAGCGAAGATTTTGGAACCCTTGAAAGAGAGCGGCATTGAACGCATCGTGCGCTGCCACCACGAGGCCGTGGATGGGAACGGTTATCCCGATGGCCTGAAGGGGGAACAAATCCCTATCGGCGCCCGCATCATCACGGTGGCCGACGCTTTCCAGGCCATGATTCGGAGCCGTCGGTATCGGAAGGCGCGCAGCATGGAAGAGGCCGTGGCTGAATTGCGCCGTTGCCGGGGCACACAATTTGATCCCCTGGCGGTGGATGCGCTGATTCAGTTGGTCGAGTCCGACGCAGGGCTACCGCTACCCGAGCCCACGGAGAGTGAGCGCACCTTTTCGTAATGCGGCCCAGCCTTCCAGCTCAGTGAGACATTCATCTATCGCTTGGGAGTCGTGCCGGCAAGGGTCTGGCTCAGCTTCGAGCGGAAGGCGCCGAGCGTATCCTCAATTATCTTTCGCTGTTTCTCCAGCAGATTCTCGAGGGCAGGCGTGGAAGGTTCTGCGGATGGTTGGGCAGGCCGGGAAGGAGCCTCCGTGGACCCTTCGCGGACGGCCTCGGTTGTCTGACTTTGCTCTGCCGATAGAGCCTCGGTATGGTCGAGGAGATTCTGGAGCATGCGCTTGAAAGCTTCCGCCTCGTTGCGCTGCCGCTTTTGTGCAGCCGCACTCGAGACTTCAAGCCGCTTCTCAAAAGCCTCCAGAAGCTGGCGCGAATGCGCTTCTAGTTCCGTCCTGGTTTGCCGCTCCCACTCTTTCACCACGTAAACCGCCATCTCAATGCTTTTGGAGAGCCGCTCGGGGAGTTCCTGAAGGGCCTGGTCGGCGCCGTTTCTCACCTCGGCCGCCACCCGTGCGGCGGCCTCTCCGGCCGTTGACTCAATTCTTGCGCGCAGCGATTCCAGCAGCCCTTCGAAAGTGGCGTGGATTGCGCTCTCCGTCTCTTTCATCTGCTGCGCCTGAGTCTCCAAGAGCGCCGCCTGCAGTTGCTCCCGGTAGGATGCCGATTTCGCCGCGGCTTCGCGCTCCAGCAAACTCAACGTCGATTCGCGCAGCATCGCCAGCTGCTTCTCGGTCGCCTCCACACAGTGCTCTTCGGTGGTCTGGATCTTTACGTGTAAGGATTCAAGTAGCCCTTGCAAGCTGGCTTGAATTCCCGTCCCCATTTCCCTCGTCTGCTGCGCCTGCATTTCCAAGAGCGCCGCCCGCAGTTGCTCCCGGTAGGACGCCGACTTCTCCGTGGCTTCGCTCTCCAGCCCCGTCAGGACCGATTCCCGCACTGCACCCAACTGCCTCTCGGTCTCCTCCACGCACTGTTCTTGGACCTCTTGAATCTTTCCGCGCAGCCCTTCCAGCAGGCCTTCCAGGCTGGCCTGAATCCCTGTCCCCAACTCCTTCGTCAGCTGCGCCTGAATCTCCAAAAGCGCCGCCCGCATTCGCTCCCGGTAGGACGCCGACTTCTCTGCTGCTTCGCTCTCCAGGGTAGTTAAGGTCGATTCCCGCACCGCGCCCAACTGCTTCCGGGTTTCCTCGACGCATTGCCCTTGCGTCTCTTGAATCTTTATGCGTAGCCCTTCTAGCAGGCCTTCCAGGTTGGCCTGAATCCCTGCCTCCATCTCCTTCATCTGCTGCGCCTGCAGCTCCACCAGCGCCGCCCGCAGTTGCTCCCGGTACGTCGCCGACTTCTCCCTCGCTTCGCTCTCCAGCGCCGTCAAGGCTGATTCCCGCACCAAACCCAATTGCTGCTGCGTCTCCTCCACATACTGCTCTTGGGTCTCGTGGATTTTGGTGCGCACGGCCTCGAGCAGCCCTGCGAGGCTGGCTTGAATCCCCGCCTCCATCTCCTTCGTCTGCTGCGCCTGCAGCTCCACCAGCGCCGCCTGCAGTTGCTCCCGGTACGTCGCCGACTTCTCCCTCGCTTCGCTCTCCAGCGAGCCTAAGGCCCATTCACGCACTGCAGTCAACTGCTTCTGGGTTTCCTCTACCGACTGCTCTTGCGTCTCGTGGATCTTGGCCCGCAGGCTTTCCAGGCTGGCTTGAATCCCTGCCTCCATCTCCTTCGTCTGCTGCGCCTCCAGCTCCACCCGCAGTTGCTCCCGGTACGTCGCCGACTTCTCCCTCGCTTCACTCTCCAGCGCCGCCAAGGCCGATTCCCGTACCGCGCCCAACTGCTGCTGCGTCTCCTCCACATACTGCTCTTGGGTCTCGTGGGTCTTGGCACGCAGGGCTTCCAGCAGGCCTGCGAGGCTGGCTTGAATCTCCGCCTCCATCTCCTTCGTCTGCTGCGCCTGCAGCTCCACCAGCGCCGCCCGCAGTTGCTCCCGGTACGTCGCCGACTTCTCCCTCGCTTCGCTCTCCAGCGCCGTCAAGGCTGATTCCCGTACCAAACCCAATTGCTGCTGCGTCTCCTCCACACACTGCTCTTGGGTCTCGTGGATCTTGGCCCGCAGGCTTTCCAGGCCGGCTTGAATCCCCGCCTCCGTCTCCTTCGTCTGCTGCGCTTGCAACTCTGCAAGCGCCGCCCGCAGTTGCTCCCGGTACGTCGCCGACTTCTCTGTCGCTTCGCTCTCCAGCGCCGTCAAGGCTGATTCCCGCGCCAAACCCAACTGCTTCTG
>Ga0187784_10003939_pt1 | contig 12013 bp, 9 predicted proteins | sample 1015_SJ02_MP15_2_FD_132964 | JGI IMG/M metagenome (GOLD analysis project Ga0187784, IMG submission 132964) | Tropical peat soil microbial communities from peatlands in Department of Meta, Colombia - 1015_SJ02_MP15_20_MG | ecosystem: Environmental > Terrestrial > Soil > Wetlands > Peat | place... | reverse complement strand
GCCGACAGGATCGTCATGAAGGGGGAAAAGGAGGGAAAGGTACTGGTCGAGACTCCGGGCGGGGCTCTGGTCGGCCTTACAAGGTCGCAGCTCAGGGTACTGGCGAGGATCTATGGATGAAACAGGGGATTACGCCTATTCGTCGAAAACAGCGATAGGCCGTCCAGTCTGGACACTCTGCAACGGCCAGTGAATTCGAACGCCCATTTCCTTTTTCGAAGAAACGTTCTTAACCGATTATCGAGGGGCGCCTTCAGCTGCCAGGGAGACATGCCGAAGTTCAAGACAACCGCAGAGGCTCTGAAGATAGTCCACACTAGAGACCAGATTAGAAATCTTGGTATAATTGCCCATGTGGACCACGGGAAGACCACTACCTCAGACAGCCTGCTAGCTGCATGCGGGATGCTGTCGCCTTCAGTCGCTGGTCAGGCGCTCGCCCTCGACTACATGGAGCTCGAGCAGCAGCGCCAGATGACGATAAAGGCAGCGAATGTGACGCTTTACTACGAAGAAGCGGGTAAGCCGTACGTAATCAACCTCATCGACACCCCAGGGCACATCGACTTCACGGGAAAGGTAACCAGATCGCTGAGGGCTGTCGACGGTGCCATTGTCGTAGTAGACGCGGTCGAAGGAATCATGACGCAGACCGAAACTGTGACCAGACAGGCCCTCGAAGAGAGGGTGCGCCCTGTCGTCTACATCAACAAGATTGACAGGCTGATCAAGGAGCTCCGCCTCAGCCCGGAGAAGATGCAGGAATGGCTCTTCAACATAGTCAAAGACTTCAACAGGCTCGTCGACACCTACGCCGAGCCCGAGTACAAGCAGAAGTGGAAGGTCTCTATCCAGGACGCCCAGGTCGCCTTCGGCTCCTCGAAGGACAAATGGGGCTTCAACTTCGACATGGCGAAGGCAGCAGGGATGTCCTTCAAGGATATCATCAACGCCTACAGCGCCTCGACGCCGGAGGAGCTGGGGAAGAAACTCCCACTGCACGAAGCGCTTCTCGGCATGGTCGTGAGGCACCATCCACCCCCCAATGTGGCCCAGGCGTACCGCATCCCGAAGATCTGGGCCCAAGGGGACCTCAACAGCGACGTGGGAAAGTCCCTCCTTGCTTGCGACGAGAACGGCCCAACGGTCATGATGGTGACCAACGTCGTGGTCGACCCGGCAGCTGGCCTCGTGGCTACCGGGAGGCTCTTCTCTGGGAGTGTCACAAATGGCGACTCCGTCTATCTCCTCAACTCCAAGCGGGAAGGAAAGATCCAGTCAGTCCAGCTCTTCATGGGCTTCCAGAGAGAGATAGTCGACTCCCTCCCGGCGGGGAACATCCCTGCACTGCTCGGTCTTGACATTAGGTCCGGCGAGACCATCTCGAACAGGAAGGACGTGGCAACCTTCGAGTCGATCCACTATGTCAGCGAACCCGTCGTCACGGTGGCGGTAGAGGCAAAGCACCCCAGGGACCTCCCGAAGCTGGTAGAAGTCATGAGGCGGCTCAACATCGAAGACCCCAACCTGGTCGTCACAATCAACCAAGAATCGGGGGAGACCCTCATGTCCGGCATGGGGGTGCTCCACCTCGAAATCGCCACCACTCAGATACAGCAGGCGGGGCTTGAGATCATCACGTCCCCGCCCATAATCAACTACAGGGAGACGATCCGCGCAAGGGCAGGGCCGATAATGGCTAGGTCCCCGAACAGGCACAACAAGATCTTCATGGAGGTGGAGCCGCTCGAGCCCGAAGTCATCGAGCTCATCCGTAACGGCACCATAGGCGAGAACGTCGAGAAGAAGGTGGTCATCAAGACGCTTCGTGATCACGGATGGGACCCCGACCAGGCGAGGAACTTCCAGGCCATCGACGACAAGGGGGACATACTCACGGAGGTCACCAAGGGTGTTCAGTTCCTTCAGGAGTCCATGGACTCCATCCGGGCGGGCTTTGACGACATAATGAAGAACGGCCCCCTTGCCTACGAGTTCACAAGAGGGGTGAAGGTGGCTCTAACCAACTTCGTCCCGCACGAGGACCCCGCCCACAGGACCTATGCACAGCTCATGCCCGCCTCGCGAAGGGCGCTTCTTGGGGCGATGCTTTCAGCGAATCCCACCCTTCTAGAGCCAATCCTCGGCATCGAGGTCAAGGGCCCCTCTGAGCTCATCGGCGCGGTCACAGGCGTGATAAGCGCGAAGCGCGGGAAACTTGTCAAGATAGACCAGAGGGAAGTGATGACCGTGGTCGAGGGGGAGATACCCGCGTCCGAAACATTCGACCTGAGCGAGAAGATGAGGGGTGCGACCGCGGGCAAGGCGGTCTGGAACACTCACTTCAAGACATGGCAGGCCGTTCCGCAGAACATGCTCTGGGGACTGGTTACCGAGATCAGGAAGAGGAAGGGCCTCCCGCCTGAACCCCCGAAGGCCGAAGAGTTCATCGACAAAGAGTAAGCAGAGTAGAACAAGAAACGAACAGTGGGCTGCCAGGACCTCACTTCCTAGACAGGAAGTTCACAATACCTAAGAGTCGGTCGGAGTCTTCCGAGTCCGATTTGAAGGAGGCATTCCTACTACTTGTCATCCTCTCTGCCTCCCTCCTGCTCGCCTCTGCCCAGGTCCATGCCGTGCCCCCTCCGACAGAAAGAAGCTCGACTCATCCAGCCGGCGCCCGGCTTGCCGCAGGGCTCTCCGGACAGCCCTCCTCCCCCCAGCCAAAGTACGACGAACAGCTTGGAATGACTTTCTCAGAGGACTTCTCCAACCTCTCCTACAACGTGACGGCCGTGGCCCAGTCCGATGCCCAGGGGTTCGGCCCGGGCTACCTCCTCAACGGCTTGACCAACACAGGCTACTGGTACCAAGTGGGTGTGGCCTTCGACTGGCCGTATCAGGGAGGAGGCTACGAAGCAGGTTTTGGGTTCCTGTACGAGGCGTTCAACAGCTCGGGGGCAAGCGTCTACCCTTCGGGGGGGGGAGGGGGGCTGGGCAATTTTTCGGGCGTGGTGAACAACGGCGACTTGATCCTCCTCCGGTTGTCGCTCTCCAACGGACAGGTTTACTTCCAGGCTCGCGACTGGAACACCGGGGCCGTAGCGATTCAGACCTTCCCGGCCTCGGGCTCCAAGTTTGTCGGTCTGCGGTCCTCGTCCGGGCCAAACGGCTTCTTCAGCGGGCTGATGACCGAGTGGTACCACGACGACCCCTACTATGGGTCAGAGGCGGACGTGACCTACTCCAACCCGACCACCAGACTAACCTCTGCGACACTCTGGGTCGACGAGTTCGACGCCAACACCTCCACTTCGGTCTTCGAATCCTCGCAAGACTTTGCCTTCTCAGGTCCCGACCAGCTCAGGCCGTTCTCACTCGACGGCGCCACGGAATATGCGAGCGCGTACACCTTCATCACCGGTTCTCTTGGTAAGACGCAGATTACGTTCAGCTATTCGGTGATAGACGGAGGAGCAGACTTCGGCGCCCCACAACTGGATTACATTGAGAACGGGACGCTGCAGACCGCGGTGCTCACCGGAACGCCCACGACGTACCTTGCAGACACCGGGAGCCTCTGGCAGGTCTCGTTGAGTCTTCCCGGGAGCTCTGCCACCGAGAGGTGGGAAACCCCTCAACCCACCAACGGTACCGCTACCATGCCTGTCAACGAGAGCGTGTCTTTCTTCCACCAGTATCTCTGCACCTTAGCGTACACACTCTCCGGGGGTGGATCTGTCCCCTCACCCCCACTGTGGAGCGAGACGTCATTCGGCTCACCCCTGTCCCTGAACGGGAACGCATCCACCTGGGTGGACGCCGGCTCTCCGCTGGGGTTCCCCCAGATATTGGCGGGCTCTACTGGTTTCGAAAGGTGGGCTACCCAGAGCTCCAATCTGACCATAACAGGGTCCCAGAGCGTGCACGTCGTGTACTATCACCAGGTCGCACTGAGCTTTGCCTACGACGTAAAGGGGGGAGGGGCGACCACGGGTCCGACGCTGAACGCCACTCGATTCGGGGCCCAGTTCTTGGAACCCATCTCGAACTCGAGTGTCAGCTTCCTTGACGTGGGGACGAACTGGACTCTCTCCTCTCTCCTCCCCGGGAGCGGGGCACAAGAACGTTGGTTCGCGTCGGAGGGGACGTCAGGAAACGTCACTCAACCTCAGACAGTCACAGTCGTCTACGAGCGTCAGTACGCGGTGACGGCTGGGTCCGACCCGGTCGCGGGTGGATTTGTGTCTCTGGCATCCCCCTGGGGAACCGCTGGGTCCTCGGTCGAGCTTACCGAGCACCCGGTAGCAGGTTGGAAGTTCGAAGGGTGGGTAGGCTCCGGGAACGGGTCCTACTCTGGCCCACTCGCCACTGCCATCGTTGTCGTCTCGGGACCGACTTCTGAGAACGCCACCTTCTACCCTGGTCTTTCGATCACCGCCGGTCCCGACGGGGTCGTCGACTACGCTGTGGGTACAACGAACGGTACGGTCCCGGCCGGAGGGAGCGTTAACATCTTCCCGCCGCTGGGGTCGACCGTCACGTTGCGTGCGGTCGCTTCTTCGGCTCTCTACACCTTCGCCGGGTGGAGCCCGTCCGGCGGCGGCGCTGCTCTTTCGCTGACCGTCACTTCCCCCGAGACCGTTGCCGCCGACTTCAAACTCAACCCGCTACCCACGATCGCCGTTGCCTCAATTCTTCTGGTGGTTGTAGCTGGGGCCTCGTTCCTCATCTGGCGCAGAAGGCGCCCGTTTGAACCTCCTCCAGCCTTTAATCCCCCCTCTCGAACCCCACAGCAGGCGAGCGTCTTCTGGAGATAGTTTCCTATGACCTCTGGCTGGACGTAGATTTCGCAAGGGCCCACCTGGATGGGGAGCTCACGCTCACGGTCAGGGGAGCCACCAAGCCGTTCTCCCTTGACGCCTCTCAGCTCTCAGTCTCGTCAGCGTCTGTAAACGGGCGCCCCGCCCGGTTCGTCTTCGACGAGGAGCGCACGAAGCTGAAGATTCTAGGGGTCCCGACAAGACAGTCCTTCGTGAAGATAGAGTACTCCAAACAGGTTTCTGACGACGTCATTTTCGGCCTCTACAAGTCGAAGTACGGCAAAGACTACATCCTTGTTACAGACCTGGAACCCGCTGAAGCCAGGACCGTCTTCCCCTGTGTAGACGCACCCGCTTACAAGGCGGTCTTCAGGCTTCAGATCACAACCGAGAGCGGGTTGGGCGTCATTGCGAACACGCCCCTGGTTCGCACGCAGGATGCCGGGGCGGGAAGGACGACCTACACCTTTCAGGAGACCCCCAGGATGTCCACCTACCTTTTCTTCTTCGCCATAGGCCGTTTCGAGGAGACGAAGCGCACGGCGGGAGGGATTGATGTCATAACGGCTACCCGCCCGGGCCAGGCTCAGAACTCCCACGTTGCTCTCGAGATGGCAGCGGAAGCTCTAATGGCATATCAACGCTACTATGATGTCCCCTACCCGCTAAAGAAGCTGCACATCGTCGCGCTCCCCGAGTACCACACGGGGGCAATGGAGAACTGGGGCGCCATTTCATCCCGGGAGGGCTACGCCCTGATTACCGAGGACACGAGTTTCTCCCAGAAGTGCAGGGGGGCCATGTCCATGGTGCACGAGGTAGCGCACCAGTGGTTCGGCGACTTGGTGACCATGAGGTGGTGGGACGACCTCTGGCTCAACGAAAGCTTTGCCACCTTCATGTCCTACAAGATGACCGACAGGCTCCGACCAGATTGGGAGATGTGGGGCACATTCCTCCGTGACGAAGGGTTCCTCGCACTGAACGTTGACGCCCTCTCAACCACCCACCCGGTCCGCGGGCACGTCAGAAACGTTGCCGAGTCGATGCACACGTTCGACGCGATAAGCTACGGGAAGGGCGCCTACGTTCTGAGGATGCTCGAGGCGTACGTGGGGGAGGAGGCTTTCAGGAGGGGGGTCTCCGACTACCTGAAGAAGTTCAGCTTCTCAAATGCCTCGGGCAGAGATCTGTGGGACGCCCTCGGAAAGGCGTCCGGTCTCCCAGTGACCAGGGTCGCGAGGGAATGGCTCACGAAGCAGGGTTACCCAATGGTGAAGGTCAGCGCCAAGAGGGGGAAGGTCGAACTCAGTCAGAGCCGGTTCACCCTCTCAGGGAGGAAGACTCCGGGGGTCTGGCCGATCCCGATCAGCCTGCGCGCTGACGGGAAGGAGGAGTCCGCGTTCCTCGACAGGAGGACCGGGAAGGTCGGTGTGAGAGCCGACAAGGAGCTCCTCCTAAACTTGGATCGCACGGGGTTCTACACCACCCTCTATGACGCCCAGGGATACGAGCGCCTCGCGGGTAACTTTTCCCGGATACACCCACATGATAGGGCGGGAATCCTGCACGATCTCTTCCTCTTCTTGCAGGCGGGTCTCGCCAAACCGGAGCTTTACGCCCGCTTCGTGGTCCTCTGCGGGGCGAACCCCGACGCAATCACCACCCAGGAGGTGACTGAGCAGTTGATGCACCTGACCGCCATCGCGGCCGAGTCACGCGTCATTCAGGACATCGAACCAGATTTCTACCCGCCCCTCCTCAAAGCTTTCGGCGAGGAGCCCAGGCCGGCGGAGCCGCCGTACGTGGGTGCGGCAAGAGAGTATCTAACCTCCCAGTATGCGTCAGTAAGCGAGTCCTACGCCAAGAAGATGGCAGACCTCTTCGAGCACTTCACTGATCTCGACCCCAACCTGAAGTCCGCAGCGGCCATAGGATACGCCATGACAAACGGCGCCAGTGCCGAGAAGAGGCTCCAGGACATGGCGAAGACGCTCCAGGGCGAGGTGGACAGGGCGAATGTCTACGAAGGCCTCTGTGCCTTCAAGGAACCGCGCCTGGTTAGGAACACCCTCGACCTCGGGATGAGCGGCCAGGTGAGCCGGTCGGACTCAGGGTACCCACTCTACCTGAGTGCGTACAATCCCTATGCGCGGGATGTCCTCTGGGACTGGATTACGAAGCGCTACGACGAGATGCGCGAGATGTACGCAGCCTCCCAGCAGTTCTACCTCTTCATGGGTCGCGCCATTCCGATGTGCGGGGTAGAGCACGAGACGGAGGTAAGGCGCTTTCTCTCAGGGAAGAGGTTCGAGGAGGGGGGTTCGAGCGTCACGAGGATACTGGAGATGCTGCACATCAACGTGAAGCTTCGGGAGCGTCTCCTCCATCCCCGGAAGTAGGATTAAGAGGACGCCACTCTGTCCCGAGCCAGATGGATCCCGACGATGTCGCCTACAGGAAGAGCGTCAGGAACATGGCGCTCGTCCTCGCCGCCATCGTAATCACGATATTCGCAGCCATCTTCATCCCTCCGTACATCAACCCGCCCTCGGGGACCTTCCCGCAGTCGGTTTCGTATGACTCCGGGGTCGGTTTTACGATGCACCTCACTGTCAACTACTCCTCGGGTTCGCAGACCTGGAGCGCCCTGCTAAGGGGGTGGGTCAACAGCACCTCGCCTTCGATTAACAACGTCACTGCCGCCGATTCGTGGGCCTTCCCCCTGAGCGACCTCTATACAAGATCCTGCACGCCTGGCTGGCCCATAGGAATCGGAGTGATGGAAGGACAGTACACCCAGGACAACTATACCCTGGGGACACTGCTGCCGCTGAATCTCAGCCGGTCCCAGTGTACTGGGGTTTCAAGTTCACCCAATTCGGTCGCCTTCGAACCGCAGACTTCAAGGGCCCTCGTTGTCCTGGGGGGGACGCCTTCTTTCTGGACCATCCAGACAACTCTGAACTTCACCGGGACCACCCCTGGGTACCTGTTGCCATCGGGCGTCTACACCGCAGTGCTGGCGGACGAATGGGGGGACGTCCTCACTGCCAACTTCCGTGCTTCGTAGCGACCTCCTTAACTAGCCAGGGTTCCTCCCGCTTCTCCGTTGAAGGTCGACCCGTCGCTAATCCACAGGCTCTTCTACCCGCAGGTCCCCGCCATCTTCTCCGCCATGGTGGGAAAGAGGGTATCTGCCATGCCCGTCGTTTCCTACACCTCCGTTTCCGACTCTCCCCCCATGGTCGCCGTTTCGAGCGTACCGTCGCACTACACCTGCAGGCTGGTGCTGGACGCAGGTTGCTTCTCGCTCTGCATCCTGGACAGGGACCACGCGGGTGCCGTCGCACGCCTCGCGAGCGTGAGCGGCGCCAAAGTTGAGGACAAGCTCGCTGACGCAGGACTGGAGTACTCAAGAGGAAAGAAGCTGAAGGTCCCGGTGATTCGGGGCTCGGTGGCAGAACTCGAGTGTTCCCTGGTCACGAAGCGGAGGTTCGGCGACCACCTGTTGATCGTGGGGGAGGTCAGGGCCGCCAGGGCGACCGAAGCCTTCGACGGCTTCTGGGACTTCGCCAGATACAGGCCCCTGCTCTACACAGGCTGGCGGGAAGGCCTGACGACCCTCCCCGGCGCCTAGGTGTAGGATTTCATGACTTCCGCGGAAAAGAGCTTCAGGTCAGCGACGATGTCCTCCGCTGAAGGGTGATTGATGGAGGCGCAGTAGTACTCGAGCCCCGCGTCCGCGTAGGCATCGATCTCCTTCCTGATCTCCGATGGACTCCCCGACACCGCAATGCGCTTCTCGTTGTTCTGGCCCGTGTAGGGGCTTCTTCTCTTCCTCACGTCGGTGGTCATCCTCATGGAGAGCGTGACCCCTTTCCTCGAACGCCTGATCTCCTCTGCCCCTCTCCTGAACTCCTCGAGCTCCGGCCCCACCGGGTGCCACCCGTTTCCTAGCCTGATCGTCCGCCCTATGGCCAGTGGGCCGTTTCCCCCGATCCAGACCGGGATGTCACCGTTCACCGGCTTCGGGAAGAATAGTGCGTCCTTTACGTGGAAGAATTCGCCATCGAAGTTGACCACTCGGTCACTCCAGAGGGACTTCATCAGCCTGATGCTCTCGTCCATCACCCTCCCTCTCCCAGCGAAGTCAGCGTTCAGGAACTGGAACTCAGGCCGGGCCCAACCAACCCCCACCCCCAGTATCAGCCTCCCTTTCGAGAACACGTCGAGGGCCGCCGCCTGCTTTGCGAGAAGTATCGGGTTCCTCTGTGGGAGGACGATGCAGGAAGTGCCTACCCTAAGCCTTTCTGTGGCGGAGGCGATAGACGCGAGGGAGACGAGGGGTTCCAGCAGCTCCCCGTAGGGCTCTCCGAGTTCGGACGGCATTATGATGTGGTCCGTGGCCCAGACGGAGTCGAACCCTGCCTCCTCGCACGCCCTGGACAGCTCCACGAGCTGTTGAGCGCTTATCTTGTCGCCGTAGTTCGGAAGTATGTATCCGAACCTCGAGGCTCCCTCACCCCTTGCGGGTGACGAACCGCGTAGTCAGTGCCCTCGTACCGTTTAGGCTCGCCAGGTTCAGCACGAGCGGCGTCAACTCCTCGACGATTCGCGCCTCGGCAAGTGGACCGACGTACAGGGGGCGCATCTCCCTGATACTGGCGACCAGCCTAGCGGCCTCCTCGTACGTTTCCTTCGAATCGGTTGCGACTAGTATGTCCACCGGGGGGACGACGTCTCCCATGAGGAAGCCCGAGGGGACGTTGTTGAAGGCCGTGGCCACCCTGCTGTGAGGGAGAAGGCGGGCGAGCTCCTCCGCCGCCGAGCCATCTTTCAGGGCGAACCTGAACAGTCCCCCTTCCATCTTCATCGGGTTGACGACCGAAATGACAAGCTTCGAGGACACCTCTCCCGCCAAATCAGCCACCGGGCCCATCGCCTCGTAGGGTATCGAGAAGATCACGACTTCCGCGGCCCTTGAAGCGCTCCTGTAGTCGGCCCCAGATGCGCCCTCTATTCCCCCGGCCGTGGCAGCAGCCCTCGACGGGTCCCTTGACCCGATTATCACCTGATGCTCCCGGGAGAGGTGCTTGGCAAGCGCCCTCCCCATCGCGCCGCTTCCTCCGATTACTGCGACCTTCATTCAGGCTCGAGCCTCGCCTGGGCTGCCCCCTGCTGGTGTCTTGAGAACGTTGCGTCCATCATGTTCCTGATTCTCTCCGCCTTCTTCCATCCTATGCCCTGCGTCATCGCGAGCTCCCCTGCCGTCAGCCCCATGACCCTCCTCGGCGTCCCGTACTTCGAGAGCAGCTTCTCCGCTAGCTTCCTCCCTATGCCGGGCATGGCAGACACCAGGTATAGCTGCTGCTGGGGGACGCTCTTTGCCTTGGGAGGGAGCTCAGATGGCATCTTCGCCAGAGGCTTTGCCCTCGCGTGGCCCAGCAGCTCCGCTATCGCAGTCGCCGTCTCCTTCGGGTTGGCGGTGTAGAGCACCCTGAGGCCGTATGCCAGCGTCACGTTCGCAATGGCGCCGTAGAAGGACTTCAGATTCTTGGCGAGGGACTCCACCTCCTTCGAGTCCCCCTCGACCAGGAGGAATGGCTTGGCGTAGGCGGCCGAGAGCTTCGCGGCCTGGTAGAACAGCCTGGAGTCGTACACAGACGATACCAGGTCCTTCACCGACTTCCTCTCGACGGCCAGCTCCGGGTTGAGGACGTAGTCTGCCACCGGCAGCCTGCTGAAGTAGACCCTCACGTTCAGCTTCGACAGCTCTTCGGGGACGCCGCTCGCCCTCTCCCTCTCGTCTGCCACAACCCGGGCGGGTATCACAGTATCCGAGCCGGAAGCACGAAATAAAAGGAGTAGGCGGCGATGGCGAAGACGACCACCGCCGCCACCGCGACCAGCCTATCGGTGGCCCTCGCTCTATACTCCACCAGGGAGGTTGGCCTCGGGACGGCACCGTAGGCCCGGGACTCCATGGCCTCCGCCAGCTCCCCGCTCCTGACCACCGAGTTTACGACCAGGGGGATCAGGATTGGAATCATGTTCCTGACCCTCCTGAACACGTTCCCCTTCTCCAGCTCAAGCCCCCTTGACTTCTGTGCGTCCATTATCTGGATGGTGTCCAGGAACATCACGGGGATAAACCGGACGGCGGTGACGAATGCGAATATAACGTCCCTGGGGAGCCTAAAGGTCTTCATCACCTGCTCCAGTTCGTCGGGGGACGTGGTGATGAAGAAAAGGCTGGTCGACACAACAATGGCGACAAACCTCGCCGCGTAAAGCAGGGACGTCTCTAGGTCCCTGGTGATCACAAAGTTGAGGACGAATATGATCAGGGAGAATGTGGCGGTGAAGAGCATGGTCCGGGCGACCCTCCTGAGTACTGTCGCGACGGCAGCGACGGCGACCATGAATGCCAGGATCGCGGCAAGCTCGTAGAGAGACCTGACGAGCAGCGTCGTTGCGAACATGAGGACAGAAATGAGGAGCTTGACTCGGGGGTCAAGCCTGTGGTAGACAGACGTCCCCCTTCTGAACACAAACCCGCCCGCCAGCCACATCATCGCGCTCTTCCCTCCGCCCACCGTCTGGCCTCGAGCGCGTCGACGAACGGAGACTTCGGTCTCTGCGTCAGGCGTCCATAGAACTCGACGAGCTGCGGCTGGGCCACCCGGGCCGATTCGAGCAGCCCCCTCTCCTGCATCAGCTCCGCTGCCGGGCCGTCCCCCAATACCCTCCCGGCCTTCATCACCACGACCCTCGGTTGCATGGGCCACAGGAACTCTATGTCGTGAGAGACGACCACGACCGTCTTCCCTGACGACGTCAGCATCCTGATTGTCCCGGCCAGTTTCTCTTTCTGGATAGAGTCCTGGCCCACCGTCGGTTCGTCCAGGATCACCACCTCGGGATCCCAGGCGAGTATGCACGCCAGCGTCAACCTCTTCTTCTCTCCCCCGCTAAGAACGAGCGGAGATGATTTCCTGTACTCTTCAAGCCCGAAGAGCTCCAACCCCCACCTGACCCTCTGTTCCACAAGGGCCGGCGGAAAACCGAAGTTCCTCAGGGCGAACGACATCTCCTCCTCAACGCTCTCCGAGAAGAGCTGATGGTCTGGGTTCTGGAAGGCCACCCCCACCTTCCTCGACAGCTGGGCCGTGCTCGTCTCCCGCGTG
>Ga0187784_10003938_pt1 | contig 12014 bp, 10 predicted proteins | sample 1015_SJ02_MP15_2_FD_132964 | JGI IMG/M metagenome (GOLD analysis project Ga0187784, IMG submission 132964) | Tropical peat soil microbial communities from peatlands in Department of Meta, Colombia - 1015_SJ02_MP15_20_MG | ecosystem: Environmental > Terrestrial > Soil > Wetlands > Peat | place... | reverse complement strand
CGGGCGTGATGCGGCCTTGCGCGGTGACGGCCGTGGCTTCGACGAAAACGAGTCCCGCGCCTCCGGCCGCGCGGCTGCCGAGATGGACCAGGTGCCAATCGCCGGCGAATCCGTCAATCGAGGAATACTGGCACATGGGAGAAACTGCGATACGGTTCGGCAGCGTCACGCCGCGTAGGGTCAGAGGAGTGAAAAGGCTCATGAAATTTTTATTTTGACGATGGCTACTTTGATAGATGGCTACTTTGATAAATGTTCGGCGGCCCGCTCGCGATTCTTTTTTGCGATCTGATTGGAGGGATCGAGCGCGATGGCCTGATCGAACTGCGCGACGGCTTCGGCGTACTCGCCTTTCATGAACAGAAGCTCGCCCAATCCGTTGTGCGCGGCGGCGTCTTTGGGGAACGCCGCAACCACTTCGCGAAAATTGCTCAAAGCTTCCTCGAGCCGGCCGGTTTTGATCAAAGCGCGCGCCAGGTTATAACGTGCATTTTCGTAATCGGGCCGGAGCTTGAGCGCGATCTGGAACTCCGCGATTGCCTCCGAGGTGCGTCCCAGAGCAAGCATCGCCGAGCCGAGCATGTTGCGCGATTCCGGATTGGCGGAATCCAGGCGGACGGCTTCCTGAAGCTCGACGGACGCCCCGGGAGGGTCGAGACGGGCGAGCCGGATGGCGCCGGCGTTCAGGTGCGCATCCGGGTCGTCGGGATATTTTTCGATGCGATGGCGGAGGACCGCCTCCTGAAGCTCCAGGCGGCGGTCGCGGGTGCCGGGCGGCATCACTTGTAAATGCAGATGCGCCATCTCATCGGTGGCCTGGTTGCCGGCCTGGACGCGAATGGGAGGATCGTGCGGATTACGGGGATTTGCCGTCGAATTATCGTAATGAAAACGCATCGAAATCACGGTGCCCTTCGGAAACAGGATCGGCTCGCGATAACGATAGACGGCTTGCCAGGCGAGATTCCAGTCCGGGATACGAATCAGCCATTTCTTCTCGCCGGTGGGTAAAGTGGCATAGGCTTCGAGCAGTTTTCCGAGATAATGTGCGTGCGGATAAATAGCGAGTACATAAACATCCATCGGCAATTTAAAATCGTCGGAAACAAGAAAATCCCGGGCTCCTGGAGGGATATCGAGTGCGCCATCATGTTCGAGCTGCACGATCATGGGATAAAATTGACGCGGTTTATCGGTAAAATAGAGGCCGATTTGCGGACGCAATTGCTCGGGTTTTCCGGAGGGCTGGAGGTGGGCATTCAGCACCAGATCGTTCCCGGGATCGAGGCGCCAGGCGAGGCCGTCCCCTTCCGAATACGGAATCGTGCCCGGCTTCCAATATAAAAAATGCCCGTCGTCGGGCTCGAAGATGCTGCGCTCAATGACCGGGTCCATGCCTGGGACCCCGGCGCCGGGGGACGTTTTCTGGCGGCGGGCGGAGTGCGCGCGATCGATATAAAGGTTCGCGTGATGCAGAAGGCGCGCATTGCCGGGACGAATTTCGATGGCTCGTACCCAACGGGGCGTTTGGTTCGTCGCGGTGAAGATGAAATTCCAGTACACATCAGACCCTTCGGCGGGGACGGTAAAGGGTTGCGGGGCTTGGAGGATGAGATCGGGGGGGCCGAGTTGCCATCCTTCGGTGAAATGCGGCGGCGGGGGAGTCTCATCGGTGGGACCTTCAGGCGCTCCCGCGCCGGCCCAGTCGGCGATGGTCTTGATTTGCGCGTCGGTCAGGCGAAGTTCGTCCTGAAAATCGCCGTAGCCCGGCTCGGGAAGCCAGGGCGGCATGAAGCGGCGGCGGGTGAGGTCGGCGATCTGGAGGGCATGTTTCTTCACATCCGTGTACGTGATGAGCGAAAACGGACCGGATTCGCCGGGGCGATGGCAGGGGGCGCATTTCTGATAAACGATGGGAGCGATGTCGTGGACGAAGTCGGGCGTTTGGGCCAGGCACGGCAGCGCGCCCAGCAAGAGCAGGCTTTCGCCCAGCAAGAGCAGGCTTTCGCCCGGCAAGAGCAGGCTTTTAAGCTTGCCCATCGCTCAACTCACTTGATATCGGCGAGGCTGCAACCGACAGCGTGCGTTTCGGGCCGCCTGACGGGAGTTCCCGCGAGCACGGCCGAGATAGCTTCTTCCAGGTCGTGCGTGCGGGCCGCGGGACGCGCGGCGCCGACGTCGGCCCACAGATCGTCGATGCGCCCGTGATACACCAGTTTCCCTTCGGAATCGAATACGGCGGCTTCAGGAGCGGTGACCGCGTGGGCTCGCTCGACCAGTTCGTGATGCGGATCGCGAATCGGCTTGCCCGGGAATCCGTAATCGGCGACATGTTTGGAAATGCCGGCGACGGTTTCGGAAGGATCGGGATAGACCAGCCAGAATTCGACCGACTGAGCCTCGAACTGTTGATAAATCCGCCGCAATTCGGGCGCATACCGATTGCTGATCGGGCAATCGGTACGGACGAAAATGAAAACCCGGGCTCGGGCGGGCGAGCCGAAAGCATCGCGGGTGTTACCGGCCAGGTCCAGCGTAGCAGCGGAGGCAAACACGGCGACACACAGGAGAGCGGGAATAGAGCGCAACATCACGATATGTATGTAAGACTAACACCAATGGGCGGACGGGTACACCGTGAAACCGGTTGGCGGTTGCCCTCGTCCAAGATCCAGCGTAAAATCGTAGGGGTTCAAGGTGCGAAAACCTATGCGGTCCATACCGTTTCTATTTTTCTGCTCGGTGTGCAGCCTGGTGGCCCTTCTGGCGGCCCAGGCGCCGTCGCAAACGTCGACGCAACAAAGCTCAACCCCGCCATCGAGCGGCTCGGGTTCGTCATCCAGCGGTGTGAGCAGCAGCAACTCGAGCCAGCCGCAGAAGAAGGAAACGGTCGCCCGGCCGATGACGGAGAGGGAAAAGAAGAAGCAGGCGGCGAAGCTGCGCAAGGAGCTCGAAACGCCCTACAAGAAGTGGCTGGACGAGGACGTGATCTACATTATCACCGACGCGGAACGGAAAGCGTTCAAGCAGCTCCAGACCGACGAAGAGCGCGAGCAGTTCATCGAGCAGTTCTGGCTGCGGCGCGATCCGACGCCGGACACGGAAGAAAACGAGTTCCGGGAAGAGCATTACCGCCGCATCGCGTATGCCAATGAGCATTTCGCGTCGGGCATCCCGGGGTGGAAGACCGATCGCGGCCGGATTTACATCGAGTATGGGCCGCCGGACGAGATTGATTCACACCCCTCGGGCGGAACCTACGACCGTCCCTATGAAGAAGGGGGCGGCACCACGTCGACCTATCCCTTCGAGGATTGGCGCTATCGCTACATCGAAGGCATCGGCAACAACATAAACATCGAGTTCGTGGATACGACCATGTCGGGCGAGTATCACATGACCATGGATCCGTCGGAAAAAGACGCCTTGCTGTATGTTCCAGGAGCGGGCTTGACCATGATGGAGCAAATGGGCATGGCCGACAAGAACCAACGCTTCCAACGCACCGACGGTACGCACCTGGGCACGGGCAGCATGCCTCTGCCGGCGAGCATGGACGAGTTCAACCGCATTGAACAGTTCGCGAAATTGCAGGCGCCGCCGGCCATCAAGTACAAGGATCTCGAAGCGGCGGTCAATTCCACCATCAAGTACAACCTGCTGCCGATGAAGGTACAGGCCGACTACATTCCGGTGACGGGATCGTCCGTGCTGACCAACATCACCATTCAGTTCGATCGCAAGGATCTGCAATTCAAGGACAAAGAGGGCGTATCGACGGCGTCGGTCAACCTGTATGGCCGCATCACCACGATGTCCGGCCGTCCGGTGACCTACTTCGAGGATCTGGTGCAGGTGCCGGTCCCGACCGAGATGCTGCAGCAGGCGATGAATGGCGTCAACATTTACCAGAAGCAGCTCCCCTTGAAGCCGGGAAGGTACCGGCTGAATGTCGCCGCCAAGGACGTGGTGGGCGGGAACATGACCAGCTATCCGGTGGCGCTGGATGTGCCGCATCTCGATGACGACACGCTCGGGGCCAGTTCGCTGATTCTGGCCGACCTGATTGAGAAGGTGCCGACCAAGAATATTGGAGTAGGGCAGTTTGTGATCGGGACCTCCAAGGTCCGGCCGCGGCTTGGGGATACCTTCAAGCGGGACGAGAAGCTCGGCATTTATGTCCAGTTCTATAATTTCCAGGCGGACGAGAAGACCCACAAGCCGAACGGGACGGTCGAATACGAGATCACCAGGAACGGATCGAACGAAAAGGTTTTCGATTACAGTGAAGAGGTTGCGACGCTGCCGGGCGGTGCATCTCAGGTGACGGTGGAGAAGATTCTACCGCTGAAATCGCTCGCACCCGGGACCTATACACTGAAGATGAAGGTCACGGATAAACTGCGGAATCAGACGCTGACCCCGTCTGCGACGTTTACGATAACATAGGAGCATGCAGTATGCGGTATGATGCTGCGGATGCGATAGCGCGCCGAAGAATGACACGGACGCTTCTGTTTTCGGTCGCCCTCCTGACGGGGATGGTTTCCCTGGCGCCCCCGGTCCATGCAGGCTCGCCCATTGCGCTGACGGGCGGACTTCTCGGACAGGTGAAAAACGCGAGCGGAATCGCGCAAATGGGCGCGACCGTGCTTCTGTACAACCGCTACGATCAACTGGTCCGGCAGGCGCTGACCAATGAACAGGGCCGGTTTGCGTTCGATAAACTGCCCGCGGATCTGTACTCGATCCGGGTGACGCTGGCGAGTTTTGTTCCCGCCATCCGGCGGAACATCGCGATCGCGGCCGGCTCGGAGAACATGCTGCAGATCAGCATGGCGAATCTGTTGAGCAGCGTCGATCTGGTTTCCTCCGGCCCGTCGCGGGGCACGCTGATGACCGACGACTGGAAATGGGTGCTGCGCTCCTCGCAGCCGACGCGGCCGATTCTGCGCGTACTTCCGGTGTCCACGAGTTCCGCGCCGTCCAATTCCGCTTCCATGTTTTCGGATACGACCGGCGTGCTGCGCGTATCGGCCGGCGACGGAGAATCGTTCACCAGCGGAAGCCAGGAGGATCTGGGCACGGCCTTCGCCGTGGCGACCTCGGTGTACGGGACGACGCGGTTGCAGTTTAGCGGCAATGTGGGCTATATCGGAAACTCGACGATTCCGGCGGCGGGCTTCCGCACCAGCTATTCGCGAACCTCGGATGGGGTTTCCGGCGAGGGAAGCTCCGGGCCGGTGGTGACGCTGACGGTGCGGCAGTTGTATTTACCCAATCGCGAGGCGATGGTGGCGGGCGACCCCGGTCCGGCGCTGCGCACGGTGTCGCTGGCGATCCACGACAAGGTCGACCTGACCGACGATCTGCATCTGGAATACGGCATGAGTTTGGAATCGGTGACGTTCCTCGAGCGTTTGAATTACATGAGCCCGTTCGCCCGGGCGACCTACGACCTGGGACAACACGGGTCGGTGAGATTCGCGTATTCGAACGGAGCGGAGCCGACGGATCTGGCGGCGCGCAATTCGGGTCCGGAATCGAACGAGGCTTTGAATCAGGATCTGGCCGCGCTGGCGCTGCTGCCGCGGATCTCGCTGCGCGACGATCGGCCGCAGGTTCAGCGCACCCAGGCTTTCGAACTCGGCTATCAGCTTGTGGAGGGAAGCCGCACTTACTCGGCCGGGGCTTATAGCGAGGCGGTGACCAACGCGGCGTTCATGCTGTCGGGCGCGCGGGGATTTGTGCCCGCGACCGACACCCTGCCGGACCTCGGCGCCAATGACCGGATTTTCAACGTCGGCAGCTACGATCGCGTCGGATATGCGTTGTCGATGAAGCAGGCCCTGGGCGATCATCTGAAGGCTTCGGTTTCGGCAGGCCACACCGGCGCGTTGGCGGTGGATGACACGGCGGCCGCATCGCACAACGCCGCGGATGTGCGCGGCCTGATCCATGAAGTGCATCGGCCGTGGATGACGGCCGGCGTGACCCAGACCCTTCCCTGCATCGGGACGCAGCTGACCAGCAGCTATGGCTGGACCGATCCGCGGGTGATGATGCCGGATCACACGTTCCTGGCGCAGGACGCGCTGCAGACCATGGGATGGAACCTCCGGGCGCGGCAGCCGCTGCCGATTTTTCCCGGAATCGCGGGGCGCTGGGAGGCGACGGCGGAGCTGCAGAACCTGCTCGCGCAGGGTTATCTGCCGCTGGACGCCGCCGGCCGCCGAGCGCTGCTCACCAACTCACCACGCGCCGTTCGCGGCGGACTGGCTTTCATTTTCTAAAGCAGTTTCGATGGCGCGATCGAGCGCCTTCACTACGGAGTAGACCGGCTCGCGCTGCTTGAGGTATTCGCGCAGAGCGGCTCGAAGCTCGCGAGCGGTCACGCCCGAGCGCAGAATGCGGGCGCGATCGATGAGCCGTGCGACCACCAGCATGGTCGCGGGCGATTCGGGCGCGACGACGCCCAGCCCGGTCAGAGCCCCCAGCTCGGAGAGGAGCGTGCGGTAATCCATCGAGGGGATCCTCTCCTCGGCCCGGGCAGCTTCGCGATGGGTATAGATATAGGTCATGCTATCTGCTCCTTTCGGATGCCGGATTCAAATTCGCTCAAAATTGTCGTGGGGCGGCTAGACCAGTTTCATGAATAACGGAGATTATTGCAGGATCGTCGGCTGTTGAGACTGCCGTTACAGGCCGCTTGAAACTGGTCTACGCGAACTCCAAAAATGGTCTAACGAAGGGCCGCGATCGCAAGGCGGCTCTTATTGGGTGTTGCCGGTACGTCAGTGGACACGAATATTTGCCTCCTCTTTTGAAATGGTCGGGAGTTTTTATGTTAGCAGGGCAGGGGAGAGTCTGGCAAGTCGATCAATTTTCCGGTAGTGGGTCCGTTTGAAGATGAAGGAAACGGCGAGTAATCGCGATGTGGGCTTGGAGCCGTGGGTTCTTGGCGGAAAGGGCACTAACCGTCGAAGCGCTGCCTGTATATTTCATCGGAGATACCCGCACGCTTGAGCTGCGAGTGAAGTAGTGGGCGCTTTACTTCCTTGTGGTTCGGGAGTGAGAGGGTGACGTTCGGAACTTGCGGATTTGTCAGGGTGATGTGGTTCCCCTTTCTTCGAACTTGCCAACCAAAAAACCTCTGGAGAACGCGAGCGTGATCTACGCCGCTAGCGAGTGGAAGATCGCAGAGGGCCATTCGCCCGACTCTATGGCGCTACTACCTCGCGAACGTGGGGGTCGATCACCAATGTCTCCTGTTTTTCCACGTTGGATATGTCAGTTACTCTGTTGATGATATTGGAATTAATGCAGTCTTCAATCAACACCGAGATACAGGATTCGATCGCATCCACGATATTGGCTTTGGCCTCGTCTTCCGTCTCCCCCTGGGACATGCAGCCAGGAAGCTCAAGGCATTCAGCGATATAGCCCCCGTCCAACTCTGCTTTCTTGAAGATGACGTTTAGACAGACCTTGCCCGACACAACGTCGCGGAGGCGCTGGCTAGTTGAAGATCTGTTTTCCAAGTTGACACCTGCTGACATAATAGTGGTGATGGTACACTCCTGGCCCTGTCAGGAAAACCTTAGATGGACACTGATAAAGCCTTACGGTCTCGGTCCCGAAGCTCAACAGCCGCTTCAGTCCTCGCTCATAGAGTGGCCTCATGTCACCGCACCCTGAAGGGACAACTAAGGCATCCTAGGTGGACGCCTTGATCGTACTAACGTCATATTAGGTAATGGAATTAGGATTTCTCCTAGGTACTCACTATAGCAGATGCCTAAGCCTTCAATCCCGTTTCGATTTGTTAACCGAAAGGGACTGCCTTCAGCCCCTTCGCCCCAAGCGCATCTCCGTAGGGGCTGTAGGAACGCTCAATCCGCTCCAGACGTTCGCGCTTCCAGGTCTCGGTAAGACCCACTACCAATTTTCCGGATTCGGCTGGCGCGCGGTCGACGGCTGCTGCTGTGTCATGCAGTGCAGCGTGCCCAGGCCGAGCACTAAATCGCGGGAATAAATTCCGATGACTTCACGATCCGGAAATAACCGCGCCAGCGTGTTCAGCGCGATGCGGTCGTTTGCGTCGCCGAAGACCGGCGCCAGCACCATCCGGTTCGCGATGTAGAAATTGGCGTAGCTCGCAGGCAATCGCTGGCGATTGAAGAAGACCGGCTCGGGCATCGGCAGCGTCGCGATGCGCAGGTCTCCGCGCGCTCGCAATCGCGCGAGATTTTCTTTGAGCGGCTCGTGATTTTCATCCGACTTATCGGGCTCGGCGGCGATGACCACCGTGTTGCGCGAAGTGAAACGCGCCATATCATCGATGTGGCCGTGCGTGTCGTCGCCGGCGATGCCGCAATGGAGCCAGATCGTCTCGCCGATGCCCAGATACTTCCTGAAACCGCGCTCCAGTTCGCGGCGCGAAACTCCGGGATTGCGCGCCTGGACATCGGAGAGCAGGCATTCTTCGGTGGTCAGCAGCTTCCCCGCGCCGTTGACATCGATACTGCCGCCTTCGAGCACCAGACCCGGCTCGTATCGATCGATGTGAAATTTTTCGGCGATGGCAAGCGGGACGCCGCAATCCTGCTCGAAATTGTCATATTTCGCCCAACCGTTGAAGCGAAAATGAATCATGGCCACATCGCCCCTTGAGTTTTTTACAAATATCGGGCAATAATCGCGCGTCCAGCTCCGGTTGGTCGGATGATAAAAGAAATCGACGGCTTGTAAATCCGCATGGCATTTTTTCAGGATTCGGCGCACGCGCTCGCCGGCTCCGGCGTCTTCGACGATGATGCGCACGCGCTCCACGCGAGCCAGGTGACGGACGATTTCGCCGTAAAGCCACACGATCGGCTCGAATTTCCCGGGCCAATCCGTCTTTTCATGCGGCCAGGCGATCCAGGTGGCTTCATGCGGCTCCCATTCGGCCGGCATCGCCAATTTCACTGCGCGAGCCATCGATTGAGAATGGGAGCGTAGGCGTCGGTGCGCCGGTCGCGAAGAAACGGCCAGTTCTGGCGAACTTCCTCGATGCGCCGCGGGTCGCATTCGGCGATCAGCGTTTGCTCTTGAGTTTGCGAGGCTTCCCCGATCACCTGGCCGAACGGATCGGCGACGAAGGACGATCCCCAGAAGTCCAGTCCATGGTCGGGCGGGCCTTCATAGCCCACTCGATTCACCGCGGCCAGGTAGATTCCATTCGCGATGGCGTGGGCGCGCTGAATGGTGCGCCACGCGTCGAGCTGAGCGGGGCCGTACTGCTCTTTTTCGCGCGGGTGCCAGCCGATGGCGGTCGGATAGAAAAGAATATTGGCGCCGGAAAGCGCGGAGACGCGCGCGCCTTCGGGATACCACTGATCCCAGCACACCAGCACGCCGATGCGGCCGAAGTCGGTGTCGAAATTCAAAAATCCCAAATCGCCGGGCGTGAAATAAAATTTTTCAAAATATAAAGGATCATCCGGGATGTGCATTTTGCGATAAATGCCGGCGATGTTTCCGTCGGTGCCCAGCACCGCCGCGGTGTTGTGGTAAAGCCCGGGAGCGCGGCGCTCGAACAACGACGCGACAATGACCACGCCGAGCTCGCGCGCCATCTCGCCCAGCGCATCGGTGGAGGGTCCGGGAATCGGCTCGGCCAGGGCGAACATTGAGTGATTTTCCTCGCGGCAAAAATACTGCGAGCGAAATAATTCCTGAAGGCAGATGATCTGGGCGCCGCGCCCGGCGGCTTCGCGGATCTTCCATTGAGCTTTCGCGAAGTTTTGATTCGGATCGAGGGCGCAGCTCATTTGCACGAGCCCCACGCGGAATTTCCCTGCGGCTGGCATATCATCATTATCGGGGAAACTCCGGCATCCCTTCCATGGATCGGGGAAACTAGCGATAGAGAGATGATTCGGCCGGAAACCGTCAAACGGATCGCGCGGGAATGCGGATTCGATCTCGCAGGCATTGCGCCGGCGGATCCGCCCGAGGATTTTGCGCGTTACCAGGACTGGGTTGCGGCCGGGATGGCCGGCGCAATGGGGTACCTGACCGGCCGGCGGGGGGCGATCCGGCAAGATGTGCGCAACCTGTTGCCGGGCGCGCGATCGGTGATCTGTGTTGGAAAACTCTACAATCAGACGCGGCTGGAGGGCTCCGCGATCGTTTCGCGTTACGCGCTGGGCGCCGATTATCACGAAGTGATGCGCGCCGCGCTCGAAAAGATGGCCGCGCGGCTCGGCGAGATCGAAACGTTCGCATCGAAGATCTGCGTCGATACGGCGCCGGTCCTCGAACGCAGCTTCGCGCGGCGGGCCGGCCTGGGATGGATCGGAAAGAATACCTGTCTGATCAATGAGCCGCTCGGGTCGTGGTTTTTTTTGGGAGAGATCCTCACGACGCTCGATCTCGAGCCGGACCAGCCGCCCCGCGACCGCTGCGGAACCTGCTCGCGCTGCATCGAGGCGTGCCCCACGCAGGCGATCGTACCGAGCGGCGACGGGTGGAGGATCGACGCGCGGCTGTGCATTTCCTATTTCACCATCGAGCTGAAGGGATCGATTCCGGAGGAGCATCGCGCAGCGATGGGCGCCCACGTGTTCGGCTGCGATATCTGCCAGGACGTCTGCCCGTGGAATTGGCGCGCTCCGGTGACCGACGCGTTTCCGCCGGTTCACGCTCCGCTCGATCTTGAAAAATGTGCGCGCCTTTCCGAGGCCGAGTTCCGTTGGATGTTCCGGGACAGCGCGATGGCGCGGCCCAAATACGCGGGGTTCCTGCGGAATGTCGCCGTGGCGATGGGGAACAGCGGACTGGCGAAATATCGCGAGCCGTTGGAGCATCTGTCGCGGCACGAGGACGCGACGGTACGCGAACACGCGCGGTGGGGACTCGAAGCGCTGAGCCGGCGGGGCTGAGCCGGCGGGCCTGAATGCTATGCTGAAGACAAATGCAGATGCTGTCGGTGGTGATTCCGATCCACAACGAGGAGCCGTCTATTCTGCCGCTTTACGATCGCCTGACAGCGGTGCTCGAACGGGTGCGGAAACCTTACGAAATCATTTTTGTGGACGATGCATCGACCGATCGCAGCTTCGACCTGCTCGCGAATCTGGTGGAGACCGATGGGCGCTTGAAGGTGGTGAGGCTGCGGAGGAATTTCGGACAAACCGCGGCGCTCGCCGCCGGGTTCGACGAATCGCAGGGCAACGTAATTATTTCGCTCGACGGCGATTTGCAGCACGCGCCCGAGGATATTCCGGCCCTGCTCGAAAAAATCGACGAAGGCTACGACATCGCCAGCGGCTGGCGGAAAAATCGGCTGGATAACGCCGTCACGCGGAAAATTCCGTCGCGCGTGGCGAACTGGATGATGGCCAAAGTTTCCAAAGTCGAGCTGCGCGATTTCGGGACCACGTTCAAGGCCTATCGCGCCGAGGTGCTCAAAGACGTCAACCTGTATGGCGAACTGCACCGCTTCATTCCGGCCCTGGCGGCGTTCTACGGCGCGCGCGTCGCCGAGGTGCCCATCCGCAATCTGCCGCGCTCCAGCGGCGGGTCGCATTACGGGCTCGGCCGGACCTTTCGCGTCATGTTCGACATTTTCACCATCTGGTTTCTGCTGAAATATTTCACGCGGCCGATGCATTTCTTCGGAAAATGGGGGCTGTTGACGGCCGGCGGCGGCGGCATCATTTTGGCGTGGCTCGGCATCGAGAAACTGTGGACCGGAGCCGACATCATCGAGCAGCACGGGCCGTTGATGATGCTGGGCGCGCTGGCGCTGGTCACCGGCGTGATTCTGTTCTGCACCGGGTTGCTGGGCGAAGTTCTGACGCGAACCTATTTCGAGAGCCAGGGGCGTCACATTTATGCCGTGCGCGAGATCCGCACGCGGCGCGAAGCCACTCCCGATAACGCGCCCGGAACACGGTAATCCGGATCTGCGGATGCGGATTGACGCGGTCATTTTCGATTACGGCGGGGTGTTGTGTTTTCCGCCG
>Ga0187784_10003937_pt1 | contig 12015 bp, 11 predicted proteins | sample 1015_SJ02_MP15_2_FD_132964 | JGI IMG/M metagenome (GOLD analysis project Ga0187784, IMG submission 132964) | Tropical peat soil microbial communities from peatlands in Department of Meta, Colombia - 1015_SJ02_MP15_20_MG | ecosystem: Environmental > Terrestrial > Soil > Wetlands > Peat | place... | reverse complement strand
TAAAGCCGGTCATCGCCGCCAATCGCGGCTATTGCTTCGGCGTCGGCTTCGAGATTTCGCTCGCCTGCGATTTTCGCCTCGTCTCGGAAACCTGCCTCTACGCGCTGCCGGAGCAGCGGCTCGGCCAGATTCCGGGGTCCGGCGGCTCGGCGCGCCTGCAGAAGATCATCGGCATCACCCGCACCAAGGACATCGTGATGCGATCAAAGCGCATTCCGGCAAAACAGGCCTATGACTGGGGCATCGCCACCGAATGCGTGCCGGACGACAAGCTCGAAGCGGCGACGGATGCTCTGGTCGACGAGCTGCGCGGCTTCTCGCCGCTCGCCCAACGCACCGCCAAAACGCTGCTCAACGCGACCGAGAACACTGACCTCGAAGCCGCGATCGAACTGGAAGGCCATTGCTACAGCCGGCTGCGCCAGTCCGACGATTTCCGTGAAGGCGTCGAAGCCTTCCACTCAAAGCGCAAGCCGGTGTTTCGCGGCAGCTGATACCCAGAGCATAAGGAAACGCCCATGAACGGCACTCCCTTCAAACTTGGCACCTTCGTCAAAGCGGGCACCAAGCCCTTCGTCGGCATCGTGCTTGGCGACGACGACGTCATCTACCTCAAGGGCGCGCCGAACGCTGCGGCATTAGGCAACGCCGACAGCATCGACGGGCTGTTGGAAGACTGGGACGCTAATTTCGCCGTGTTGCAGAAAATATGCGAGACGCTGGAAAAGGAAGGCAGGCCCGGCGCCGTCAAACTCGCAAGCTTAAGGGCGCTGCCGCCGGTGCGGCGGCCCGGCAAGATGTTCTACGCGGCGCAGAATTTTCAGGAGCACGTCGACGAAATGCTGCGCGCCGGCATGACGCCGGCCGGAGGGCCGAAATTCACCGGCGAGAAATCGACCAGCGAGCCCTATCTGTTTCTCAAGGCGCCGAGCACGCTCGCCGGCGCCAACGATGACATCGCGATCCCTACGGGCTTGAAGAAGATCGACTGGGAGGCCGAGATCGCGCTCGCCATCGCCAGGCCGGGCAAACGCATCAAGGCCGAGCGCGCGCTCGATCATGTGGCGGGTTTCATGACCACCAACGACGTTTCGGCCCGCGACCTGCAGGTCCGCGCCGACCGCCCGGGGCTGCGCTCCGACTGGCTCAACGGCAAGAGCCACGACAATTTCGCCCCGATGGGCCCGTTCCTGGTGCCGCGCGCCTTCGTGCCGGATCACAAGAATCTGTTCATCCGGCTCACGCTCAACGGCGAGATCAAGCAGAACGGCAACACGTCGCAGTTCATCTTCACGCCCGAGGAGCAGATCGAATACGCCTCGAACATCCTGTCGCTCGACAGCGGCGACATTTTCAGCTGCGGCACCTGCGGCGGCGTCGGCCAGGGCACCAACACGTTTATCAAGCCCAGCGACGTGATGGAGACCGAGATCGAGAGCCTCGGCAAGATGCGGAATCGTTTTTTTGCCGAGACCCCGGCAACCTCATAGCTTCTGCAATCCCAATAGCTGGTCAGGCTCAGCGGCTGGTCGCTCTCGCGTGGAATGGCCGAGCCGCAAAACTAGCCGCTTCGCCGAAACAGCTTTGCCTGATAAAATTGAATAATTTCAATGGTATAGATATACTGCGCTCTAGCTCCGGGCCACACGCGGTAGATTTAATTTTAATACAATTTTTGGGAACAGGGCGCACCATAGCCGCAGATGGCTAGCGAGACGCGGCCCACTGCCTGAGATTGTGGCATCAGGCACTAACCGTTCGCGGTGCGGCCATGGCCGCTTGTTGGCGAACCACTAAATTTGATCGACCGCTGCCCGAAGCGCAGCGCGAATCCGATTCCGCCGTTCTAACAGCGTCAGCGATGGAGCTGCATCGGCGAAAAGGGGAAAGCCAATGAGTACCGCCCGCCTCCAGACAAAATCAGGCACGAGAATCGAAAGAGGACGGCTGCTATCGGCGCTATCTGGCCGGCAAGTCGGGTACACATTGGCCATCACGTTTTCTGTGATCGCTGCCATCATCGGCGTGGCGATCACCACCAATCCTTTGGGATTCTTTCAATCCCTGGCGCAGCCGGACCGGTCAACGGAGGGAGCCAGTAGAAACGATCAACAAGTAGGCCGGATCGTTTTCCAGATTAGCCCAGAGCAATGCAGGCAGATGAAATTCGACAATATTACGGGTCAGATTGCCGCGAAATCGACGCCCTGCGAACCCGTTCTCGATTCTCATGGCCTACCCGTGCCTCTCGGCACGCTGCATCGGCTCGATGCCATCAGCAAATCATTTGCGCACGGCGAAAATTGAACCGTTATTTCAGTGTCCCAATTCGGAAGTTCGCATGATGAGCAGCGACCTTTTCGGCTGCGGCACCTGCGGCGGCGTCAGCCAGGGCACCAGCACGTTCATCAAGGCCGGCGACGTGATGGAGACCGAGATCGAGAGTCTCGGCAAGATGGGTAACCGCTTCGTCGCCGAGACTGCCTAGACGGAAGCCGGCGCGCCGCGGACCCTACGCTGCCGTCAACTCCCCGGCTGACGCCAGCGGTACCGTAACGGGATTATAGCGATACAGGCCGCGAACGTCGGCGTCTGCTCCGGGATTCGCGCCCCGCTGCGTCACGCCCTGGATTTCATCGGCCTGCTGGCGTGAAGCGAGTTGGACGCCGTTTGCCCGCTCTTTTCGCGTATTCTCGTAGATCGCGAAGGCTTCGCCGTAACTGCTCGCGGCCGCGAAGGCGCGCCCGAGCACCATGGCGTCCTCGATGGCGATGCATGCACCTTGACCCAGAAAAGGCGTCATCGGATGTGCCGCATCGCCGAGCATCGTAACGCGGCCTTTGGTGTATTGGGGAAGCGGCTCGCGGTCGCGGAGACCCCATTTGAACAGCGTTCCGGGCGCAATGGCCTGGATCAGTTCGCGCGCATCCGAATGAAAATCGCTGTGCAGCTCCGAAAATTCCTCAATCGTCGCGGGGATCATCCAGCCTTCGTCCTGCCAGCGCGGCTCACGCGCCATACTGATAACGTTCATGATGGTCCGGTGGCGCAGCGGATAATGCAGCAGCGCGCGATTGACGCCGACGAACATGGCGTAAGGCATCTTCGCGATGTTGGCCGGCAGGTTTGCCATCGGGACCAGCGCGCGAAATGCGACCTGGCCCGTGTAGTTTACCACGCGGTCGCCAAAGACGCTGGCTCGCACTTTGGAAACGCCGCCATCGCAGCCGATCAGAATATCGCTCGCATATGTTTTGCCGTTGTCGAAATGCACCACGACTTGTCGCGTGTCCTGCGTGAGCGTTTCGAAGCAGTGGCCGAGAAATACGCAGTCAGGATCATTGCGAATAATCGCTACAGCGAGGGCGGCGTGAACATCGGCGCGATGAACTTGATGATATGACGCACCGAACCTCTCGACATAGTCGGTGCCGGTTGCTCTGACTTTTATGACGTCGCCGGTCTGATAGTGGCGAATGAGATAAGCCTCGGTTGGGCCGGCTTCCCGCGCAATTCGCTCGCCGACGCCAAGATAGTTGAGCGCATGCATGGCATTGGGCGTGATCACCACGCCCGCGCCGATCTCGCGCAGTTCCCGCGCCTGCTCAAAGACGGTAACGCGATAGCCGAAATGCTGGAGTGCGAGCGCGGCGCTCAGCCCGCCAATGCCGCCGCCGACGATCGATATCCGGGAGAGTTCCATGGCGACCCTCATGTCCGCAGTATGAACATATTGTCCATTATAAGATGACATGGGTTTGGCGGGCCGTCAAGATATCGGACAACGTGTCCGCCAAATGGACATCAACCAAAATTCCAGCTATGTATCATGAGTGTGGAAGCGACATGGATGGGGCGCCGATGGCAAACGCCGCCGTTAAAGCCAAAAAAAGCAACTCGGGCAGCGTTCGTGCTGTCGAGCGGGCCATCGACATCCTCGAGGCTTTCTCGGCGGATCGGCCCTCGATGAGCGTCGTCGATATCCAGAAGCAGGTCGGCCTCAGCCGCCCTACCGTTTATCGATTGCTTGAGACGCTGGCGGCACGGGGCCTCATCCGCGTCCATGGCACGCCGCAGCGATTCTCGCTCGATTACGGCGTGCAGAAACTGGCGCGAAATTGGCTGTCCGCTCTCGACCCTGTCGCCGCAGCGCGGCCTATTCTGGCGCGCCTGCATGATGAGACCAAAGAGACAGTAGCGCTTGTCATCGCGCGCGAGCAGCAGGCGCTGTGGGTTATGGAACTTCCGAGCCCGCATGTATTGGCGTTCTCACGCGGCATCGGACCGGTAGGCCATCTCGGCCGCGGCGCGACCGGCAAGGCAATTCTTGCCTTCATGGAGGACAAGAGCCTCGCCGCGGCACTCAAGACGCTGCCCAAGGACATCGATAAATCCGCCTTGCTCGACGACTTAGCGAAGGTACGTCGCGACGGTTTCAGAATAAGCCGTGGCGAGATTTTCGAGGGCGCGGTCGCGATTGCCGCGCCCTATTTCGATCACGCACGGCATGTTGCCGGTTCGATCGGCCTAGTAGCGCCTGAAATAAGAATGACGCCGGAATTGATTACGCGCACGACGGCTCGCCTGGTCGCCGCTGCCGCCGAGCTCTCGACGGCGCTCGGAGGCAATCAGCCTAATGACGGCGGCTCGCACCGCCGCGTCAGTGCTTGACGTTGCGATTCCAGTAATCGGTCGCCTTCGCCAGGTTGGCGTTATAGACGCCCCAGTTCGGCGCATAGAGTTTTTGCAGATCGGCTTCCGAGGACGGCATCATCCGCGCCAGCTCCGGATAGGCCGCGAACACGCTCGCCAGCGTCGCGTTGCTCGGCCCGTATGACATCTCCATCGCCCAGCCAAGCTGGCCGAGCGGATCGATCTGCATGTTGATGAAGGCTTGCGCTTCCTTGGGATGTGCCGTGCCGGCCACCATGTCGACGGTGTCGATGCCGAGCACGCTGCCTTCCTTCGGGATCACGTAGCCGATCGGAAAGCCTTGATTGATCATTGCCCAGGCGCGACCGCTCGTCCAAACCGAGACCCAGACGTCACCGGAGGCGAGCTGCTCGCCGAGCGTGGCGGACGAGGTATAGTAAGATCCGGCTTTGATCTCGGCGATCTTCTTCAAGCCTGGAATCACGTCGGCCTCGCTGCCGCCATTGAGCTGTGCGATCTTCATGACGAAATCGGCGCCTTGCGGCAGCGAGATGTCCGGGATCGAGATGTGGCCGGCGAGTTTCGGATTCCACAGGTCCTGCCACGATATCGGCTCGGCAATTCCCGCCGCTTTCAGCTTGTCCTTGTTGTAGACAATACCGATCGAATAAAGGATCGCATACGGCCCGTAGCCTTGCGGGTTGCGGGCGCGCGGATAAAGCCTGGCGAGGTTGGGCACGAGCGCGGGATCGAGCTTGGCGACCACGCCGGCCCTGATGGCGGCATCCTGCACGGCGTCGTCGAGCAGCACGACATCGAACGGCGCCTGCCGCCCGCGCGACGCCAGCATCTTGGCGAAAAAATCGCTCGGGTTGCCGTGCGTCCATTCGATCTTGACGCCGGTCATGCGCGTCATGCGGTCGCCCACATAGCCCTTTTCCACGTCGCCCGAATGGCCGCCGAATGTGGCGACGTTGAGCGTGACGTTGGAGGTCTGCGCCACGGCTGCCGGCGCGGCGATGATCAGAATCGCTGCCAGCGATCCAAAAAGGCCAATTGTTTTCGTCCTCGTTGTGCACATGTGAGTCTACTCCTTGAGCAAAAAACACGCCTGCGGGCGCCACGTGACGGTGACAGTTTCGCCGCGAGTCGGGAGCGGCTCGCCGGGCTGCGCCTGCACCGTCACGCTCTCGCCGTCCGGCCCTTCGGCATCGATGTAACGGATACTGCCCAGATAGGTGACGCCGCGCACCTTGACCTGCATGGCGTTGGCGCGGCCGCCGCCGAGATGGAAATGCTCCGGCCGCGCGCCGAGCAGGCAGCGATCGCCGGGTTGGGCGTCGAATCCCGGACCGCCGGCGGCAACGAAGGATGCTTTGGTAGCGCTGCAGGATTCGACCCGAACCAGATCGCCGTCGAGTTTCTCGCGCACCATGACATCGAGCAGATTAGTGCGGCCGACGAAATTCGCCACATAGCGGCAGTTCGGCCGTTCGTAGAGCGCCTCGGGCGTGTCGACCTGGACGATGCGGCCGTCCTGCATCACCGCGACCCGATCCGACATGCTGAGCGCCTCGCCCTGATCGTGGGTGACGAACAGCGTCGTAATCTTCAGCGCCGACTGCACCCGCTTGATCTCGACCTGCAGCTCCTCGCGCAGTTTCAGATCGAGCGCCGCCAGCGGCTCGTCGAGCAGCAGCACGTCGGGTCGAATGACGATGGCGCGGGCAAGCGCCACGCGCTGCCGCTGACCGCCGGACAATTGCGCCGGATAGCGATCAGCGAATTGTTCGAGATGAACCAGGCGCAGCGCCTCGGCGATCCGCTGCTCGCGCTCGGCGCGCGGCAAGCGCCGGACCTGCAGGCCGAAGGCGATGTTCTCCGCCACCGTCTTGTGCGGAAACAGCGCATAGGACTGAAACACCATGCCGGTGTTGCGCCGGTACGGCGGCAAAGCCGTGATGTCGCGGCCGCCCATGATGATGCGTCCGCGGCTCGGCGCGACGAAGCCTGCCACCATGCGCAGGCACGTGGTCTTGCCGCAGCCGCTCGGGCCAAGCAGCGTGACGAACTCGCCGGGCTGCACGGTCAGATCGATGCCGCGCACTGCGAGATGGTCGCCGTAGAATTTTTCGACACCGAGAAAGCGAACATCAGACACGGCGGCGCCCTTCCCGATCACTGCCTGGCGCCGAACAATTGTTCGAGACCGATCAGCCGGTCGAGCAGCAGCATCAGCACAGCCGAGGCACCGACAATGAGCGCCGCGACCGCCATCACATCGCCGCCGAAGTCGAACTCGACGGTAGTGAAAATCTGTACCGGCAGCGTCGTCGCGTCACCGCCTCCCATGAATAGCGCGATCGGCACATCGTCGAGCGACATCACGAAGGCGAAGATCGCGCCGGCAACGATGCTGGGCCGCAGGATCGGCACCGTTACGCGCCAGAACGTTTGCAGCGGCGTCGCTCCGAGGTTGAGCGCGGCCTCCTCCAGCGCGGTTTCGAAACGGGCGTGGCCGGCAAGGATCGCGCGGATCCCGAACGGAATGCCGAAGGTGAGATGACCGACAATCAGGCCGATCAGCGTACCGCCCAGCGCCACATGGGTCAGGTCCCAGAATGACAGCGAATACTGATAAAGCGCGACGCCGGTGACCAGCGCCGGCACCACGAGCGGCGACAGCAGGATCGAATTCAAGACGTCGCGGCCAAAAAACCGGCCGCGGCTGAGCGCCAGTGCCGCCGGCAGGCCGAACGCCACCGACAGCAACGCCGTACAGCTGGCGACGATCAGGCTGACATACAGCGCCGAAAAGAAGGCCGGCTTGATCAGCGCATACCATTGCGTGGTGAAGCTCGCCGGCGGAAACGACAGAATCGGGCCACCGTTGAAAGACACGACCACGACGACGATCACCGGCGCCAGCAGGAACGCAAACACCACAAGCAGCGTCGCCCGAAGCGCCAGCCAGCGTATCATGGGCCGCGCTCCTCGGCGGTGCGCACCTGCAGGGCCAGAACCGTCAGCACGGCGGCAAAAAGCAGCAGCAGCGCCGCCGCGGTGCCGCCGGCCGGATAGTTGAGCACGGTGCGAAATTGCTGCGCGATGTAAGTCGCCATCACCAGCACCCGGTTGCCGCCGAGGATGGCCGGCGTGGTGTAGGCGCTGATCGCCATGGCGAAGACCAAGAGCGAGCCGGACACGACACCCGGCAGGCTCAGCGGCAAGAGTACGCGCCAGAACGTCTGCAGCGGTCCGGCGCCGAGATTGGCGGCGGCTTCTTCAAGGTCGCCTTCGATGCGCTGGATCACCGTGGTCAGTGTCAGGATCATGAACGGCAAGAGCGCATGAACAAGCCCAATAACGACGCCGGTAAAATTATTGATCAGCAACAGCGGCGCGGAAATGAAGCCAAGCTTAAGCAGCACCCAATTCACCGCGCCCGATTGGCTGAGCAGCGGGAACCAGCCGATATTGCGCACGATAGCGCTGACCAGAAGCGGCGCGATCACCAGAAACAGCGCAAGACCACGCCAGCGCGACGGCGTGCGCGCGAGGTAATAGGCGACCGGATAGCCGGCAACGAGACAGCCGAACGTGACCATGAGCCCGAGGCCGCAGGTGCGCAGCAGCATTTCGAGATAGAACGGATCGGTGACGAAGGCCTGGTAATTCGCCAGCGTATATGCGGCGCCGACCTGTGCGGGGCCCGACATCTGGTGAAAGCTGAGAACAATAAGGTCCGCGAGCGGCGCGGCGAAGATCAGTGCGAACACCGCGAGCGTCGGCAGCAGGACCCACAGCCAGGGATCGGCGCGCCGCCGCAGGCGGCCGGGATGCTCAAGCGGCTCAATCTCCGTCGCGCTCATGCGCTCCGACTCACGAGCACTCCGGCTCGATCATTTGGATGCGATCTTCCGGTTCCAGAGATCCACGGCGTGCGGATATTGCTGGTGGAACACATTCCAATTGATGAGCTTGAGCTTGGCGATATCTTCGGGCGAGGATGGAAATTTCTTCGCCATGTCTGGGTAGGCCGCGAGGACACTCGCCAGGAGCCTGTTGGTCGGCCCATAGGGGATTTGGCTCGCCATGCCGAGCTGCGCCAATGGGCCAAGGACCTCATTGACGAAAGCAAGTGCCTCCTTGCGATGCTGCGTGCCGGCGGTGACCGAGATCGTCGTCATACCGAAAAAGCCGCCTTCCTTAGGCAGCACATAGGCGAGCGGTATTCCGCGGTCGATCAAGCCCCAGGCGCGGCCGTTGAGCCACGGCGCGATCCAGACATCGCCCGAGCGCAGCAGTGGGTCAAGCACCGGCGACGAGCCCGGATAGGATTGCGCCTTGATTTGCGCGATCTTGTCGATGCCCTTTTCGGGCGTGCTTTCGTCGCCACCGGCCAGATGCTCGGCGGCGACTAGAAAGGCGTGCCCCATCGTGTTGTCGAGTGTCGGCACCGCAACATGGCCGGCAAGTTTCGGATTCCAGAGATCGGCCCAGGAGGTCGGCGCCGGAATTCCAGCGGCCTTGAACTTCTCCACGTTGTAGACGATCCCGGCCGAATAGAAATTCATCGCTGGACCGTAACCGTCCTTGTTGATCGCCTGCGGGTAGAGGAATTTCAGATTTGGCAGGTCGTCCGGGCCGCTCTTGCCGAGCACGCCGGCGCTGATGGCCTCGGCTTCGATGTCGTCGTCGAGATAGACCACATCATACGGCGCGGGACGGCCTCTGGCGGCGATCATTTTGGCCAAATGGTCGCTCGGATTGGCGTTGATCCAGACGATCTTGATGCCGGTGCGCGCGGTGAACGGTTCGGCGGCAAACCTTTGGGTCGCGTCGGTGAACGCGCCGCCATAGTTGCCGACCTGCAGTGTCACATTGGATTGGGCCAGTGCCGCTGCGGAACTGCCGGCAAGGATGCCAACAAGAAACAGGGTGCCCCAAAAGAAGCTTCCGACGCGCAAGCGCATCCCACTGTCTCCCCTGAGTTGTAGCTATTACCGGCCTGCAGACCATACACATCGGCCGTCGTCGTTGACAATAGATGCGCGGCTACTTGGCCAACGCGGTCAGCAGAGCCTGGCGAGGCGCTTCAGCCAAGGTCCCAAGTGAAAGACGCTCATCAGCAAGTACATCGGGGCCATTCCGCCGAGCGGCGATGCGTGTTGCACTGCCGCGCAGAGCATATCGGACCCGCCGCCGCTGAAGGCGGCCAGCAGCGCCATAATCGCGAAGGTCGGTGTAGCGGCGAGACATATCCAACGGCCCGCGACCCGGGCGGCCGATCTGCGACTCCTTGCCGCCGCCCGCGTCGACCCGGCCGCCCCCATTGTAAGAATACCAGACACGGCCGTCGCTCAGCGTGTGCGCGTTCCGAGGTCGTCCGAATACCCTGCATTCACGCGTGGCCACTGGACGATGGGACGTTCGCCGATACGGTAGGCGTGCTGACCTTCCGGAAACCGTGGCCAACCGGCCGGCGAGTCCTCCCAACTCTCCTGCCGCCCGTAGACGGTCAGGTCGAGCAAGCGATAGCTGTTGTCCATCGCCTCGACGCCACGCCGCGTCGTCCAGTAGGTTTCAAAAACCTTCGCGCCTTGCCGCAGGTAGCACACGATGTGCATCATGCCGACGCGGCGTCCAACTAACAGGGTCGCGAGCGACTCCCGCGGCGCCGAGTACCAGGGCATCTCCCACCCATAAAATCGCGGTAACGGGCGCTCTCCGGGTGCGGGCCTTGGCAGAATGTGGCGTAGGTGACGTCGCGAGAATGAATGAAGGACAGCTCGCGGACCTGCGACGTATAGAAGCTGCAGCCCTCGCACTGCCCCGGCGCAGGGCTGCCGGCGTCCCACATGAAATAATAGGCGATGAGCTGACGACGGCCCTCGAACACGTCGAGCAACGTCACCGCACCGCGATCGCCAACAAGCGGCGTCGCCGCATTCACCTCGACCATCGGCAGCCGCCGGCGCGCGGCTGCGATCGCGTCGCCCGCGCGCATGTGCGCCTTCTCGCGAACCCGCAGTGCGTCCAGATCGGTCTGAAAGGTGCTCCGATCGACGACCTTGGGGGCTCTAATTTCATCTCGTGTCATGCTTGTCATTGTTCTCTCCTTTGGCGGCGTTCTGATTACTCCCAAGCGTCGAGCTTGATCTCGTTCGGCCAGGGCCCGGCCTTTGCCGGTTTCCATGAGCGACTTGAGGCTCAAAAGGAAAACCGCCCACTTGGTGCTGCAGTGGTGCATGAATTCCACTGGTTCCTTCCAGTCTTGGTGCTTGAACAGGACGATGGTCCAGTCGCCGTTCTGTTTGATGTCGAAGGTGACCTTGGTGCCGAGCCATTCTTCAGGCCCGTCGACCACCTGCCACAGAACGCGACTGCCGGGCTGCAGTTCGACGACCTTCATGTCGAAACCGCCGTCGCCGAAGCGGAACTGCAGCACGCCGCCGACCTTGCTGTCGCCGCGCGTGTCGCTCGTCCACCACCCAGAAAGGCCTTCGACCGTCGTCAATGCCTTGTAGACATTGTCCGGCGACGAGGATTTGATTCCGACTTTGTGCAGGATGTCAGGCATGTTGGCTTCTCCGTCTCGTGTTGTTGATCGTGAGACAGACCTAATGCCGAATGGCGCCAGGGCGGGAGTTACAAGTTTGGCGGGATTGCGATGGACTCGCTGATCAACGCCGCCGGGCACGCGCTCTCGGCCGGCAACCCGCTCGGCGCGCTGAAGCTGGTTGCGCTGCGCAACGACGCGCCGGCACTAGCGCTTCGCGGCATCGCCATGGCGCAGCTCGGTGATCTCGACCGGGCGAAGGCGCTGCTGCGCGGAGCGGCCCGCGCCTTCGGTCCGAAGGAGGCTGTGGCCCGCGCGAGATGCATCGTCGCCGAGGCCGAGATTGCGCTGGTGACGCGCGATTTGGGCTTTTCCGCGAAGGCCCTCGATGCGGCGCAAGCGGCGCTCGATCGCCACGGCGACCAGGCGAACGCCGCGCATGCGCGGCATCTGCGGATTCGGCGCCTCGTCTTGATCGGACGCCTTGACGAGGCCGAGCGTGCGCTAACGGACTTCGATGCCGCGGCCTTGCCGCCCGCCCTGCGAGCCGCCCACGAGCTCGTGGTGGCGGGGATCGCAATGCGGCGCCTGCGCATGAAAACGGCGCGCGCAGCGCTGGTCGAGGCCAAGCGCGCCGCGCGTCGTGCGGGCGTCCCCGCGCTGATGGCGGAGGTCGAGAGCACATCGCTGCTCATGGACGCGCCGGCCGCGCGCCTGATTGCACCCGATGCGGAGCACTTGCTCAAGCTTGATGACGTTGAAGCGTTGCTGGCGTCGGGAGCGCTTGTCGTCGACGCATG
>Ga0187784_10003936_pt1 | contig 12017 bp, 11 predicted proteins | sample 1015_SJ02_MP15_2_FD_132964 | JGI IMG/M metagenome (GOLD analysis project Ga0187784, IMG submission 132964) | Tropical peat soil microbial communities from peatlands in Department of Meta, Colombia - 1015_SJ02_MP15_20_MG | ecosystem: Environmental > Terrestrial > Soil > Wetlands > Peat | place... | reverse complement strand
GAAGTCACCGTCGGTAATCTCCACGATGAGGCCGCCGCCATGTTCCCGCATCAGCGGCACTGCATACCGGCTGGTGATGATGTGAGTGTCGACCGCCTGGCGCAGCATGAGGAACCCCTTGTCGAGGGAGAGCTGCCAGAACGTCTTACCGAATTCGCACAGGGTGTCGCCACCCCAGATATCGTTGACCAGAATGTCGAGTCTGCCGTTTTGCTCGCGGTCGATGCGCGACACCAATTTCCTGACTTCGGCTGGTTCTAAGTGATCGCACCGGACCGCAATGCCTTTGCCGCCCAGCGCCGTCACCATCTCGGCAGTTTCCTCAATCGTCTCTCGCCGTCCTTTGGTCGCGGGTTTCTTTTTGGTGCTGCGACCGCTGCAGTAGACCGTGGCGCCCCGCTCGCCCAGAGCGCAGGCGATGCCGCGTCCGGCTCCCCGCGTGGCGCCGGCAAGCAATGCGACTTGGCCTTTGAGGGAGCGACGCTGCACCTCCAGCCCTCCAGTCGGTCGAGCCGACAGAAACTCACGCCTTCGGTGGGCCCGAAAACCTAACCTCTTCGCGAGTAGTTCTCGGCATAGGAGGGAACCGGGTACGCCGGATCCAGTCGCGGATCGTGAATAGGGGTGCCGGCTGCCATGGTCAGGGGAATCACGCCCGCCCAGACCGAAAACCCGTAATCTTGCTCGTCATCGATCGGTGGGCCTTGCCGGATTTTTGCGGAAAACTCCTCGATTGGCAAACGCAGCACCGATGTGGCTTTGAGCTCTCGCGCATTCGGCTGACGCGATTCCGCCCACCGGCCAGGCAAAATATGTTCAGCAAGCCGTCGCAGGGCTTCGAGTTTTTCGTCGGCATCCGTGACCGCAACCGCCGTTCCCAGCACGACCACGGAACGGTAATTCATCGAGTGATTAAAGATCGAACGGGCGAGCACCAGCCCATCGACGAGCGTCACGGTCGCACAAACTGGAACTCCCTGGTCTAACTGACGCAACATGCGGCTGGCAGCGGAGCCGTGAATGTAAAGATGATCGCCCGCCCGGCCATAGCTGGTTGGAATCACGAAGGGCTGGCCATCGACCACGAATCCCACATGGCAAAGGAAGCCTTCATCGAGAATCTTGTAAACCGCGGCGCGATCATACACCCCACGCTCAGCTTCTCGCACCACGCGGGTGCGCGCGCTCGGATTATTGTTTTCCGCCATTCAGAGCCTACTCCGGCAATCGCCAAGGATGCCATGAGTGTATCAGGAGCGGAATGATCGCGAAGGTTCGGAAGCGTAGCGCTGGAGTGGGCAGAAACTCCGCTTAGAATCCCGGCAAATCAGGCAAGCGGGAGAGTTGGAATCCAACTGCCTCCTCGCGTCAGTAGGTGATCCCGCTATTCTCCTCGGAACAGGTTTTGAGTGCCCAAGCCATGCGAGGCGTGTTGTGGGCGATGCCGAAGTTTCCTCGCGCATCGAGCAGGATGATTCCCCCGTGCCCGCCAACCCTCGACTGCAAGTAATGGATGGCTTCTGCTGCCGTCCACTCCGGCAAGTTTCCAGCGGCTACCCGGTCCGCCGCCCATTTCGCCAGCACCAGCTTCATGATGGGTTCGCCCCAGCCGGTGGTCGATGCCGCGGCACTCTTGTTGTCGGCATAACAGCCGCATCCGATGAGGGAGGAGTCTCCTAAGCGACCCGGGGCCTTGCTGAGCGTGCCTCCAGTCGACGTCGCTGCAGCGATGTTGCCATCGCGATCGAGCGCGACGGCACCGACGGTGTCGTGCGAGATGGAGGGGGCAAACAGATTGGGTTTCTCTTCTTGCGCGTGAGCTTGAAACTGGCGCAGCCGATCGATCTCTCTGGGGATGATCAGATCCTCATTTTGGCAGAGCGGAATGCCGTGTTCGGCGGCGAACCGCTCCGCCCCCTGGGCAACAAAATAAACATGAGGACTCTCGCTCAGAATCTTGCGGGCCACCCGCACGGGATTGCGCAGATGCTCGACGCAGCCCACGCCTCCCGCGCGCAAGCTGGCACCATCCATGATTAGGGCATCCAGCTGCACCTTGCCCTCACGATTCAGAAAGCTGCCGCGTCCGGCGTCGAAGCTTTCGTCATCCTCCATGACCACAACCGCTTCCTCCACCGCGTCGAGCGCGCTGCCACGGCGGCTCAGTAGGCTCCAGCCCGCAGCCAGGGCCTTCTGTACCCCCGCGAGATGCGCTCCGACGACGTCGTCCGGAATCGCCCAGGCTCCGCCATGCACAACCAGTACGGGATTGACGGGCAATGGTCCTCCCCTGAAAATGATCGACCAGTCTAACCGGTTGGAATTCGCGGCCGGCGAAGCTTACGCTGCCACTCCCGAATTCGCCCGATCCACCAATTCGGTGCGGGTCCAGGTGTAGCGCACGCGATGAATCACGGTGATCGTAGACAGGATGGCGATGACCCAGAGCACGGGCGCCATACGGTTGAACAGCGCCCCGAGAATGACCAGTACCAGGCGTTCAGGACGCTCGAGGAAGCCCACACGGCACGATCCAATGAGCGATTCCGCCCGTGCCCGGGTGTAGCTGACCATGATCGCGCTGACCATCACGAATGCAGTCAGCACCACGTAGGCGAAGCGCTCGCCGCGAGCGTAGAAGACAAGGAGACCGAAGAACTGCGAAGCATCGCTGTAGCGATCGATAACCGAGTCGAAGAAGCCACCAAATCGAGTCACCTGGTTGCTGGCCCGGGCCACCCGTCCGTCCACCAGGTCGAAAAATCCCGAACCGATAATCGTCAGTCCGGCGTAGCGGAACAGCCGTGCCTGATTCTCGCTGTTGGCCAGGCCGAATAGAACCGCGGCGATCGCGTTGACCACCAGTCCCAGAAAGGTAAGCACGTTCGGATTGATGCGCGCCAAGGCAAGCCAGCGAACAGTCGCGTCGAGCAAGAACCCACAGGCCCGGCCAAATGCGCTGGTCCAAGTCACGTAGGACAAGGTTATGGCACCTCAGCCGCATCGTGAATCGTGGTCAGGCTCAGAATCTCCAGCTCGCGCTTACCATTGGGAGTGACGACCTGCGCCGTGTCGCCCGCTTTTTTGTTGAGCAGAGCGCGGCCAATCGGGGAGGTGGTCGAGATTTTTCCGGAGGCTACGTCGGATTCTTCGCTGGTCACCAGCTTGTATTCGACCTCTTCGTTCTTGGTGTTGTCGTAGACCTTTACCGTAGAGCCAAGGCCGACCTTGTCCTTCGGGATATTGTTCATGTTGATCAGGGACAGGTCAGCCAGTCGCCGGCCGAGCTGGCGCAAACGCGCCTTCACATACTCCTGCCGCTGCTTGGCCATGTGATACTCGGCATTCTCGCTCAAATCGCCCAGGGCGATCGCGCGCTTGAGCTCTTTGGGAAGTTCATGGCTGAGCTCGTGTTCGAGCGTGTTGATTTCTTCCTGCAGCTTTTTCTTAATATGCTCAGTCATGCTTTTACGGATTATAAACCCTGTTTGAAATCGATCGCCTCTCGCGGCGGATGTAGGTATTGAAGGACACGGAATCGTTCGAACCGGCTATGCCTGGAATTCTGAGGCTTCCGGGAAGTGCAATCCGGACTTCCCCAGGGCTTTGGTCAGCAGTTCCTCGATCTGCGGCTCTTCACAGTTGCGCGCCATGGCTAATTCGCTGACTAGAAGGTAGCGGGCCCGTTCCAACATCTTCTTTTCACGAAACGACAGCGGCTTGGCTTGACTGAGCAGCAGCAGGCCTTTCAGTACCGCCGCCACTTCGAGCAACGAGCCGGTGCGCATCCGGTCGGAATTTTCCTTGAAGCGATATTTCCAGTCGGCGTGATTGTCACACTCGCCATCCTGAAGAAAATCGACGATCTTCTGGACTTCCCCGTTCTTGACAACCCGCCTCAAGCCCACCGCGCTGACGCTGTGAAACGGCACCATGACTTTCAGGCTGCTGGACTTGATCTTGAGCAGGTAGAACTTTTCCACGGTCTGGCCAATTGTGCGGCTACTGATTTGCTCGATAATCCCAACGCCGTGATTGGGATAGACGACCTTGTCACCTATGTGGAAATTTCCGTCGCTCGTTACCATGCTGGACCACCTAAAGGCAGAGAAGACCAGAGGGACAGCATGGTTTTATTTTAACGGAATCACCCCCAGGAAGACAATTTTTGGGAGTTAAGTACTTTTCTGTGAGCGATTTATTCCTGCCGAAGATGCGGAGCCGAGCGTTCGTCGCCCTGGCCGGGGCTCGTCCGATCGAGGCCGACGCTACTCGCCTAACCACGTCCCATAGGGCTTCAGGGTCTCGACGTTATCGCACACGATTTTCATCGCGGCGGTCAAAGGAACCGCCAACAGCAGCCCGATTCCACCCCATAAGGCGCCCCAGAAGAGCAAGCCGAGAGTCAGGGCCAAGGGATTGAGCTGCAAACGGTTGCCCAAAAGCTTCGGGTACAGCACATTGAGCGCCACCAGGTGCATTGCGAAAACCGCGACACAAATGGTCACGATGCCGCCCATCTCGACATGTCCGATGGCGACGAAAATGGGCGGCACGAGCGCCAGCAGAACTCCCAAGTACGGCACAAGATTTAAGAACCCACTGATGAACCCCACAAAGTAGAAGAAGGGCAAATGGATGAACCAGAACACCGCGGTGCTGACGCCGCCGACGACCAGCCCAATTAGCAGGTTGCCCGCCATGAAGCTTCGGATCATGGCCGAGATCAGGCCGATGGTCACATAGGCGGTGTGCCGCCTTTCTAACGGGAACAACATCACCGTAGCGGAGCGCACGTGCTCCTGCCAGGTGAGCATAAAATAAGCGAGGACGGGAATGAACGAGCCTGCCAGAATGGCCGTTCCCACCGATCCGAAACCGCGGGTCAGGATGTCGGTCCAATTGGTTGCTTGCCGAACCCGCACCACGCCTGTCTCACGCGGCGTAAAAAATGCCAGGTTTTCCGCACCTTTGCGGAAGCGAAGCATCTCGGCGCGAACGACCCCCGCATACTTTGGCAGGTCCTGGGCTAAAGTGGCGGCCTCATTGTAGGAGAAGTACACCAGCCCTCCGAGCGAAGCCAGCAAGAGCAGAACTGCGATCAGGGCAGCCAGAGCCCGCGGCAGGTGCAGGAACATCAGCAAATCGACCAGCGGCGCCAGCGTGAAGGCAACCAGCACGGCTATCAGCAGGACCGCCAGCACCAGTTCTCCGTAGTAGCAGAGGGCCACGATGCCACCGATGCCGATCACGTTCATCGCCCAATGAGCCGGGCGGCGGGATCGCTGATAGCCACCGGCTCCGGCTATGGTTCGGGCCGTCTCCTCGCTGACTTGGGTTTCTGGTTCCGCCATGGCCGGCAAATTCAGCCTATGGTATCAATTTCGATCGCGCGTTGAGACATATAATGCGGAGGTGTCTCACGAACGATCGGCGCCGCTCGGCATGCGAGTTCTTGGCCTGGATGTCGGGACGAAAACCATCGGACTCGCCGTCTCCGACCCTCTCGGCATTACCGCCCAGGGTCTTCCGACCCTGCGAAGGAAAAACAAGCGGAACGACTTGGAACGATTGGCACAACTGATTCGGGAGTATCAGATCGGCGAGCTGGTGGTGGGATACCCGCTCGGCATGAGTGGCGTCGAGGGCACGCAAGGCGAGAGAATGCGGGGCTTTGCCGACGACCTGCGCCAACGCTTCGCTTTGCCCGTGCACCTCTGGGACGAACGGCTGACCTCCGCTCAAGCCAACCGTCTTCTGCGTGAGATGGAGGTATCGACCAAGCGGCGGCGCCAAGTCGTAGACCGGATGGCAGCGGTTCTGATTTTGCAGAGCTGGATGGATCAAAAAGGCGGTTAGGCTCGATCAACCCCCCAAAAAACGGCCTTGGGGAGACAACTGCTTCAGGAAACTGCCCTTGCCATCAACTTCGTTGGGTCTCTGACTGAGGCTGCCCGGTCTTTTTTACAGGGGCCGGTGACCAACGACTACCGACTAATGACTCCTTCGGAAGCCTTCGCCCTCATCTAAACTATTCTGTAGTGCGCATCTTTTTCACACTGCTGTTGCTAGTCGTTCTGGCCGTGGGCGGTTGGTGGGCTTGGGCCTTGGGTTCGCCGGTTGCACCACCAGGGCGGCAATTCGTGCTTCTACGTCCGGGCTATTCCACGCGCCGCATCGCCAACGAGTTGAAATCGGCAGGTGTGATTCGCAGCCCCATCGCGTTTGTCATCTTCCACCGCATTTACCATTGGCATTCCCTGAAGGCAGGCGAGTACTTGTTCGAAAAACCGGCGAATGCGTTCGAGATTCACGAGCGACTGGCGCGGGGGGATGTGTACGTCTGCTCGGTGGTGATTCCCGAAGGCTATGACGTCTTTGATATTGCCCAGGCGATTCAACAAGCCGGGCTCGGATCGAGCCAGGACTTCCTGCATGTTGTCTCGAGCGATACGGCTTTGATTTCCGATCTTGCGCCCAACGCCACCGGCTTGGAAGGCTTTCTCTTCCCGAGCACCTACGATTTTACGCGGACCGAAAGCATGGAAGAGATCGTCGCCGCCATGGTCCGGCAGTTTCGTCAGGTTGCGCACGAGATCGGATTGAACCAGGATGTGCAAAAGACCGTAACCATGGCATCCATCATTGAGAAAGAAACGGCCGTGCCGGAGGAGCGCCCGCTGGTCGCCAGCGTTTATGCCAATCGAATGGCCGAAGGCATTCCACTACAAGCCGATCCCAGCGTCATTTACGCCGAGCTCTTAGAGGGCAGATATTCCGGCAGCTTGCACCATGCCGACATGCGCTTCAGTTCTCGTTACAACACGTACCTGCATGTGGGACTTCCGCCCGGCCCCATCGGCAATCCCGGCAAGGATTCTCTCGTGGCCGCAATGCATCCCGCGCAAACCGGATTTTTCTTCTTTGTCAGCAACGGCAACGGCCAGCACCGCTTTGCCCACAGCCTCGAAGAACACAACCGCAACGTGGCCGCGTTCCGCAGGGCCATGGCGGGCAAGTAGGTCGGGCAGATCCCTTATCACTCAGAGTACCCCGAGGAGTTCCAACCCCAAACCATTCGCTATACTGCTGTCTTCAAGAATCCTCGGGCTGCTTTCATGAATCCAAGGGGTTTCATGTCCTATTCCCGTTGCTGCGCGGCCATCGTGCTACTGAGCATGGTGCCACTGACCGGATGCTTGTTTCGCTCCCACAGGGTCGAGCAGCCGATTGCCGTCTCGCTCAAGAGCGCAAACCGAGAGGAGTTGATCGACTACGTCAACACCCAGGCCGGCAAGGTGCAAACGATGCAGGCTACGGTCGACATCGACACCTCCGTCGGCGGCGAAAAAAAAGGCACGCTGACCAAGTATCAGTCGATTCGCGGTTACGTGCTGGCCCGCAAGCCTGCCATGCTACGCATGATCGGTCTCCTGCCCATTGTGCGCGACCGGGCATTTGACATGGTCAGCGATGGCCGCGAATTCAAGTTGTGGATTCCCCCGAAGAACCGTTTCGTCATCGGTCACAACGACACTGAAACCCACAATCCCACCGAGCCGCTCGAGAACCTGCGTCCGCAGCATATCTACGACGCCCTGCTGTTACGAGCGATTGATCCGCAAACCGAACTTGCCGTCATCGAGAACGACACCAAATCGACCACCAACTCCAAGGGCCAAAAGGTGGTGCACGCCGAATACATTCTCGACGTCATCCAAAAGGGCGAGCATCCCTTTCTCTCCCGCCAGATTATCTTCAGTCGCGAGGACCTGCTGCCCCATCGCCAACTGCTCTACGATGTCGAGGGCTATGTTCAAACCATTGCCGTTTACGAGAACTATCGCGAGGACAGCGGCATCAATTTTCCCTGGCGGATCGAGATTTCCCGGCCGCAGGAGGAATACGCGATCGCTCTCAACCTGGTCAAGCTGGAACTGAATCTGCCGCTTCCCGACGATAAGTTCGTACTCGAGCAGCCCCCGGGCGTCGAAGTCGTCCACTTGGACAAACAGCCAGCCACTTCGGTCTCGAGCTCTCCGCCCAGCCCCAATTCTAGAGAATAGTCGATAGAATAATTAATAATGAGGAGGAAAGAGCCGGTCTCGCGGCTCGACACCCAGCCATTGCCATGATGAACCGGATGATCGTCGCCAATCTCACCCGTCGACCCTTGCGGTCGCTGATCAGCATCGTGGCCGTCATGCTGGAGGTTACCCTGATCCTGCTGATTGTGGGCCTAGCCCTCGGGCTGCTGCGCGACTCGCGCCAGAGGCAGGCAGGAATTGGGGCGGACGTCGTGGTCATGCCTCCGGGTTCCTCTTTCATCGTAGGACTCACCGGGGCACCCATGCCGATCAAAGTCGGAGAAATCCTGGGCAGGCTTGATCACGTGGTGGCAGTCGCACCGGTGGTGACCTCGGTATCAACCGCCGGCACCCTCGAGTTGATTGACGGTATCGAGTTAAGCAGTTACGAGAAGCTTTCCGGGCCGTTTCAGTTGGTCGCCGGGCGCCCCTTCCAAGCTCCGAACGAATGCATGGTGGACGATGTCTCCGCTCGTGCGCGGCACACGAAGGTGGGCGACACTGTAGAAATCCTGTCCCACCCATTCCGGGTTTCGGGAATCGTCGAGCCGGGGAAGGGCGCAAGAAAATTCCTCGAGATCGGCGCCCTTCAGGACTTGATCGGTGCGCAAAACAAGGCAACCATTTTTTACTTAAAACTGGACGACCCTAGCAATGCCGATTCGGTGGTTCTAGAAATCAAGCAGGTTCCCGGGATGGAGCGTTACGTGGCTACCTCGATGGCCTATTACCTGTCGATGATGACCACCAGTCGATATCCCGGGGTCTCCGAATTCATCGATTTCGTGATCGCCATCTCGGTCATCATTGGCTTTCTGGTGATTTTTCAGTCCATGTACACGGCCGTAATCGAGCGCACCCGGGAGATCGGCATTCTCAAAGCGATGGGAGCCTCGAAGTTCTATATTGTGAATGTGATCCTGCGGGAAACGGTGTTGTTGGCCCTGGTGGGCATTCTGGCAGGAATTGTCATTAGCCTGGTGGCGCGTGCCGGTATCGACGGTCGCACCACGCTTCCGGTCGTGGTGACCGGGGGCTGGATCCTGAGGACCACCGCCATCGCCATCGTGGGAGCGGTCTTGGGTGCGCTGTATCCCGCCTACAAGGCCGCGCAGAAGGACCCGATTGACGCCCTCGCCTATGAATGACTTCCGCCGGCGATTACTTTAACCCTTCCACCAGATAGAGATCAGACAACGTCCGGATATATCCGTAGGCATATGCCTTGGCATCGGGGGCGATGTTGATTCCCCGAATGGTGTCGATTCCGGCTGCGTCGGCAGGTACCAGTTCTTTCCACAGTTTTCTTTTGCCGCTGGATAGGTCGAGTTGAAACACCTTCGCCGGAATCTCGCCAAAGCGAAAAACATAAAGGGATCGGCCATCGGCAGCCCAGCCCGTAGGTGCTTCCGCTGGGTTCACGCCGGGAACCGGCACCGGTTCGCCAGTGTCGACAGGATAAAGATAAACCTTGCTGTCCGGACCAAGGCTGGCCGCGAAGTCACCTTTGGGAGACAAAACGACCGCTCCACTCACACCCTCCGGGCTAATTGGACGGGGCGCGCTTCCATCCGGAGACTCCACGTAGAGGCGAAATCCGTGTCCAGCCTCGTTGCCTGAAAAAACCAGGCGCTTGCCGTCAGGGAGCCACCGCGCCCATAAATGATTAATGGAATCCCGGTCGAGGATTTTCATTTCACCCACCCCGGTCGGCAGCAAAACCAAGGGCGAGGGAAAGGTATTGGGGCGTGCCAGAGCCCATTTCCCATCTGGAGACAACGACAATCCAACACCTTCCCCTAGGCGAATTGCCGGCGACCCATCGGTCTTGCGCAGATACACCGCATACTTGGGGCCTCCGCCTTCCCCAGATTCGGCGAACAGGACAGTCCGGCCGTCGGCTGATAAATCACCGGGTGTCGACCAATCCAGCCAGGATAGGTCGCGCTCTCTCGTGTCACCGGGAGCCAGACCAATCAACCCTGCCCGATCGTTGCCTCGGGTCAGAAGGACGTCGCCATCACGCCGCACATCGAGCAGCGTTAATTCGCCGGGCACCCTTGCCAGAAGGCGGACTGCACCCTTGGGAGTCACTCCATACAGGGAGCGATCTCCGCCGGTGCGGGTTGCACTGAACCAAATCTCGTCGCCTTCCGGCGCCCAGGCGACGCCCTGAATACTGTCCCAGCCCGTGGATAAGGTGGTTTTCTTGCCCGCAAGATCCACAACCGCAATCGCTCCACCGTCGTCCCCCAGTTGGGGATGGTCGATAAAGGCGATCGCGTTCGCCTGGGGGGAAATGCGCAGATGCCCGATCCAGCCATCGGCTTCGTAGAGTACCTTCCCGGGAGGGAACTCCAGCCGATGTCGTCCCTGCTCCTGACGGACAATTGCCAGGGTATTTCCATCCGGAGACCAATCCGCCCATTCGACATTCTCCATGACCTCCCGCGGTGCGCCGCCCACCAAAGGCATGCGCGCGAGCGTGCCGGAATAAAGGAATTGCGCGACCGGGTGACTTCCGAGCGAAAGTGCCATTTCACCCGTTGAGGAAACCGCCAGCACGTCGGAGCCCGCCGGTTCCAGTTCATGCGATTCGGGACTGTCGGGTCGGGTAGTAAATAGTTGGAGGGGTTTGCCTTCCCAGGCAGCGCTGTAAATGATCGTCTTGCCGTCAGGAGCAAACCGTGCAGCATGCACGATGCCACGCCGGAAGCTGAGCGGATGATACACCGGAAGAGAGACCTGCGTCGGCCGCCGCAGCAAAAACATGCCCATGGCGAGACCGGCGAGCATTGCGATCAGGGCTGCTAAGGAAGCGATCCGCCAAACCCGCCGTTCCCTCTGCCTGCCGGTAGGAACTGGCGGCCGAAGACCTGAGATCTGCGCTGCCGAGGAAGCCCGGACGTCGACGGCACCGGTTGAGCGCACGCGCGAGGTATCGAGATCCCGCTTGATCCGTTTCAGATCTCCCCGCAATTCAGCGGCGGTCTGATAACGTAGCTCACGGTCTTTCTCGAGGGACTTGGATATGACGTCCTCGAGTCTTGGCGCGGTCGTGGGATTCAGGCTTGAAACCGACGGAGGCATCCGGTTCAGAATGGCTTCAAAGACCACGCCGCTGCTGCTGCCTTGAAAAGCCAGCTTTCCAGTCGCCATTTCATACATCACCGCCCCGAAGGAAAACAGATCGGAGCGGGCGTCGAGTTCCTCGGCACGCACCTGTTCCGGTGACATATACGACACAGTCCCAATCGTAGATCCAGGACTCGTCATCAGGGCGTGGGTTGGATTCGTGGCGGTGTGGTCGTTGTACTCGGAAGCTAGCTTTGCCAAGCCGAAATCCAGCAACTTGGACTGACCGCGCTTGGTGACGAAGATATTAGCGGGCTTGATGTCGCGGTGAATGATTCCCTTGCTGTGGGCCGCGTCCAAGGCGTCGGCAATTTCGATGCTGAGAGCGAGCAGCGTCTCGGTGTCGAGCGGCCGCGCCGAAATTCGGTGCTTCAGGGTGACGCCCTCGAGAAACTCCATGACGATGAACGACTGGTCATCCTGCTTGCCAATCTCGTGAATGGTGCAAATGTTGGGATGGTTCAAAGCGGACGCCGCGCGGGCTTCCCGTCGGAAACGTTCGAGCGCATGGGAGTTGCGGGCCAGGTCGTCCGGCAGGAATTTCAGGGCGACGAAGCGGCCAAGCTCGGTGTCCTCGGCCTTGTAAACCACTCCCATCCCCCCGCCACCGAGCTTTTCGAGGATGCGATAGTGTGAAATGGTCCGCCCGATCATGCTCGAAATCCTAGGTGGGGTCCTCGGACAAGTCAATTCGACAAAATCGGTTCGTTGACAAGCCCCGGCGGGCTACGCTATCTTTAAACTTTTAGCAGTCCTGCGGTTACCGTCCTGATAGCCCTGCGCGTTCAGCGCTTG
>Ga0187784_10003935_pt1 | contig 12019 bp, 12 predicted proteins | sample 1015_SJ02_MP15_2_FD_132964 | JGI IMG/M metagenome (GOLD analysis project Ga0187784, IMG submission 132964) | Tropical peat soil microbial communities from peatlands in Department of Meta, Colombia - 1015_SJ02_MP15_20_MG | ecosystem: Environmental > Terrestrial > Soil > Wetlands > Peat | place... | reverse complement strand
TTTGGGGAATAGTTCAACGGTAGAACATCGGACTCTGACTCCGAGAATCTAGGTTCGAATCCTAGTTCCCCAGCCAGCCAGTGCTCGCCCCTCGCCCGTTCGTCTCCGCGAAAAATGAGCGCGATAATTCCCGCGCCCGACGCAGCGGGCGCATTCGACCCACTTTGCGCGCCGGCAACGAGCGATTACAGCTGCGCACAGCTTTCTCGCTTTCATCGGAAAATTGAAATGCAAATCTGCAGCGCGGATGCGGCGCAATATCAATTTTCTTTTCTTTGCTAGGTCATTGGCGCAGTTGGATTTTCATTCTATGTGACAGGACCAAGTGATGTTCTGGACTGCTCGAAATGTCTGAAGTGTTGAACTTGCGCCGGGCCACTTACGTCCCGCTCCTCGACCCACCCGTCCCCCAATTCGTCGCGCGCAGCACGGCCGAGGCGGATCGGCGCGAGAACGCGCGTTCATTGGCCACCGAATTTCGTCCGCTCGATCTTTTTGAGCGCGTCGCCATCCTCCGTAGGCGTGTGCCCGGGCGCATTGTCTTCACTACCGGTTTCGGCCTGGAGGGCCAGGCCATCGCACACGCGATTTTTTCCCAAGCGCTAGACATCGAAGTGGTCACGCTCGACACGGGACGGCTGTTTCCCGAAACATTCGAAGTTTGGGCCGCCACCGAGCGGCGTTATGCGGTGCGGATTGTTGCCATTGCGCCGAATGATAACGACGTTGAAGCCCTGGTCGCGCGGCAGGGCATCGATGGATTTCGTGATTCGGTTGACGCCCGGCTTGAATGCTGCGGTATCCGCAAAGTGGCACCGTTAACGCGCGCGCTGAGCGGCGCAAACGCCTGGATCGCCGGCATCCGCGCCGATCAATCATCGACCCGCGCGCAGTTCGGCGCGGTTTCTTTCGACGAACGGCGTATGCTGATCAAGGCGCATCCGCTATTCGACTGGACGCGAGATCGGGTGCAGGCCTTCGTGCGCGCGCACAGAGTTCCCTACAACGCATTGCATGATCGCGGCTTTCCTTCCATCGGCTGTGCGCCGTGCACGCGCGCCGTAGCACCCGGCGAGCCGGAGCGTGCTGGGCGTTGGTGGTGGGAACAAGCAGAGAAAAAAGAATGCGGCCTGCATGTGACCGGCGAGGGCCGCTTTGCTCACGCTGGTGCTGTGTCGGCCTCAGACCAAAACGTAGGTCAACTATCTTCGCGAGCGCGCCTGGGCTCGGGCGCCGTGGCGTAAGAAATAGCCGATATCTCTGCCGGATGAATGAGCGCGCAATCTCCGCCGGCGCGATGAGTGACCCACCATGTCCGCCAGCGTCATTCGGTCGAGGATTTCCGACATGGCGTCGCGCACCTTTGCCATCGTCATCCGTACACGACAGTCCTCAACGCTTCTGCAGTCCGCGCACGGCTGATAGGCGGTACGGCTAGCGCACGCGATCGGCGCCAGCGGCCCATCGATCGCTCTTATCACATGCCCGACTTTGATCCGACTGGGCTCTCGGGCGAGTCGATAACCGCCGCTCGGACCTTTGCGACTATAGACGAATCCGGCATTCCGCAGTTCGCCCAGAATTGCGTCCAGAAATTTTTTTGGAATCTGGTTCGTTTTAGCGATGTCGACGGCTTGCGTCATCGCCTCCGGCTTCAGCTTGGCCAGGTGGGCGAGCGCTTTGAGGCTGTATTTTCCTTTGGCGGTGAGCATTCAAGTCCCGGGTCGAAAAACCAATACTCTATGAATACCATAGATAATGAAACATTTCGAGCGCTTCGCGCATCTTCGGCGAAAACTTTGCAGCGATTTTCTCTTTGACCGCCCTGCGTGTCGTTTCGCTCAAGGGCGATTCGACTGTCGCGGCGCCAGTCCCGGATCGGCGTTCGACCGGTAGCATTGCTGCTCGTTGTGACTGGAATAACGGAAAAATCGAACTTTCTTGGCAATCCGTCCCTAACCGGCGTGTGGACCGCGGGCTTTAGAGCCTTTCGTGGGGTTTCGATCCGTTGCGCGCCCCCTTTTGACGGACTGCGCCCGGCATGGCGGGCGGTCAATCGGGCTATAATGACACTCTGTTGTCGCCCGAACCCGCCTTGCAGTTCGCCCTAGCGCAGGATACAGGCATCCACCTTCACCGCTTCGTCGAAGCCGCCCGTGCCGAGAAAATTACCCTCATTCAGCTCGTCGCTGATCGCGACGCTCAAGGAGCGCATCATTACCTGGCGCTATCCTCCCGATCATCGATTGACCGAAGACGCCTTGTGCAAGGAATTTGGCGTGAGCCGCAGCCCCGTGCGCGAAGCCTTGCGCGTCCTTGCCGCCAACGGCTTCGTGCGCCGGACCGAAAATCAAGGTTACGTCGTGCGGCAGGTGAAGGCGAAGGATGTGCAGGAAATGTACGAAGTGCGCCTTGCGCTCGAACTCTACGCCGTAGAAACACTGGCTACGCGCGGCGTGCCGGCGGATAAGCTTCGTACCATGATCGAGATGTGGGAGAATGTTCGCCAGCATCCGGAAGCCAAGGTGGAGGAGCTGGCGAAGCTTGACGCGCAATTTCACGAAGATTTGGCTGCCCTGCTCGACAATGCAACACTGATGCGGCAGTTGCGGGCGATCAACGAGCGGCTGTATTTATTCCGCACTATTGATTTCGCGCTTCCCAATCGCGTTGCCAATACCTGCGAACAGCATCTCGCCATCCTCGATCGAATCGGCGCGCGGGATGCCGCCGGCGCCAGAAACGCGTTACGGCGAAACGTCGAGGAGGCGCTGACCGTCGTCAACAACTCGATCAAGGAAGCGCTGGCGCGCGCCTACGCCAGCGCTTGAAGGCGAAAGCCATGCGGATCGCGGCGCTCGCTACCGGTGCCGGAGTGCCAGCACACGACTTTGCCGGCCGGATAGCCGAGGTTCATGCGCGCGCAGCGCTCATTACGCTTCGCGATGGATGGTGCATTACCCTTCTCGGCAGCGAACTCGGGCGGCAGCCGCGCGGCATAAGCCTCGACCTGCCTGAGGGCATCTCGCTGCGGCAGTTTCTCTCCCCGAATGCAGAGCTTGCCAAACGCGGCGGCGTCATCCGCTTCGCCGAGAGCACGCTTGCGATCGACCTGCGCGGAGCGCCGAATTGGCGCAGCGGCATCGCGACGTTGGCCTTCGATTGCCGCCGGCCCGCGGTGGCAAAAGCCTATCGGACGGCGTGGTTGGCGCTGGAGCGGGACGGCCGTAGCGATGGGCTGCGTGACACCGCCGACACTAAACTCGATGAGCTCAGCAAAGCGATCCGAGGTCGCGACACCGCCGCAGCGGCGCGCGCCATGGCCGCTTTGATTGGTCTCGGTAACGGCACGACTCCGGCCGGAGACGATTATTTGGTCGGTATCTGTCTGGCGCTTTGGTCTTGCTCCGCCACCAAAGCGTTTGCGGCGGCACTGTGCCCCAAACTTGTTGCTTTAGCCGCACGCAGCAGCGACTTGAGCGGCCTTTACCTGCAAGAAGCGGCGCGCGGCGAAGTATCGGAGCGTCTCGCCGAAGTCGCTGTTGGCATTTGCGCCGGCGGCTCCGATGATGTTGTCGAGAACGCCATCATCACGGCGTTGTCGGTTGGCCACAGTTCGGGTGCAGCCGGGATTTTCGGCCTACTCAACGGCTATGCCGCCTGCGCCGAGACGCCGTTTCATGCCAGCGCCGATTCAGTCTTGGCTCCGGCTTCTGAGACTGCTGTCCGCCCCATCGCAACACCGAAATAATGGCGCCCAGCAACAGAACCGTTTTATGCGGCGTGTTGTCTGGCAAGAAACTTGCGCCAACCGCCGAATTCGGTGATGTCGCGAGCCCCTTTGGTCGCGTGCGCCTCGCACAAAAAGCCCTTGACGCGCCGTCCGTCCTCTAGCTCCACGCTGCCGATGGCAAGTGGAGCGGGTATCCCGCCGACAAAGCTGCCGAAAGAGACAACGGGAATTTCCCAAACCTCGACCTCGATCGCCGCTCCGGTTTCACCGCGCAGGAGACCGGGACGCTCCGGCGGCCCCCCAGGCAAGGCAAATAGGCGATACCCGGCGGCGGTGCGGCAAGCGCGCACCAAGCGGCCGCCGCGGTCGGTCAATTCCTTGTTGAGCGGCAGTCCTGACATATGCGCGCCGCAGACTACGACCTGGATTAGATCGCCGTCCGTTTTGCTCAAGTCGAGCTTTGTGGTTTCGCCGACCAGCCTTTGTGTCGCACCGAGCGGAAGATCTTGCGACCGGTGCAGCGCATCCGCGATTGCGCAAAGCGCATCGTCATGCCACGCATTTGCGATCAAGGTCACGCCGAAGGGTAGACCATCCGGCTGCAGTCCGGCGGGAACGGCGACGGCGCATAAATCGAGCAGATTGACATAATTGGTGTAGTAGCCGAGCGCGTCGTTGAGCCGGATCGGATCGGCCAGCACTTCCCTGATCGCGTATTGGCGGCCGGCCGTCGGGATTATCAATACGTCCATCGATTGCCAGATGGTCTGCGTGATCGCCTTAAGCTCGTGCAGCCGATGGTATCCGCTGAACGCGTCTGCGGCGCTTGGCTGCCGTCCGGCTTCGATGATTTGCCTCGTTACCGGGTGGACGTCGTCCGGCCGGCGATCCAAAAAGTCGCGTATGGCGAGGTAGCGTTCGGCGATCCACGGGCCGTGATAGAGCAGCCGCGCCACCTCGCGGAATGGCGCGAAATCGATCTCGACCAGAGTGCCGCCCAACCGCTCGATGGTGCGCAGCATTGAGGAGAACAATTGCTCGCCTTCGCGGTTGCCAAAAAATTCGAGCTGATTGGCGCGCGGCACACCGAAACGGCAGCCCATGACTTCGTGTGGCAGGATAGCGGCTGCGGGGTCCGCCTGCCGCGAAAACGGATCAGCGGCATCGAAACCTGCCATGGCGCGCACAACCGCCGCAGCATCGCTCATCGTCAGCGCAAAAACGGAGATGCAGTCGAGCGAGCGACACGCCGGCACCGACCCGCGCGTGCTGACGAGGCCGCGCGTCGGCTTTAAACCAATGACGTTGTTGAATGCGGCCGGGACCCGTCCTGATCCGGCGGTATCGGTGCCCAACGCGAAGCTGACCAGGCCCGCGGCAACCGCCACGGCCGAGCCGGAACTGGAGCCCCCGGAAATATATCCCGGTCGCAACGCCGAAGACGGCGCGCCATAGGGCGTGCGTGTGCCACTCAAGCCCGTTGCGAACTGATCGAGATTGGTTTTTCCGATCGGGAGCGCGCCGGCATCGATCAGGCGACGCACAGCTTCTGCCGATTGCGCGGCTCGATAACTGAAAGCCGGACAAGCTGCGGTAGTTGTATGTCCGGCAAGATCTATATTGTCCTTGATGGCGAAGGGAATGCCGTAAAGCGGCTTGCCCGCGGGACCCTCCGCTTCGAGCCGGCGCGCCGATGCGAGTAACTCGTCACGGCCGACAAGTTCGATCCAAACACAATCGTTGCCACGCGCGGCAATGCGAGCGAGCACATGATCGACGAGGTCAGAAGGTGTAAGCGTCCCGGAGCGATAGCGGGTCGCTAATTCGGAAATATCGAGTGATTCACCCATTGAAAGCACAACTTCGGCAGTCTCCCGAGAAACGCCAGCACTTTTCATGCCCACTTTCCTCAAATCTGGTATCCAACTTAGTATACGATAATGCACGCCTAAATCAGAGGCAAAGTGCCCTTATCTTAGGGCGAAGGGACGATTGAATGGCGCAAGTCGCCAAAATAATTCGCAATTTCTATCGGGACTCCGTGGCGCTGATGCAGCTCTCGGCCCGCATCTCCAACCTGCCCGGGGTACGCCAAGCCTCCGCGATTATGGCATCGCCTAACAATCTGGCGCTATTGCGCGAAGCGGGCCTGTTACAAGGCGCGCTGCGAGCAAGTCCGAATGATTTGCTAATCGCGCTTGAGGGTGATGACGAAACAGCGCTTGCCGCCGCTGTTGACGATGCCGAGCGTGCGCTCGACCAACAACCCGCCGCAAGTACGACCGACGGCGTACGACAAGAGCCGCCGCGCAGTTTGGAGATGGGCTTGGCGGCGATGCCGACGGCCAATCTCGCGCTGATTTCTACTCCCGGCGATTACGCGGCCGCGGAGGCGCTCAAAGCGCTGCGGCTCGGCCTCAACGTCATGCTGTTCAGCGACAACGTGCCGATCGCAGACGAGGTCGCGCTCAAGCGCTATGCGCAAGATCATGACCTCATCGTCATGGGGCCAGATTGCGGCACCGCCATCGTCAATGGCATTCCGCTCGGGTTCGCCAACGCCGTGCGCCGCGGCAATATCGGCTTGGTGGGGGCTTCAGGCACCGGATTGCAGGAGGTGACCAGCCTGATCGACCGCCTCGGCGGCGGAGTGAGCCAAGCGCTTGGCACCGGCGGACGTGATCTGTCGCAAAAAGTGGGCGGCATCACCATGCAGCAGGCATTGTCGGCTCTTGCCGCGGATGCTGGCACCAAGGCGATCGTTTTGGTCTCAAAACCACCGGGCCGCGAAATCGCCGAACTGGTACTCGCCAAGGCGCGCACCTGCGGCAAACCGGTGATCATAAATTTCCTCGGCGCCGATCCAGCGTCGATTGCGGCGCCGGGACTTACGCCGGTGAAGACCTTGGAGGATGCGGCTATGGTGGCCGCGCGGCTTGCAACCGGTCGCGATTTTGGCTGCGGGGCGTCCTCTGCCCAAGCGATCGAGGCGCCCGCATTCGCGCCTGAGCAGCGTTATGTGCGCGGCCTCTTTAGCGGCGGCACGCTCTGCTACGAGGCGACGATGCTGTTGTCCGAGGTGTTTCCGGAAGTCTACTCGAACGCTCCGGTCGGCTCCGCGCTTTCGCTGGACAACGTTTGGCGGAGCCGCGCTCACACGTTGATCGATCTCGGCGATGACGTGTTCACGCGTGGCCGGCCACATCCGATGATCGATCATAGACTGCGCAATGAGCGGATTGCGCTCGAAGCGCAAGATCCGCAGACGGCAATTATTCTGCTCGACGTGGTGCTCGGGTACGGGTCGCATCCCAATCCGGCAAGCGCGATCGCGCCGGTGATCGAAACGGCCATCGCAAAAGGGGCCGCCGCCGGCAGAGAGCTCATCGTGCTCGGCTCGGTCTGTGGAACGGCGGCCGATCCGCAAAACCTGACAGCACAGGAAACTCGCCTGCGTGAATCAGGAATGCGGCTTGCCGGGAGCAATGCCGCAGCAGTCCGGCTCGCGGCCAGCCTGCTCGCAAAGGCGCAAGGACGCTCATGATGCGTCTTTTCCAGGAAGAGCTTCAGGTTCTCAATGTCGGTCTCGGCTCGTTCGCCGATGAGATCGTGCAAGCCGGCGGCAAAGCCGCCAACATCACTTGGGCGCCGCCCGGTGGCGGCGATCCGGCGGTCGGCAAGGCGCTTGCCTGCCTCGTGAATGACCCCGGCATTGAGGCCGCGAACCAAAGGGCTTTTGCCACCTATCTCGCTGCCGAGCCGACGCTTGTCGGAGTTGCGCTCGCCCGCGAGGCTATTGTCGGCATGAACGAGCGGCGGATTCTACATGCCGGACCGCCGATCGCGTGGGAGACAATGTGCGGCCCGATGCAAGGGGCGATCATCGGCGCCATCATCTTCGAGGGCTGGGCGAGGGACCATGCAGCGGCCAAACGGCTCGCGGAAAGCGGCGAGATTGCCTTTGCGCCCTGTCACCATCATGACGCGGTCGGACCGATGGCCGGCATCATCAGTCCGTCGATGCCGGTGTGGGTCGTCCGCGATCCGGCGACCGGGCGCCAGACTTTCAGCAATCTGAATGAAGGATTGGGGAAAGTGTTGCGCTTCGGCGCCAACAGCCCCGAAGTCATCGAGCGCCTGACCTGGATGGCGACCACTTTATATCGCGTGCTGCAAATGGCTCTCGCCGCGACCGATGGCATCCAGATCAAACCGCTGATCGCGCAGGCGCTCAACATGGGGGACGAGGTCCATAACCGCAACGCCGCCGCAAGCATGATGCTCCTGCGGCGCCTGGTGCAGCAAATGCTCGGCTCTCGAGCGAGCCGCGACGACGTGGCATCCGCGGTCGCCTTCATCGCCGGCAACGATCACTTCTTTCTCAATATCTCCATGGCGGCCTGCAAACTGATGCTGGATGGCGCGCGCAGCGTTCCCGGCAGCAGCATGGTCACGGCGATGGCGCGCAACGGCGTGATGTTCGGAATTCAGGTGAGCGGAACCGGCGACCGCTGGTTTTGCGCGCCGGCGCCGGTGGTCAACGGGCTTTACTTTCCCGGATATTCGATTGCGGATGCCGCACCGGATCTTGGCGACAGCGCTATTACCGAAACCGCGGGCTTGGGCGGATTCGCCATGGCGGCGGCGCCTGCGATCGTCAACTTTGTCGGCGGCACGCCGGCCGACGCCATCGCCAACACCAGCGCCATGGGTCACATTACGCTCGGCCGCAACGGCGGTTTTTTGCTGCCGACCATGAACTTTTCCGGCACGCCCGCGGGCATTGATGTCCGCAAGGTCGTCGACACCGGAATCTTGCCTGTCATCAACACCGGCATCGCACATCGTGAGGCGGGCATCGGTCAAATCGGCGCCGGCATCACGCGCGCCCCGCTCGATTGTTTTTCTCAGGCCGTCACGGCGCTGGCATCGTTGCTGCCCGATCGCTAGCGCACCGCCGGAATGGAGCACCAGCATGGGGTCGGACAGCAAGCTCGCAGTCGTCGCGGTTGGCGGTAACGCGCTTATCCGCGATCGGGATCATCAGGCAATTGCCGATCAATACGAAGCGGCGCTGCTTACCGTTCGCGGCATCACGGACATGATCGAGGCCGGGTGGAACGTCATTGTTACCCACGGCAACGGGCCGCAAATGGGTTACATCCTGCGGCGGTCGGAGCTTGCAATCCATGAAGTCGGTCCGGTGCCGATGGATTATGCCGGAGCCGATCTGCAGGGCGCGCTCGGCTACATGTTCGTCCGCGCGTTTCGCAATGAATTCCGCAGGCGGGGAATTTCCCGCGAACCGGTTGCCGTCATCACTGAGATGCTGGTGGACGCCGACGATCCGGCTTTTCGCGAGCCGACCAAGCCGATTGGCTCGCACATGGATGAGGCAACCGCAAAGAAGCGTGCCGCCGCGCAGGGCTGGACGGTGAAGGAAGATGCCGGCCGCGGTTGGCGGCGCGTGGTGCCCTCGCCGCGGCCGCGGAAAATCATCGACTACCTTGCCATCGCGCATTTGGCGCGCTCGGGCTTTGTCGTCATCGGCTGCGGCGGCGGCGGCACCCCGGTGGTCGAGGGAGCTGACGGGACACTCCGCGGTGTCGAGGCGGTCATCGACAAAGACCTTGCGTCAAGCCTGTTGGCCCGCTCGATCGGCGCCGATCTGTTCGTGCTGGCCACGGGAGTCGAGCGTGTCGCGCTCGGCTTCAATACGCCGCGGCAGCGTTGGCTCGACCGCATGACGCTTGCGGAAGCAAAGCGCTACGACGCCGCCGAAGAATTTGACCGCGGCAGCATGGGACCAAAGATCAAAGCGCTGATTGAATTTTTGGATGGCGGCGGCACGCGCGGCCTGATCACGGCGCCGGGAAGCCTCGGCCGCGCGATTTCCGGGGAAACCGGCACATTGATCGTTCCCTAAACCGCCATTGCGCCGTGCCGGCCTAAAAAAGCAAAAAACGCAGAGCTGCCTCGCACCGCGTTGGCGGCTTTTTGCTTGTGTGCGTTAGGTTGGGTGAAATCCCCTCCCCGAGCGACATTATTTGGAGAAAATGTCGCTGAGTGATTGTTGGGGATAGGGCATCAACGCAGCCGGATCAGAATTATCCTGCGAAGCGGCAGGCCTCGCCGCCGCGGCAGCCGAATTGGCGGAGGCATCGTAGCCGGGCTGATTGGCTTGATTGGGAGGAGAGCTTGGAGAGTAGGCGTTCGCGGGAGCGCTCGGAGTGTACGTGCTCGGCGGGTGCGGCGAATTGGACGACGGTGCCGGTGAGCCAGTCGAGGCTACCGGGCCCGAAGTGCCCTTAAACAGATCGACCAGAGATTGTTGGGGATAGGGACTGAAGGACACGGGAGGTTCGGCGGCGGGAGGAGCTGGCGGTATTGATGCATTCGCCGCGCTCGCTGGTTGATAAGTGCCGGGCGAATTCGCGGCTGTCGAGGAAGAGGATGAAAAGGAAGAACACCCGGCCAAAGCCGGCATCAGCGCAACAAAGAGTAGAACCGGAACGCGCTCGACGGCACGGCGCTGTGCGGGCAAAATCCCGGCATTTGCGCGGTTACCCCGCCCCTGAATCCTCATGGCGCTTTATAGCAATCGCAATGCGACGGTCTCAAGGCCTTGCTGGCAAGGGAATACCGGTGTCGCGGGCCAGGCTTAACGCAGGCGGATATGGACGGCCCGAGAATGCCTTGAATTTGCCGCGTTCGCTGCCGCCCAGCGGCGCATCGGTTTTACCGACACAAGTCCTGCTATAATGGAGTTTGGGCTGATCGCCCCCGAGACGGCCATGAGCGCAATCGATACAAGCCCGTTCCCCACGCTTGCCGCGCCAGGGGCACCGCAAGGCCGAGCGAGCTTGCGGCAATCGCTGCGCGCCATGCGCGAGAATGCGCTGACCGCGCACGGGCCGGAGAATTTCAGCGCCGACATTATTGCACAGCGCATTCTCTGGCGCCGCATGTTCATTCTCAACGAACCGGGCGCCATCCGGTACGTCCTGCTCGATAACGCCGCGAACTACACCAAGTCCGAGGTCGGCCGCCGCTTACTCGAGCCGGGGCTGGGCCGCGGGCTCCTCACCAGCGAAGGCGAGACGTGGCGACGGCATCGCCGCATCATGGCGCCCGCTTTCGATCCGCGCAGCGTGGTCGGCTATGCGCCAATCATGACCGAAGTGACGCACATGTTGCTCGCGCAGTGGGACGCGCTGCCGGAAGGCAGCGAAGTGGACGCCGCCGCGGCGATGATGCACGTCACCCTTCATATCATCTCGAAGGCGATGTTCTCATCGGATTCCGACGAGATCGTCGATGTGGTCGAAAGCGGCGTCGGTCAGTATCAGACCATGGTGCGGCCGAGCCTTTTTGATCTCCTGCACTTTCCGCAATGGTTCGCGCGGCTCGTTGCGCCGCTGCCGACCGAAGGGATTTTTGACGAGTTCGACAGGAAGGTTGACTTGCTCTTGACCGAGCGCGGCCGCGAGCCGGACGCCGAGCCGAAGGATTTGCTGGCGCGGCTGCTTGCCGCGCGCGACGCCGAAACCGGCGGCGGCATGACCGCGAAAGAAGTGCGCGATCAGGTGGTCACCATCTTCATGGCCGGACACGAAACGACGTCGCTTGCCTTGTCCTGGACTTGGTATCTGCTGTCGCAGCACCCGGCGGTGGAAGCAAAACTCCATCGCGAACTGGCCGAAATGCTCGGCGGCCGCACGCCGCGCAACGACGACATCGCCAATCTTCGCTACACGCGCATGGTGATCGAAGAATCCATGCGGCTTTATCCGCCGGCGCACACCACGGGGCGCCAACCGATCAAGCCCGACGAGATTCTCGGCCATCGCATCCCGGCCGGCGCCGAGGTGCTGATCATGCCGTGGCTCATTCATCGCAAGCCGCAATTGTGGGAGAACCCTGAGCGTTTCGATCCGGAGCGGTTTGCACCCGAGCGCGCGGCCGAACGCCCGCGCTTTGCCTACATTCCGTTCGGTGCCGGACCGCGCATCTGCATCGGCGCGGCCTTTGCCATGACCGAGGCGATCCTTATCCTCGCCACCATCGCACAGCGTTATCGCCTGCACTTAAAGCCCGGCCATCCGGTCGAGCCGCAGGGCCTGATCACGCTCCGCCCGCGCTACGGCTTGAAGATGATTCTGGAGCCGCGGTAGTTACCGAATCGCAGCCAGCCCATGCCCACCTTTGCCTTCCTGCGGCCCCGCTGGAACCAACGGCCCGCGAGGTAGTTAAGACCTTCTGCCATTCAACCTTCTGCCGAAAGGA
>Ga0187784_10003934_pt1 | contig 12020 bp, 9 predicted proteins | sample 1015_SJ02_MP15_2_FD_132964 | JGI IMG/M metagenome (GOLD analysis project Ga0187784, IMG submission 132964) | Tropical peat soil microbial communities from peatlands in Department of Meta, Colombia - 1015_SJ02_MP15_20_MG | ecosystem: Environmental > Terrestrial > Soil > Wetlands > Peat | place... | reverse complement strand
ACTGGGTAATGGCACTTCCAATGTGAGATTCGATTACCGCATCGTCGCCCTGCGGAGGAACTTCGAGAACATCCGCATGGCAGATCACACCAACGATCCTGATCCGCTGGAGATGATGGCCAAAACAGGCGCTCCCTTCCGGTTTGACGCATCGAAGATAAAACTGCCGGGAATGCGCGCTCCGTCGGCGCCTCACCAGCCGCCGCAAATGCGCCAGCCAGTGCAACCACCTGCCCCGGCGCAGACGCCCAAGCCAGTGCAAGCACCAAAGTAAGGATGGACAGACGCAACGCAGCGGAAATCTTCCGCTGCGTTGCTACTCGATTTAGGAAGAATTCATGGACGAAAGAAGGAGGAAATATGTTTTATTGGAATTTTGCATTGCAGCGTATCGACTCGAAACTCGTTCTAGGCGCAGCCGTTCTGGCTCTGGTGGTAGTGTGCGCGGCCCAGCCCGCGCTCGCGGCAACGGAAACCCTGCTCTACAGCTTCGGGGCTTATACCGGAGACGCGCTCTGGCCTGGCGCGAGCTTGGTGATAGACACCGCGGGGAATTTTTATGGCACTACGTACGGGGGTGGGGCCTACGACTACGGCGCCGTCTTCAAGCTGACCCCGAGCGGCACCGAAACCGTGCTCTACAGCTTTGGCAGCCAGACGGGAGACGGGAACCACCCGGAGGCGGGTCTGATCATGGATAAGAAGGGCAACTTCTATGGGACCACCTACGAGGGCGGGGCGGATGGTTGGGGCACGGTCTTCAAGCTGACCCCTGCAGGAAAGGAAACCGTGCTTTATAGTTTCAAGGGCTATCCCGACGGAGGCAAACCCATGGCAGGCCTGATCATGGACAAAAGCAAGAACCTCTATGGCACCACAACCACTGGCGGCGCTTACGGCAACGGCGCGGTGTTTAAGGTCACTCCTTCCGGGGACGAAACCGTGCTCTACAGCTTCGGAGGCTACCCGGATGGGAACACTCCTTGGGGCGGAGTGATCATGGACACGGCAGGCAGCCTCTATGGCACCACATTCTACGGCGGCACCTACGACGACGGCACAGTGTTCACGCTAAGCCCAAGCGGGACCGAAACTGTGCTCCATAACTTCAGCGCGTATATCGGGTCCGGGGACGGGGCCTACCCGTTAGACAGCCTGATCATGGACAAGAGTGGGAACCTCTATGGCACGACGGAACAGGGAGGCGCCTACGGCTATGGCACGGTGTTTGAGCTGACCCCTGCCGGAGTCGAGACGTTACTCTACAGCTTTGGAAGCCAACCCGGGGACGGGTCTAATGACTACCCGTACGCGGGCGTGATCAGGGACGCCAAGGGCAACCTGTATGGCACTACGATCTTTGGCGGTGCCGACAACGACGGCATGGTGTTTAAGGTATTCAACAAGGGTGGCGTCTGGAAAGAAACCATCCTGCACACCTTTGTGGGCGCGCCCGGGGATGGCTGGCGTCCTTTCGCAGGCCTGATCATGGACAAGGCAGGTCATCTCTATGGCGCCACCTACTATGGCGGCGCGTACAACAACGGTACGGTGTTCGAGGTAACTCCGTAGGGAGGAAGAACGTAGGGTGCCCCACCGTTGCGGGTGACCTGCCCTTGCCTCTCCGCTGAACTGCCGGCCTCCGCAAAGGAGGCGGAAGGCCGGGGCGCCCCGAACGGCCATGCCCCGTTAACCGCCTGGAGTCCCAGCCCTTGCGTAACTATTGTTCTACCGCGCTCCATGGTTTTAACTGGATAGTGGTGTCCGCTTTGTAACCAGACAGGAAGCGCGTGGTCGAAGACTCGAAGTGGGAACTGGCCATCCTGGCCACGGTTCAGGGTTTCTACGAGAAGCTCCTGCAGGAGCACGTCGCCGGGGAAGTGCCCGTCCCGGCCGGTCTGGAAGCCATTTCCCTGCAAGAGAGCGAAGACGACCTCCGCGGCACCTTGCACCGCATGCACCGCTGGTTGCGCCTGCTGGATATGGCTATCACGCCCGCCATGCTGCGGCGCGCCCTGACCGAGGAAACCGATCCGGAAATTGCCGAGGCCATGATCCGCCACTTTGCCCGCCGCCGGGATGGCAGCAGCGCCAACCGGGACAAAATGGACCTGGTGGTGACCTTTCTGTACCGCCATCCGCGCGTGCCCGGCCAATGGGAAAAACGCGGCTATGGCTTGGACGGCTCGCTTCCGCTCTCGCCCTTTGAAATCGCTTTGATTGAAATCCTGGCAGATGTCGAGGCGCCGGCCCTGTCCGACGAGCACGTGCAGATTCTGCGCGAGTTTGATCCGTTGACGGAGGAAGCGGCGGAGTTCCAGGAGCTGAACAACTTACTTGAGTCGGAGATCATTCCCCGCGTACGCGCCCTCAAGGACTCGCTCGGGGCGTCGTTCTTTCATCCCGGCGCGCTGGCTACCATCGCCAGTTACAACGTCGCATTCGGCAGAAAGTTTGACACCCTGTTCTTGAAAGCGGCTGCGGAGATCAAACGCTTCGCCGCTGCCCTGGAAGAACAGGGCGGAGACATCCTCGGGAACGTGGATGGAGTGGATGTGACGGTGGAGCACGTCGCTGCCCTCCAGGCGAGCGATCTTCTCAGAATCGACTACGGGAGTGCGCTAGAAAAATTTCGCCGGGTCTCAAAGCTGAGAAAGGTTTTGCAGCAAAGCCCGCCCATCCGGCTGGCGCCCAAACTGGTGCGTTCTTCGTCCCGAGCACAGCCGGCGGATTCCGCCGCCCCGCTGGTCATGGATTTGCCGGCCGCGCAGGCGGCATTGACTCCCCAACAGATCTCCAGCGAGGAAGCGAAACTGCTGCGCATCGAGGAGTCCATCCGCGCGTTCGTGCGCGTGGCGGATGCGAAATTCCGCCAGGTCGTGCCCATGCGCTACTTCAACCTGGTGCTCAGCGCAGCGGAAGCGGATGCTTTTTGCGCGGACTATTTGGAGGAGAAGAGTCTCCGCGCTGGCGTCGCCCGCGTGCTGCTGAGGCTGGTGGCGGTAGTTTCGCGGATGACCGTCGAACTTGAAGAACTGCAACGCGCGGAGAATTCGCACCTGCTGCGGCAACTGCACACCGATTCTCTCATCGCGCTGCTGGAGGTTGGCCGGTCCGTGGAGGAAAATGCCCGGCGTGTGATTCACCTGCTGCAGCAGCGCGGCAGCGCAGAAGAAATCAGCGCGCTGCAGGCTTCCATGAATAGGCTGGCGGAGTGTTCGCAGCGGGTCACGGAAGGGTTGACCGCGCCACCAAAGAAGCGGTCCACGGCCACGTCCAGCGGATGATGAACTGCACAACTCCGGAAGCTCAGCCGCTCCCACCCCTATTCCGCCGTCCCGTCGGTCGCGTGGACTCGGCGGCTTGCGGAGATTACCCGGCAGAGCATGGTCATCCGAAAACATCCCGGCGTGAAGCATTGGCAAATTCCGCGCACGCTTTCGCCGCGCGGCGCGGCTGCGATCGGCTCGGAATGACAAGGGCGGCGGGATTGGTGCCAGGCCGGGCTGCACACAGGGGTGTCCCCGCCCCAAAGAACAATCCCCACCCTAGCGCAAAGAGCGCGCTCGGATGGGGCACCCTCGAGTTGCCTAGTTCACGTCGAACTGCTCCTGGTGAAGCGCGGGATCGCTCTTTACGATCACAGTTTTCTTGGTTAATTCCTCCAGTTCATTCAGCAGACGGGCGCCGTTGGCTTTGAGCGCCTTGGCTACTTCCGGGTTCACACGCAACATGACATCGGAGTGCTCGAGGTGCTTGCCCAGCTTGCGCATCTCAACGTAGATTTCGTCGCAGATGGTAGGCACGGACTTCACATAGCCGGTAGCCTGGCAATATGGACAGGGAGTGCCTATGGTACGCTCGAGCGATTGCTTGACCCGCTTGCGGGTAATGGCGACCAGTCCGAAGTCGTTGAACTGGAGAACCTTTGAGGGCGAGCGGTCATTGCGCAGCGCCTCCTCCAGCGCCTGCATGACCTTCTGGCGGTTGCGCCGCTCGTCCATGTCGATGAAGTCGATGACGATGATGCCGCCCAGGTCGCGCAGCCGCACTTGACGCACGATCTCTTTGATGGCATCGACGTTGGTCTTGACGATGGTGTCCTCCAGGCGCGCCGTCTTGCCGACGTATTTGCCGGTGTTCACGTCGATCGCCACCAGAGCCTCGGTCTGATTGATGACAATGTAGCCGCCACTCTTGAGCCAGACTTTCGACTTGAGGGCTTTGTTGATTTCTTCGTTGAGTCCGAACTGCTCGAACAAAGGCGTTTCTTTGGTGTAGAGCTTGATGCGCTTGATCAAGCCCGGCTGGAAGCGATTCGCAAAGCGCAAAACGCGTTCGTATTCCTGCTCGGTATCGACCCAGATAGCGGAAAAGTCGGAAGTGACCTGGTCCCGCAAAACGCGCTCCACGATGTTCAGATCGTGGTAGATGAGGGCGGGGGACTTGCCGGTTTCCGAGCGGGTACGGATTTCGTTCCACAGGTTCTTGAGGAAGCCGATGTCGGCGCGCAACTCTTCTTCCGAGGCTCCCTGCGCGGCGGTGCGCACAATGAAGCCGCCGTGGCCGTTTTCGCGCTCGCTGTTGACGATCCGCTTCAGACGCTGCCGCTCGTCTTCCGCGGAAATCTTGCGAGAAACGCCGGTATGGTTCACGGTCGGCATATAGGCCAGAAAGCGGCCCGGCAGGGCGATGTGGCTGGTGATGCGGGCGCCTTTCTTGCCTATGGGTTCTTTGGCAATCTGCACCAGAACCTCCTGGCCTTCTTTCAACAGATCGCTGATTTGAGGCAAGGGGCGCTGTTCTTGGCGGCGGAAGCGGCCACGCCCGCTGCGGCGACCACGGAAGCCGCGGCGCTCGAAGGAGGGCCGCTGCGCGCGCTGCGTGTAACCGGCGGTTGCTGACGGAGCCCGGACTTCGGCGCGGGCATCGACGGAGCCGTCGCCGCGGGCCTCGGCGTCGAGCAGGGCTTCGGCTTCTGCCTGCGCTTCCTCGATCTCGGCTTCCTGTTCCTCGGCCTCATCCACAGTTGATTCGGTCTCAGTGGTCCCGAACTCATCGCCGGCACCGGACTCTGCCAAGTGAGGCGCCGCGCTCTGCGATGATGGCTCTCCGGAGGCGGCGATTTCACTCACCGCGGGCGCGTGCGAACCATCTGCCGCACGAGTCTCCTCCTCCATTTCTTCAAAAACGGCGTCTTCTTCCAACTCCTCCACGTAGGCGGCGAGATCGGCTTCTTCGCCGTCAATCACTTCCTCTTCCAGGGTTCCCGCCGCACTAACCGGCCGCGCAACTTCAGACGCCTCCTCCGGTTGCTGGGCGCTGCGCGGTTCTTCAATCTCGGCTCCGCCAACGACAGCAGCCACGTTCATCTGGTGCAGACGCAGTTGCTCACGATCCCACTCCGGTGTGCCAGCTTTGGGAGCGATTGACGCCGGGGTTGCTGGAGCCTGGGGCGCCTCTTCCGGGCGCTGCTCGACATCCGCAGCGGCTGCAGCGAAGAGAGGCTCGTCATCCGGGAAGGTTCTCGCGATGGGTTGGACCTGGTCGTAGGAAGTTCCTGACTGGGCTGGGTTGACCCCGGCAGCTTGCGCCCTCGCCTGACGCTGGTACTTGGAAATCGATTCTCCGGGCAACAGAATGGGCTGGTACCCCGGGGGTGGGCCGTATTCGTGCCGGCTCGAGCCAGGGGAAGCTTCCGCGGTGGAAGGGGCAAACTTCGATTCCGGCATACGTTCGCCGCGGCGTCCGCGGCGGCGCCGGCGGCTGCGCCAGTCGTTACGCCCCTCGCGGGGTTCAGCGCCGCTGTTACGCTGGCCGCTCTCGGGGGCCAGGCTGGCGGCCTGCACAGGAACTTCGGCTGCGGTTTCGCTCTCTGCGGCAGCAGAACTCTCCGCTACCGGCTGAGACTCGGCGCTGGGCTGAAACACTCGCGCGGGGACCGTGCGGTTCGTGGGGATTTCCTCCACTTCGTCCTCATCGTGCAGTTCCATGAAGTCGGAAACATAGAGGAAGGCATCGCGTTCCAGGCCGATATCGACAAATGCCGACTGCATCCCGGGCAACACCCGGGTCACCCGGCCTTTGTAGATCGATCCAGCCAGGGTGTATTCGTTCTCGCGTTCGAGATACACTTCCGCGAGCTGATCATCTTCCACCATCCCCAGTTTGGTCTCGTGAGGGGTGGATGATACAAACAATTCTCTGGTCATAATGAACTCCGGTTCTGCGCCATACTTGGCGGCAGAATTCACCGGAACTCAGGCAGAGAGACCGCGGAAGGATAAAGCTTTGCGAAGGCCGCTTTCGACAAACCACGACTGGACCCTGGGGAAACCGGGTTCCAGATTCGCTTTACAAGCTGAAAACTCTTGTTCACGGATCGCATTGCGCTGGCCGGGGTTGTGACCGCTCTTTCACCCGGAGGGGGCCGTTACCCGCCCGGCGGCGCCTAGCTTCAATCCTGTCCGGCATCGACTGCTTGGCCGGTGATTACCCTCTTAACGCGAGGGCGCTCGTAATCTTGTTTTTGTGCCGCCAATGGCCAGCGCGGCAGCTCTTCTGCCTTTCTTCCGGCTGCTTCAGTTAACAAAGCGGCGCATTCTCACGTTCATCACAATTCCCAGCGCCAAGAACATAAACAGGACGGAAGACCCGCCGTAACTCATTAAAGGCAAGGGGATTCCTGTGACCGGCATAAAGCCGACCACCATGCCGACGTTGACCAGGATGTGGAAGCTCAGTACTGCCACCACGCCCATCACCAGAAACGCGCCGGCGCGGTCGGGCGCCGTTTGCGCGTTCTGCGTCAAACGCATCAGCACTATAAAGTATAACAGCAAAGCAGTTAACGCGCCTACAAAACCGTGTTCCTCGGCAAAGGCCGCAAAAATGAAGTCGGTCTGAGGAACGGGGAGAAATGCCAAGTGGGTCTGGGAACCGGCGCTGCTGCCCCAAATCCCCCCAGAACCCACGGCAATCTTGGACTGAATGACCTGGTACCCGGAGCCCTCGCTGTCTGCCTGCGGCTGCATGAAACTGGTTAGCCGCTCACGCTGGTAGGGTTTGAGAACATGCCAGGCGAGGGGCATCATCAGACCCGCCAGGACCAGAACTGCCACGGCCTGTTTGACGCGCAGCCCGCCTAGGAACAGGCCCATGATTGCGATGGGCAGATAGGTCAAAGCGGTGCCCAGGTCTGGCTGGGCCAGCACCATGAGCATGGGCACGCCGACGATGGCACCCGCTTTCATGAAGTCCGGCCAGGAAAGCTCCCGCTGTTGAAGCTCGGCGAAATACTTGGCGACTGCCAGGATCAGGATGAGCTTGACCCACTCGGAAGGCTGAAAGTGGCCGCCGCCTGGCATTTTCACCCAACGGCGAGCGCCCAGGTATTTCTCGCCGAAAATCCTGACCGCCAGCAGCGACGCGATGGAGATGATGTACATCCAGTGAACGCGCTCCAGCAGGACTTGGTAGTTGACCACGCTCATCAGGAGCATGGCAGCCAGCCCGCCGAGCACCCAGTAAACCTGCTTGATTTGCGCCCCGGCGAACTTGGTGTGGGCCGTGGCACTGCGGATCTCCCAGATGCCCAAGGCGCATAGCAACAGGACGAAAACCAGCAGCAGCCAGTCAAAGTCGCGGAATGAGATGTAGCGTGACATCAGTTGTCAGTTGTCAGTCTTTCAGTCGTCAGGATTCAGCAAACCTCTCGGTTCCTGGCTACTGACAACTGATGACTAACAACTCCTCTTAATTCACTCCTGGCGCGGCGGTCGCCAGCGGCAGCCGCTTTCGCGGGATATCTACAACAAATCTTCCGGCGTGCAATTCCTGTTCCGAAGAATTGTCCGGCGGGGCTGAGTTCCACACGGCGCCGACCTCTACCTTGGTTGTCCCTTGGGCCACCTTGTTGGGCTGCCGCCGCTCCTTCTCAACGTAGGCCTTAATGACCTGGGCCACGGTGCGGGCGGCAAGGTAACCATGCTCGCCTTCCTCCAGCAGGGCGCACACCACAATCTCCGGATTGCGGCGCGGGGTCACGCCGATGAACCAGCCATTGTCCTTGAACTTGGCTTTGCCCATGGCGCCCAGCTTCGCCTTGGCCGCATTGCTGATGGTTTGGGAGCTGCCGGTTTTTCCCGCGAAATCGATGCCCTGCAAGTGCGCGCTGGGCGCGGTTCCTCCTGGATTTACTACTTGAGCCAGCGCGTCAGTAATGATTTCCCAGTTTTTTGGATCCAGAGGAATCTGGAGCTTGTCCGGCACATTCGATACCGGAATGACGTTTGGCGGCAGATCGCCGGGGTTGGTCACGTGCGGCCGCACCAGCAGGCCGCCACTGGCGATGCCCCCAATCGCGCGCGCCATTTGGATGGGGGTGGCGGCTACCGCTCCCTGCCCAATGCCCACGGATATGGTTTCCCCGGCGTACCATTTCTGCTTGAAATTGCGAATCTTCCACTCTTCCGACGGCATGACGCCGGTGACTTCCTGGGGCAGATCGATTCCCGTCTTTTGCCCCAAACCAAGCAAGGTTGCGTATTTTGCGATGCGGCCGATCCCCAGCTTTTCCGCCAGCGTGTAGAAGAAGACGTCGCAGGATTGATAAATCGCCTTGTTAATGTCCACCGCGCCATGAACGCGGTGTTCAGCCGTTACCCAGCATTTGAAATAGCGGCCATAGAAGCTGGCGCCGCCGGTGCAGTTTACGTGCATGTCCTGCGCGATGCCTTCCTGCAAGCCAGCGGTGGCCATAATGACCTTGAAGGTCGATCCGGGGGCGAGCTGCGCCTGAATCGCCTTGTTCAACAAGGGATGATCCTCATCCGTGACCAGCTTGTTCCATTGGTCCCGGCCGATGCGCACCGCGAAATCGTTGGGATCGAAGGTTGGCCGGCTGGCCATTGCCAAAATCTCCCCGGTTCGCGGGTCCATCGCTACGATCGCGCCGTTGCGGCCCGCCAAGGCTTCTTCGGCCGCGATCTGCAAATCGATATCAACCGTCAGCTTCAGAGTCTTGCCCGCTTCCGCCAGCTTTTCGCCCAGTTGGCCTACTTCGCGGCCGCGGCTGTTGACCAGCACCTGCCGTGAGCCGTTCTTGCCCATCAGGATCTGGTTGTATTCCAGTTCGACCCCGGACTTGCCCACCACGTCGCCGGGGGTGTAAAGCTCCCACTCCGGCTGGTTGAGCATGTCCTCGCTGACTTCGCCCACATAACCGATCAGGTGCGCCATGAACCCGTTGCGCGGATACAGACGGCGATGCGCCATGATGGTGTCCAACTCGGGCAGCTCATTGCGGTGCGCTTCGATGAAGGCCACTTCATCCGGCGTGATGTCGTCCTAAGAAAAATCGGCTGATATTGCGGCGCTCCCATGAAGTGGCGGATGCGGCTGCGCACTTCGTTCGCATCCAAGTGCAGCCCCTGGGCAATCAGGTCAGCGTCGGCCAAGAGATCGTGGTTGGAATCGCGCAGCAGCAGAGCGGAGAACGACGGATAATTGTCAACGATAATACGGCCTTCACGGTCCAGTAGTTTGCCGCGCGGCGCCAAAATGGGGACGTTGCGGATGCGGTTCTTTTCCGCCAGCGTCGAGTACAGATCGCTCTGCATCACCTGCAACCGCCACAGCCCGTAGGCCAGGACGAGAAAAATTCCGAGAATGATGTACTGCACCGCGGTCAGGCGGATAGGCGATACTTTTTCGTCGCGACCGAACATCAGGCTTCCGGCGCCGGACTTCAGGGCTCAGATCGTGAATGGCATACGATCGGGTCGACTTCCAGTGCCGGCTCAATCCTTTCGGGAAGTTAACTCTATTGTAATCCGGCAGCGTGCGGCGAGTAACCGTTCGCGGGTGACGAAAGTGCTGCCCACGGAGCGGGACATATCTGGCCGGGTGGGTAGGAGGCGGTCAGACCGCTGCAGATGAGCTCGGGAATGAGCCTCCGGCGCCACGCTTGCGGGGCCGGGACTGGTAGGTACTATGGGTTACTTTCGATGTCATCTTTGTGCGATGATCACAGCGTTTTGCCAGGGCGCGGAACGAGCATGATATAACGACCTCCGCGCCAGAAGGACGAACAATGGCAGCCCCCGACCGTCGAAGCGAAGCGCGCGTTCCCGCCGATTTTTCCGTTCAGGTCTGCGGCATTGACGCCGACGGGAAGCGTTTCGAGCAAGCGGCCACGGCGAAAAACATCAGTCTGCGGGGCGCATTGCTAGTGGGACTCCGGGGAGCGTTCCGGTCGGGTGATTTGATCAAGATCCAACTCGGTGACGCCAGCGCGAGATTTCAAGTGGTTTGGGTGAGCCCCATTGGCGGGATCAAAGTGGCAGTTCAGCGGATCGAAGCCGACCCGTGCATTTGGGCCGACAGAATGGTCCAGGAGACCGAATTGCCGATGCGCCACAGCTGAGCGCGGACGGCTGCAGGCGCTCAGTCCCAATTTGCGCATCTCTCCGGTTTGCCCGTGGTATGACTAGAACCTTGGCTGGTCACCCCTTCACGTAGGCGAGCTTCGCGGCTACTTTCCCATCGCGGACGGTGAACACGTCAACGCCGCGCAGGTGCCATGGCTGACCGTCGCGCATCTTGCGATAAACCCATAGCACAGTGGCGCGATTTCCGCTCACGATCACGTCCTCAGCCTCGAAGCGCGCGTCGGCATTGCGCACGAACCATTCGCGCCAGAATTCCACCACCGCGGCCTTCCCTTGAATGCGCCGGCCGTCAGGCGCGGGGGATGTGTCCTCGAACACGGTATCTTCGGTGAGCAAGGCAGCCAAGCCGTCCGCCTCGTGCCGGTTGAACACCTCGTTAAAGTTGCCCAACGCCGTGCGCGTCGCTTGCTCCTGTGACGGCATGTTTTGCTCGGGCCTCATGAGAATCCCCCTAAGCAGCCAGACTGGCAAAATAGGAACAGAGAACACATACTCGGCCGAACCCAAGACGCATTAAGTTGGTATAGCCTCACCGCTTCTCGCCTACAGCCTTGCGGTAAGCCGCCACATTCCGATTGTGTTCTTCGAGGCTGTGGGAGAAGCGGTGATGGCTGTTCCCATCGCTTACGAAGTAGAGGTAATTCGTTTCCGCAGGATGCATGGCTGCTGCCAGCGCGCTCTTTCCCGGATTGCAGATTGGACCGGGTGGAAGTCCAGCACGCGTGTAGGTGTTGTAAGCGGATTTGAACTGCATGTCGTCATGGTGGAGCGCACCCACGTAGGCCCCTTGCAGCAGTTCGGCGTAAACTATGCTGGGATCCGCTTGTAACGGCATGTTGCGCTTCAGGCGGTTGTAGTAAACGCTGGCCACCTCCGGCCGCTCCTCATCCACCGCCGTCTCCTTCTCAAGGATAGAGGCCAAGATGATCATGTCTTGCACGGCGTTCGTCAGACCCAGCTCGTTGGCGGTCTGGCGAAACCGCCGTACCATGGCAGTTGCCATGTCCTCCAGGGTCTGAGTACGGGTGAACTCGTAGGTGTCGGGAAAAAGATAGCCCTCCAGCGACGTGGCGGCGGGACTCAAATCGGAAATGAGCGCGGTATCGGATGTTGCCACCTTCAGAAAATCCTGGCTGGCGCCCAGGCCGGCGTTCTGGATGGCTTCGGCGATGTCAAACATGTTGAATCCTTCCGGTATGACCAGCGTGCGCACGTAGATATCGCCGCGGGCTAGCCGCCCCTGAACGTCCACCGCGGTCGCAGGCTTCTCGAACAGGTATTCGCCCGCCTTCAACGAACGAGGGGGGTGGAAGTAATTCAGCAGGACGAAAGCATCACGGCTGCGAATCACGCCCGCTGTCTTCAGTTCGGCGGCAATGCGGCGGGTGGAGTAGCCGCTGTGCAACAGAACATACGTCTGACCAGCGGGGGTGACCGGCAATAGAATGGCCCACGCCAGCCATCCCGCGAAGCCAAGCGCGGCACATACCAGAAGTGTGAAAAACGCTTTCACGAAATGTTAGTTTAGATGAAAGATGATACGAATCCGTTTGCACCAAAGTCACGAGT
>Ga0187784_10003933_pt1 | contig 12022 bp, 9 predicted proteins | sample 1015_SJ02_MP15_2_FD_132964 | JGI IMG/M metagenome (GOLD analysis project Ga0187784, IMG submission 132964) | Tropical peat soil microbial communities from peatlands in Department of Meta, Colombia - 1015_SJ02_MP15_20_MG | ecosystem: Environmental > Terrestrial > Soil > Wetlands > Peat | place... | reverse complement strand
GGCGCGGCCTTCGCGACCGGCCGCTACGAGCTCACCTTCCACGTCGGGGACTATTTTCGCGCGCGCGCCGTCGCGTTGCCGGAGCCGTCCTTCCTCGACCTCGTGCCGCTGCGCTTCGGCGTGAGCGAGGACGCGCACTACCACGTGCCGCTGCTCGTTTCGCCTTACGCCTATTCGACCTACCGGGGCAGCTGATGCGCAGCGAAATCCGCTTCCTGCGCCGCGGCAAGGTCGTGAAGCTCGGCCCGGTCTCGCCGACCCTGACCTTGCTCGACTATCTGCGTCTCACCGAGCGTGCGACCGGCACCAAGGAGGGCTGCGCCGAGGGCGACTGCGGCGCCTGCACGGTCGTGCTGCGGCGGCTGCGCGGCGAGCGCCTCAGCTACGAGGCGGTGAATGCCTGCATCCTGTTCGTCGGGCAGGTCGACGGGTGCGAGGTCATCACGGTCGAGGACCTCGCGCAGGACGGCGTGCTGCACCCGGTGCAGCAGGCGATGGTCGATCAGCACGGCTCGCAATGCGGCTTCTGCACGCCGGGCTTCGTGATGTCGTTGTTCGCGCTGCACCACCGCGGCGATCCCAAACCCGTCGACCGGCAACAGGTCAACGACTGGATTGCCGGCAATCTCTGCCGCTGCACCGGCTATCGGCCGATCACCGATGCGGGCGTCGCGTCCTGCGCGGAGGGCGCGAGCGACCGTTTCTCGGACGACGAGCCGGCGGCGCGCCAGGCGCTCGCCGCGCTGCGCGACAATGACGATCTGTTCGTCGGCACCAAGGAGCGCTTCTTCGCCGCACCCGCGAGCATTCCGGCGCTCGCCAAGCTCTCCATCCTGCATCCGGACGCGCGGCTCGTCGGCGGCGCGACCGATGTCGCCCTCTCCGTCACCAAGCAGCTGCGCGACATCCCGAAGCTGATCTGGCTCGGGCGGGTGCGCCATCTCGACGAGATCGAGGACCGGCGCGACGCGATCAGCTTCGGCGCGATGGTGACGCATGCCGCGGCGACGCCGTATCTCGCGGCGATCGACCGCGATCTCGGGGAGCTGATGCGGCGCTTCGCCGGCAACCAGATCCGCACCGCCGGCACGGTCGGCGGCAATATCGCCAACGGCTCGCCGATCGGCGACCTGCCGCCGGCGCTGATCGCGCTCGGCGCGACGCTCGGCCTCCAGCTCGGCGAGCGCACGCGCACGCTGCCGCTCGAGACCTTCTTCCTCGACTACGGCAAGCAGGATCGCCGGCCCGGCGAGTTCGTGCGCGTGGTGCGCGTCCCGAAATTCGGCGCCGGCGAGCATTTCCGCTGCTACAAGATTTCCAAGCGCTTCGACAGCGACATCTCCGCCGTGATGGGCGCGTTCAAGCTGCGCGTCGACGGCAAGCGCATCGCCGGCGCGCGCATCGCGTTCGGCGGCATGGCGGTGATCCCGAAGCGCGCGCGCGTCGCCGAGAAGGCGCTGATCGAGAAGCATCTCGACAAGCCGGCGGAGTGGAGCGACGCGATCGCGGCGCTCGCCGAGGATTTCCAGCCGATCGACGATCTGCGCGCGAGCGCGGCCTATCGCCTCGACGTCGCGCGCGCGCTGTTGCGCAAGGCGCTGACCGAGATCGGCGGCACCGCGACGCGGGCGACCCGGCTGATCGGGTTCAGGGAGACGGCGAATGTCGGTGCAGTTTGACCGGCGTTCGGAGGAACTGCGGCTGCGCGTCGTGCGCCGGGCGCTACGCCACGACTCTGCGCCGAAGCACGTCGCCGGCGCCGCGCGCTTCGTCGACGATATCCGCGAGCCGGAGGGGCTGTTACACATCGCGGTCGGCGGCGCCCCGGTCGCGAGCGGGCAATTGCTCGGGGTGGACCTCACCGCCGTGAAGGCCGCGCCCGGCGTGGTCGCGGTGCTGACCGCCGCGGACATTCCCGGCAGGAACGACGTCAGCCCGATCGCGGGCGATGACCCGGTGTTCGCCGACAGCCAGATCCAGTTCCACGGCCAGGTCGTGTTCGCGGTGATCGGCGAGACGCGGCTCGAGGCGCGGCGTGCCGCGCGGCTTGCGCGCATCGAGACCGCGACCGGCACGCCGAACATCTCGGTCGATGACGCGCTTGCCAGCGACGTTCATGTGCTGCCCGACTACACGTTTCGCAAGGACGACAGCGCCGCGATCCTCGCCGCGAGCCCGAAACGGCTGAAGGGCCGCCTGCGCATCGGCGGCCAGGAGCACTTCTACCTCGAAGGCCAGGTCTCGCTCGCGATCCCGGGCGAGGATGGCGACATGCTCCTTCATGTCTCGACCCAGCATCCGAGCGAATGCCAGCACCTCGTCGCCAAGGTGCTGGACGTCCCCGACGCGGCCATCACCGTCGAGGTGCGCCGCATGGGCGGCGCCTTCGGCGGCAAGGAGACGCAGGCCGCCCAATGGGCCGCGATCGCGGCGCTCGGCGCGCGCCTCACCGGCCGGCCCTGCAAGATCCGGCTCGACCGCGACGATGACATGTGCCTCACCGGCAAGCGCCACGATTTCCTTGCCGACTACGAGGTCGGTTTCGACGAGAAAGGCACGATCAACGCCTACGAGACCGTGATGGCCTCGCGCTGCGGCTACTCGGCCGACGTGTCGGGCGCGATCAACGACCGCGCCATGTTCCATGCCGACAACGCCTATTATCTGCCGGCCGCCACCATCACGACCAGGCGGATGAAGACCAACACGGTCTCGAACACGGCGTTTCGCGGCTTCGGCGGGCCGCAGGGCATGATGGTCGCCGAGCGGGTGATCGACGAGATCGCCTGGTCGCTCGGGCTCGACCCGCTCGACGTGCGCCGCCGCAATCTTTACGGCCCGCGCGGCAACATCACGCCCTACGGCATGGAGGTTACCGACAACATCCTGCCCGAGCTGATGGAGCGCTGCGAGATTACCAGCGAGTACCGCAGTCGCCGCCGCGCCGCGAAGGAATTCAACGCGCAAAGCCCGATCATCAAGCGCGGCATCGCGCTGACGCCGGTGAAGTTCGGGATTTCGTTCACGACCACCTATCTCAACCAGGCCGGCGCGCTGGTGCACGTCTATCAGGACGGCTCGATCCACCTGAACCATGGCGGCACCGAGATGGGGCAGGGGCTCAACATCAAGGTCGCGCAGGTGGTCGCCGAGGAGTTCGGCGTCGACGCCGAGCGCGTCAAGGTGACGGCGACGACGACCGCCAAGGTGCCGAACACCTCGGCGACCGCGGCCTCCTCCGGCTCCGACATCAACGGCTGGGCGGCCAAGAACGCCGCCGGCGCCATCAAGGAGCGGCTGATCGCCTACGCGGCGGAGGCCAACAACGTGCCTCCCGACCAGGTCGCGTTTCGCGACAGTCGCGTCTTCATCGGCAACCGCTCGGTGCCGTTCGCCGAGCTGATCAAGCAGGCCTATCTGGCGCGCGTCTCATTGTCGGCGACCGGCTTCTACAAGACCCCGAAGATCCATTGGGATGCGAAGGCCGGCAAGGGCCGGCCGTTCTTCTATTTCTCCTACGGGGCGGCCTGCTCGGAGGTGCTGGTCGACGTCACCACCGGCGAGATGAAGGTCGTGCGGGTCGACATCGTTCATGACGTCGGCCGCTCGCTCAATCCGGCCATCGATATCGGGCAGATCGAGGGCGGCTTCGTGCAGGGCATGGGCTGGCTCACCACCGAGGAGCTCGTGTTCCACAAGGACGGGCGGCTCCTCAGCCACGCGCCCTCGACCTACAAGATCCCCTGCGCGTCGGATGCGCCGGAGCACTTCAAGATCCTGCTCTGGGACGGCGCCAACCGCGAGGACACGATCTACCGCTCGAAGGCGGTCGGCGAGCCGCCTTTGATGCTGGCGATCTCGGTTTTCGCCGCGATTGCCGACGCGATCCATGGCCTCAACCCGTCGGTGCCGGTTCCGCTTGACGCCCCGGCCACGCCGGAGTCGATACTGCGTGCCGTGAAGGCGGTGAGCGCCCCGAGCGCTCCCTAATGTCCACTTGAATGCGTAGGTGAAATGTCGATTTGAAATGCGTATTTGGCCAACCATCGAGCGGTTCATCGCGGCGCAAGGCGCGGCCGCGCTGGTGACGCTCGCGCACGCCGAAGGGTCAAGCCCGCGCGAGGTTGGGGCCCGCATGGTGGTCGCGCCGGACGGCACGTTTACCGGCACCATCGGGGGTGGCGCGCTCGAATGGGGCGCGCTCGCCGAGGCGCAGGCGTTGCTCGCGCGCGCGGGGGCGATGGCGGCAAGGCTCGACCGCGCGCTCGGCCCCGATCTCGGCCAATGCTGCGGCGGCCGTGTGTTGCTGACCTTCGAGAAACTCACCGCGGCGGATCGTGAAACCGTGGCCGCGTTGGCGGCGGCCGAGCGGGGCGGGGCGCTGAGCACGGTTGCGACGCTTGCGCCGGACGGGCGGCTGGTGCGGCAGATCGCCGAAGCGATGAAAGGCGCGGCCTACCAGGTCGCGGCGGACGGCCGCGTGCGCGAGCGCTTCGGCGAGGAGCCGACCGCGTTCTATCTGTTCGGCGCCGGTCATGTCGGCCGCGCGCTGACGGTCGCGCTCGCGCCTTTGCCTTTTGCGGTCACCTGGATCGATACCCGTCCGGGCGCGATCCCGGCCGAATATCCCGCCAATGTCACCGCGATCCGCGACGGTGATCCGCTCGCGCTGCTCCGCCGCGCGCCGGACGCCGCCTTCGTGGCGATCATGACTCACAGCCATGCGCTCGATCTCGACCTGACGATCGCGGCGCTGAGCGCGAAGCGCTTCGCCTATGTGGGGCTGATCGGCAGCGACACCAAGCGCGCGCGCTTTACCGCCGCGATGCGCAAGACCGGCATGGCTGGCGAGATCGTCGACCAGCTCATCTGCCCGATCGGGCTCACGGCGATTGCCGACAAGGCGCCGGCCGCGATCGCAGCCTCGGTCGCCGCGCAGGTGTTGATCGCACGCGAGGCGCAGATGATCCCGGCCCGGACGGCCACGCCGTCCGATCCCGGATCCGGTCCGGGGCAGGCTCACCCCCTTGCAGCGGGCGGTGCAAGAGACGTGCGTCATGGCTGACGTGTTGACCGCATCGGCGCCGGCAGCGGAGAAATCCGAGCGCGGAGACGAAATCCCGCTGCTCGAGGCGGTCGGCATCACCAAGCTCTACGGCGACTTCGTCGCCAACGACGCCGTCGACCTCGAGATCTGGCCCGCCGAGGTGCACGCGCTGCTCGGCGAGAACGGCGCCGGCAAGTCGACGCTGGTGAAGATGATCTACGGGTTGCTGCAGCCGAGCGCCGGCGCGTTCAAGTGGCACGGCGAGCCGATCGTGCTCTCCGGTCCTGCCGCTGCGCGGGCGCGCGGCATCGGCATGGTGTTCCAGCATTTCAGCCTGTTCGAGCAGCTCACCGTGGCGGAGAACGTCGCGCTCGGCCTCGACAATGCGCCGCTCGCCGGCATCGAGGAACGCGTCGCGGAGGTGTCGAAGTCCTACGGCCTGCCGCTCGATCCACGGCGCGCGGTATGGCGGCTCTCGGTCGGCGAGCGGCAGCGCATCGAGATCGTGCGCTGCCTGCTGCAGGACCCGAAGCTGCTGATCCTCGACGAGCCGACCTCGGTGCTGACCCCGCAGGAGGCCGAGCAGCTGTTCCGTACCTTGCGCGTGCTGCGCAAGGAGGGCCGGGCGATCCTTTACATCTCGCACAAGCTCGAAGAGGTGCGCGCGCTGTGCGACACCGCCACGATCCTGCGCGGCGGCAAGGTGGTGGCGACCTGCGATCCGCGCGCCGAGACGGCGCAATCGCTCGCCCGCATGATGGTCGGCGGCGAGGTCGGGGCGGTGCGCTCCGACGGATCGAAGCGCCTGGGGCAGTCGCGGCTCGTGGTGAAGAACCTGAGCTTCACGCCGGAGGACCCGCACGGGGTGCGGCTCGACAATGTCACGTTCGAGGTGGCGGCCGGCGAAATCCTCGGGCTTGCCGGGGTCGCCGGCAATGGCCAGGACGAATTGTTCGCGGTGCTGTCCGGCGAGGCGCGCGCCGCTACCGCGGAATCGATCCGGATCGACGGCAAGGACGCCGGCCACCTTTCGATCACGCAGCGGCGGCGGCTCGGCGCCGCCTTCGTGCCGGAGGAGCGGCTCGGCCACGCGACCGCGCCGCGTTTCAAGCTCTCCGACAACGCGCTGATCAGCGGCCATGCCGCAAGCCCGATGGTGCGGCGCGGCTTCATCGATCGCGGGCAGACGCTCGCTTTCGTCGAACGCATCACCAAGGCCTATGACGTGCGCAAGGCCAAGGCCGACCCGGAAGCGTTGAGCCTCTCGGGCGGCAACCTGCAGAAATACGTGGTCGGCCGCGAGATCCTGCGCGAGCCGCGCCTCCTGATCGTGAGCCAGCCGACCTGGGGGGTCGATGCCGGTGCCGCGGCGGCGATCCGCCAGGCGATCATTGATCTCGCAAGCCGCGGCGCCGCCGTCCTGGTGATGAGCCAGGACCTCGACGAGCTCTACGAGATCTCCGATCGTCTGGTGGTGATCTGCAGCGGCCGGCTGTCGTCGCCACGCGCGACGCGCCATGTCGATCGCGGCGAGATCGGCATGCTGATGGCCGGCGTCGGCATGAAGGGCAAGGGGGAGGGGCATGCGACTCGCGCTTGAGCGGCGCGGTGAGCGTTCGCTGCTCATCGCCTTCTTGTCGCCGCTGCTCGCGATCGCGCTGACGCTCGCGACCGGCGCGGCGCTGTTTGCGCTGCTCGGCAAGCCGCCGCTCGAGGCCCTGCGGATCTACTTCCTCGATCCGCTGATCGACCCATGGGCGCTGCAGGAAATCGTCGTGAAGGCGACCCCGCTGGTGCTGATCGCCGTCGGACTCGCCGTGTGTTACCTCGCAAATGCCTGGAACATCGGCGCCGAGGGGCAGTTCCTGATCGGCGCCATCACGGGCGGGTGGGTTGCGGTCGCAACGCACGGGACCGACGCCGGCTACTGGGTGCTGCCCGCAATGCTGGTCCTCGGCGCGCTCGGCGGCGCCGCTTACGCGCTGATCCCGGCGCTGTTCAAGGTGCGCTTCGGCGCGAGCGAAATCCTCACCTCGCTGATGCTGGTCTATGTGGCGGAACTGCTGCTCGACTGGCTGGTGCGCGGGCCCTGGCGCGACCCGAAGGGATTCAACTTTCCGACCACGGCCGAATTCGACGCCGTCGCCACCATGCCGACCCTGATCGAAGGCAGCCGGCTGCATTTCGGCGCCATCATCGCACTGCTCGTCGTGATCGGCGCCACCCTCGTGCTCGGCCGCACGCTGAAGGGTTTCGAGATCAAGCTGGTCGGCGCGGCGCCGCGCGCGGCGCGCTTTGCGGGGTTCGACGACAAGACGCTGACGGTCGTGACCTTCGCGATCTCGGGGGCGCTTGCGGGCCTTGCCGGCATTATCGAGGTGTCGGCGACGATCAATCACCTGCAGCCGAACATCTCTCCCGGCTACGGCTTCACCGCGATCATCGTGGCGTTCCTCGGACGGCTGCACCCGGTCGGCATCCTGATCGCGGCGCTGTTTCTCGCGCTCACCTACATTGGCGGCGAGGCGGCGCAAATCTCGCTCAAGGTGCCGCTCGACCTCACCAAGGTGTTCCAGGGCATCCTTTTGTTCTACGTGCTCGCCTGCGACACGCTCATCCTCTATCGCATCCGCCTGATCGCCGCGCCGAAGGTCGCCCATGGAGTTCGCTGAAGCCGTCATCGTCACGATCATCACGGCCTCGACGCCGCTTTTGCTCGCGGCCGCCGGCGAGCTCGTGGTCGAGCGCGCCGGCGTGCTCAATCTCGGCGTCGAAGGCATGATGATCGTCGGCGCCGCCTGCGGCTTCGCCGGCGCGTATCTGAGCGGCTCGATCCTCATCGGCGCGCTCTGCGGCATCCTGGCCGGCGCCGCGCTGGCGGCGGTCTTCGCCGCGCTCACGCTCGGGCTTGCCGCCAACCAGGTCGCTTCCGGGCTCGCGCTGACCATCCTGGGCGTTGGCCTGTCGGGGCTGATCGGCGCCGGCTATGTGGGGCAGAGGATCGAGGGCGCCGCGCATCTCCATATCCGGCATCTCAGCGACATCCCGTTCGTCGGGCCCGTCCTGCTCGGGCAGGACGCCTTCGTCTACCTCTCTGTCGCGCTGACCATCGCGATCTGGCACTTCCTCTATCGCACCCGCGCCGGGCTGATCCTGCGCGCGGTCGGCGACAATCATGCCTCCGCGCACGCGCTCGGCTATCCGGTGTTGCGCATTCGCTTGGGTGCGGTGCTGTTCGGCGGCGCCTGCGCGGGCCTCGGCGGCGCCTATCTGCCGCTCGCCTATACGCCGTTCTGGGTGACCGGCATGACGGCGGGGCGCGGCTGGATCGCGCTCGCGCTCGTCGTGTTCGCCTCGTGGCTGCCGTTCCGTCTGATGGTCGGCGCCTATCTGTTCGGCGGGATCACGATCCTGCAGCTGCACGCGCAGGCGATCGGGCTCGGCATTCCCTCGCAGCTGATGTCGTCGCTGCCCTATCTGGCGACGATCATCGTGCTGGTCGCGATCTCGTGGATGCGCGGCCGCGCCGGCAGCCCGGCACCGGCCTCGCTCGGACTTGCGTTCGTGCCGGATCGTTGAGCATTGTACCGGTCAGAGGCGGGCAGGCGGGCCGCGCGACCGGGTTAGAGACAGGCCACCCGCAGGGAACGGGAGTGCTTTCATGAAACGGATCTTGGTGACCGTGGCGGCGGTCGGCCTCGCGCTCGGCGCGGCGCTGTTTTCCGCGAGCGGGCAGCAGAAGCTCAAAGTCGGCTTCATCTATGTCGGCCCGGTCGGCGACATGGGCTATTCCTACCAGCACGATGTCGGCCGCAAGGCGGTCGAGGAGGCGTTCAAGGGCCAGGTCGAGACGAGCTTCCTCGAGAACGTCAATGAAGGGCCGGACGCCGAGCGCGCGATCGAGCAGCTCGTGCGCGCCGGCAACAAGCTCATCTTCACCACCTCGTTCGGCTTCATGGACGCGACCGTCAAGGTCGCGAAGAAATATCCGAACGTGATGTTCGAGCACGCGACCGGCTACAAGCGCGAGAAGAATCTCGCGACCTATTCGGGCCGCTTCTACGAGGGCCGTTACGTCCAGGGCGTGATCGCCGCCAAGATGACCAAGAGCGGCACGCTCGGCTACATCGCGTCGTTCCCGATCCCCGAGGTCGTCTCCGGCATCAACGCCACGATGCTCGGCGCGCAGTCGGTGCGCCCCGACATCAAGGTGAAGATCATCTGGGTGAACAGCTGGTACGATCCCGGCAAGGAGGCCGCCGCCGCGCGCGCGCTCGCCGATCAGGGCGCCGACGTGCTGATGCAGCACACGGACTCGGCCGCCGCGATGCAGTTCGCCAACGAGCGCGGCATCTTCGCGTTCGGCCAGGACTCCGACATGATCAAGTTCGGGCCGAAGTCGCAGCTCTCCGGCATCATCGAGAACTGGGGTCCGTACTATATCGACCGTGTCAAGCTCGCGCTCGACGGCAAGTGGACCTCGGGCGATTTCTGGGGCGGCTTCTCGACCAAGATCGTGCACATGGCGCCCTTCACCAACATGGGCGATGACGTGAAGAAGCTCGCCGCGGACACCGAGGCCGCGATCGCATCCGGCACGCTGCATCCGTTCAAGTGCCCGGTGCTCGGGCAGGACGGCAAGCCGATCGAATGCAAGGGCGGCACGCATCTCGACGACGGGCAGATCCTCTCGATGAACTACTACGTCAAGGGCATCGACGAGAAGCCGCCGGCGAACTAGCTGTCATCCCGGCCAAGCATCCCGGCCGCAGGCCGGGATGCGCGAGCCGGACCCATGCTGCCTCGCGCAGCGCGGGGCGCGCCTCCGGTGTTTCATGGATCCCGGGTCTCCGTCGCTTTGCTCCGTCGCCCGGGATGACAGGCGATGACAGAATAACCAAGCATGGACGTCTTCCTCGGCGAATGGGTCAATCTGCTGTTGCGCTGGTTCCACCTGATCGTCGGAATCGGCTGGATCGGCACGTCGTTCTATTTCATGGCGCTCGACTATTCGCTCGACACCACCGAGCGCAAGAGCGAGGGCGTGTACGGCACCGCCTGGGAGGTGCATGGCGGCGGCTTCTATCACGTCGAGAAGTTCACGGTTGCGCCGCCGCAGCTGCCCGCGCATCTGCAGTGGTTCAAGTGGGACGCGTATCTCACCTGGATGACCGGCTTCGGCCTCCTGATCGTGCAGTACTACCTGCACGCCCGGTCCTATCTGATCGACCCCGCGGTGCTGCCGCTCGTGCCGCTGCAGGCGATCGCGATCTCGATCGCGTCATTGCTCGCCGGTTGGATCGCCTATGACCTGCTGTGCCGGTCCCCGCTCGGCCGCAACACGACCGTGCTCGCCGTGCTGGTGTTCGCGCTGATCCTGGTGGCGTCGGTTCTGTACACCAGGGTGTTTTCGGCGCGCGGCGCGTTTCTCCATGTCGGGGCCTTCGTCGGCACCATCATGGCGTTCAACGTGTTCATGGTGATCATCCCGAACCAGCGCAAGATGGTGGCGCAGCTCCTGAAAGGGGAGGTACCCGACGCGCGCTACGGAGAGATCGGCAAGCAGCGCTCGACTCACAACAACTATCTGACCTTGCCGGTGCTGGTGATGATGGTGTCGCCGCACTATCCGTTCCTCTCCGCGCACCCGCAGTCCTGGCTCGTGGTCGCGCTGATCATCGTGGCCGGCGCGCTGATCCGCCACTACATCAATCGCGTCGATGCCGGCGACGAGTGGAACGCATTCAACTGGACCGCGCCGCTCGCGGCCTTCGCGCTCATCTGCGCCATCTGGGTGACGGCGCCGCGCGCGCCGGCCGCCACCGAGGGCGCGGTGAACGACGCCGAGATGCTCGCGCTCACCGCGAAGCACTGCACCACGTGCCATGCGCGCAAGCCGACGCATGAGAGCTTCCAGGAGGCACCGAAGAACGTCACGCTCGAGACGGTCGAGGACCTGCGCAAATACGCGCCGCTGATTCTCGCCCAGGCGGTGCAGAACAAGGCGATGCCGCTCGGCAACCAGACCGGCATGACCGAGGACGAGCGCGCCAAGATCGGCCGGTGGATCGCCGAGCAGCATTAGCAATCGGACGGCGGTGGGGCGCGCGCCGCGCATACCGCGTCGTCATTGATAAGCGGCCCTCGAGGGCCTATGTCAGCAGTGCACGGATGACCTGACCGAACATGAGCGAATCGACGCGCCCCCTGAAGACGGACCTGTGGAACGGCTTGCGCGGCCGCTGCCCGAGCTGCGGCAAGGGTCCCATGTTCCGCGCCTTCCTGAAGGTCGCCGACACCTGCGAGGTCTGCGGCGAGGAGCTCTTCCATCAGCGTGCCGATGATTTTCCGGCCTATCTGGTGATCGTCCTTGTGGGCCACCTGGTGGTGCCGCTGATCCTGCACGTTGAGATGACCTATCAGCCGGCATACTGGGTCCATGCCGTGCTCTTTCTGCCGTTGACGCTCGCGCTCGCGCTGTTGCTGATCCAGCCGGTCAAAGGCGCCGTGATCGCGCTGCAATGGCGCGTCGGCATGCATGGCTTCGAGGCCGCAAAGAAGCTGCGCGACGCCGCCATGGCCGATGGAGCGACCGCGCAGGTGTGATAAGCATGCTGTGTTAAGCACAGCGTCACATGCCGGCCTTCTCCCAGAACGACATCGATGCGCTCGGCGCGCGCGCCGAGTTGATGGTCAATTCGCTCGGCACCGTCTCGGCCGAGCCGGATCGGCTGGTGCGGCTGTTCCTCACCCCGGAGCACCGGCGCGCCGCCGACCGCGTCGCCGGCTGGATGCGCCAGGCCGGGCTTGCGGTGTCGGAGGACGCGCTCGGCACCGTGCGCGGGCGCGTGGAGGGCGCCACAGGCAAGCGCCTGCTGATCGGCTCGCACATCGATACCGTGATCAATGCCGGCATGTATGACGGCCCGTTCGGCGTGATCGCGGGAATTCTCGCCGCCGAGCACTTCGTGCGCG
>Ga0187784_10003932_pt1 | contig 12022 bp, 10 predicted proteins | sample 1015_SJ02_MP15_2_FD_132964 | JGI IMG/M metagenome (GOLD analysis project Ga0187784, IMG submission 132964) | Tropical peat soil microbial communities from peatlands in Department of Meta, Colombia - 1015_SJ02_MP15_20_MG | ecosystem: Environmental > Terrestrial > Soil > Wetlands > Peat | place... | reverse complement strand
TACGACGGAGTTCCAAGATCCTCGTACTCGGTGAAGCCGTCCTGCGGCGACTGGCCCAGGTCGGCGATGTTGATCACGGATCCGAGGAGGCCGCCGGACGTGCTGGACACCCGGCCGAAGGCCGCGCTGGGGTAGTAGTCGGTACCTGACAGGGTGAAGTCCATGATGGCCCCGCCGTTCCCGCCGTCCTCGGAGGCCGTACCCTCAGCCGCCATGGCCGGCATTTCCAGGTCCTCATGCTCCGCCGAGACATACCCCTGGCTCGTGAGGCTGAAGACCCCCGTCTTGTCGAAGGTGCCGGTCCCGATGACCCAGTAAGCGGCGCCCTGATGCACCTCGCTTGGTCCCGACCAATAGGTCTGGTCAATCTCGGTGTCGACGGCGCCCCAGATCTGGCCCTGGGCCTGCGAGAGCTGCGTCACGAAGTCGCCGTCGGTGGCGATTCCGCCCTCGGGGCAACTGGTGTAGGCCGGCGGGCTTCCCTCCAGGCCGGCGGCGCCGCATTCATCACCCAGCGGTATCGGCCCCGCCTTCTGCACGCCCAGTTGTCCCTCGCCGTAGTACGGCTCCACGCCGGAGAACAACTGGCCGCCGAAACGGACGCCGGAGCAGGTGATGCAGCCGAAGCTGTTCAGGTTGGCCAGGCCGGTCCAGTCGAAGACGGCCAGCCGGTCGTCACCGTTGCCGTAGAAGTCGAGCGTGGCGAGCAAGAATCCCGAGCCCTGATGGCTGTTGTCGAACTGGGACGGGTCGGGTGCTGGCGCCGGTTGCACGGCATACCAGCACGTGATGCCGGGCTCGTGGAACGTGTTATCCGAGGCACAGGTTCCGTCCGGCGTCGGCACGAGACCGAGATTCATTCTGGCGACGGTGAAGGCGGGGTTGGGTACTCCGCCCAGGGTGACGGGCAGGCCCAGTTCCATCGCGTTCTTGTCGAACGCGAGGGACTGCGCTCCGTTGAAGCCGCCGCCGCCGATGCCGGGCGTGACCAGCGGGAACTCGTCGTAGTCCAGGAGGAAGGCGTCCCTGGTGGTTGCGACGTGGGTGAAGTCGTTGAGCAGGTAGGGGTAGCCCGGCTCGGCCGGGTTGTAATCGGTGTTGAGGAAGTAGACGTTGTAGGGGCCGAATGGACTCGGCCCGACGGTCACGGCGATCGCCTCGTGGCAGGCGTAGGCCACGCCCGCGAAGCACCCGGCAAACGCGCCGCCACTAGCCTCAGTGCTGGACGAGGCGATCGCGGCGAAGAACCAGTGGCCGCCGTTGCTGCCGTCGTAGACGCAGTTGCCGTCCCCGCCGCTGCTCCAGCCCCGGCTGGTCAGCCCCATCACGGTGTCCAGCGAGATGACCGGCGATACCCGCTGCAGGGCCGTGTTGAAGATCAGGATCTCGCCGATGTTGTTGTATTCGACCGCGTACCCGTTACCGGCGCACAGGCCCTCGTTCCCTGGCTCTATGTCAAACCCCAGCACATTGGTGCTAAGCGTGGCGCTGTCGACCGCGTTCACGCCCTTCACGCCGACCGCACCGCCCGACGATCGGCTGACGGTATCGCAGCCTGGGCCTAGCGGCCGGCAGCTGACGGTCGGAATCACAGGATCGCTCGCGGGGTCGGGGGCGGCTTGCATCAGATGGTTCGAATAATGGTTCGGCGCCAGCATGGCACGGGAGGGATTAAGGGTCGTCGCGTCGGCGGCCGGGCCGCTCGAGGAGAGATTAGCGGTGGATGGCGTGCGGAAGGGGCCGCTGAGCAGCGAGCAACCGGAACATCCAGTGGCCGCCGGACCGACGAAGGTTGGCGAGTATTGTCCCAGGCTCGATGACGTGACGGCGCTTACATGAGAGCTGGCTGCCTTGGCGATGGGAGCCGCCGCGGCTCCCCCGGCCAGGGCGACTAACGCGACCGGAAGCGACAACACCGACAGCAGTGCGATAGCCCTGCGCGAAACGACCTTCTTGATCAGTTGCATCTCAGCACCCCACCATCGCGATCAACCCACCCCCAGAGGAGGGGAGCGCGAGACGCGCCGTTCCCGCACCCGGGGGCCCGGTGCGGGGCTCCGTCGTGCCGCACCCAAGGGTCGGCACGGAATTCCGTCATGCCCGTAGCGGACTGCTTACTCTGCACCACTATGCGCTGACATCCTTGCGTCGGCCAGCGAAACCCATCAAGACCCCGGCCAGTGCGGCCGCCGAAGGCGCGCGGCAAGGCCGGGAGGCAGACCCTGCGTCACCTGGCGATCGCTAGCATGGCGCGCATGTCGCTGAGACAGCAGTCTGCGCGAGCACTGCGCGGTGTCGCGTGGCGCATCGAGCGCCCGCCGAGAACCTGGCGGCGGCCAGCCGCCGCACCCCAGCAGGACCCTGGCGAGCTCATCGCCGCCGAGTCGCCACCGGGATCCCGCACCGCCTCGTGGTTCTTCGAGCAATTCCCGCGGTTTTACCTGACGAGCAGCACCGGCCTGACCACCGGCCGGCTGAACCTGCGCTACGAGGCAATATTCGGTGAGAACCGGGATGTCTTCGCGGGCGCCTCGGTACTGGACCTCGCCAGTCACGATGGCCGCTGGTCGCTCGCGGCGCTCGCGTCCGGAGCACGGTCGGTGACCGGAATCGAGGCACGACCGGAGCTGGTCAAGGCCGCGACCGAGAACCTCGAGGAGTACGGCTTCGGCGGGGACCGCGTTCGCTTTGTCTGCGGTGACGTGCATGAGGTGCTGAGCACCCAGGACTTCGACGCCGACGTCGTCCTGTGTCTTGGGTTTCTGTATCACACGCTGCGTTACAACGAGCTGCTGCACGGCATTCGCCGCACCGGCACCCGGTATCTGATCATCGACACCTTCAGCCGGTACATGATGGGACCGGTACCGAACGTGCACGTGCTCACCGAGCAGGCCGAGGAGGAGGGAAAAGCGGCGGCCGACACCTACTCCGACGGCGCGTCGGTCCTTGTTGGCTGCCCGAACCTGGCCGCTATCCGGGTCATGCTCGGCGCTTACGGCTACCGCGTCGAGCGGCTGTCGGACTGGGCTGGGCTGCTGCGGGACAATCAGGGAACGGACAACTGCGGCGACTACGCCAACGGCCGACGGATCACGGCCCGCTGCGTCAGCACGAGCGCGGCGCCGGGCTCCACCGGCTGATCGGGCCGCCGAGCCAACGCCAGAACCGGCGGCGGCGGTGACACTTTTCCCCAGTCGGGTATGCCCGGATGACAGGCCGGCGGCGTAGCCGACGAGGAGCTGGGGGCGCCATGAAACTGGACTTCCTGCGGCCGCTCTATGACGAGATCGGCGGCTATGTCTCGGTGTACCTGGATACCGATCGTGTGCACGAGAACCCGCAGGCTGTCGAGCTCCGCTGGCGCACCGCCAGGCAGAAGCTGACCGCGGCGGGCGCGAGCCTGGCCACGCTCGACGCCATCGCCCGGGCCGTAGCCGACCGGGACCTGGCCGCGCCGGGAACAGCCGTTTTCGCCCGCGACGGCGCCGTCACGATGTCCGCTGGCCTGCACGCCCCGCCGCGACGGCAGATCGCCAGGTTCGCGACGCTGCCGCACCTCATGCCGCTGCTAGCCCAGCAGCCCCCGCCCGTTCCGCAGCTGCGGGTGGCGGCGACCCGAGCCGGCGGCGAGATCGTGGCCGTCGAGGGCACGGGAGACTGGTGGCGGCACTGGACGACGAGCCGCGACTGGCCGCTGCACAAGACCTCGGTCGGCGGCTGGTCGCAGGACCGCTTTCAGCGGAGCGTGGAGGAGACCTGGGAGGAGAACGCCAAGGCGCTGGCGGCGGAGGTCACCAGGGCCGCGGCCGCGTTCGGCGCGCAGCACGTCATCGTCGCCGGCGACGTGCACGCGCGGTCGCTGCTCATGGCCAGGCTGCCCAAGCAACTCCGGGAGTCGGCGGTCGTGGTGGAGGAAGAGGTCGCGGCCGACAGCCAGCTCCTCGCCGATGCGGCCGACCGCGCGCTGGCCACCTGGGCGGACCAGGACGTCCGGGCCAGGTTCGCGGACTGGCAGGCCAGGCTCGCTCACGGCCAGGCCGTCGAGGGACTGGCGGCGGCCATGACCGCGCTCGCCGACGCGCAGGCCGTCGACGTCTTCGTGGCTGATGATCCGGCCTCCACCGCGACGGCCTGGACCGGGCCGGCCGGGCAGGACATCGCCGCCAGCGCGGGCGAACTGCGGGACCGACAGGTCGCGGACCCCGTCATCGACCGGGCCGACGCGGCCCTCGTCCGGGCCATGGCGACCACCAATGCCGAGCTGCACTTCCTGCCGGAAGACCTCGTCGAGACGGGCAACCCCGCAGCCTGCGGCGGGATCGCGAGGCCGCTGGACGGAGTGGGCGCGACGCTCCGCTTCGCCCCGTGACGTTGGGGAGCCCGGTGCCCGCGGCCCGCGCCCGCGTCGTGGCGGCTGCCCGGCACCGCGGCCACCCGTCCGTCATCACCCGTGCCGGGTGACGTGGCGGCCATTCCGCGGCGGGAGGATGACACCGCAACGCGGATAACCGGGGAGGGAACGGGGTGACCTGCCAGCGCGGTCCGAGCGCCCGTGGCGGCCATTCCGCACCGGTCCAACGGCCAGCCGTGATAGCCGCCGGAGAAGCACGCGGCCAGAGCGCCGACCCGCGATGCTAGCCCAGGCCGTCGGGTTCGCCCTTCTCGCGGCGCTGTCGCCTACCGCCCTCGTGGTCGCGACCGTCCTGCTGGCGTCTGCCGACCCACGACGGACCGTGGTCTTCTTCCTGGTCGGTGGCGTGCTCATGACCGTAGTCGTGGGCGCGCTGATCTTCGTGGCGTTGCGTGCTGGCGGTCTCCAGCACGCCGACCAGCGAGACCCGCGCTACTGCCTGCGCCTCGCGCTTGGCGGGCTCGCGATCACCGCGAGCCTCGTGCTGGCGGCCAGGAAGCCGCGGCCGAGGGATCCGAACAGGAAGCCGAACCTCGTGAGCAGGCTGGTGGCCAGCCCGGCCCCGCGTACTGCGTTCGCCGCCGGCCTGGTGGTGTTCAGCCCGTCGCTAACCTTCATCGCCGCGGTCCAGGTCATCGCCACCGCGGAGGAAGGTGTGGCGCTCGTCGCGGTCGCGGCCGCCCTGGTGACCACGATCGTGGTGGCGCTTGCCTGGCTCCCGCTGGTGCTCTACCTGGTGACCCCGGACGGTACGACGCGGACGCTCAAGGCCATCGACGGCTGGCTTCGGGTGCACGGGCGCGCCGTGCTGGTGGCCGGCCTGGCCGTCGCGGGCGTCGCGCTCGTGGCGAACGGTGCCCTCGGCCTCGCCGGGTGAGCCAGCCGCGAGCCGCCGGCCGTGGTGCTCTAGTGGCGGTGGGCCGCCGAGTTCGCCGCGTGACTGCGCCACGTACTGGCGCCGGCCGCGGTGGCCGCCTTGGCCTTCGCCACCTGCTGCCGGGCCAGTTCGGCGGGCGGCACCTCCTGCTGGTTGACCCACTGCCTGGCAATGTCAGCCAGCGCAGCGGCGCTGAGCGCCAGCCCGGCCAGGCCGAGCAGGCTGCCCACGCCGGCCAGCACCACGCCACTCAGCAGCAGCCTCGAGTTCAGCTGCAGCGTCGTGTCCTGCTGAGTCTGTTTCATGGCTGTGTCCTCTTCGACGTCGCTTAGCAGCACTGTTGCCGCCTGCACGTGCCAAGGCATCACGCCCGGCGGGTGATTGACGGTCGGACTGGACGAATCCGGCGTCGATCACCCGTCCGGAGTGATGTCCGAATCGGCGCGCCCGCGGATGCTTTGTGCATGCCTGCAGGCCACGGGCGGGTCTAGGTGACACGCACTGCCAACTCGGGCGCCGCCGATCCGGGCCGGAGCATGATCGCGCCGTTGGCCCTAGCTCAGTTCGTCGCCAGTTACGCCGCCTCCAACATGAACGTGGCGATCAGCGCGATTGCCCACGACCTGAGCACGACTGTCTTCGGCGTACAGACGGCCATCACGCTGTTCACGCTCACGATGGCGGCGCTGATGATTCCGGGCAGCAAGCTGACCGACATCTGGGGCCGGAAGCGCTGCTTTGTCATCGGCCTGGTCGTCTACGGCGCAGGCGCCCTGCTCGCGCTGGCAGCACAGGGCATCGTCCTGCTGGTGATCGGCTATTCGATCTTCGAGGGCGTGGGATCGGCGCTGATGATCCCGCCGATCTACATCCTCATCACGGTTTCCTTTCCTGACGTCACCTCGCGCGCCCGGTACTTCGGCCTCGTCAGTGGCGCCGCTGGCCTCGGTGCGGCGGCCGGGCCGCTCATAGGCGGGACGATCACCAGCGCAATCAGCTGGCGGGCATCATTCGGGCTGCAGGTCCTCGTCGTCGCGTGGATCATCCTGATGTCCCGCCGGATCATCGAGCCGGCCCGGACTGGACGCCGGCCCCGGTTCGACCTGGCCGGAGCAGTCCTGTCGGCCGCTGGGCTGTTCTTCGTCGTGCTCGGAGTCCTGCAGTCCCGAACCTATGGCTTCTTTGCTGCCCGGCAGAACTTCGCCATCGGCGGCACCGTTCTGATACCCAAGGGCAGCATCTCTCCGATCTGGATACTCATCGCGATCGGTGCGCTGTTCCTGCTCTGGTTCTTTCTGCACATCAGATCCGCCGAGCGACGCGGACGCGACGTGCTGCTGCGGCTCCGGCTGTTCCTCAACCGGACCGCCAACCTCGGGCTCGGCACCCAGCTTGTCCAGTGGCTGACCCTGCAGGGCACGTTCTTCGTGATCTCCGTGTACCTGCAGGAGATCAAGCACTACAACGCCATCGAGACCGGCCTCATGCTGACCCCGGCGATCGTCGGGATTCTGGTCACCTCCGCCGCCGCCGACCGGCTGGCGCGGCGGCACAGCCAGCGGGCGCTGATCATTACGGGTTTCGGGACCGCCGTCGCAGGCATGGCGCTGCTGCTCGGGCTGGTCCGCGCCCACACCGGCATCCTCAGCTGGATCCCCGGCCTGCTGATCCTCGGTGCCGGGATCGGCGTGATGCTGACCTCATCAGTGAACGTCGTCCAGTCCGCGTTCCCGGAGAGCGACCAGGGTGACATCTCCGGGCTGTCCCGCTGCGTGTCGAACCTGGGCTCGTCCCTGGGCACCGCGCTGGTCGGCTCGGTGCTCGTTGCCGCCAAGCTGCCCGGCGGCGGGCCATTCGCTGCCTCGCTCTCGGTACTCGTGGTGATCACGCTGATCGGCCTGGTCCTCGCCGTGCTGCTACCGCGACAGCCGGCCAGGGGCCTGGGCCAGGCATCACCCAGAGCGGGTGATGACGCCAGGGCCAGCCGAGCCAGATCGTTAGAGACACTCAGCCAAGCCAGGCGGCCACCGTCGGCTAGCTGACTACCGGATCGGGGGATGGTGGATGGCAACACTCACGGCCTGGAAGTTCGCGTCGCCGTACGGGGCTGACGACGCTCTTGCCACGCTGGAGAAGCTGCAAGCCGAGCAGCTGATTCAGGTTCAGGACGCCGCCGTGGTCAGCTGGGAGCCCGGCCGCAATAAGCCGAAGACCCGCGAACTGCACTCGATGAAGAAGGTCGGCGCTCTCGGCGGCGGATTCTGGGGCCTGCTGTTCGGCCTGATCTTCTTCGTGCCGATCCTCGGCCTCGCCATCGGCGCGGCAACCGGGGCCATCTTCGGCTCGCTCTCCGACGTGGGGATCAGCGACGCCTTCATCGACAGCGTCCGGCAGAAGGTGACTCCGGGTACCTCGGCGCTGTTCCTGCTCAGCTCGGAGGCCGTCATGGACCGGGTCGCGGCCGAGTTCAAGACCACAAACCCCGAGCTGATCAGCACGAACCTGTCCGCAGAGCAAGAATCCAAGCTGCGCGAGGCGTTCGGACACGAGGAATGAGCCACCGCAGGTCACCCGGCGGCTGGTTAGTCGAACACCGCGGTCACCGAGCCGAGGTGGTCGAAGCTCGCGGTGACCGCGTCGCCGGCCGCGACCGGTATCGACGCGGTGATCGAGCCGGTCAGGATGACGTGACCCGCGGCTACCTGCGCGCCGCGCCCGATGAGCTCGTTCGCCAGCCAGGCCGCGGCGTGCAGCGGCGAGCCGAGCACCGCGGCGCCTGCGCCGGTCGCCGCGATCCGGCCGTTGTGGCGCAGCACGCAGCCGGTCAGCGAGAGGTCCAGCCGGTCCAGCGGCACCGGCGACTGGCCCACCACGAAGCCGCCGCTCGAGGCGTTATCGGCCACCGTGTCCACGTGGCTGATCCGCCAGTCCGCGATCCTGCTGTCAATGATCTCGATCGCGGCGACCGCGTACGCGGTCGCCGCGACCACGTCGCTCACCGTGACCCGCGGCCCGCTCAGCGGCCTGGCCAGCACCAGCGCGATCTCCGGCTCGGCCCGCGGCTGCACGAACGCGGTCACCGGCACCGGCGTGTCCGCTACGTACTCCATGTCCGACAGCAGGTGCCCGAAGTCGCACTCGGACACGCCGAACTGCTGCCGCATCGCCTCCGACGTCAGCCCGACCTTGTAACCGGCGATCACGGCGCCGCCCGCGAGCCGGCTGCTGATCTGGAGCTGCTGCACCGCGTAGGCGTCGTCGAGCGTCAGGCCCGGATAGGTCTCCGTCAGCGGCGGTACCGGCGCGCGGCTCGCGTACGCGCCCGCCAGCAGCGCGGCGAGCGCCTGAAGGTCCGCCACCGGGCTGCACCTCCGTCTCTCCTGGCGTCATTATTACCCGGCGTGGGAACGCCGCACGGCCCACGCAGGCGGGCAGAATCGGCCCGTGCTGGCCAGCCGGACCGGGTCGGCCGGGAGGGTGCGTGCGGGAGCTGACGGCGGTGGAGATCTGCGCCGGAGCGGGCGGCCAGGCGCTCGGACTCGAGCAGGCCGGATTCCGGCATGTGGCGGCGGTCGAGATCGACGCCGACGCGTGTGCCACGCTGCGCGCCAACCGCGGTGACGACTGGAAGATCGTCGAGGATGACGTGGCGAACGTCGATGGGCGCGCGTACCCCGCCGCCGACCTGCTGGCGGGCGGCGTGCCGTGCCCGCCCTTCTCCGTCGCCGGCCGGCAGCTCGGCCGCGATGACGAGCGCGACCTGTTCCCGGAGGCGCTGCGCCTCGTCGCGGAGATCCGCCCGCGCGCCGTCCTGCTCGAGAACGTGCCAGGCCTGAGCACGCGCAGGTTCGACGGCTACCGAGAGCTCGTCCGCGCACGCCTCGCACAGCTCGGGTACCGGGCCTGGTGGGATCTGGTCAACGCGAGCGAGCACGGGGTCCCCCAGCTGCGGCCCCGGTTCGTGCTGATAGCGCTCGCGCAGCCCTGGGCGGCCGGGTTCCGCTGGCCGCAGCCGGAGCCCGCGCCGCCGCCGACCGTCGGGGCCGTGCTGGGCGACCTGATGGCCGCGGCGGGCTGGCCTGGCGCCGCCGACTGGGCCACGCGAGCCAACCGGATCGCGCCCACCATCGTCGGTGGCAGCAAGAAGCACGGCGGGCCGGATCTCGGCCCGACCAGGGCCAGGGCCGCGTGGCGGGAACTGGGCGTGGACGGCCTTGGCATCGCCGACGCCCCGCCCGGACCGGACTACCCGGCGACCCGGCCGCCGAAGCTAACCGTCCGAATGGTTGCGAGGCTGCAGGGCTTCCCGGACAGCTGGCAATTCGCCGGCCGGAAGACCGCGGCGTACCGTCAGGTCGGCAACGCGTTCCCGCCACCGGTCGCGTGCGCGCTCGGCACAGCCATCGCCGCCGCGCTGACCTCGCGGACCCGCTCCTGATCAGCACGGCGGTGGCGGCGGGCGGCTAGCTGTGGCGGCGGGCGAGCAGCACTCGCTTCCGGCCGACGTCCTGCTGGCTGATCACCACAAAGTCGGCCGGCAGCAGGCTCGCCGGCTCCCCTGTGGCCACACACCACTCGGCCGACCCGGGCGGATCCGCCGGCCGCGCGGCCTGCGTGAGCGCCTCCCAGCCGAGGCAGCCGCCCGGTGCCACCAGCCCAGCCGCGACGGCGAACACGTCGCGATCCCAGTACCCCGTGCAGAGCACCACCGCGTACTGCCGTGGCGGCGGCTGCCATGTGGTGAGATCCGCCTGCACCACGGAGATCAGCTCCTCGAGGTGGCGACGCCGCGCCTCCGCGACGAGCAGGTCAAGCGCCACCTCGGAGACGTCTACGACGGTGACGCGCCGACCGCGTTCGGCGGCGAGCAACGCACTGCCCGACGGCCCGCCGGCCAGTTCGAGGACCGGGCCATCCGGCGCGCTCGCTGACAGTGCGAGCCGAGCAACCTCGTGCGCCCTGAACGTCGGTGGGGGCCCGCTGCCGTAGCGCTCGTTCCACCGCAGCCGATCCGGATTACCGGCGAGGTCGGGCGGCACCTGCGGCATGATGAGGACACTAGCTGGCAGGAGCGAGCCGCTCTCGCTGCCGGTCCGCGCGCGGCGCGGCTGCGTTGCGACCACGTCCTAATCGGTGCCGGGCTGGCCGGACTCACCGGGCTGACCGGAGTCGCGCCGCTCCAGCGCGCTGACCCGAAGCTCGAGGTGGTCGATGCGACGTCGAAGGATCTCCAGCTGAGCCTGGTCGGCAAGCTGACGCTCGGCGGCGCGGCGCAGCCGGGGCGAGGCCTCCGCTCGGGCCGCGACGACCGCGAGCGGCACCAGCCGCTGCGGTCCGTGCGGACCGTCGACGAGCCGGGACGGGATCTGGCCGCTCCGGTACCAGCTGCGCAGGGCTGCCCGGGAGGCACCGGTCCGCCCGGCGGCGCGGTCGAGCGTGACCCATTCGGACCCGTCGAGCTGCGCGGTGAGCTCCAGTTCGAGCTCCCAGCCGTCGAGCCGGTCCTCCCAATCCACATCCCTATTAATAGCAGTGTATTGACAGCGATAAAACAGCGGGACACCGTGGTGGACATGTTCGAGCGGTTTACCGACAGGGCCCGTCGCGCCATCGTGCACGCCCAGGAAGAGGCGCGGCGGCTGCAGCACAACTACATCGGCACCGAGCACATCCTGCTCGGGCTGCTCGCCGAAAGGGACGGAGTGGCCGCCCAGGTTATGGCGGGCTTCGGCCTGACCCTCGACGTCGGCCGCGAGGACGTGCTCGCCATCATCGGCCGCGGCAAGCAGGCCAGCAGCGGTCACATTCCCTTCACGCCGCGGGCGAAGAAGTGCCTGGAGCTCTCGCTGCGCGAGGCGCTGCAGCTCGGCCACGACTACATCGGCACCGAGCACGTTCTGCTCGGCATTGTCCGGGAGGGCGAAGGGGTCGGCGCCCAGATCCTGCTCAAGCACGCCGGCAGCCTCAGAGGGGTCCGCGAGGCGGTCGTCGACGTGCTCCCGGCGGCCACCGCCGCCGCGCTTCGCCGGCGCTTGCGGCGGCAAGTGGGCTTCGTGCAGCGTCCCGCCTGGTTCGCACTGGACCCGGACCAGCCGCCGGAGCCACGTACGACCCTGGCTGCCGACAGCAGCCTCGCGGAGGCCGCGCGCCTCGCCGGAACGGGCCCGCTGGGCTCCCACCACCTCCTGCTGGCCGCGCTGTCGGACGCCAACACCGCCGCCGCCCGCGCGTTCGTCGCCCTGGGCGTCGACCTTGACCGGGCGCGCGACGCCCTCCGCACGGCCGACGTCACCGGCAGCAGCGACGAACTGCCCGAGGAGGCGGGCCGCAGGCAGATGGTGATCACGGTGACCGATGACCGGCTCACGCTGGAGGCGTCCGACTCCGAGATCGTCCAGCTCGGTCGCGCGGCGGCCGATGCGCTGCGCGCAGCGGCGGGCTCGGCCTCGGAGCCTGGTGAGTCGGGCGTCATCCGCGGTGACGACCCGCTCAGCGGCAGTCTCGGCCTGGTCTGGCAGGCACTGCACCAGGGGCTCGCGGATATCCACCGCCGCGCGACCGCGGCCGGAGCGCCCCCGGCCAAGCCTGCCGGGGAGGGCGCGGCCGGCGGCTGACGACCGCCTCGACCCTCCGGCCTACCATGGGACGCAGGCCGGACGGGGACGGCGAGCGGGGGACCATGGCGCGGCCCACCTTGAACGAGGTGAAGTCGGCAGGCCAGCCGGGCTGGG